>JGI12677J13195_1000203_pt1 | contig 9962 bp, 8 predicted proteins | sample JacPinW_OM2H0_O3_FD_13195 | JGI IMG/M metagenome (IMG submission 13195) | reverse complement strand
CGCGCGCAGTACGAGGGTGATGTTGCTTCTCTGAAATTGGATCCGGGCGTGACATTGGACTTCGGAATCGCCGTCCAACCGCTCGATGGCGAACAGAAAAGTGTTCTGCTGCGGATAGCCGATGACCGCCTCTACGAACTGAAAAATGCGGGACGTACCACTTCGCGCGTGATTCCGCTGACGTCCCAAGCTACGCGAGGAGATTCCGGAGTTGAAGTTGCACCGAAGCATGACCCAACTTCGAGCTCGACGAAGGAAACTCCTCAACGGCTGAGAGCGGAAGAGTCTTTTCCGACGCGGGCGGACTTTTCTGCGCCCGGAGCCGATCGCGTTTCGCCCGGCGAGAATTCAATCGCGTCGCAACGTCCCGACCGGACAGTGCAGGCTCAACCGCCGCAATCGCCTGCAGCCGCGTCACCCCGAACTGAGAAACGCAAATGGGAACGTGTGTCGCTGGCTGGAACGAAAGCCTACGCATTACTGACGGAATCTGACAAGAAGACGGCAACCTTGGTGGACCTAAGTTACGGCGGCGTGGCCCTACTGCTCGAAAAGGGATTAGAGCTGCCGGAGCAGTTCAGCGCAATTTTGCACGTCCCGATCCTGCCGCCGGTTCGCGTAATTCTGCGCAAATCCTACACGCAAAGGCTGGGCTCTGAGCGCGACCGCGTCGGTTGTTCATTCGTTTCTTAGCCCTCAGGCGAGCATCCGCAACCAGTGAATGCAACTCGCTCGATTCGCCATGTCCGCGTCGCAGGTTGGCAAACCTGTGCTAATGCCATATAATTGAGGTTCCCGCTGACCTAGCGACGCGACCGTGTGTCTAAGCTTCTTGGGTCCCGCAGACCGGCCAGCTGAAAGGAGCGTCCCATGAAAGAAGGAATCCATCCGGATTATCACGCGGTGAAAGTGCATTGCGCGTGTGGCAACACGTTCGATACTCGCTCAACGATTAAGGGCGCTATGATCCGCGTTGAAATCTGTTCGAACTGCCACCCATTCTTCACCGGTAAACAGAAGTTGATCGATACGGCCGGCCGAGTGGAGCGGTTTCAGAAGAAATACGCGGACAAAGCAGCCTCGCTGAAGAAGTAGCCGGCTTTTCGCAACTCGTAACGGCACCGCAAGAGCCCCCAGGCTAAAACCTGGGGGCTTTTTTAATGTGCCCTCTGAAGTGAACTAGCTTCCGTCCGGTGTACAATGCCTGCAGAAAATGGCGACACAATTATTTCCATCTTCAGATGTTCCTTCAGGGTCGCAAGTGGAAACCGCCGCTCCTCGGGTGACGCTGCGAAATTATTTCGCGCATCCATTTGACTCAGCCATCGCGGCGGCCCGCACATGCTATTCGCCGCGCCTCATCGGCTCGGAGGAAATCACCGACAAGCAGCGCCTAACCATCGGATCGGCGACCTACTACGGCGGACATCACACGGTATTTCAGCACGCTCATTTCGAATTCGGGCTGGAAAATATCAGCCGGCAGTTTGTCTGGTCGTTGCTTCACGCACACCCGTTCTATAACTCTGAGCAGCAAAGCCAGCGTTACGTGCGACTCGATCGGGCGCAGGCATACGTGCCCGCGGAAAGCGAGCATTTCGGCGCGGCCGAGCGCGCGATCTACGAAAGAGCCGTCACGAAGGCATGGAATTATTATCGTGAGCTCACGCTCGTGTTACAGCCAACCGCTCGCGAAATTCTTGCTGACATTTGGCACGTCAGCGAGATGTCTCATGCGAAGCGCGTACAAAAAGTGGATCGTCAGGCGGAAAAGCGTGCGATCGAAGTCGCGCGTTACGTTCTACCGGTGGCCGCTTTCACAACCATGGTCCACACGCTGTCCGGCATAGTGCTGCACCGCCTCTGGCGGATGCACGCGGCGAGTGATACGCCGTCCGAGGCGCGGCATGTGATTGGGGAAATGGTGGCGCGCGTCCGTGAGGTTGATCCGCAATTCTTCGATCGCTTCGATAATGTGCCCATGGACGAACCGCCCGAATGGCATGGTCCGGCACGTGATGGCGAAGCATTCTCGCGCGAATTTGACGCGAAGCTAGCCGGACTCACATCGCGCCTCGTTGATTATCCGCCGCGGGCCATTCCCGCAATGGCCGATGCCTACCGCGCGGTGATGGGCTTAACGGTTGCGGAATGCACGGATACAGAGGCGCTGGACCGCATGCTCAATCCGGCGCGCAATCCATACCGTCGCGAAACGCTGGACATTGGCGTGCATGCGCCTATGATGCGCGCGCTGCAACACGCCAACTTCACTTTCGCAAAAAAAATCAGCCATACCGCCGACAGCCAAGACCAGCGGCACCGAATGGTTCCCGGCTCTCGCCCGTTACTGACTTTGGCCGACACACGTTCTCCCGATTACATCGCGCCCATGTTGATTCGCGATAACCCACGCGCGATGGAAATCTACGAGCGGGCGATGGAAGAAGCGTGGACGGCAAAGAACGAGTTGCTGGACCGCGGCGTGCCACTCGAATTCGCGCTGTACCTGCTGCCGAATGCGAAGGCGATTCGGTTGGTAGAGACAGGATCACTGCTGCATTTGCTGCATAAGTGGACCATGCGCACCTGTTTCAATGCGCAGGAAGAAATCTATCAGGCGTCGATCGAAGAAGTAGAGCAAGTACGCGGAGTTCTGCCGGAACTGGCGCGCTACATCGGTCCGCCGTGCCACCTTCGCGCGGGTATCTCGACGCCCATCTGCACCGAGGGTTCCCATTTCTGCGGCGTAAAGGTCTGGCTCGATTTCCCCAATATCCAGCGCCGCATATGACGCGAAGCGGCAGCTTGGCGTATTACCTTACCGCTTGGATTTGTGGTTGTTTCTTTATGAGTCTCGCCGTCTGGACTAAGGACGTGTTCGGTACTTCAGCGAATAATGCATTTTCGACGCACTCAGTTTTTGCGCTTATCTTTTTTTATTTTTACGGTTTGGTTTTCGGTGTGGTGGCTGCGTTGGCCGGAGGGTTCCTGTTGCGGCGGGTGATGTCGGTTCTCAAGTGTAAAACACCGAGTCACTGGGCGGCAGTTGGAGCGATTCTAGCGCCGGTCCTTGTCGCGATCCTTGGACTGTGTGGACGCCAAATCGGCGTCGGAGAAGGGAACGGGCTGCGTGTGCTCAGACTCATCACATACGGCTCAAAGATTGTGGTGGATACGGCCTGGTGGCTCGCGATTCCGGCAGGCGCGGCAACCGCATACTTGCTATGCCGGGTGCAGCGCGCATTTGCACCGCAACAATCGCAGCAGCGTTCCTAAGTTCATCCGCCAGCTTGCGAACCAGAAAAGTATCTAGCGTTTGAGGATGCGCGTCATGTTGGGCGAGATAAGCTCGTAGCGGATGCCACGCCAGCGAATTTGCTTGGAAAGCAGCGAAGCAATGAAATTCCAGGAAAAAAGAAATGGGACGATTGGCTCAAGCGCCAGGAACACCCAACTGGTTTCCTGAAGCTTGTTCTTCCATTCTGGAATGGCCTCATTTATCGCCACGATCCGCACCACGCCTTTCATCGCGGCAAGCAGAGGAACCGCCAGGGCCAAAAGCAGTATCTGGCTCCAGGGATCGCCGTCAATCATCAAATAAACAATCACAAACAGGGCGTAAATCATGGTGAGCGCGTAGGCCAGATGCATAAGCCCACCCAGCAACCATCTGCGGTTTGAATACACTCGCGTAATCAGCATCTGCCGGTTTGTGAACTCGAACAGATCTGTCCAGGACCATGGATGCAGCGTCGCCGCAAAACACTCGGGGCAAAAAATAATCGGCTTGGCTGCTTGATCCAGAGCGGAAGTCAGAGCGAAGTCGTCGCTGACGGCGCCTTTCCAAGCTTCGAGCACGTTTACGTCCTGGAAAGTTTTGAGTCGAATCGCGGTGCCGCCTCCCCAGCAGAAATTCTCCTTGGTTGTACCGAGTAGAGTAGCGACTGAGGCATTCCACGCCGATGCCAGGGCGCTCGCCAGCAGATCGCCTCCGGATGCGCCGGGGAAAATCCAGCGATATGCAGTGGTTGCGCCAATGCGTGCGTCCTGCAGCGGAGCGATAAGTTTCGTGAGCCAGCCGCGCGGAAGGCGCACGTCGGAATCCGTGAACACGATGACTTCGAATTTTTCGGGCAGCGCTTCAACCGTGCGGCTCAAGTTGAACACCTTTTCGCCACAATCTTCGGGAGGTCCCGCGATCAGGATGTGCACGGTGCGCTGGCTCGCAGCCTTCACGCGTTCAATGATTTTCAGCGCGGGATCAAGGCTCGTTGCCAGGGTCAGATAAATCTCATAGTTCGGATAGTCGAAGCGCGTAAGCGCCAGAAGATTATCTTCCAGACCGCGCTCGTTTCCTTTGCAAGGGCAAATCAGCGCTGCGAGCGGAGTGTAAAATCCGGCTTGAGACGCAAGCCTCTGCCTTACCATGCGCATCCAGTTGAAACCATTCCAAAGAGAATAAACTCCCAAGGCGATTTGCAGGATCACGAGGACGTAGAAGACTTCTTGCACGGGCGTGAGGATACCAAAATTGACGGGCTTCTTGCACGATATCGCGGATTGACTTGCCTGAACCCGCAACGATAAAATCCGCTCAGTTCTCAGATATTTCCTACCTACATTCCAAAACGGAGTTACGTCATGTCCACATCCGCACAGCCCATTAACGAAGCAAAGCTTCACGAATTCATGATGAAAGCCGTGGGAGAGATGGGAGCAGCCATGAACGCAGCTCTGATTCTCGTCGGCGACAAACTCGGACTTTACAAAGCGATGGCTGGCGCTGGCCCCATGACCTCAGCCGAGCTTGCTGCAAAGACTAAAACGACGGAGCGCTACGTCCGCGAATGGCTTTCTGCGCAGGCTGCCGGTGGATTTGTCACCTACGACGCATCGTCCCAAAAGTTCACGCTGCCGCCTGAACAAGCTATGGCGCTCGCGGATGAACAGAGCCCCGTTTTCCTCCCAGGCTTTTTTCAGGCCGTAAGCGCTTGCATCATAGACGAACCGAAAATTTCAGAGGCCTTTCGTACCGGGAAGGGCGTCGGCTGGCATGAGCACCACCATTCGCTCTTCGCCGCCACCGAGCGATTCTTCCGTCCCAACTATCGCGCGCACTTGATCAACGAATGGATTCCGGCGCTCGGCGACTCGGAAGCAAAGCTCAAAACGGGCGCAAAAGTTGCAGATGTCGGCTGCGGTCTGGGTACTTCGACCATCCTCATGGCTCAGGCCTTTCCTAAATCGACGTTTGTGGGTTTCGACTACCACCCGCAGTCGATCGAATTGGCGCGGGAAGCGGCTGCCAAAGCCGGCGTGTCCGACCGCGTGAAATTCGAGATCGCAAAGGCAAAGGAATTTCCGGGCAAGGGCTATCAGCTGGTAGCGTTCTTCGATTGCCTGCACGACATGGGCGATCCCGAAGGTGCAGCGCGGCACGTGCTGGGATCGCTCGATGCAAATGGCGCGTGGATGATCGTGGAACCGTTTGCCAACGACAAATTAGAAGACAATCTGAATCCCATTGGGCGCGTCTTCTATGGAGCTTCCACTATGCTTTGCACTCCGGCTTCGCTCTCGCAGGAAGTGGGACTTGGACTGGGCGCACAAGCCGGAGAGGGAAGACTCTCCAAGATTTTGAAAGACGCGGGATTCACTCGCGTGCGCCGCGCCGCGGAGACACCGTTCAATATCGTACTGGAAGCGCGGCCGTAAACGGCGCGAGCAATACTAGTTCCCGCGGCGGCGGGAGAAAACTTTGTGCAGCGCTCTGTCGGCTGCAGAGTTCAGCTCCAACTGAAATTTTCCAGCCGCGCGACGGGCTTGTTCCATCAAAGACGGGTCGAGCAGCAGCGCGGTACGGTCCACGAAAGGACCTGAGGCAACAGCGCGGGTCGTGCGGCCAGCTTGCCTGCGCGGCTCTTGTTTCGTGAGACTTTCGTAGAGTTCAAGATCACGCCAAAATTCCTGGGCGTCTTCATCGCTCCAATTCAGGGCCTGGCCCAGCGCCACGAAAAACTCTTCCCGAAAAAGGTCGAGCAATGGAATGGCGAGATCGAGACGCGACTTCCTGGCCTGTTTGACCTTCGCCGATTTCCGCCCTTTCTTAAGCTTGCTTCTTTTGTTGGAGGCGCGCTTAGGCTCGCGAATATTTACTCGCACTCTCAATCGTGCGGGCAGAACGTCCGCAGCCCGCAGAACCATTGCGAGGATGGCTTCCCGCCGGATCGTCTCGAGCTGCTCGCGATAATGCGCGGGCTGGTCGGCGCGTCCCGGCCGGCGATTTTCGGCTGCGTACATGTCAAGAAAGCGCGGGACCATCTCGTTGCGATCGAGCGTGGCCAGCAATAGCGCCGCAGCTTCACGGGCGCGCACAACAAGTTCTCTGGAGCGGTAGGGCATTAGGAAGTTTCTAGCTGTACGCGATTGCAAGCTGCGCCGCAATAAGAAAGCCTGACTGTGCGCTAAAAGAAAAGGCCCGGGAAACTCACCGGGCCTTCTTGGCTGCCTCTGTTCCCTGGACTAACTTGTGTTTTAGTGAACCGGACTAACGGGACCGATCACCGGCAACTGTTCGCCTCCCGTGACCGGCCGCACAGGCTTCTTCTCGAACTTGCCGAGCGCGATTTCGAGCGCCTGTTCCGCCGTGCGCACGAAGTGAATCTTCATGTCGCCCAGCATCTCGGGTGGCAAGTCCTCCTGCACGTTCGGCTCATTCTCCGATGGAAGAATTACTTCGAGGATGCCTGCGCGCTTGGCGCCCAGCACCTTCTCTTTAATTCCTCCGACTGGGAGCACGATGCCGGAGAGCGAAATTTCTCCCGTCATCGCCACACGCGGCCGGATGGCCCTGCCGGTCAATAGGCTGACAAGTGCTGTGACCATTGCCACGCCTGCCGACGGGCCGTCTTTCGGAATTGCTCCCGAAGGGACGTGCACGTGCAAGTCGAGCTTCCGGAAGAAATCCGGATCGATCCCGTAACGCTCAGAATTGGACCGCACCCAGCTTAGTGCTGCACGCATCGATTCCTGCATCACTTCACCCAAGTGCCCGGTCATGGTGAACTGCTTTCCGCCACGCGCCTTGCTGGCTTCGATGAATACGATGTCGCCGCCCACCGGAGTCCAAACCAGGCCCACCGATACTCCCGGTTTCGTGACGCGCTCTTCCACTTCTTTCTCGATTCTAACTTTCTGTATCCCGAGCGCTTCGCGAACCACTTCCGGAGTAACGATATGCTTTTCGGTTTTGCCTTCGGCTATACGACGAGCCTGCTTGCGCACGAGTGTTGCTATTTCGCGTTCGAGATTTCGCACGCCGGCCTCACGCGTGTAGTGAGCAATCAAGTCATGGATCGCTTCGTCCGTGAACTCAATCTGCTCGCCCAGGACGATGCCGTGCTCCTTCGTTTGGCGCGGGATCAAGAAGCGTTTTGCAATCCCAATTTTCTCTTCTTCTGTGTATCCGGCGAGTTCAATGATCTCCATGCGATCCCGCAACGGCTCCGGAATCGGATCCATCCAGTTCGCCGTGGCCACAAAGAGAACCTTCGACAGGTCGAACGGCACGTCGAGATAGTGGTCGCGGAACGAGGAATTCTGCTCCGGATCGAGCACTTCCATCAGTGCCGCGGATGGGTCGCCGCGGAAATCTCGTCCAAGCTTATCCACTTCGTCCAGCATGAACACCGGATCGAGCGTCTCGGCTCGGCGAATTCCTTGGATAACCTGCCCGGGCAGAGCGCCGATGTAGGTGCGCCGGTGGCCTCGAATTTCCGCTTCGTCGTGCATTCCGCCCAGCGAAATGCGGACGAACTTGCGGCCCATGGCGCGCGCGATCGACTTTCCAAGCGAAGTTTTGCCCACGCCTGGGGGCCCGAGGAAGCAAAGGATCGGACCTTTCATTCCCGGCTGCAGCTTCTTCACTGCAAGATAATCGAGAATGCGCTCTTTCACCTTGGCGAGATCGTAGTGATCCTCGTCCAAAATTGCCTGAGCCTTCGAGATGTCGATGTCCTCGGTACCTGAAGTCTTGTTCCACGGCAGCGAGGTCATCCACTCGAGATACGTCCGTGCAACCATGTATTCCGCGGAAGCCGGAGTCATCTTTGCGAGACGCTTTAGTTCGCGCTCGCATTCCTTCTTGGCTTCAGCGGTCATTCCCGATTCTTCGACTTTCTTGCGCAGCTCTTCTATTTCCGCTTGACCATCGTCGGACTCGCCAAGTTCCTTTTGAATCGCCTTCATTTGTTCGCGAAGCAAAAACTCGCGCTGGGTCTGATTCACTTGCTCCTGCACTTGCTCGTGAATCTTATTGCGCAGTTCGAGCACTTCGCGCTCTTTGGTCAGCTCGTTGATTAACGACTCCAATCGCTTCTTTACGCTAAACGTTTCAAGCAGTTCCTGCCGGACCATGGTACTGAGTGACGGCAGCGTAAACGCCACGAAATCCGCCAAACGCGCGGGAGAATCCTGATTCATAACTTCGGTTTGAAGATCGTCGGAAAGCTGCGGAGAGCGCGTCACTACGTCACGGAACAATTCCTGTACGTTGCGTTCGAGCGCCGTCAATTCAGCGTCACGTTGATTCTCGAGGTCGGGCTGCTCTTCAACGCGCGCCCGGAGGAACGGCTTCAGCGCAATGACTTCGGTAACGCGGATGCGCTGTATACCCTCCAAAAATGCCACGATGTTCCCGTTGGGCATCCGAACCATCTTGTGAACTCTCGCGAGTGTTCCCACATTGTGCAAGTCTGAACCGATCGGAACCTCGATGCGTGGATCAAGTTGTGCCACGACTCCGAGCAGTTTCTCCGATCCTTCCAGAGAGTTCAGCAGGGCGAGAGAACTCTCGCGACCCACCGGCAACGGCATCACCGCCCCTGGAAACAAGACGGTGTCACGCACGGGAAGAATAGCGAGCTCTTCTGGGATAATTCTATTTGCTTTACTCACCTTGTCCCCCTTGGACAATAGCAGCCGATTGCCTATAGGAGGCTAATCGGCATCCAATAGCGTTAGATGCAGCAAAATATGAAAAGTCTCCAAATTGATTAGTCTACATCTATAAGATAAATTGATAGTAACACACTAAGACTATTGGATACAAATGGGCCGGCAGCACCACAGAATTTCGGTTATGTCTTTCTGACTGAAAAAAATGGACTTAGGTACCTTATTGGATTGACATAGAAAAGTGAGCAGGAGGATATGAATTTGGGCTAGCGTTGGCGGCGTGGAGCCGTTTTTGTGGGGTCTGGAATTTCTCCTTCGTCGGCCGCCTTGTTTTTTCCTTTAAAGAAAGACCAAAGGGCAACTATGAGTAAGATCCCCAAGACCCATACCGCGATCGACACATAGAAATTGATGTCTTTCGTAGTGCTAAACGCCGCAACGGCAAACCCAGGGGCCACGATCGAGACGGCCAGGCTTGCGCCAACTCCAGCGTACTTACCCAAATCGAAGATTCCGTATTTCTCGCGCAGTTCGTTGCATTCTCTTTCATAGATTCTTAGAAGTGGATCATCGGCGTGTTCCCGCAGAGATCGCGCAAGCACAGCGATTCGTATGAGGTACTGGTAGCAATTCAGATCGACATAGGCGCACGCAAAAGGAATGAAGAGAAGCAGCCAGTAGTGAGGCTTATCCTGATTATTTGACGTCAAACCGAACCCAGCCCCGGCAAGCGCTGAGGTAACAATGAGCTTCCACTTGGCGAAGTCATGCAGGGAGTCTAAAGTCTGATTAATCTCTCCCTTCAAAAGGTGGCTAGTTTCCATTCCACCCCCCCTCGTTTCCGGTGGTCTTCATAGGTCTCAAAGCAGAGGCAAAACTCAAAAGGCCGCCCCGATGAATTGGGACGGCCTTTAAATTTTAATCCTGGCGGTGACCTACGTTCCCGCGCCGTTACCAGCGCAGTATCATCGGCCCGGCAAGGCTTAACTTCCGTGTTCGGGATG
>JGI12677J13195_1000201_pt1 | contig 9997 bp, 14 predicted proteins | sample JacPinW_OM2H0_O3_FD_13195 | JGI IMG/M metagenome (IMG submission 13195) | reverse complement strand
GGAAGAAGTGAGTCGTGCACTGAGTGAAATTTTCGCGCGCGCGGCGGGGCGAGATGGTCATCTGTAAATCGCCGAAAGAACTCGAAAAGATGTACCAGGCCGGGCAGATCGTCTGGGGTGCGCTCGAAAAGATGCGCACCATCGTCCGCCCGGGCATATCCACCAAAGAGCTCGATGACTTTGCCGAGGCGTTCACCGTGGAGCACCACGCGCGGCCGGCTTTTAAGGGGTACCGCGGATATCCGGGGTCGGTGTGCACTTCGATCAATCAGGAAGTTGTGCACGGCATTCCGTCGCCAAAGCGGAAGGTTCGCGAGGGCGACATTTTGTCCATGGATTTCGGCGTCGAGTTGGATGGTTACTTCGCGGACGCGGCGCTGACGGTTCCGGTGGGAAAAGTTGCTCCGGAGCGCCAGAAGCTGCTGCGAGTGACGCGCGAATCGCTCGAGCAGGGAATTGAAAAGATTCGTCCCGGCAACCGTTTGGGAGATGTTTCGGCCGCGGTGCAACAGTGGGTGGAAAAGAACGGATTCTCAGTGGTACGCGAATTCGTCGGCCACGGTATCGGTACGAAGATGCATGAGGACCCACAGCTTCCGAACTATGGCTCGGCGGGACAAGGGGCCAGGCTTCAAGAAGGAATGGTGCTAGCCATCGAGCCGATGGTGAACACTGGCGGTCCGGGCGTGCGAATTCTGGAAGATGACTGGACTGCGGTCACAACGGATGGCAGTGATTCGGCGCATTTCGAACACACGGTGGCAGTCACGGCCAAGGGGCCTTGGATTTTGACGAGGCCGCGCGAAGCTAGCGGGCCTTGCTGGTAATACGAAAAGTTATTCTAGCGAGCTTGAAATAGGAGCACATGATTAGAAGGCCAGAGCCGGAAAAAAAGAAATCGACGGAAGGCAGTGGGAAAGAAGATGCCATCGAAGTGATGGCCACTGTCGTCGAGCCGCTTCCCAACGCCATGTTTCGTGTGGAACTGGAGAACAAGCATCAGGTTCTAGCCCACATTTCGGGAAAGATGCGCAAGAATTTCATCCGCATTCTGCCCGGAGATCGCGTGGCGGTGGAGCTTTCGCCATATGACCTGACACGCGGCCGGATCGTGTACAGATACAAGTAGAAGTATCAAACGCAAAAAGGAATCGAACATGAAAGTCAGGGCCTCGGTAAAGAAAATCTGTATGAAGTGCAAAGTAGTTCATCGGCGCGGCGTGGTGCGCGTGATTTGTGTAAACGCGAAGCACCGCCAGCGTCAGGGTTAGGAAGAGGGAGAACACGAAATGGCTCGCATTGCAGGTGTTGATTTACCGCCAAACAAGCGTTTGTGGGTTGGGCTGACTGCCATTTACGGCATTGGCCAGCAGCGCGCGCGTTCGTTAGCTGCACAAGCGAAAGTGGATCCCACGAAAAAGATTAAGGATCTTACGGAAGAGGAAGTGACGCATCTGCGCGCCGCAATCGAAGCCGAAGGCCGCGTCGAAGGCGATCTCCGTAAAGAAACCCAGATGAACGTTCGCAGGCTAATCGAAATTCAGTGTTACCGCGGCCTGCGCCATCGCCGCAATCTTCCGGTGCGCGGCCAAAGAACCCACACGAACGCACGTACGCGCAAAGGACCGCGCAAGGGTGCAGTAGCGGCTAAGAAAAAAACGATGGCGCGCAAGTAAAGATTGAAGGCGTAAGGAACACAGGAGAGACACCAGCGTGGCAAAAGAACCTAAAGACGCAGCAGCTGCACCAGATGCAGGAGCTGCGAAAAGTTCGAAGCGCAAGAAGGAATTTCGCAAGAAGAAGGAAAAGCGCATCGTTCCGCATGGAGTGGTGTGCATTCAGGCGACCTTCAATAACACGATCATCACTTTGACTGACCCGGATGGACGCGCCGTAAGCTGGTCTTCGGCTGGCTCCGTGGGTTTCAAGGGATCGCGCAAGGGTACGCCCTACGCTGCTCAGCAGGCCGCCATGACTGCCGCGGGCGTGGCTCGCGATCAATACGGAATGAAGTCGGTGGAAGTGCGAGTGAAGGGTCCAGGCGCAGGACGCGAGTCGGCAGTGCGCGCGCTGGCGTCTTCGGGATTGCACATCAACGCGATCAAAGACGTGACTCCCGTGCCGCACAACGGTTGCCGTCCGCCCAAGCGCCGTCGCGTATAACGCGCAAACAGATCTGGCAGTTTAAGAAAAGGAGACAAAGCTTTGGCAAGACATCGTGAAGCAGTTTGCCGCTTGTGCCGCCGGGAAGGGATGAAACTCTTCCTCAAGGGCCTGCGGTGTTTTACGGAAAAATGCGCCATCGAGAAGCGCAATTTTGTTCCGGGCCAGCACGGCCAGTCCCGCCGTCCCAAGATGGTGGGTTACGGAATCCAATTGCGCGAGAAGCAAAAGGTGAAGCGCACTTACGGGTTGCTCGAACGTCAGTTCCGCACCTATTTTGAAAAGGCGGAACGGACTAAGGGGCCCACGGGCGCAAACCTGATGGTTACACTCGAGCGCCGTCTCGACAATGTGGTCTACCGGATGGGTCTTGCGGGCTCGCGCTCGCAGGCACGCCAGCTCGTTCTGCACGGCCACATTCGCGTGAAGGGACACAAGGTCAATATCCCGAGCTATCTGGTGCAAGTGGGCGAAGACATCGCGCTCAAGGAAAAGATGCACCAGAACGCAATGGTGCTCGAAGCTCGTAACCTGGCGAATAGCCAGGGTGTGGCTCCGTGGCTCGATATAGACCGGGAAAATTTCAAAGCGCGTGTAGTGGCCATGCCGCGTCGCGAAGACGTGCAGACGCCGCCGATGAACGAGCAGCTAATCGTTGAGTTGTACTCGAAGTAGCGCGCAAAAGATCGTCAACGTTGAAAAGTTCGTAGGTTCGCTGCGGGCGAGCCAGGAGGAATGTCGCATATGTGGAAGGGATTCCAGAAACCAAAGCGGTTGGCAGCAGAACCGGAAACACTGACGGATAAATTCGGGAAGTTTTCCGCGCAGCCTTTTGAGCGCGGGTGGGGAACCACGGTGGGCAATTCATTGCGCCGCGCGCTGCTGAGCTCGATTGAAGGCGCGGCGATCACCGCGGTGAGGATCGAAGGCGTGCTTCACGAGTTTTCGCCAATTCCAGGCGTGGTGGAAGACGCAACGGACATCATCCTGAACCTGAAGCAAGTGCCGCTGAAATTGAACACCGATCAGCCCAAGACGATCACGCTAGTCGTCGATACCCCGGGACCGGTGACGTCTGCGAAAATAGAAGAAGATGCGGACATCGCCGTCCTCGACAAGAATGTGTACATCGCGACGGTCAGCGAAGGCGGAAAGCTCGAGCTCGAACTGCGCGTCAAGAACGGCCGCGGATACGTCGCAGCCGACCGCAACTTCGACGAGGACTTGCCTATCGGTTATATTCCGATCGACTCAGTGCACTCTCCGGTGCGCAAGGTTAATTACGCGGTTGAAGCCGCCCGTTTGGGTCAGATGACTGACTACGAGAAACTGACTCTCGAGGTGTGGACCAACGCCGCGATTACTCCGCAGGACGCTATCGGTCTTGCCTCGAAGCTGATGAAGGATCACATGAGCATCTTCATCAATTTCGAAGAGCAACCCGACCTGCCGGAAGAAGTGGTCGAAAATTACAGCGATCCGCGTCTGGAATATCTCGACCGTTCGGTGGAGGAACTCGAACTTTCGGTGCGTTCTTATAATTGCCTGAAGAACGCAAACATTCAGAATCTGCGCGAACTGGTGCAGAAGACTGAATCCGAGATGCTTAAGACCAAGAATTTCGGCCGCAAGTCGCTAAACGAAATCAAGGACATCCTCGTGAAGATGGGCTTGAGCCTCGGAATGAAATTTGACGAACACGGACGCATCATCTGGCCGCCATTGCCTAGCCAGACTGCTCCGCCGCCGTCCGAAGAAGGGGAGCACGGGGCGCTTTAGGCCGCGGATAAATCATGAGACACCTCGTTTCAGGGCACAAACTCGGAAAGCAGCCGGCTCATCGTCGCGCTGTGTTGCGTAATCTCGTGACAAACCTCATCGAGAAGGAACGCATCCAGACCACGATTCTGCGTGCCAGAGCGGCTCGTCCACTCGCCGAACGCATGATCACGCTGGGCAAGCGCGACTCGCTTCACGCACGCCGTCAGGCAGCTGCTTTCCTTACCACGCCGGGCGCCACGCAGAAACTCTTTTCTGACTTGGCTCCCAGGTTTGCCGATCGCCCAGGCGGTTACACTCGTATCGTTCGCGTTGGCTGGCGTATCGGGGACGGCGCTGAACTTGCAATCCTTGAGTTCATCGGTTCGGAGTTGAAGAAAAAGGAAAAGAAGCCAAGGCGGGAAGTTGCGGAAGAAGTACCCGAAGAAAAAGAGGCTGCCGCTAAGAAGTAATCTCCGCGAAAACAATCAAGAACGGCCCGCCCTGCACTGAAGGCGGGCCGTTCTTATTTTCAAGGGAACCAAAGCAGGTCACCATAGGCGTCCCTTTCATCAGAAAAGATTAATCTGGAGGCGTTGCGTCCGGCTCAGCCCGAGGCAGAGCATTGTCTTCCCGTTTCTTTCGAATATCTCCAAAAAGTATGACCAGCCCAACGACCACCTGTGCGGCGATTCCACCGGCAGTGTCGATCAACACGTCAGAAACCGCCGCGGTTCTACCGGGAACAAACGATTGATGATATTCGTCGAGCGCCGCGTAACATCCGACGACTGCAATCGCAGCGAGTGCCCACCCGAGATGCACGCCACGCTTTCCCGCGCGTATTCCTCGCAAAACGAGCAGACTCAGTATGAAATATTCCGTGACATGGCCTGTCTTGCGGATGAAATAATGGAGAAATGACAGAGTTTGTTGTGATGCGCGTGGGAAAAACCACTTCAGAATCGGAATGATGATCCGACTGGTGTTATCCGACGTAAAGATGCCGGTGGAGAACGCAGAGATTACAACAGCCCAGAGCAATGCGGGCCACCAACGTTGGAGCCACCGCATTCTTAAGTAACCTGTGCCGAGGCGCATCGCGAGCGGGTGGCCGGAAAGTTTTCCCCAGTCTCTCGCATTATTCCAGCCGGTAGTTTGGCGCTTCACGCGTGATAATCACGTCGTGTACGTGGCTCTCGCGCAATCCAGCCTGGGAGATACGGATAAACTTGCCGCGCTCTCGCAGCTCCTCCAAATTTGCGGTGCCGCAGTAGCCCATTCCGCTTCGCAACCCACCCACCAGCTGCTCCACGAGCGCCGAGAGCGACCCTTTGTACGGCACTTGGCCTTCGATGCCTTCCGGCACGGACTTGCCTCGCGCAGCCCCCTCTTGTGCGTAGCGGTCCGCAGAGCCAGCTTCCATCGCACCAATCGAACCCATACCGCGATAGGACTTAAAAGTGCGGCCCTGATACAAAATTGTCTCGCCTGGGGATTCCTCCGTACCCGCAAACAAGCCGCCGATCATCACCGAAGATGCGCCCGCAGCGAGAGCCTTGCTGATGTCCCCCGAAAATTTAATTCCGCCATCGGCAATCAGCGGCACTCCGGTATCTTTCGCCGCGCGCGCACATTCCAGTATCGCCGTGATCTGCGGCACCCCAGCTCCGGTTACAACACGCGTGGTGCAAATTGATCCCGGGCCGATTCCAACTTTCAGACCATCGACCCCCAGCGAGATCAAATCGCTGGTACCTTCGGCTGTGGCCACATTTCCCGCCACGATTTGCATTTGCGGCAGCTTGGATTTCACGGCGCGAATGGCGTCCATCACGCGGGTTGTGTGGCCGTGAGCTGTGTCTATCGCAAGGACATCCGCACTTGCGCGCGCAAGCTCCTGAGCGCGCTCCAGGAAATCGCCGGTGGCACCGATGGCCGCGCCGACGCGCAACCGCCCATGCTCATCCTTGGTTGCACTCGGGAACTCGATCTTTTTCTGAATGTCTTTTACGGTAATCAGCCCCTTCAAATTAAAATCCGCATCCACCACCAGAAGTTTTTCGATGCGATGCCGTTGCAGGATTTTCTCCGCTTCTTCCAGCGTGGTGCCGACGGGAACTGTGACGAGGTTGTCTTTGGTCATGATTCCGCTGACAGGCTGGTCCAGATTCCTTTCAAACCTTAAATCGCGGTTGGTGAGAATACCCAGCAAGTGCGCTCCGCGCGTTACCGGCAGGCCGGACACTTTGTACTTGTTCATTATGTCGAGAGCCTGTCGCACCGACAACTCCGGCGCAATCGTCACCGGATCCACAATCATCCCGCTTTCAGACCGTTTTACCTTGTCGACTTCCTCGGCCTGGCGCTCGATCGACATATTTCTGTGAATAAAGCCGATGCCGCCCTGGCGGGAAATGGCGATGGCGAGACGTCCGTCGGTGACTGTGTCCATTGCCGCGGACACAATCGGAATGTTCAGCGAAATCGTGCGTGTGAGACACGTACGCGTGTCAGCTTGCGCTGGAAGCACCGACGACTTTCCGGGCAAAAGCAGAACGTCGTCGAATGTCAGCCCTTCAGGGATAGCTCCATCAATCATCATTGCTCCTGTACCTGCAAATCAGCCCATAAACGACAAAGCCCAGCAAGGTTCGCCGGGCTGCAGAACGATTCTTTTATCGCGAATTCCTTCATTAGTGAATTTACGATTTTAGGCTTAACGCTCGCCGAAATCAAGGCACCGAACTCGATCAGCCAGATAGAGAAGAGCGCGTGCAGACTGCCCGGACGCTCGATCAACTCAGTAACTTGCCGGCGAGCAAGTAATCAACACTGAACTTTCCCGGGCCAGAACAGATCAGCCAGATAAAGAAGAGCACGTACAGGACTTCCGGAAGGTAAAGAACATCGTCGAGCCAGTTAAGAGATGAAAGTCCTTTAGGCACGGTGGAAAGCGTATTGGTCAGGATGGCGACAAACATATCGATCGCTAAAGCCGCGCAGGCCGGACTCGAAAGAAACCCCACTGTCACTAAAGATCCGCAAACGAACTCGACACCCGCCACGAAATAAGCCGTCTCGCGGGGAAACGGGACTTTGGCCCTAACGAGCGTATCGTAAACTTGTTTTGTGCCCCCGGCGGAAAAAAATTTGTTTGCCCCGGAGATGGCGAAGAACAGCCCGATCGAAACGCGTACCAGCAGGATGGCATATTGTTCCGAGCCACTGCTACCCGACAGCACAAACTGGACCAACTGTTTCCAATCCATCGCTTGTCCCTCCATCGGAGGATGCCTCCGCCAGACGGAATCCCCCAACCGGTGGAAAACGTCACCGCTCCATTTCAGTCTGAGTCAGCATTATCCGCTCTTTCGTTCTTTTGCATACGGAGGCGGAGTTATCTACAAGATTGCCCATTTTCCACTGCGGTTAGGACGTTCGCGGCGGCCTTAAGAGTGCGGCTGAAGCAATTGCCGAACGAGTCCGTGGAGATGTAGGTCTGCTTGCTGCTCATGTTGGAATTTTGCCCTAACTCGAAACCGTTCGGCGTCGCAATGAAAAGCGCGAGGTCCGTGGGAGTGACTTCATTCGATACGCTGCTTTTGAAAATGGGGAATCCTTCGAGCGTATCGGTTTCCTCGCGTTGAAATTTCTGATCGATAGAGCTCTGTTCAGTGATATTGCCGTCGCTCAGAACTTCCTCGTCAATGCTCGCCGTGATGGGATAGGAAAAATCCGTCTCTTTGGTGGTAAAGAGCGGACCTTCGGAAGTGGTGGTCTTGGCATGCGTGGTGGAAGTCTGCACGATGCTCTGAATGAAAGCGGTAGCGGTGCTGGTGATGTTCGTAACGTTGCTGAAGTTGAGCTGCTGTTCAACTTTTGTCTGCACCCGGCCGTGCGAGGTATTCACGAATCCGCTGATGGTGAAGTTGTCGGTATTCGCGACCGTCACTGTCCCGCTGCCCAGACCGTTCGAATCAAGAGTTACGTTGTTTGTTACAGAGGGATTGGGCGCGGTCAAGGTGTCTTCGGTCAGTGCTCCGGTGACCTGTTTCGACCCGTGGTCCCCGTAGACCAGCAGTTGCGCGGTCATACTAAAAAATTGGAACGCGTTGAAGACACTCACTCCAACAGCGTGCGGCAGTCCGTCATCTAAAGTACCCGCAAACGGCGTTAGGTCCACACGGTACGGAACGAAATTCAGCGTCTGGACACCCGGGATGGGCACCCACAAACCTGGATCAATGCCGCCGGTATAAATCCATGGGTAAACAGGTGCTGCACCCGCGGCCTTACCATCGACGCTGATCTCAACTTCGCGGAATGCAGTATTTCCGCAATCTCCAAGCTGGGGCGCGATGCTGTTCGGAACGCAGAAAAACCACTGCTCTTCTTCGTTCTGGCTCTGCGCGACCACGTCCAGATAGAGGGCTTCGGTGTTTTTCGGAAATGTGAAGCTCTGGGTCACTCCTGGACTTGAAGAGTTGAGCTGGAACGAACTGTTGCCGTTGCTTTGCACCGGAACCACAGCATCGGCTGTGCGTGGAGCGGGATTGAAGAAGTCTGCCTGAAAAAACTCGAGTTTGAACGTGCCGAAGATGATCGAGTTCAAACCGTCTGCGCCCACGATATTTCCAAGGCTTGCGAAGCCGGTTTGTGCCGTCTTGAACAGCGAGCTGTAATCAGTGAGATCGCGCTCGACGTGCCATGTGTCGGTCTGCGATTGCAAAGGCTCTGCGGTGGTTCCGAAGTAAATGTTCACTCCGGCGAAGAAGACTTGTCCCGTGCGGTCAAATTGCACGCCCGGCTGGATGGAAAAATCCGCAGTGAAGACGACCTTGGCCCAGGGCCCCGGGCAACTCGAAGGCGGCGTGAAGTTGAAATCTTTGTTGTTGAAGTCGTCGAAAGCCTGATCGGTCAGAAGCGTAACTTCGCAATGTCTTGTGTTCGGGCGTTGTATCGCGGGGTCGGCAGTTGCTACCAGCGATGAGCCGACACTCAAATTATTCGATTGAGCTGAACAAACTGATGAAACTGTAAGGCCCAAGGCCAGCAGGCTAGCGGCGAATACGATCATCTTGGACCGCGCCAGGCACGTGTACATGGAGTGAATCTCCTTTGGGTAAAAGTGCCGCAGAGCATAACACAGCGACGCGATTTCTGGAGCGAGGGTTTTTGGAGAGATCTGGCGCGCTTGAATTCTCTCGCGTCGAAATTATGTGGGCATCCGTTCGACCCATTTTGCGCGGAATGCGGGAGCCGGGAACGGATCCGCAAAGTACTGTGTTTCACGCGCAACTTTGTCGCCGCTGAACTCCATAATGCTCACAGTGTGGATGGCTTGGCGTCATACATCAGGATAAATTCGGTGACCCAAAGATTACCGCTGCCAACGATTCGCCGGATAGTAAAACGCTTTTTGTTCGGCTGGCTCTCGCGCTGACCTTGTATGTTGCTTCGACCGCGGGTTAGCTCGCCAGACTGCGGGTATTCCAGCACCGCGTCCTCGCGATAGATGAGGTGCTCAGTTTCAAAATCGTTGGCATCGGACGCCGCCCAATGCTGATCCAGTGCCGCACGAATCTCTTGATCCCGCACGCCAGGATCCTCCTTCTTCTGTTGTTGACCGTTCATCTTCAGCCTCCAATTTGACAGAAGCTAAATGCTTTAGCGGAACCGAAACGGGCGCTATTCCGTTTTCGCCAACGCTTGACGACTTCATGTCCGGGCCGGGCGTTAACCGTACTTGAGGGAGGTGCTTTGTCCGACCTCGATGATGTAACCGTCAGGATCGCGGATGTAGCAGCGAATCTCGCCATACTTGGCAATCGGCTCCGTAAGGAACTCGGCTCCTCGACTTTTCCATAATTCGTAGCACGCGTGAATATCCGCAACACGGAAATTCATAAAGCTATTGATGTGATTCGGGTCGGGGACGCTGAGCGTTACCGTCGGCTTATCCGGAGTCGGGCCGCCTCCAACGTTCAGAATCATCCAGATATTCGCAAGCTGAAGGTACGGAGGTGCATTGCCGTCACCCATAGTCAGAATGCGAGCGCCGAAGACCTTCTCG
>JGI12677J13195_1000197_pt1 | contig 10118 bp, 9 predicted proteins | sample JacPinW_OM2H0_O3_FD_13195 | JGI IMG/M metagenome (IMG submission 13195) | reverse complement strand
CAAAGCCGGTTTCAATCATGGAAGTGACTCGGGCGAAGACAATCGAGGCGCTTGGTCTTTAATGGCTTCTTGCTGAAGGCGGAAAAACACTATGCCGGACATTAAGGCAATCCAATCGGAGATGCGCGGCAGCAAAATCGATGGGTGGCTTTTTTACGATCATCACCATCGCGATCCGATCGCGACGCACATTCTGGGCGTTGGAGGGAATGGAATGGCGACACGCCGCTGGTTTTATTTCATCCCAGCAAAAGGCGAGCCGCGAAAACTCGTGCACAGAATTGAACAAGGCGCGCTGGACGGGCTAGACGGAAAGGCGCTTGTGTACTCGGGCTGGCAAGAATTGCACAAGAACTTGCCGAAACTGCTCGCCGGCAGCAAAACCATCGCGATGCAGTATTCGCCCGACAACAATATTCCGTACATCGGGCTGGTAGATGCGGGGACCATCGAGTTGTTGCGCAAATTCAAGAAGAAGATTGTGAGCTCGGCGAACTTGGTGCAGAAATTTGAAGCCAGTTGGTCACCCGAGCAAGCGCAGGGGCACTTTGAGGCCGGCAAGATTGTCGATCGCATTACGCGCGACGCATTCGCACGCGCGGCTGCGTTCGTGAAAGAAGGGAAGCCGCTGACGGAGGATCAACTGCAACAATGGATTATCGAGCAGTTCCATGCACAGGGACTGACCACGGCCGAGCCGCCGATTGTCGCGGTGCAGCCTAACAACGGCAATCCGCATTATGAGCCGAAGGCAGGATCGTCACGGCCGATTCGCGCCGGGGACCTGCTTCTACTGGACATCTGGGCGAAATTCGATCGGCCCGGGAGCGTTTATTACGATATCACGTGGGTGGGGTATCTTGGAAACCGGGTGCCGGATTCCTACGCGAAGATTTTTCGCATCGTTCGCCAGGCGCGAGACAACGCGGTGAAATTTATCCAAGAAGCGATTGCCAAGCGTCGCGAGATTCACGGTTGGGAAGTGGACAAAGTGGCGCGTAAAACGATCGAGAAAGCCGGCTACGGAAAGCATTTCGTCCACCGCACGGGCCACAGCATTGGGCAGGAAGTTCACGGAAACGGTGCGAATATGGACGGGCTGGAAACGCGTGATGATCGCAAAATCGTTCCCCATACTTGTTTTTCGATTGAGCCGGGAATTTATCTGCCGGAGTTCGGCATTCGCAGCGAAGTGAATGTCTACGTGGACGAAAGAGAAGCGCGCGTGACCGGAGCGATACAGGAAGAGATCCTTCCGTTGCTCGCTTGAGCTGTGTGACCTCACTTCGTGAATAACGACAAGCCTATCGATGGAATATCGCCGCCCGATGCTCAGCCGCCAGAGAGCGCCGGAAATGACAGCTGCGCAATCGAGCGTCCAAGCAGAGGCCATGTCTTAGCGCCGTTTATTGCTGTAGCCGCATGGATTGTTCCTGGCCTGGGTCACCTGGTGCTGCGGCGCTGGGGCCGCGCGCTGATTTTTTTTCTTACAGTAGGAGGTCTCGCAGTCACCGGCTTTATTCTCCGCGGAAATGTGTTTCCTCCGCGGGCGGGCGATTCATTCGACACGCTCGGCTTTCTCGCGGATGCCGGTTCGGGAATTTTTTATCTCTTATCGCGTTTTCTTGAGTCGATAGGTCCCGATGTTTCGCGCGCCGCGGGGGATTACGGAACGCGATTCATCGCGGCAGCCGGAATCGTGAATCTCTTGAGCGTTTTCGACGCGTACGAAATCGCACTGGGCCGGAGAACAATGTGATTGCGGTCTGGACGGAAATTGTTGGCTCGCAGACTATTCCGTCTCACATATCCCATTGGTGGGCTATGTGTTTGTTCGCCCTGCTGGTTTCCGTAGCGCTTGCGGGGTTAACGAAGAGGACGCCGTCGGAACGCGCGAAGTACGTTGCTTCTTGCTTCTTGAAATTTTTGGCGGTTGGGATTGCGATCGGCTGGCTGATGTATCCCTTCTCGCATTGAAAACTGCGCTAATTTCGCGACGTTAACCGCTTTTTTTGCAGCGATGGCGATGTTAAAGTCAATCAGGGCGCCGAGGTAGCTCAGTTGGTAGAGCAGCCGATTCGTAATCGGCAGGTCCCCGGTTCAAGTCCGGGCCTCGGCTCCACATTTTCCAACCTGCTTCTTTTCGGGATCCGGGTGTGGGCAATCTCGCTCCGAACCAGCTGATCGAGGCACAAAAAATCACGAATATCGTCTGCGTCTGGAATTTCTACAACGTAGCTAATCGCGAATGCGGTTCCTCGATGAATCCTAGGGAAGGAGAGTCATCAATGCACAGTTCGATTTCTGGGGCGGAAGCGGCTGATCGTTTGGCCATACGCGAACTCGTGGAAGCCTATGCGCACTGCGCGGATAGGCGCGACGCCAAAGGCCAAATGTCTCTCTTCACTCCGAACACCCACTTCGTCGTTTTTATGGATGCTAAATCCATCCAGCCGTCTATGGAACTAAGCCGCCGCGAAGACTTGGCACCTGTATTCGCTGACCTCAACAAATACGAGGCGACTACTCATTTCTTGGGACAGAGTACGGTTGTTTTAAACGGGGATCGCGCTACGGGAGAAACCTATTGTCTCGCTCATCACGTTTCTGCATCGGAAGGGAAACGAACTCTCTTCGTCGCTTCGCTTCGATACTACGATGTTTTTGCCAAAGTCGACGGAAAGTGGCTTTTTGCCGAACGCAAGCTCATCGTTGATTGGACGGACACGCGCCACATGGATGCTTGATTAAAAATGTCGTCCGGACGCTCAACCCTTATGATCGCCAAAGTGAAGTTCTTTAGGACTACGCGTGGGCCGCTCTTCGCCTGGCTCGAGTTCGCGGCGCACCCTCGAATTCTTGAATTTGCGTGATCTCGTACACGCCTTCTCCGTCGCAGGCTTTGCATCGAAGTGTCATGGCACGTGTTTTTGCGTCTTGACCGTCGGTAACTTTTGCCTGCTTTAATTCTTCGAAAAGTACGGCGGCGCGTTTGGGTACGGCAATCGGTTCTTTGCAACGCGAACAGAGAACGCCGAGATACCGAGTCCGTGCTAGCTCTTGGATCATAAAACCTCGCTGAAACTGGGAGGGCCGTGGTAGAAGAACAAGGCTATCGCGATTTCTTCTCGCTGTCCAGTCGTCCGGCTACTTAGGCAAATTGGATGGTGTGGCAGCTTCTCGAGCACTCAACCTTCGGTTGTAACAGTTATTGCCACTTTTCCCCGCGCATGTCTTTCTTCAAGATAACGGAGAGCTTCGGCCACCTCGCTCAGCGGATAACGTCTATCTATGACGGGTACGACCCTGCCGGCTTCAAGAAGATCCTTCAGAAAAACTAGATCATCTTTCCTTACTCTTGCGATAAAGAAACGCATTTTCCTACTTCCAAACGGTGATAGCAACGGTCCTAATAACATTACTTGGAAAATTAGAATTCCACCGCCTCCTGCATGGACATAAATCCCGCCCTGTTTGAGCGCCCGCCTATAATCGAAAATCGAATGATAGCCGTTAGCAGCAAAAATCAGATCGTAGCGCTGTCCACTTCGCGTGAAATCTTCTCGCGTGTAATCAATCACATGGTCTGCGCCAATCGATTGCGCGGTTTCCGCATTCCTGGTACTACACACAGCCGTGACTTCCGCCCCGAACGATTTGGCGATCTGGATGGCGAATGTGCCTACACCACCGGACGCTCCATCAATCAGGACTTTTTGGCCTTGCTGGATTCGTCCTTTATCACGGAGTCCTTGGAGGGCAGTAAGAGCCGCCACCGGTACAGCCGCTGCGCTCTCAAACGATATGTTGGCTGGCTTCAGCGCTAATTTGTCTTCCATGGCACACGCATACTCGGAAAAGGCCCCATGGCATCCGCCGAACACCTCGTCGCCTATGTTGAACTGCGTTACGCTTCTGCCGAGAGCTTCAACACGGCCGGCAACATCTATGCCTGGTCGTGTGTACTTTGGTTTGCGCAGACCCCTCATCATTGGGCGGGCGAGCAACGGCTTGCCCCTCATAAGGTGAAAGTCAGCTGGATTTACAGATGCCGCGTGAACTCTTATCAAGACTTCATCGTCCTTCGGCGTAGGTTTTGCCACCTCGATGAATTGCAAGACATCCGGTGGTCCGTATTGAGTCTGTACGATCGCTTTCATAGAGGCTCTTCAAGTGCTCTTCAGGCGAATCATGCTGCGTTGTTGAAGCGCACGACATGCGAAGCAGACGGGAAGTATAGGCTGGAATCAGCGGCTAAGTCTTGATAACGCGACAGGGCAATTTCAAAATCGGACTGAGTAAGTTGTCCGGCTCCTTCTTCCGAGCTTCGGCTTTCAGCAGCGGCCGGGTTGGCTCGAGAGAAGGAACCGGGCAACGTCGATCTAGTCAAGGGTCGCGAGGTTGCGGCCAGCGATTCATACGCATCCCAGGCATCGAGTACGGGCGGCGCGATGGCGGAACGCCTCGAGGTACCAGCTTGAGTGACGGCGAGTTTGACCTGTGCCGCGCTGGCGTTTGGAAACTGCGAGAAGAGCAGCGCAATCGTCCCGGTGACGAAAGGTGCGGCTGCGCTTGTCCCGGCGAATGTCTGGAGCCCGCCGCTTGTACTGAGGCTAACAATGTTTTCGCCCGGAGCGCTAAGACCACGCCTGCCGATTGAACTTCCAAGATTCGATTGGCCCAAAGGCCGGCCTTGAATGTTGCAGGCTGCTACCGGAATTACCCATGGGTGTCGAGTGATAGCCGAACTGCCGACGGAACTTTGATTGCCCGCTGCCGCAACAACAACGACACCGCGTTGTGCTGCGTAATCGAGAGCTGCGCCGAGCCGCGATTCGCCGCCGGGTGAGCCGTGGAGAAGCGCTGCGCTTAGGTTGATCACGCGAGCGCTTGCATTGACGGTGTCGAGCAGAGCTGTGGCCAATTCTTCGGGTGTGGCGCGCGGTATGTCGGCGTAGGGGCCACGGTCTTCTGGGAAAATGGGTCGCACGAGGAGAGTGCATTGCGGGGCAATAGCCGGCGCTCCACTTTTTCTTTTCGCGGCGAGGATCCCTGCGACAAACGTTCCGTGGATGCAAGCGCTGCTTCCTGCGCGGGCACAGCTGCCCGAAAGTTTGCCAGGAATTTCGCGGATGTTCTGAGCCGGCAGGGCGGGGCGGTTTAGCGCGATGGGTCCGTCGAGCAAGCCGATTTTGACTTCGGCATTTCCGGTGGTCACAGCCATCAATCGATCGAGACGGACCAGCTCGAGAGGAGTCGCACAATTCCGAGCCTTCGACGGGGGTGGAACTCCAAATCTTCCGTCGGCGCGACGAGTTGAGACAGAATACATTTGGGTGCCTCTGCCGTTTCCGTGCCACTCAGTTCCGATTCAAATTGACTTGTCGCTGATTTATGAGCCTACCCGCGCGCAACAATCCGGGGCCGATTTCTGCCAGAGGCCTGCCTCTACGGAGGGGAGTGGCCTGTCACTGCGCGGTGGTATCTCAAATTAGGAATGGCAGGTCAATGGAGGACGGGTAATCTCCGTATAACAAACGGGTAATTGTCCAAATTACTCATTAATATAATTTTAATTTGCGGAACTTGGCCCATACGGTGCAGAATGTCGGCAGTTCCCCGCGGTGACCCATGCAGAAATCGCCAGAAACCACTTTTGTGTTCGGCCCCTACGAATCGCGTGGCGTCACTCGCGAGCTCTTTAAGCACGGAGTACGCCTCAAGATTCGCCCTCAGCCACTGCAAGTCCTCAACTACCTGCTCAGCCGCGCCGGTAACGTCGTGACCCGTGAGGAGCTGCGGCAGGAGCTGTGGTCGGCAGAGATATTCGTCGATTTTGAGCACGGGCTGAATAATTCTGTGAAGGAACTCCGAGCGGTACTGGGTGACTCGGCTGCGGAGCCTCGCTACATTCAAACGCTGCCCAGGCTGGGATACCGCTTTGTTGCCGCGGTAGAAATAACCGGTTCGGGCGCGTCACCGGTATCCTTGCCGACAATCGAGGGGCCGAATTTAGCACCGGCAGGGAGGTCTTCCGATTTCGCCGTTCCCCGCGGTTTGCCCGTGGAACGGGCAGAGGAGTCGTCCACTCTACGACGGTGGCCCGCGCTTCTGGCAGTTTGCCTGGCTCTGGTATTGGGCCTGGTTTTTTACTTTCGTTGGTCTTCCAGTCGCGCTCGCCGACCAGCGGTTACTGGACGCACGATGGTCGCGGTTCTTCCGTTTCAGAATCTCACGGGAGACCCCGGACAGGAGTACTTCAGCGACGGTTTGACGGAGGAAATGATCTCCCAACTCGGTCGAATTGATCCGCAGCGCGTGGGAGTAATCGCGCGCACATCCGTGATGCACTACAAGAACAACCCGGAGCAGCTGAACCAGATCGGGCGCGAACTTGGGGTGCAGTACGTGCTCGAGGGCAGCGTGCGGCGAGGTTCCAACAAAGTGCGAATCACCGCACAACTGATTCAGACAAAAGATCAGTCGCACGTTTGGGCGCACCAGTACGATCGCGAGGAGAACAACTTGCTGGGGCTGCAAAGCGAGATCGCACAGGAAATCTCGGACGCAATTCAACTGACGCTCGGCGAGCACAAACCCGTCGAAGCGAATCCTCCGGCGGATTCTCACGCTCCCAAATCGTATGCGGCATACGACCTCTATTTGCAAGGCCGGTACTTTTGGAATAAGAGGACGCCTCAAGGCCTTCAGCAAGCCGTGGAATGCTTCGAGCAGGCGGTGGGCAAAGACCCAGAGTACGCTCGCGCCTACGCCGGGTTGGCTGATTCGCTAGCATTGATGAGCGCCTATGGCGTAGCTCCGCCTGGCGAAGTCATCCCGAAGGCTCGCACGGCTGCGCTAAAAGCGTTATCGCTAGACGAGAAACTCGCCGAGGCCCACGCGTCGCTCGCATTGATCGCGCAAAGCTACGATTGGGAATGGCAAACCGCCGAAAAAGAATATCGCCGCGCCGTTGAGCTGGATCCGAACTACGCCACCGGACATCATTGGTACGCCGAACATCTTGCGCTACGAGGGCGGTTCGACGAAGCCTTTGTGGAAATCGAGCGTGCGCGGCAACTCGACCCGCTCTCATTGATCATTCAGGTCGACAACGGAGCCATCCTTTTCTTCGCGCGCCAATACGACCGGGCCATCGAGCAGCTTCAAGCCGTGCTCAAAGTGGAGGCCGATTTCCCACGGGCTCGCATCCTGAACTTTGCATATGCGCAACAGGGGCGTTTCGCTGATGCGCTAGCGGGTATCGAGGATTGGCGCCGCACGAGCGACACTTACTGGACGTTGACCGAGGAAGGCTACGTTTACGGCCGTGCAGGCCAGTCTGCTCAGGCTCGCCGCGCGGTGGACAAGTTGCAGTCGATCAATGGGCGCGCCCCAGTCGATCCCCTCGCTTTTGTCCCGCCGTACGTGGGGCTCGGTGACAAAGACCAGGCATTCGCCTGGCTCGATAAATCTATAGCCGTCCATTCGCCGGGCCTCACCGCGCTCAAAGTGGATCCGGTTTATGACCCATTACGCAGCGACCCGCGCTTCGAAGTAATCCTCCGCCGAATTGGCCTGGCACAATAATCTTGAAGTAGTGATAACCGCCAGATTTACCGATAGGAAGCTGGCCGACTTCCAATGACCGCGCCCAGTTAAGCGCGCGGCCGGTGCCTGGCAAGCGGACATTCGGCTGATGCCCTATAAGTGTATGTGGCGAGACTGCCGCTTGGACTATAATGCGCGCCAGTGTCCCTCGCCTCCGGAACGAAACTCGGTCCGTATGAGATTCAATCGCCGCTCGGCGCAGGCGGCATGGGCGAAGTGTACCGTGCGCGCGATACTCGCCTCGACCGCACCGTCGCGATCAAAGTTCTCCCGCAAGGTCTGGCGGACACTCCCGAAGTTCGCCAGCGATTCGAACGGGAAGCTCGCGCCGTTTCCAGCCTCAATCATCCGCACATCTGCGCGCTCTACGATGTCGGTAACCAGGACGGTGTCGAATATCTCGTGATGGAATACATCGAGGGCGAGACGCTCGCGAAGCGCCTCGAAAGCGGCCCGCTCGTGACCACCGAAGTCTTGCGCTACGCCATCGAAGTTGCTGACGCTCTCGACCGCGCCCACCGCCAGGGAGTGATTCACCGCGATTTGAAGCCTGGCAATATCATGCTGACGAAGTCCGGCGCCAAACTCCTGGATTTTGGTCTCGCGAAAGCCAGCGCGCCGCCGCTTGCCGGAGATTTTTCCAGTTCGCCTACCGTCAGCCGCCCGCTGGTCGGAAGAGCTCCAAGCGACGCGCTCACCGCGCAAGGCACTATCGTCGGAACATATCAATACATGTCCCCCGAACAGCTCGAGGGCGGGGAAGCTGACGCCCGCAGCGACATTTTTTCCTTCGGCTCCGTGCTCTACGAGATGGCGACTGCGAAGAAAGCTTTTGCAGCCAAAAGCACCGCGAGCCTGATCGCCGCAATCCTGAAGGAGCAGCCCAAGCCCATCAGCGAACTGCAGCCCATGGCGCCGCCTGCGCTTGAACGTGTGGTCAAGACATGCCTGGAGAAAGATCCCGACGAGCGCTGGCAAAATGCAGGAGACCTGAAACGAGAACTCGGCTGGATCGCTTCCGCCGGTTCGCAAGCAGGAATTCCTGCGCCGGTGGCTTCTAAGCGCAAAACGCGCGATCGCGCTATCTGGATTGCAGCAGGAGCGCTCTTGACGCTGGCTGTGGCTTACTTGTTCTGGCAGAGCGGCCTGTGGCAGGGCAGGTCTGTAACTCTCCCCATCCACTTGTCAGTCGCGCTTCCCGCCGGCAAGGTGTTACCGAACGACTCGACTGACCCGCTCGCCATTTCCCCGGATGGTTCAACGATCGTCTTCTCAGCCCGTGGCGATGACCGCAAGACGCAACTGTATATGCGCAAACTGGGCTCCTTCGAAAGCACTCCCATCTCCGGCACGGAGGGGGCGCACTGTCCCTTCTTCTCGCCAAGCGGAGAATGGCTCGGATTCGTGTCCGATGATTACAGGCTCAAGAAAATATCGCTGCGCGGCGGAAGTCCGGTGGAGCTAGCGGATCATGCTGGCCCTATCGGGGCCTCCTGGTCGGATGACGACACAATTTACTACATCAAGTCATTCGCTTACGGGATGTACGCAGTCCCGGCCGCGGGAGGGCAGCCGAAACAGCTGACGCAGACGGGATCAACTCCGGATGATCGCGGGCACTTGTGGCCCAACGTGCTTCCCGGAAAAAACGGCGTGATCTTCACGGTTTGGACCGGTCGCTCCCTCAACGATGCGCGAATCGAGGTTTTGTCCTTAAGCTCAGGAAAGCGGAAAGTGCTGATCGAAGGTGGTACCAATGCGCGTTATATCCCCGGCGGCCACCTTGCCTATGCTCGCAACGGCCCTCTTCGTGGTTGGTTTCGATCCCAAACGAATGGAGTTGAAAGGAACGCCCGTCCCGGTGACCGAAGGGATTATGACCGGAGCATCCAACGGCGATGCAACGTTTGCGGTTTCAAACAATGGCACGCTGGTGTTCCAACCCGGAACCTTTGTTGCATACCAGCGCAATCTTGTTTGGCTGGATCGAACCGGCAAGTCCACGAATATCGTGGACGGAGTAAAACCCTATTCCTCTCCTGTCATCTCTCCTGACGGAAAACGCATCGCCCTTACTCTGCAAGGCAGCTCATTTGATGTCTGGGTTTATGACCTCGAGCGCGACACATTCACCAAGGCGAGCTTTGGAGGGGACGATTATGATCCGTTCTGGTCGCCGGACGGCAAGATGCTCTCCTATGCTTCATCTAAATCCGGACTTTTGCAGGCGTACGTGAAGCATGGCATCGTACAAGGTGACGAAACCATGCTGACTGACGGCCCGAGCTTCAGAGGTCTCTTTGGTTGGATGCCTGACGGACGTGAACTTATCTTCGGCCGCGACAACAAAGAAACGGGCACAGACATTTACACAGTCGCCGTCGAAGGCGATCACAAACCGCGCCCGTTGGTCGTGGCACCGTTCAACCAAGCCGAGGCCAGCGTGTCACCGGACGGGAAACGGCTCGCCTACGTTTCGGATGAGTCCGGTCAGAACGAAGTTTTCG
>JGI12677J13195_1000186_pt1 | contig 10469 bp, 8 predicted proteins | sample JacPinW_OM2H0_O3_FD_13195 | JGI IMG/M metagenome (IMG submission 13195) | reverse complement strand
GGATTGAGCGCAGGGGGCGGGAAGCGCGTGGCTGCGCGCGTTGGAACAGGGTAGGCTCGTTACGAAGAGCGGATCGGAGCCATCTGATGCAGATAAACAAAGCAGCGCGCGAAGCGGAAATGCTGGGGACGCTGGCGCTGGCTGCGCCCAAGACGTCGGACTTCCAATTCGTAAAATTCCGCGTGGAAGGCGAGATTGCGCGGCTGACGCTGGACCGTCCCGAACACAATTTGCTGAACGAGCGGGTGCTGATGGAGCTGGTGGCCGGAATCAATTCGGTGAGCGAAACGAGCGCGGTGAAACTCATCGTGTTGGATTCGGCGGCGAAAGCTTTTTGCGGCGGGATCGAGTTGGGCGAATATACGGCGCGGCGCGTGTTTCAGTTGTTGGACGCGTTTCACAACGCGTTTTCCGCGATGGTGGAAACGGCCAAGCCGATTCTGGTGGTGATTAACGGGCCGGCATTCGGAGGCGGCGCGGAACTTGCAGCGTTGGGCGATTTAGTGATTGCGACTCCCAACGCGCGTTTTGCGCAGCCGGAAATCAAGCTGGGAGCGTTTCCTCCGCTGGCTGCGGCGGTGCTGCCTTATATTCTCGGACCGAAAATGGCCTTGGAGTTGGTCCTGACGGCGGAAACAATGTCGGCGGAACGCGCGCGTGATTTGGGGCTGGTGAACTGGCTGGTCCCGGAAAAAGATTTGCAGAAAAAAGTGGACGAAGTTTGCGCGAAAGTGACGGCGCAGTCCGGGCCGGTGTTGACCATGGCGAAGAAAGCCATTCTCGGCAGCCTGGGTTTGCCGCTGCGCGAAGGCGTGCGCAACTCCATGAAAGTTTTCCTCAACGAGCTGGCCGACCTGGAAGATTCGCAAGAAGGTTTGCGAGCGACAGTCGAAAAGCGCGCCCCGAAATGGAAGAACCGCTAGTTTGCTGAAAATTCCCGCGCGATTGACAGTGAACGGCGGGGCGCATAAACTCGCCGGAGACAACTTAGCTGCCTCGGGGGAAAAACTTTTCGAAGGGTCCATGGGACGATTCGAGAAGTGAGGGGAAGGCCGTGAAAATCGGCCACGGTCCCGCCACTGTAATCGGCTGCGCTTCGCGCGAGCCGAAAGTCAGGAAACCTACCCGAGCTGGTCGAAGCTGACACTCTTCGCGAGAGAGGGTGTGGCGACAAGCCTCGATCTATTCGCGAGGCTTTTTTGTTGGAGGGGAGAGAACCATCGCGCGCGCAGCACGAATTTTCGTTTTGATTTCTTTCGGGCTAGTAGCTTGCGCGGCGAGTCATGCCGCAGAGACCCGCCCACCTGAAGGCGGCCGCTACAAAAGCGCGGACGCCGAGTTGCGCCAGGCTGCGGCGTACAAGGGGAACGCTGCGGCGGGGGCGCCGTCGGGTCAAGCGGCTGGCGAAAAGCGCGCAACGAGAGACGTGACAGACGAAACGGGGCGGCGCATGGCGATTCCGCTGAACGTGCAGCACATCGTGACGCTTGCGCCGGATTTGACGGAAACAATTTACGCGCTCGGGTTGGAAGACAAGCTCGCGGGGGATACGAGTTTTTGCGATACGCCGCCCGCGGCGAAACTGAAGCCGCATGTGGGGTCGCCGCAGACGCCGAGCCTGGAGGCGATTGTCGCGATGCATCCGGATTTGGTGCTGGCGACGACTTCGATCAACCGTCCTGAAACGGCGGACGCGCTTTTGCGGCTGGGCATCGCGGTGTACACGAGCGATCCGCATACGGTACGCGGGATGCTCGATTCCATCGCGCGCATTGCGGATTTGGTTGGCGCGGGCGAGAAAGGCGTGGCTCTAGTGGCAAAGTTGCAAGCGCGGCTCGACGCGGTGCATGCGCGAATCGGAGAGTTGCCTCTGGTGCACGTGCTGTTCGTGGTGTGGGAGGATCCGCTGATCACGATTGGGCAAAATACGTTTATTGCGGATGCGCTGCGATGGGCGGGCGCGGAATCGGCCATTGTCGCGGAGCAGAATTGGCCGCAGTTGAGCATCGAAGAAGTTGTGCGCGTGCAGCCGGAGTACATCGTGCTCACCGCGAACCACTCGGAATCGGATGCGGAGAACAAAACGAGCGACTTGGACAAACTGCGCGCGCGTCCTGCGTGGAAGGCGCTGAAGGCGGTCGAACTGGGGCGTGTGGTGACGGTCAGCGATGAATTCGACCGGCCGGCTCCGGGATTGATTGGAGCAATCGAACAGCTCGCGCGCGAATTGCATCCGGAGGCGTTTGCGTTGAATGCAGGCGGAAAAGAGTTTGTGGGCGGCAATAGCCCGGGAATGGAAATGCTCGCCAGGGCCGCGGGGAAAAAGGAAAACGTTTCGTGCGCCCTCTAACGCCGCGACGAATTCTTTGGACTTGCGCGGGACTTTGCGGAGTGCTGTTTGTGGTGGTGGTGATTTCGTTGCGCATGGGCGCGTATCCGATTTCGGTGCGCGACATTGTGGATACGCTTTACAAAGCCGCAGCGGGACGCCGCGATGAAGTGCCGGTGGAATTCTGGCAAGTGGTTTTCGGGTTGCGTCTGCCTCGAATCGCGCTGGGAATTTTGGTGGGGGCGTCACTTTCGACAGCCGGCGCGGGTTTTCAGGCGCTACTGCGCAACCCGTTAGCGGACCCGTACGTCCTCGGGGTGTCGAGCGGCGCGGCGCTGGGAGCGATCATAAGTTTGATCGCTGCGCCTCACGTTGTGGGAGCAATTCAAATCGCCGCGTTCATAGGCGCAGCATCGACTATCGCGGGAGTTTATTTTCTCGGAAGGCGCGGCGGGCAGCTTGACAGTCCGACGCTGCTGCTCGCGGGTATCGTGGCGGCTTCATTTCTATCGGCGATCATTATGTTTTTGCTGACTATGGTTACCGGATCTGAGCTGCGCAGCATTGCGTTCTGGCTGATGGGCGATCTTACGGCGCCGCCGCCGGTGACGAATGTATTGGGATGGCTTGGTTTTCTGTTTTTCGTGTTTATTGTGGCGGCGGGCGCGATGTACACGACGTCGTCGGATTTGAATTTGATTCTCACGGGAGAACAGGAAGCCAGGCACCTAGGCGTAAACGTAAATCGCGTGAAATTTGTGGTTTATATCGCTGCTTCAGTACTGACAGGACTGGCGGTTTCCGTGAGCGGCGCAATTGGGTACGTCGGACTTCTGATTCCGCATGTGATGCGCATGTTTTTCGGCACGGACTACCGCATGCTGATTCCCACGGCGGCTATCGGCGGAGCAATTGCGATTGTGCTGGCTGACACTTTGGCGCGCACGGTGGTGGCGCCGACGGAATTGCCGGTGGGTGCGATGACGGCGTTGGCTGGAGCGCCTGTGTTTATTTACTTGATGCGCAGGAGAATGCGATGAGCGCGAGCGGGGGAGGGATTGTGGTGCCCGAATCGCAGCCTGTGCCGTTCAGCGCAAGCCATAGCCCACGGCTGAAAGTGGAACAGGCCAGCTACGCATACGCAGCGACGGACCGGTCGGCTCCGAAATTTACGCTGGGACCGGTGAGTTTTGAAGCGCAACATCGCGAGTTGGTGGCGATTTTGGGGCCGAATGCGAGTGGGAAGTCCACGCTGCTGAAATTGCTCGCGGGATTGTTGAAGCCGCTTTCTGGACGAATCGCGGTGGACGGCGCTGAAGTGAGCGAACTTGATTTGAAGGTGCGCGCGCAGAAAATTGCGCTGGTGGCGCAGGAAAGCGAACTTCTGTTTCCGTTGCGCGTGTGGGAATACGTTTTGCAGGGGCGCTATCCGTACGGGCGAAGGCTGCGGTTCGAATCAGACGAGGATTGCCTGCTGGCGGGAAACGCGCTGGCACAAGTGGGAGCGGACGCGCTTCGCGATCGCTGGATGGATCATCTTTCGGGCGGCGAAAAGCAGCGGGTGATTTTGGCGCGCGCTCTGGTGCAGCAGCCGTCGTTGCTCTTGCTCGACGAGCCCACGCAGCATCTGGATATCGGCGGCAAAGTGGAACTGCTGCGGCGCCTGCGACGGCTTGCGGATGAGAGCCGCTACACTGTGATTGTGGTGACGCACGAATTGAATCTTGCAGCCGAATTTTCCGATCGCATTGTGCTGATGCACAGAGGGAAAAGCCCGCGCATCGGAACGCCTGCGGAAGTTTATCAGCAGGAACTGCTCCAGGAAGTTTTCGACGCACCGTTGGAAGTGGAAATGGGGTACAGTGGGCGTCCTCGTGTCATCCTGCGAGGCAATCACTAGCGCCAACAAAATTTTGTTGCTGACATCGCGGAAGAGTGCAACAAGCTTCTGCAAGCGGCGAAACGCATGAAGATGCGGCGCCGTACACAAAAATCGAGACTCCGCGGACGGGAAGACGGTGAAAATCCGTCGCCGCCGCGCGACTGTAAAGCGGAGAATTTGGGCGCGTGCCACTGTCACACGCTTTGAATTGCAGCAGGTTGCAGTTCGAGGCCGCGATGGGAAGGCCGCGCTGGACGAAGCCGCTGAGCCAGGAAACCGAGCGGAATCTCAATCTTGGTAAGTATGCGTGGCGCAAAACTGCGAGCCCTTTGATTTAGAGAAGGATCGCGGGTAAGCAAAAGCGCAACGCATGGATGCCAGGACAACCTTCAACTCCCGCGCGAGAGGGAGAGGAGGAAAAATGACACTACGCTCAGCCGTACTGTATTTCACTTCCTTGTTCTTACTCTTGGCCTGCACCGCCCGCGCACAAACTCCTACTACCTCCGCCGGTGGTTCCGCGACTGCGACCGGTTCCGCGCATGATCAGCAGGATGCCGCAATTTCCGGCACGGTTTTCGATCCCGCCGGGCGAGTCGTGCCTGGAGCTCGTGTCACCCTTCTCTACGCGATGGCCGAACTGGAAACGCGAGAAACGAATGCGAAAGGCCAGTTCAGCTTCGAGCGTTTGCGCGGAGGAAAATACCAAATCGTGGCCACGAGTTCGGGATTCGATCAATTGCCCGTGGATATCGATTTGGCGGCCGGTGAAAAACACGTCAGCGATCTCCATTTGCAGTTGAGCGCCTTGCGCGACAAGGTGGTCGTTTCGGCCGCGCCGGGCGGAGCGCTAACCTCGCAAATTGCGTCCTCCGTAAGCGTTGTCTCCGCGGACGAGATTGACGATCGCGGCGCGCAGGTCGCTACGGACGTGCTGCGAGGCCTGCCTGGAACTGAGATCAATCAGTCCGGAGGCCGCGGAGCGGTCACCAGCGCCTTCATTCGCGGCGGAGATTCGGACTACAACCTGGTGATGATCGATGGAATTGAAATGAACGATTTCGGCGGCGGCTTCGATCTATCGCCGCTGCCAGCAGAAGGAGTGGAACAAGTCGAACTGATCCGCGGTCCGGAGAGCGCGCTTTACGGATCGAATGCCGTAGCTGGGGTGATTAATCTTGAGACGATTCACGGAGATGGGCCGCCGCATTTTACGTTCGTGGGAGAGGGCGGCAGTCTGTATACGTGGCGACTGGGAACCACCGGAGCAGGACTGAACAAAGGATTCAGTTGGGCATACAGCCTGTCGCGACTGCAAACCAACGGCCAAGTTCCGAATGATGCCTACCGCGGTCAGACCTCGACGGTGAGCCTGGGGTACTCGCGCTCGCCGCGCCGCAAATTCAATGCAAACTTTTTCGGTTTCGCTGGCCTCCTCGGACTTCCCGGGCCCTATGGTTCGAACCCAGACGGTCTATTTCCGGGCCTTGATCCGTCCACGCACCAGAACCAGAATCTTTTTGGCTACCAGGGGCAGGAAACTGAGCAGTTTTCGTCTCGGTTCCAACAGGTAACGACTGTGAGCGTGTCGACGGACCGGATCACATTCATCTCGCCGATAGAAGGCAATTCGTTCACCAACAATCTCCGCGTGGTGGCCAATACCAGGAGCGAGATTGCCGTTTCTTCAAAAGACACTCTCGTGGCGGGCTTTGAATATGACCGCGACAGCTTCAAGAACTTGTTTGTTGACGGGGCCGGCGACTTGCCGTTTCTGCTGGGGCGCAATAGCTATGCGTTCTTCGCGGAAAACCGCTGGACTCCCTCCGATCGCTGGTTCATCAATGTGGGAGTGCGCGTGGACGACATTCAAACCGGTTCGGTTCCGCTCAACAACGACACAGGTCAGCCCGGGATTACCGCCAATACTCTGGCCAAAGTCACCCCGCGGATTTCCGCCGCGTATATAGCGCGGCAGGGAGATGGTGACGACTTTTTCGGCGCAACGCGCCTGCACGCCAGTTTTGGTACTGGCTTCCGCGCGCCGAACGGATTCGAACTCGCGTTTACAAATAATCCGGCGCTGAAGCCCGAGGAAAGCATCAGCTACGATGCTGGCATCGAGCAACGGATGGCACACGACCGCGCGATTCTGGACGTCACGTACTTCTATAACAAGTTCAAAGATCAGATTGTCTCTACCGGCGATCTTCCTACCAATTTCGATTCAGAGAATATCGGAAAGTCGCGAGCCTGGGGCCTGGAAACGAGCGTTCGCATCCATCCCTTCCGCTCGCTCGAATTTTCAGGTTCGTACACCTGGATGAACACCGCGATCTTGGCGCTGAACGGCTTTCCGGAGCCCATCGATCCCTTCGCCGTGGGAGAACCACTGCTTCGCCGCCCGCGCAATGCCGCTGGATTCAACGCAACTTGGACGAAGAAGCGTTTAATGCTCAACCTGAACGGGACGATTCGCGGCGCGGTGCTTGACGTCGAGCCGAACGACGGCACATTCGCTTGCGAGCTGATGCTTCCGTGCCTTTTCCGGAATCACGGATATGAATTAATGAACGCGGGCTTTGCCTACCAGCTACCCAAGGGCATCGAAATTTACGGGCGCCTCAATAATTTCCTGAACCAGAGATATGAGGAGGCTTTTGGCTTTCCGTCCCTGCGACTGAATTTCATGGCCGGATTCAAGATGGACCTTCCTTCGGGGGTCCGACATTCGGAATAAATAGCGAACAGCGGAGATTCGACTGGCCAGACCCGGCGCTTCGTTTTCGCGCGATGCGTGTGGCCGTTCGCGTCCCGAGCGGCCATACGTCCGGCATAAGACCGGGATTTTCTCCGGAGCGGCCGCACCGATTGTTACGGATGCTATAATTCTGGGTTCGCGGCGCGCCGAGTGCCGCGCTATGCGCCGCACAACATGACCCGAACTGCACACGAACGAGTTGCCGTCGCGCCAGAAGTTTTGGAGCGTTACGAGGCGGTGATTGGGCTGGAGGTGCACGCGCAGCTCAAGACGCTGACAAAAGCGTTCTGCGCATGTTCGAGCCGCTTCGGTGATCCGCCGAATTCGAATACCTGCCCGGTGTGCCTGGGATTGCCGGGCGCGTTGCCGGTGCTGAATCGGAAAGCTCGCGATTTAGCAGTGCGCGCATCGCTTGCGATTCATTGCAAGATTCACGAGCGGTCCGTATTCGCGCGCAAAAATTATTTTTATCCGGACTTGCCGAAAGGCTACCAGATTTCGATGTACGAATCACCGCTGGCAACCGGGGGCTGGCTCGAAATCGAGCTCGATGGCGCGGCGAAGCGAATCGGAATCACGCGTTTGCACATGGAAGAAGATGCAGCCAAAAATCTGCACGAGGGATTTTCCGATTCCGACCGCTGGAGCTACATCGATTTCAACCGCTGCGGTGTGCCGCTGATTGAAATCGTTTCGGAGCCTGATATTCGGACCCCGGCCGAAGCGTATTCATATTTGACGACACTGAAGCAGGTGCTGGAGTACACGGACGTGAGCGATTGCAACATGGAAGCTGGCTCGCTGCGTTGCGATGCAAACGTCAGCGTGCGGTTGCGCGGCGCTCCGAAATTCGGAACGAAAGTGGAGGCCAAGAACCTGAATTCGTTTCGTTATCTTCAGCACGCGCTCGAATATGAAATCGAGCGGCAAATCGGCGTGCTGGAATCTGGCGGTAAGATCGTGCAAGAGACGCGGCTGTGGAACGTGGCCGCCGGGCGTACCGAAGCGATGCGCTCGAAAGAATTCGCGCACGACTATCGTTATTTCCCCGATCCTGATTTGTTGCCGCTTTCGGTTTCGGAAGAGCTGATCGGACAGGTTCGGGCAGAAATGGCCGAGCTTCCCGATGCGAAGCGCGCGCGTTTCTTGAAGGAGTACGGAATTACGCCGTACGATGCGGGAGTTTTGACGGCCACGCGCGGGCTGGCGGATTACTTGGAAGGCGCGGTGAAGGCTGGAGCTCCCGCGAAGTCCGCGGCGAACTGGATTTCGACCGAGCTGCTACGGCGGCTGAATGAGGCTGAAAGAGATATCGAGAACTGTCCGGTGCCGCCGGATGCTCTCGCGGAATTGCTGGCGAAGATCGAGAGTGGCGAAATCACCGCGGCGACCGGGAAGAAAGTGTTTGCGACGATGTTTGATACCGGCAAACGCGCGGCTGGTATTATTTCAGCCGAAGGAATGGCGCAGATCACCGACGCCGGCGCGATAGAACAAATTGCGCGAGCGGTTGTAGCTAAGAACGCCGAGAATGCTGCGAAGTATCGAGCGGGGAACGAAGGCGTGTTCAAATTTTTCGTGGGCCAGGTGATGCGTGAAACGCGCGGACAAGCCAGCCCTCAATTGGTAAACGATATTCTGAAGCGAGTGCTGGCGGAAGCCTAGCGCGAGCGAACGAGGAGATACAGCGGCATGCTGAAAGAAGGCGACAAGGCTCCGGACTTTAGCGTAAAGGCCGACGACGGGAAAATCATTTCGCTTGCGGACTATCGCGGGCGAAATGTCGTTCTCTATTTCTATCCAAAAGCCAACACACCCGGTTGAATCAACGAAGCGTCCGAGTTTCGTGACGCCATCAAGAAGTTCGAAAAGCTGGACACCGCCATCCTGGGATGCAGCGGGGACACGGCCGAAGATCAGGCGAAATTCAAGATCAAGCACAAACTGAATTTTCCGCTGCTGGCTGATACCAACTTTGAAGTGATTGAACCTTACGGTGCTAGGCGGATGAAAAGTTTTCTGGGGAAATCGTTCCTCGGAATCGTGCGCATGACGTTTTGGATTGGCCCGGACGGAAAAATCCGCAAAATTTGGGAAAACGTCACGCCCAAAGGCCACCCGGCGGAAGTTAGCGCGGCGATCGAAGCGGGATCGAAGTAAGCAAGATGGTGGAGCGGCTACACCGTCACTCGGAACGCGTCGCCGTCTTGTTCGATTAATGCGTTATCAATGAGCCGCGTTTTACCGAGCTTCGCAGCAAGCAAGATGAGGCAATTTCCTCGCAGGGTAACCACGGGGTCGAGCGTATCCGCGTCCACAATTTCGGCATAGTCGAGCGCAATTCGCGGCTCGGCGTCCAGAACCTGGCGCAACACGGCAAGCAGCCGTAGCACATCGCGTTGACCTGCTGCAATTTCCCGCCGCACGGATTCCAGTGAGCGATGAAGCTCGGCGGCGGCGCGGCGGTCGTCACTCTGGAGATAGACGTTGCGCGAAGAGAGAGCGAGGCCGTCGTGCTCGCGAAGAATTGGGCGGACGATAATCTGAGCGTCGAAATCGAGGTCCAACGCCATTTGGCGAATGATGCGGGCTTGCTGCGCGTCTTTACGACCGAAGTAGGCGAAGCTGGGCTGAACGATTTCGAAAAGCTTCAGCACTACGGTCGTGACGCCATGAAAATGGCCGGGGCGCGAACGCCCTTCGAGCTTGTCGCTTAGGCCTGCGACGGCGACGACGGTGCGAAAGCCTGGTGGGTACATTTCCTCGGGAGTCGGAGCGAATAAATAATCTACGCCGAGGTTTTCGAGAGCAGCGCGGTCAGCTTCGAACGCGCGCGGATACTTTTGGAAATCCTCGGAGGGACCGAATTGTTTTGGATTCACGAAAATCGAAACGACCACCGGAGAGCATTCCGCTTTTGCGGCACGGATTAGTGAGAAATGGCCCTCGTGCAGAGCGCCCATGGTGGGAACGAGGCCGACGACGCGGCTTTGTGCACGCGCTTCGCGAGCGACTTGTTTCATCCACGATATGGTGCGGATTATTTCCATGACTTGTGGAAGAGAATGCCTCTCAGGGAATTACCGCACGGGGAGTTTGCAAGCTGCCGTGAGGCGTCATGCCTTGGCCTGCGCTCCAGCGCGCTCGCGGTAAAAGAGGATCAAGTCCGTAGAAGCAGGCTTGGCTTCGAGTTGACGCAACAGGGTGGCGACTTGGCCGCGATGATAGGTGCCGTGGTTCACGAGGTGTTGCAACATTTGCCACAGCGGAGCCGCTTGCGGGACGCCCGCAGTTGTTTTGTAGGCCGTGACGCGGTCGAGATTTTCCTGATTGAGCGAGGCGACATAGTCCAGCAGATTACGCTCGATTTCAGTCCAGCGGCGACGGACCGATTCGAGTGTGGGGAAATCAGTTGCAGGCGGGTACTTATCGGGCGAACGACCGTGCCAGCGTTCGAGCCACAGCCACTCAACGAGCATAATGTGAGTGAGAGTATC
>JGI12677J13195_1000173_pt1 | contig 11254 bp, 9 predicted proteins | sample JacPinW_OM2H0_O3_FD_13195 | JGI IMG/M metagenome (IMG submission 13195) | reverse complement strand
CGGAGGAGTGGCGCTGTCTGTCGCGGTGATGCCAAATGTAAATGTTCCTCCCACCGTCGGAGTCCCGGAGAGAACACCGGTGCTGCTCAGAGTGAGTCCCCCAGGCAGCGTCGAGCCACTCGCGACCGTCCAAGTATCTGTGCCAGTGCCGCCGGTAGCTGTGAATTGCAGGCCGGGAGGATCATAAGGTGTACCTACAGTGCCAGGTGGCAGAGGCGATGTCGTCGTGATCGCGAGAGAACTGACCACGATAGTGAGTTGCTGCGAAGAGGATGCACCGGTCGAATCCGTTATCATGATCGTAAATATGGAACTGCCGCCTGCCGTCGCCTTCCCGGTGATTTGCACCGTGTTTGTAGTGCTGTCGGAAAGTTTAAGGCCAGCGGGTAGCGTTCCAGCGGTTATCACCCACGAGAGAGGCGGGACTCCTCCCGTCGCAGTCACAGGGGCGTTATAGGTGCCATTTAAAGGCGCCGTTGGAAGAGAAGTAGTTGTAATGGTCGGCGGAGGTTCAACTGTGATCGTAAGAGTTGCCGATTGGTTCGCAAAATCCACCGAGGTGATAACAATCTTGACTACGGTCTCTGCTGTAACCACATTAGGCGCCGTGTACGTGGCGGTGGTTGGGCTCGTTTGAGTAACCGTGCCGAAACCGACGGGAGCGAACGTCACGCCACCTGCCCCGGTATCGTTCAACACACTAACCTGTATCGAGACGGTTTGTCCCTGACCTATGATCTGCGCGCCACGTGGCGAGACAATCGTGACCTTGTTGAAGGTGGCCGGTGTGTCAGCGCAGCCAGTGAATTGAATTAGGGCCAGCAAAACACCCGCAAGCAAAAGTGACATTCCGGCGCGCTTCATCGTGGCGCCTCCTTCAATCGGGACAGCTCATGCGCCCCTAGGTTAGTAAGATTTAATTTGGCCACAAAACCGGGTAACTAGTTGAAAAATGACTGGCGTGAATGGCGTATCAAGCAACCGGACTAAAGGCCAGGACGAACGATTAGCGTAGAGAGGGTTGCCCAAAGCGAAGGTCAGGCTGGGGGAATCTGCACAAGGCATCGGCCGGGCGGAAGCTGTAACAGTTGATTGCCCAGGATGCCAGTGAAACGGCGAGACGAAGATGACTACCGGAAGGAGCGTGCTTCATTCACTAACGCGACGTTGCGTTCCAGGCGCTGCGATAGCCGAACTGTCGCGTACTGCGTGCATAGCGCCATTTCGCGTTGCGTCCAGCCTTCTTCCGCCTCGGGTATAAATGAACTCCCTAAACTCCCCAGGAAGCGCATGAGGGCGTAATAGACGCTCACTCGTCGCAGATTGGAGCTCGAGCCGGTTCCAAGGTCAGGGCAGATGTCGCGGTAGACGGCGATTACTTCTTGGAAACTACTGGAACTTAAGAGGTTAAGGGATGGGCTCAAAACCCCCTCCGCCTCGTTTATCGAGGGTTCAGAGATCGTTCGAAGCAGCGATGCGCGCCAGCTGAAAACAGCGAACTGTATCAGCGCTGCCATTGAGATCACGAGGATGAAGGCTGCGATTAACATTTTCGACCAACGTCAGTTTGCCGTTTCACTCCGCCGGGCACAATAGGACGTCCGTACCAGTCGTGCGTAACGCAAGGACCCACTTATCAAGCGCTTACTCTTGCTGAAGCGGGGGATGGCGTACAAAATGACAGTGCGGTGAGTTATCCAGTGATCGCTGCTAGCGTTTCAGGAGGGGGCAATGCCACACTCAATGCGGCCAGTCCTGATTCTGACCGTCGGTATTGCACTTGTAATTTTGGTGACTTTCGGCAAGCGTGCAAACGCGATACCGGAAAATTCTGCCGACGAGCAGATTCGCTCGGTCCTCCACACACAAACCGTCGCGTGGAATCGCGGGGACCTCGACACCTTCATGACTGGATACTGGAAATCGCAGGAAACCGAGTTTGTTGGCGCAAACGGAATCACTCGGGGGTGGCAAGCAGTCCTCGATCGCTATCGCCGGAATTATCCGGACACAAAAGCCATGGGTCACTTGACGTTTTCCAAACTTGAGGTTCACGTGGTCTGCCCGGACGCGGCATTTGTTATCGGAGAGTTTCAACTTGACCGAGAAAAGGACAAGCCCGCTGGGATCTTTACACTCAATTTTCGCAAGTTCGCGGATCAGTGGCGAATCGTTGCGGACCACACCACTGGTTTTCCTATTTCTTAATCGGCAGGCGCTCATTAGCCGCTGATATGTACTTTGCTATTAGGTAGTACAATCCCCCAAAGTAGTTAGAACACGAGAACAATGGGTATTGCAACGGCGCAAAACTCTTCCCCCTGGAAGCTGCTTTGGAGATAATGGCTCCGGGATGAATGCGCCTTTGCGAAGGAGAAATCAAATTTGCGTGCGGTGATTACTGGAGGAGCGGGATTTCTAGGTTCGCATCTCTGCGAGCTGATGCTGGAAAAAGGCTGGGACGTATTGTGTCTGGATAATCTTGTAACGGCGAACGAATCCAACATCACTCATTTGAAATCACATGCTCGATTTCGATTCGCCCATCAGGATGTCTCGCGGTACATCGAAGTACAAGGCCCTGTGGAAGCGGTGCTTCATTTTGCTTCTCCGGCGAGCCCTCCGGATTATCTGAAGTTTCCGATCCAAACGCTGAAGGTTGGCGCGCTGGGAACGCACAATACTCTCGGTTTGGCCCTCGCGAAGGGCGCGAGGTTTTTCCTGGCGTCCACTTCGGAGTGCTATGGAGATCCTCAGGTGAGCCCGCAGCCGGAAACCTATTGGGGCCACGTCAATCCGGTTGGCCCGCGCGGAGTCTACGACGAGGCCAAACGTTATGCGGAAGCAATGACCATGGCCTACCATCGTTATCACGGATTGGACACGCGCATAGTGCGTATTTTCAATACCTACGGGCCGCGCATGCGATTAAACGATGGTCGCGCTCTGCCGAATTTCTTGTACCAAGCTCTCAGCGGAGAGCCCCTCACAGTGTATGGGGATGGTAAACAGACCCGAAGCTTCTGTTATGTCACCGACTTGCTCGATGGAATCTATAAGCTCCTGGAATCAAACGAACACGAGCCAACCAACATTGGTAATCCTCAGGAAATCACAATCTTAGAGTTTGCCGAACGCGTTCGCGCCTTGGTGGGTGCCAAGGCTCCAATCAATTTCCATCCTCTGCCCCAGGATGATCCCAAGCAACGATGCCCCGACATAACGAAAGCTCGCCGCGTTTTAAATTGGGAACCGAAGATAACACTCGAACAAGGGCTGCGGTTAACTTACGAATATTTCCGCGAACGACATGCGCAGGCCGTGCAATCGACGCGATAGCTCATCCCCCGATTCGAGAGGCCTCAGTTGGCGTTCGACGTGACCCGTAGTAGAATTTCGCCACATCAGGGCGTTTTCGTCGGTAACGCATTAAAGCGCCACAAAACATAGCCATGGATATTCTCTGGCCGGCACTCGGCATTTGCGTTCTCGTAGGTTTTGTATTCTATGTGCTCGCGCAGCACTGGCAGCGAATTCTACGTCATCAAATCGCGACGATCCGCCGGCTGAATGCGCGGTTACAGACCCTGGAGGAAGTCAATGATCCGGAGTTTCGGCGACGGCTCGGAGAATCAGCGCCCTCTCCTCTCGAGCAGGTCTTCACCTTTTCCTTTCGCTTAAGCGATGAGTTCTGGGGCAAGACGCTGCATACAACCGAGGAAAACTCATCCTTCATTCGGGCCTTCGGCAGTTTTCTAGGTTCAGTGAAAATCGAGCGATGGCGCGGCCATAGCGTAGCTACGATTACGGAAGTCCTGCCTGATCGCCAATCTGCTGTATGGCAAACTCGTTCGTTGGATTGCTTTTTTGACAGAGAGTCGGGCTGCGATAAAGTCTCACTGTGGGAACTTCCTCTCGCGCGCATAGGAACCTCGAGCGAGCGTCCGCCGTCTCTGGAGCTGATACTAAAGGAAAAATCGGTGGAATTGTGGGCCCACCTCCCTGCAGCATCGGCAGGCAATGGCCATTCCAACACTTCAGGTCCCAATGAAATTGCATTTTTTCGAGTACCCCTGGACTCTGTGGAACTTGCGGAATTTCGGAGCCACGATCCCTCGGAAAACGTTGCCAACGGCGTCAGACCCGACACTCGGGCCAACCAGGCTTTCTGGCGGGGTTTCTATTCTCATCGGGATGAAAAGGTCGGATTCGAATGGCAGCTTTCGGTCCTCGATTTAAACAAGAAAGGCGAATGGGACCGGTGGAAAATCCTGGAACCGGAAGTTAATCTCATCGCTCGACATGTCGATCACCAACGAAGTTGACCTGCGAATCGATCTTAGTGACCGTGGGGCCGAATCGGAAGTCCCGCCCACACGTTCACCAGCCCTAGTATTTCGCGCACGACAGAAAGCGCATCGCGCGTGTTCTGCCACCAATGGTCCGCGTCAAACGGATCCTCGCGCGCTGCACGCACCACAGCCGTGAGACGATCACCGGCGAGTTTTTTCCACAAGGCTCTTACGCGTCGCGTATGTTCCGGAGACGTCACGATTATGACGCTGGACTTCCCTGTTCTGCGCAGCTCTTGAGCTATTTCTTCCACTTCTTCCTCGGTGTCGATGATCGTATTCGGAAGAACGCGAATATCTGTTTCCGGAACGTGAAGGTGAATCAAAATTTGGCGGCTGTACTCGTCATCACCGACGTAATGAATGCCCAGTTCGTTCAATTGATCGGAAGGGCTTTCGGGCCGTGTTACCCACACTTCGCTCGCATAGCCAGAGTCAAAATAATGCGCCGCAGCCTCCGCGCGATACGGCATACCGCCGCTTAGTACCGCGAGAACGTCGGCGTGCATCAGCGGATCTTCCTTGATTAGCCAATTTCCGGCTCCGCGAAACATAACGATCGCGGCCACAAGCACCATCGCCAGAATCACGACGGAAATATGGCGCTTATTCCGCTTAGTCGAAAGCTTTTCGATTTTCGGCATTGATTGCTATCGTTTCTTCAAGAGAAAGTTGCCCGCAACTAGAGCGTCTACTCCCGAACAAAAGTAACTTCGCACGGCGTCGCGCGGGCTGATAACCAGAGGTTCCCCAAATAGATTGAAGGACGTATTCACCAGCAGCGGAGCGGGAGCATTCTCCGCGGAACGCTTCAAGAGTTTCCAAAACAAAGGATTATCCTCACCACGAACTGCATGGAGGCGCACTAAATTGTCCTTCAGAAGAAATCCTGGGGGAAGGTTTTCCAGCAACTTTCGTCCCTTTTCATTTGCGGTAGCCATAGTAGTGAGAAAACGCGCATTCGAGCTAAATTCAAAATACTCGCCGCAGTCCTCTTCAGGCATCGCCAGTGCGAAAGGCCGGAAAGATTCCCGGTGTTTCACGTACTCGTTCAAATTTTCCTTCACATAGGGCGACCAGGGAGATGCGAGCAAGCTGCGATTGCCGAGAGCTCGCGGACCGAACTCGGCCGCTCCCTGGTACCAAGCGACGATTTTCCCCGCTTGCAGCAGGAGCAAAGTCTCGTTGATTTTATCGTCTTCCGAATCACACCAATGGTAAACCGCTTTGCAATTGTCGAGCACGCTTTTGATGGCTTCATTCGAATACGCAGGGCCCCAGTAAGGATTAGGGGCCGGAGAGAAGCGCGGACGACCCAGTTCCTGATGCCAGGTGAACCATGCCGCACCGAGCGCGGTGCCCTCATTTCCGGCGGCGGGCTGCACGAAAACATGTTCAAAATTCGTGTTGGATTCGATGCCGGCGACGAGAATTGGATTTAGGAAAAGGCCGCCGGCGAGGCACAACGAGCGGGCTTCCGTCTTACTCCGAAGAGCCTCGAACCATTCGCAAAGAATCACCGCACATGCCTTATGAAGGCTGGCGGCAATGCTTGCCCGGATCGCATCCTCCATTCGCGAGGGGGCATCGACAGACATACCGAGTCTTCGATAGAATTCGGCGCTAAACGAGAGCTCACCCGCGTAGCTCCGACGGAAATATTTGCGATTCAGTCGCGGAGGACCAGCGGGTGCGTCACGAAGCGCATCAAGAAACAATTCAACATAAGCGAGCTCTCCGGTCAGACTGAGCCATTGAGTTTTGTGTTCCTCGTCGTGCGGCCGAAAACCTAGAAGTCTAGTAACCTGCGTAAAAACCCATGAGAGTGAGTTAGGGAAGCACACTGACTCTATTTCGCGGATGCGAGTGCCTTCGCCTATGCTGACAGATCCGGACCGCCCGTCACCTTGCTCATCAAGCGCAACAATGAGAGCCTGGTCAAACGAAGAAGCAAAGAACCCGCTGGCCGCGTGGCAAAGATGATGATCGAAGCCCCGCACTACTCCCTGCCGGCCCCGCGACATTTCTCTTACTAGACGGAAATTGTTCAGCTCGCGGCTCAGTTCACCGAAGGCTTTGCTCGTAAAGTAAGCGCTTGACGCTGGAGTGAATGGCGCGAGGCTGGCGCGGAAGAGGAACTGCCGCCTCCAGGAACGAGCGGGCCGGCTGGCAATCGCAATGCGCTCAACGCTTCCGATATCTATTCCCGCGCGATCCAAACAGAATTGAATCGCGGCGCGAGGAATTCCTTCCGCCGTGCGCGTTCGCGTGAGTTTTCCTTCTTCAATCGCCGCGATGACGCCTTGCTCCCCGATCAATACAGCGGCGGGATCGTGCGCCATTGCCGAAAGCCCAAGAATGTACATGTCAGATATTAGCCGCGTGTCGGTTGCTTAACCACCGGATCCGAACCACAGTTTACAGGTTGAAATATGACGTGCCCTTTAGAGGTCTGTGCGGCGCGGCGAGCGGCTCCGAGAAAGCAGCCCACGCAAGCCGAGCAGAACCAAACGAGGCTGGCTCAGGCAGACGCGCCAAAGAATTTTCCACGCTTCGTCGCGGGAGTAGGCAGCAAGCGATTGTTTAGCCGGATCGTTTAACAAGTCCACTAGCCGGCTGTAATCGGCCTGCTGGAAATCATGGAGCGAGCGACGTAAGAGAAGGTGAAGGTCAAGTTCCCGGCGCAGGGTATTGAGCTCGCTGGATCCTCCATTCAAGATCGCCTGAGCAACGCCGAGCGCCCCGCGAAATCCAGTGACGATACCGCCTACGGTAGTGACTTTCACCTGCCCGGCTGCGTCGCCCACCAGATAAACGGACCCTTTACCGACCGAACGGTGAACCGGAACCCACCGTTTGTAAACGGGAATGCGTGCCGCTTGAAATCCGATCGGGTCGAGCTTCCGTTTTTCGAGGAACTTCTCCAGGTGATGACGTGCTTCCGAACCCGTCTCCCCGATTAATCCCAATGCTCCGCGAGTTGGCGATTCCGGAATGAGCCAATAAAAATAAGGCGTGTCCTGCGGCACGAACCACACGCGCGCCGTATCCGGCGACATATCCTTTGGCAACGACACAATCGCTTGGACCAGAGGGACCGTCTCAAGCGGCGCCCAGCCCGCTGCGTGCGCCACACGACTCGAAGCGCCGTCGCTGCCGATAATCGTGTCCGCACGAACTTCCTCGCGGCTTCCGTCCCTACATCGGTCAACCTCAAGTACTAATCCACGACCATTGGGGTGCAGTGCGTGAAAGCGGCGGCCCAACTCGATACTCGCGCCCGAACGCTGCGCTTCTTCCGCGAGGCCTTGAATTAGAGTCCGGCGCTCGATAATCAGGTCGGGGTGCTTCAAAGTTACGGTAGCGGTGCGCCCGTCGGTGAAGAGCTCAAAGTGACGAATCTCGTTAACTACGCTCCTCTGGCCGGCGCGGCCCAGAAGTCCCCGCATTCGATTCGTGACGATCAAAGTGCGCTCTTCGGGTTCCAGCGTTTCAATACGTTCGAATACACGCACTGGAACACCCTGGCGCGCTAGCAAGGAAGCGGCAAATAGCCCGGCTGCCGATCCGCCCACCACAGCAATTCTTTGCTTACCTGTGAAAGGATCAGGGGAGGAATTGTTTTTTGCGTCGCGCAGATCGGGCGCCATATTGGTCAGTTAAAGTTTGCCTTTGCGTAATTTACCGTAGCGAGTCCGTAGAGCTACTTACCGGGTGCCCTCTACCGACTCTGAACACGGCGGAAGCCCCGACGATTACGATACCCGTAACAGCCGGGCAAGAAGTATATCTCTTACTGGGGTGCAAGCAAGATAGACCGGTTCTTCAGACATGCGGGGAGGTTTTCTGGATAACGTCGAACGGTACTATCACAAGGGTTTTCTAAATACAGAGGTGCGGGGCGAGGATGGCCTCGCCCCGGGGCATTGGTGAGAGTCCTAGTTTAGTGGGCTCCGGCAGGCATTTGCATAGGCTCGTCGAAGCTGCCGCCGTAGATGCTGGGTACTTTGGAACCCATCGGCCGAAGGTAGGTCGCAAGCTGTCCGCGATGATGGATGCAATGGTTCGTGACAAACGCGAGGTAGGCAGCTGCCGGCAGTTCGAATATCCCGAATGCGGGGATGATCTTAGCAAGCTTGTCTGGAGACAAAGCCTTTACTTTGGCCAACGCAGCCGGGAATTCTCTTTCGTAGTAGGCCACGATTTCAGCTACGCTGCGGAACTTCTTATCTCCCTCGGGTACGAATTCACCCTTCACTATTCCGTTCAAGAACCAAACATCGGAACTGGCGATGTGGCTAGCGAGCGCGAACGCGGTTCGAGCGTCAGGGTCCGGACGGAAATCCTTCTTTTCTTCCGGGACCGCGGCGAGCACTCTTCTCGTGATCGTGTATTCATTCTCAAGGCCCTGTACAAACATTGCAGTCGCGAATGCTGCTTGTTCGTGATTCATTGATTGATCTCCTTTTATGATAGTCGGGCAACTCCGGCGGTGAGCCGGGAATCGCTAAATTCAATCGAGGCGATAGCTGGGTTTCCGTTCTAATTCTCAACGCACCAGGATTTTCACAGAAGCCTGAGTAACATACGTTACGGACAGCCGACATTGTACACTGCCAACCTCCGGCGAGGTATGGCACGATTTTTGTCCGCCAACGCCGGAAGCTCATGTCTTCGAAGGCGATTTAAGAGGCTCGCTCGCTAGCATTGCCGTATCGGCGAATAGTGATGCCCCGCGCGATAAGTTCTGCGAGCAGTTGCGATACTGCTGGAGAAGTATCTCCGTCACCGGGGACGACAACGGCCCATTGCAGGTTTTCTCGAAACTCTTTCGTGCGGATCTCCCATTGCTCGAAGAAAACGGACTTCTGATCGCCGATCTGAATGATCGTCCAATGGCGCGCCATTGCCAGCGCTTCCGCATCGTCCGGCAGCGGCCCGCTCAAGATGAAATGGTTGTCTCCGTGCACCAAAATGCCGAGCATTTCGCTTTAAGCCTCAAGGCGCGGATCGCGAACTGGATGACCTACAGCAAAATGGTACACGACTTGTCCGTGCTCAGCCGCAAGACTCAAATACTTGTGAACTTCATCATCAAAGAAAGCGCCGATGCCCGTTGCTCGAAGCCCGAGAGCTTCCGCCGCGAGGTACATTCGCTGGCCGACCGCCCCTGCCTCAAAATGTACGTATCGATAGCCGCGATCGCCATAAAGCCGAGTAGCGCTTTCAATGTCACCGATCATGGAAAATGCAACACAAGCATTTCCTGCCAAGTCTTGTCCCAGGCTTAGCGCCGCGGCTACCAGCCGCTGATCTCCCTGCTTTATTAATTCCAATTCCGAGTGTTCGGGCCAGTAACGATAAACGCCGGGAGCCAAATCGTCGATGCGGTGAACGTAAATGTACAGTTGGACGAAAGGCTGCATGGCGAAGTTGGCGAAGAGAGGTTTTCCTGTGCTTGCCAGGAGAGTGGCGAGCTGAGGGAGCGACATCGATTCGTAGCCGCCGCGAAAGTCGAGAGCGGAGCGACGGCTGCGAACAACTTCACCGAAGCTGAGGCTCGTGGAAATTTGAGATGGCAACTTGATTTCGCCGCGGCCGGTCCGTTTTTCTTGGGGCGGGGAGGCCGTGGTTTCGGTGAGGAATTTCGTCGCGGAGTGAATCTGCTCGATCCGTGGATAGGGCACTTGCTCATCCGAGAGGCGGTTTGGCTCGCCGCGAAATAATACCGTCTGGGAGGGTCCCCGGGCCGCAACCGGGATGGATTGTCCTTGAAGGGTCACGATCAGCATGGGCCACTCGTCGTCGTTAAGGAGGCAGCGTGCCGAGACTTTTTCGTCTGAGAACTGGCCGACTGCAAAGCTTTCGCATCCCATCGCGCGGGCAGCGAGCGTCAGCGCTTGCCAGGCGTGTCCGATGTCGTGCAAGCAATATCGATACGCGCGGTCTCGATATTTCCAGGCCTCGCGCCACGCGATGCTGGTCAAAACAAAAATGAGAGGGGCGCCGGTGTCCGTTAGCTTCGAGACGAAATCTCCGATTGCGCGTTGTTCGGCCATGTGGGAGGACGGGCGGTAATGGTAGAGGCCATCGGGCCAGTCAACGAGTCCCCGGGTGCAGAAGTGGAATTCGGTGGGGTGAAGATTGCCGGAAGAAGGATTGACGCGCAGCGCGTAGGTGCTTTCGGTTGTGGAAACTCTCTTGGTCGCGCTGATCGAGGCGGAGTAGAAGAACAGCTGCGAAAGAAATGCCGCCCCGTCTTTCGCGAGCGTGTTACCCGCTTTGCCTTGGAGGACTTCGAGCGCTGGAATTTGGGGGGCTGGTGGGTCGGCCGGCAGGTCGAGGATTGGGACGCCTTCATAGTGGCGGAAGGGGTTGGGCATGTTGGCCCAGTCGAGGAAGTGTTGAGCGCGGCGAAGCTTTTCGACGGTGTGTTTTGTGAATTCATGGTAGTCGCGCCACGCCATCTAGTTCGTCTTGATTGATTGAGCCGCGGGGCGGGGACAGACGAAGACGATTTGCGAGATCGCAGACAGTACCGCGAGGTCAGCGCGCAGTGTGCGAGGCGCCGAACGCGCGGCCTCGCGAGCGAGACGAGAGATTTGCTCTGGGGTGAGCACCAGGACATAGATGTCGCCGCGCGTTGAGTACGAGTATTCGCGGTAAGAGGGGGCGGTATCGCGCGCGAGGTTCATCAAATTATCCCAGAAGGTGCGCGAACGCAGGAGGCGACGCTTGCCGGCCTCTTCGCGATGGATGCGCAGCGAGTGGCGCGCGGGAGATCCGCTCGATTCCAGAATTACTTCGGTGCAATCCTGGGCGCGAAATGCGCGCGAGGGGTCGGCGTCCGGATATTTTTGCAGGAGTTCTTGGAGCGCGGCGGGGGTCCGCTTCGAATCCCG
>JGI12677J13195_1000171_pt1 | contig 11329 bp, 8 predicted proteins | sample JacPinW_OM2H0_O3_FD_13195 | JGI IMG/M metagenome (IMG submission 13195) | reverse complement strand
AGGTCCATCTCCGAGTTCGGCCAAAAGCGCACGTCCATCTTTCACGCGGAACGCGCCAATCTCTTTCCGGCGGATGAAGCGCAGATAAATTTCCTGGACTCTTTTCTTGTACATATGGGAATCGAACTTGGTCATCGTCACGCAGGTGGTCCTGATCGGCAGAGAGTTTTTCCACCTGCGTTTCACGTGTCTGTAGCTCTCGTAGAATTCCTTGGGAAGAATCAGATTCTGCTGCGTGTTGTGGATGCAGAACGCGGAGATGGCATAACTCTTCAAGCCGCGAGCGGCTGCTGCCATGCAAATATCCGCGCCATAAAAATGGAAGTGCGGCAAATCTGGGTCAAACCGCAACCCGGAGGATTTCCTCAAGATCAATACGATTTCGTCCAAAGTCTGGACCGGTGCGGGCCGATCCAGGGGTTTCCCCATGATACCCAGGCCGCCGGAGTATATATATCCGCGGCCGTTGTCGTAGAGCGTCTCTCCGTAGCAACCCAAAACTCCCCACTCTGGGTCTGTCTGTTGCACCGAATCGAGCGCGCGCTGCAAATCCAACAGCCAAAACTCGGGGAATATCATGTCCTGATGCGCGAAAACGATCAGATCGTTGGTACTTCGATCGATTGCGTCGTTGTAGGCAGTAGATGCCGAAGCAAAACCCTCCTGAACAAGAATCTGATGGGAATGAGGCCCGCTGAGGCACGGCGATGCCAGAAAATTACTCTCGAAGACGCTCTTATTATTGACAGCCGCAACAAACGTAATGGATTGCGTATCTACCATTTTTAGATACTTTCGGGAGTATTTTGGAGGAGTTAGCTAAGGAATGCTGGGACCCGGCGCATGCGGAAATACTGAGCCAGATCCCTTTCGCGTCTTAATCTTGACTACGAACCAAACATGAAATCCTGATGCTCTTAGTTGTTAACCGTTGCCGTTAAATTCGCCGGCGCCGGGGGCTGGTTGGCATTGGAACTTCCGGATATGTATGCTCCGGCATCCCAGTTCCCGGTGGATAACCGATCGGCTATCGTGACCGCCGGACAAACTACCGTATGGTTTGCGCTGTTGTAAGCGCACCCATTCGAGGTGCTCTTTAGGAAAGCATTGCCGAGTGTGGCGCCCATGCCAGTTTCGTTCGCCGCCTTTCCCACCGTGGCCGTGGATGTCGATGTAGGGGCATAGTCATTTGCGGACGTGTAGCCCTGAGCGTTCGCTGCGGCAATCGTCTGGAAAACATCTCCCGAGCAAGAAGTGTTTCCTCCATTGATCTTCGGGTACTGTCCGCCCCAGACCGCCGCGCAGCCCGTTCCGTTGTTCGTGATGTAGTGGTTGTTCGCCGTCGTGATTGTGTAGTTTGTAGCATTTTGGTTTTGCCAGATTCGAGCGTTATTCATCGATTCCCAGGTGTTGTTGTAAACCCAAGCGGATACTCCCGTTCCCTCGCCTTGGGGGTCGGCGAAGTTCATGCAGTTGCCGGCGCAGTTCACATCGTGGCCCACATTATTGTAAATGAAATCTGTGAATCCGGTCTGCGCATTAACCCAAAGAACAGTTGAAAGCGGTTGGCCGTACTCCGTCCCGACGAACCGAAACAAGTTGTTGTAAAAGAAGTTGTTCGATGGAGACTCGCCGTAGCAGAAAAACAAATCTGAGTGCGTAGCGCCGTCGTTTGAATTATTGATAAATTCAAACAGATTGTCGTGAATCGCATGGCAATTGGACAGAATCGCTGTTCCACCGACATGGCGGCAGACGTTTTCTTCCACATCGTAGCCGTCATTCGCGAAGCACTCCCAAGTCAGATCGTCCGAATCCACGCCATCGGTGACGTTGAATACGAACAGAGCTCCCCCGTTTGAACTTTGTGTACTCCCGATATAGGAGCCAGGGCCACCGCAAACGGCAGATGGTCCCGGATTGGGTGATGCACAACCAGTGACATTATCAGGAGTAAATGGCGTGTGGGTCCAGCCGTGGAAGTAAAGATTGGAGAATGTCCGCGGAGAATTTCCGGTTCCACCGCCTTGGAATTGTTTTATGTACGCGTGCTCGTTGCCACCGTTAGCGCCATTGCTGGATCTGTCGTTCCAGCACATGCCTGTAAATTCAAAATTATCGAACTGCACGAAAACCGGACCGGTAATAGCGATGTCATCCAAGTTTCCCTGGGGAAACTTGCAACTGGCGACAGGGCTAGTGGAAGTGGGATTGTCGTTAGTGAAAATAGGCCGTGCCCATGAGCTGCCCGAGAACCAATTCTTGTCCACGCCAACGTAGAGCAAGCTCGAAGGATTTCCCGACCATGTCCAATTCCAAGCGTAGCCATTCGTGCCAGTTGGCCAGCCGGAAGGAAGACCCACTTGCGGACTGCCCGTAAAATAATGCCAGGTATCTCCACCACGAAGAATAAAGCCTTCGCCGGCAACTGGATTTATGTGGCACGCGGAGCCGCTAACGCAATTCATCATACCGGGAGCGTGCTGCCAAGGAGACGCTTCTGAAGTCCCAGAATTTGAATCCGACCCGTTGGCTGCTATGTAAAAGCAGTTCGTCACTCCGAGGTTCGCCAGCGTCACAAGCGCTCCCGTCGGATTAGCCGGATTAATGTATTGTGCATCGGAAGGACACGCTCCACCACTTGCGTGAGCTGCGAGCGGAGCGAACAGCAACACCAGCAAAAAAAGATATAGTTTTTTCATTCGGACACCGCTAATGGACCTGGATTCCTCTAAAAGAACTGTTTTACGCATCGTCTCCCTCATCATTCAGCAGAGACATTCCATGCCGAAAGTTCTTTCACCTTCAGCTCTTTGAAATGCAACTGGGATGATGTTACCCACAACCGCTTAGGGCGACTACTGCTCGCGGGGACAGTTTGAGGACAGGTCGAAGGCTCCTCCATGCGTTTCAGGTCCGAACGAAGCTAAACCCTTCTAATTCAGGCGTTCCGAACGCTTGCTGTCCCATCGAAAGCTGGGGACGCCTTCCGCCGCCGGATGGGCAAGGGCAGCTCGATTTGCAAAGCGCGGGGCTAGCAATCCTACCCTAGGTACGGCTTCCTTGGCCGTCTGAGATGCCAGGATGGGGGCGGTGGCTGCGCTGATCATGGCCAGCAATGCAAACCACGCCACGCGAGTCTGGTCGAAATAGCTGATTCCGAAATATCCCACGACATGGGCGAAAAGCGCTGCGCCGAGGATCCAAAGGATCCACTCCTTTTCGTTGTCCCCATCAACGGCTTTCCTCGCCTTCCCTATCATTCCAAAACTGACGGATATCATGGCTATGAAGCAAATCAATGTGGCCAAACCACCGCTCTCGCCCTCGGCTACGAATTGGTTGGTGTGGTCCCACATGTCAAATCCCCAGGAGTCGCTTTGGAAGCTGCCCAGAAGCCACCAGTCGCCGAAATGCCTTATGAACTGATCGATCAGAAAAGCGCGCTGGTAGCTCGAGTTCCCGCCCACTATATCTACGTGAGCAATCACAAACCAAACCGGCGCCTTCATCACGAGATGCAGCGCAATAATCAAAATGACAATTCCCCAGCGGACCTTCCGCATCATCTTCCGAAAAGGCCAGAAACATAGAGCGAAGATACCCGCGCCAAGAGCCATAAGCGCCGTGCTCGATGCCGCTGCCACTACGATAACGGTCGATGAAATAAAACCTATCACGGCGAGGAATTTGGACTTCGCGACCTTCCATAGCCAGAAGAACAAAGGCGCCGCAGTAGCCCCGAAAGTTCCAGCCAAAATGGCGTGCATAAACGGACCTTGTGCCCGGATGGTACCCATCCGGATCGTAGGTACGATCGGAACGCCTCCAAGGAATCCAAATACGTTCTGGAAGTGTATTTTTTCGTAGAACATGCCGGCTGCCGCGAGGATCGCAACCAGGGCGAGAACCTTGGCGGACCGGGTGATGTCCTCAATATCCCGAATCAGAAACCTGAAAAGAAAATAGCCTCCAAACACATCCCAGAGAAAGGCGCCTTCGCCAATGACGGCCGGCATCGACGCATACAAAATGAGAGTTGCCAACGTTCGAAAAATGGCCCACAGCGTAAACCACTTGTCCACAGCGTTGAAGCCACCTGCGAGAAGCTCTTCTTGCGACGACACCATTGAAATTAGCATCCGGCCGCATCCAACCAGAATGATGATCCGCATCACAAAGAGATGTAATCCTCCCACCACTATTTGCTGCGCCAGAGGTACCACTAAAGAGGTAAAAAGCACCGGCACAATCACATATTTTCGGGGCAGAAATAGTATCAGGATCGCTGACACCACCATCGCAACCAGCACGATGGGATGCAGCAGTGTCTGCTGAAGACCGCCTCCAAATTGAAAGTGCTTGTCGGGTACCACTGGTTATGCCCTGCTCAAGGAACGAGCTATGCAGTTGTCTTTTCTCGCGTGATGTAGCGCAGAACTTTTGCGGGATTGCCGGCCACAATCGCATTTGCCGGAACGTCCTTCGTCACAACGCTGCCCGCGCCGACGATTGCGTTCTCGCCGATAACAACCTTCGAAAGAATTGTTGAGCCCGAGCCAATCGACGCGCGAGCCTTCACCAGCGTCGTCTCAACCTTCCAATCTTGCTCGCTTTGCAACTGACCTTCCTCTGTCGTCGCACGCGGATAAGAATCGTTAATGAAGGTGACCCCGTGACCGACAAATACTCCGTCTTCAATAAAGACGCCTTCACAGATGAATGTATGACTCGAAATTTTGCAGTTCTTTCCAACCTTCGAATTCTTCTGGATTTCCACGAAAGCGCCGATTTTTGTATCGTCGCCTACTTCGCATCCATACAGATTGATGAACTTCGACAGCTTTACATTGTTGCCGAGCTTTACGTCCGGTGCCACACACAAGTACTGGTCCATATTTGGCTTCTTCCTCTTTTTATTGGGGATTCAATGCTAACGCGAGGATCCGGCGAGACGATGCATGAAAGCCTGCGACAGTAGATACTGTACGAACTCAGTTACAGCCGGATGACCTTTCCTCTTTGCTGAAGGGATTGATCGGCGGCTTCCAGCACCTGTACGACGTGCAGTCCCGCGGCTCCATCGTTAAACGGTTTTTTGTCGTTCACAATGCAGTCAACGAAATAGGCCGCCTCTAACTTAAGCGCTTCAACCTGCTCCACTCGAGGCGCCCACATATCCCCGGAACGATAGCTCACGAGCAGTTGATAGACCCCGTCGCCGCTCATTTGCACGCCCTTGTCATATATCTTTAGCTTTTCGTCAGCTTCGAGATCGTTCCAAACCAGCATTTTCTTCTCACCGCCGATGAGCGTGGTGCGTACCTTCACCGGCGACAGCCAGTTCACGTTGATGTGCCCGATCATGTTATTCGGATAGTAGAGAGTGAGGAATGCGATGTCGGCAACACCATTTAAGTGGCGCTCACCAGTGGCCACGATGGCCTCGGGCTTATCTTTGAGCAGATAATCCATAATCGAAAGATCGTGGGGCGCTAGATCCCAGAGCACGTTTACGTCATGCTGAAAGAGTCCGAGGTTTACGCGCGTGGAGTCGTAGTAATAGAGATCTCCCAGAGTACCGTTATCAATGAATTCCTTGATGCGCTTGACTGCGCCGGTGAACAAGAAAGTGTGGTCCACCATGATTTTCAACTTCTTGCGTTCCGCCAACTCGATGAGTTCTTCGGCTTGTGCCGTGGTGCACGTAAACGGCTTCTCTACGAATACGTGCTTGCCGTTTTCCAATGCGATTTTGGCAAGTTCGTAGTGCGTCCAAACAGGTGTCACAATCGCGATCGCGTCTATGTCCGTGGCAGTTAGAATGTCGTTGCAGTCATCGATCGCGCGTATCTCCGGATACGCCTGCCGCGCGCGCTGCAGCGACTTAGGCGTTTTATCGCAAATAGCAACTACGCGGGAACGCTCCTGTCCGTGGAAATTGCGGACAATGTTCGGGCCCCAATAGCCGTACCCGATCACGCCCATCCTGATTACGCTTTCGCTCGAATCACGTTGCTTCCCGAGTTTTGTCGCGGAGTCGACTCCTAGACTAGTGGCCATCTTTTTTTCACCCTGAGAGTTTAAATCCTGAAAGGAACAGAATCTTTGCGGCCGTCGAAACAACCACGCGAGCGGTCTAAATTGCCGGCGAACTAAACCGGAGAGCTTCGAAACGCTCGAACTTTACCAGGAGTGTCATCAGACTAGTACGCACCGTCGCCTGAAAACACTGCGCGAGGAGTCTGAAGAAGTATTTTCACATCCAACATAGGCGACCACATTCTGGAGTACTGCAAATCCAGCCTGACCATTTCGTCGAAAGTAGTCTTGCTCCGGCCGTGCACTTGCCATAGCCCTGTGATGCCCGGCTTCGACTCCAGCAAACGACGGCGATGCCAAATATCATAGGCTTCGATTTCGTAGGGAATCGGGGGCCGCGGCCCAACTAGGGACATCTCGCCTTTCAGCACGTTCCAGAACTGCGGTATCTCGTCCAGGCTCGTGCGCCGCAGAAGCCTTCCAATCCAAGTGACTCGAGGATCGTTCGTGATCTTATAGACGCCCTTCTTGCTTCCTTCTTGCGCGGCGGAATTCGCCTTCCCCACGATAAATTTTCTAACGTATTCCTTGTGAATAGCAGCGTCGGTTGAAACGTACATTGACCGGAACTTAATAAACACAAACCGCGATCCGAACTGGCCGACTCGTTCTTGCCGAAAGAAAATCGGACCTTTGGAGGTTAATTTGATGATGATGGCCACCACTAGAAAAACCGGTGAGAGCATTGACACGGCGAATGAGGCCCCTACGACATCCATCACGCGTTTGGTCAGCAATGAGAGCTTTTTCTTCTCTTTTACTTCAAACAGATCGGGGTACATCGTCGGGTCCACCGGCCGTTGATGTCCATCTCCTTCCCAACCTTCTGGGAAGGCGTAGAAAGAGATTTGGAAACTGCTCAGTTGAGTAGCTTTGAAGGAATTTTGAAGTCCAGCCGTAACTTTGGCCTCGATAATTTTGACGGCCGTGCTGACATCGCAATCTCCGAACTCGGTGAAGATTACGCCGAAGACAGAATTCGCCTCGAACCACCCCGCCAGGTCGGTCTCGCGAATCGATGCGCATAGGACGACTGCAATTTGTTCCAAAAGAGCATCCGTTTTCTTATTCTTCAATCCTCCGTCGATCAACATCAAAACCAGATGCTTTCGTGAACGCTCTGACCTCTTTCTCTCCCGGGCCAGCATTCGACGAAATTGATCTTCGGCAAGGAAACCCGCCATCGAGCTGGCGGAATTCATCTCACTTCCGACTGACTTCCTGACATGCTCAACTATTCTTGGTTTCGTCGTAGACACGCTGTTCACTCAACCTCTTTGCTAAATCGTTCTCCGAAATTCATTTCAGCGTAAGCTAAAATGTGCGCCTGCGCCTACGTAACAATCTGAACCGGCCTGCACTCCACGTACGTCTTTTCCAATCTTGACCGCTGCGATGAGGCCGTAGAAGACACAAATGCGGAATCGATCTCGACCGACACCGATCGTTGAAGCAGCGTGATTGAAAGCACCAGCCGCTGAGTCCCTTTAAAATCCATCAGGATTCCTTCAAGACCGCTCAAAGAACCCGACTCAATTCGCACTCTCTCGCCTACTTGCAAAAACGGCCACGGCTGGTTGGGGATGCCCGAAGCCACCAAAGTCTGAATAGCACTGATCTCAACCTCATCGACTGGAATTGGCACACGGTTTACACCCACTATTTGCATTACACCCGGAGTCTTCATAATGGGCAGCCGATCCTGCGGATCAAATCGACAAAACAGATAACCCGGAAACAAGGGAGTTTGTACTTCCTTGACCCGGTCAGACCAGCGTTTCCTACACTTGTAAAGGGGAAGAAATGACTCGTACCCTTGCCCTACCAGATAATTCGCGACGCCTGACTCGTGCCGTGTCCGAACCTGCAAAGCGAACCAGGGATCCCCAACGCCACTATCCGGCCTGCTTACTTTCTCAGTGTCGCACTCGGATTTGAGAATTGGTCTCATATTGTCACTGCGCTTGTGCTACCGCCATGAGAGTCACAATCAACCCTCGACTACAGGTTTGCACGACGAGTGCCACTGCAGGCTTCCGTCGCGTTTTGGGTAAATCTATGCAGCTTAATGCCTTAATTGAGAATTACCTTGGGCCATGTTCGTCTCAGGGGCAGCTATTTGAATGTCTTTATGAACATTGCTATCCCAGAGTACCACTTGTTTTCCTACACCCAAACCCAGCCTAATAAAGGACATAGAACGCCTTTCTCGCGCTCCTAACCCTGCTCCCACACAGAGCATTAATAACCCCTGCCGCGGGAGTCCTTTGGAGAAGCATTCGATTGGCCAAACGGCACCCTCAGGACTGGCCTGACTTGGCGTCGTCTTGTCCATATCCATAACCTGCGTAATAGTAGGAACCATAAGCTTGGGACTGCTCTACGGCATTCAAAACCACCCCTACAACATTCCTGCCCTGCAGTTCTTGACAGGCTCGCTCAGCCGCCACGGTTGGCGTCGAAGCCGCGCGCACAACCAGAATCACGCCGTCAACATGATCGGCCAGCAAGCTTGCATCAGCCACAGGGAGCAATGGGGGAGAGTCCAGGATTACCCAGTCAAAAATCGGCGTTACCCGCTCCAATAAAGTTTTCAGCCGGCCGTTTAGCAGCAATTCACTTGGGTTCGCCACTTCCTTCCCACCTGGAATAAAGCAAAGATTTCCTTCGTGCCCGTGCTGAATAACCGCCGTCTCGTCAGCCTCTCCGAGCAAATAATCCGTCAACCCAGGAGAAGGCGGCGCACCTAGCGGCACGTGGAGACGCGAACACCGCAGGTCCGCGTCGATAATCAAACACCGGCGATCTGGCTGGCGGACAATTGCTTGGGCCAAATTATTGGTTACAAACGTTTTGCCTTCCGCAGGCACGGAACTGGCGACTAGCAAGGTACGAAGCTGTTGGCTGCCCCGCAGCTGATAAAGTCGTGATCGCAAAGTCCGAAACTGTTCTGCCGCAATTGCGCTCAAGGCTGGATTGGAGAAAATGTTTACGTTCGGATCCGGATGCCAGTGAGGATGTGCGCACTGTTGGCACAGATCTTCGAACCGCTTCAGGTTTCCGAGTTGGGGAGCGATGGCGGTCGAATGCTTGAAAATGCTTGGAGCGGCATCTTCCGATCCTTCGCGCGCGCGCGGGATGACTTCAGTCGCCGTGCTTGGCAGAGCCGGCGAGTTATCGGCCGGCTGGGCGGCTGCTCTTTCTTGTTCGGCTTTTTTTAACGCTTCGTGAATACGACTCATGGTTTCCTTTCGCGCATCGTTACTGGCATGATATTCGCCTCGCGCAAGCGATTGAGCAGTTCATCCAGATTCTGAAGCAAGACCTGGGCGTCTACGGGTTGCTTGTTACCATTCGAAACCCCCACAGGCGCGATTGGTTCGATCTCATCGAGCTGGAATTCTCGTGCTACTTCTTCCACCAAATAGGCGGGAACGGGTCGCAAGTGGTCCACGTACGCATTGATCAAAGCATGTTCGCAAAGCAAGTTGACGATTCGAGGAATTCCTCGTGAATATAAGTGCACGGTCTGAATAGCTTCCTTGGAGAATATTGGATCCCCATTTGCGCCCGCGATTCGCAAGCGTTCTGCGATGTATCCGAATGTCTCCTCAAGGGTTAGCGCGCCGGTCCGGCACCTTAAAGTGATGCGCTGCCGCAGCTGTCTCAATTGCGGCAATTTTAGTTTCTCTTCAAGTTCCGGTTGTCCTGTAAGCACGATTTGCAGCAGCTTTTCGGTCGAGGTTTCGAGATTGGTCAGCAGCCGAATTTCCTCGAGTACCTGAAGCGACAAATTCTGCGCCTCGTCTACAATCAGAACCGCCGTCTCGCCGGCTCGATACCGGTCGAGCAACCATGCGTTGAGCCGGAGCAATACCTGGCTCTTGTGCCGGGTCTCGCAGGGAATTTCGAAATCAGCCATCATAAAATCAAAAAGCTGGCTGACATTCACTTGCGAATTGAAAACGAAGGCCGTCGCCACTCTCTGCCCGTGCAGCCAATCGAGCAACCTGTTCAGCAGGGTTGTTTTGCCCGTGCCAACCTCCCCCGTGAGCAGGATGAAACCCTTGCGATTCTGAATGCCGTACGTCAATCCCGCCAGCGCTTCCTGAATTTGTTTGGTCAGGAAGAGATAGCGCGGGTCCGGATTGACATTGAACGGGCTTTCGCGAAGCCCAAAAAATTTCTGATACATTTCGCTTAAGCCCTCGCTCCGGCTTCAATGGAAGGATCGTCTGGTCTCGGAATCACGGCATGCTTGGACTTCGGGCCAACCAATTGTTCGATCGACGGGACCATTGCGAGCACCGGCAACCGCAAGGCGAATTCGACATCTCGCTCAGTCCTGAATGACGTGTCTCGAGACTCCAGGAGGAACGCGATAGCGAGTCCCAACGCTAACCCTCCGCCAAACCCTCCCAGCGTGAATGCCGGGCGATTTGGGAATGAAGGCGAATCTGGCAAATTGGCCGGGTCGAGGATTTTAAATTGTTCGCCCTCTTGGTGACGCTCGAGGTCAGTAGCCATTGTGGACTGATCTCGCTTCTTCAATAGGTCATTGTAGAAATCGAGTGCCGTCTGGTAATCACGTGTCAGCTCTTTGTATTGCTGTTCCACAGCAGGACTCGATTGCACTCGATCTTGATAAACCTTAATTTCCTGCTGAATCTTGGCTTGTTCCTTGGTTTTCTCAGCGATCACTTGGTCTGTGGTATGAATTTGAGCCCGTAATTGTGCGATTTGAGCCGGTTCCGACGTCGTCTTGGAAGGCTTAGTATCGCCACCCGAGGTTTTGGGTGGATCATTTTCGGCCAGCCTCTTTTGGAGTGCTGCGATCGCACTTTTCGTTTTTATTACATCCGGATAGTCATCTGTATATTTCGCCTGTAGATTTGCGAGTTGCGTCTGCAAAGCAGTCAACTGCATATCCACTGTTTCGGGGCTAGTACCGCTTTGACCTGCTTGCCAAGACCCCATCTGTTGAGCCAGCATCGACTCCGCAAAGCTTTTGTCTTGTTGGGCGCGCGCCAGCGCCTGGGTCGCCGCATCGAGCTGCGAAGTCAATCCCATTAGGAGATTCAGATTTCCTTTCTCTTCATCCGGGAGTGACCCGATATAGCGGCTCTTGAACGCCGCCAACTTTGAATCCTGTTCATCGAGTTTTGCTTTTGCATCTACAAGCTGTTGAGCTATGAATTGGGTGGTGTCTTCGGAACGCTGCTGCCGA
>JGI12677J13195_1000156_pt1 | contig 12148 bp, 9 predicted proteins | sample JacPinW_OM2H0_O3_FD_13195 | JGI IMG/M metagenome (IMG submission 13195) | reverse complement strand
GGGCAGAAAAGCTGCGCGGCGATCGAGCCGCCGCCATTGGAAGCTTGCGGGAAGAAAATTGTAGGTGTTTGAGCATGGTACAAACCCCAGGCTGCCCGCACAACCGTGGGGTGCGCGACGCCGCCGACTTGCCAGGCAAATCCGACTCGCGGCCCCCACTGGGTGAAATCGTTGGGCGTTCGCTGAGGCATCGGAATAATGTGGCTGCCCGCTCCTTGCCCGGCCCAAACTTCCTGTCCGGGAATGGGCGTCTGCGGCTGAGGATTCCAGGTGCCATCCCAGCGCAGGCCGTAAGTCACCGTGAGCCTCTGTGTGACTTGCCATTTGTCCTGCCAATAGAGACCCACGCCGGTTTGATAGTCAGGGAAGAGGGTGTTGGCCTGGAACACATTTAGATTGTTCAAACCGAATCCTTGGATGAATTCCGTGGGGTTGTAATTGTTGAAATCCTGGACGGTGTTGAAGTTGTATTCACCCGCGCTCCAACCGGCAAAGACATCTTTGCGGTCCACAAAAGAATCAACGTCGCCCCCAAACTTTATGTCGTGTTTGCCGAAGGTATAGGAGAAGTTCTCCTGGACTTGCAATTTCCCGGCGTCGTTGTTGGCGGGGAGATAAAAACGCTGGCCGAAATTCCCAACGCCAGTGATTTGAATCTCGGGAACATCGCTCTGAATCGGGTGGCGCTTGCGGGTTTCGCCGCTCACGCTTACGCGGATTTCATTTACCTTCCGACCCATAACTGTGGTCAGCGCAAATACTCCGCTGATGCCTTGCGTAACGAAGTTCTCGGTGTTGCCGAAGGCATCAAAAGTTTCCGACTGTCCCTGGCCGCCTGTGAATCCAGCCGTGTGATTGCGAGTCCCAAACCCCCGGATGCTGAAATGGTTCGCCGGGCTGAATTGATAGTCGTAGTGCCCGAGCAAAGTGAAGAAATTCTGGAATTGATTGTTGGAGCCCTCGAAGGCTGCGAGATTCGGCACGCCATAGCAAGCGGGCAGAAGATTCTTACCAATGGCAGCAGCACCTCCGCAGGCCGGAGGGAGGACCTCGGTGGTCCCCGGCACCGGGGGATTTATAATCGGGCCAGCAGTTTGAAGCGACGCTTCACAAGTCGCGAAATTCGGGGCGGTGGGCGGGCAAAAAACTGTTTTTAGCGGACCGTTTTCGCGTTGAACATCCGTTGCGAGGAAAAGGAACTGGCGGTCCTTGTGAATCGGGAAACCGGCGGAGCCGCCGAATTGATTCTGGTTGCTGATGTTCGATGGGTTGCCGAGGGCATCATCTTCGGTCAAGCTTGCCCCGCGATAGTATTCGTGGGCTTCACCATGAAGTGCGTTCGTCCCTGACTTTGTCACGACGTTCAGCAACCCTCCAGTCGCGCGACCAAATTCGGGAGCGAAGCCGTTGGTGACTACTTGGAACTCTTGAACGGCTTCAAGCGGGACAGTCAAGTTCTTAGTTTCCAGAGAGCCGAAATTCTCGCCGAAGAAATTGTTGGTCTCATCCGCTCCGTCGATCACCAACCCGCTGTAATCGCTCTGCTGGCCTCCCATGCGGATGCCGCCGCGCAATCCGGGGACTACCTGCACCGAGGGCGTTAGAAGAGCGAGATCTCGATAGTCACGGCCCGGGAATGGGAGGTTTTGGATGTCTCGGGAATTGATGAGTTGAGTGACGCCTGATGTGGAAGTATCGAAAATCTGGCCTGAACTGGCGACTACCTCAACTGTCTGGCTTTGTGATTTGAGCGGCATGGTGACGTCCTGGAGCACGGACGTGCCGATATTCACAACGATCCCGTTCACCGTCACCGTCGCGAACCCAGTCGCTTCCGCGGTTAGCGTGTATTCCCCAGGCGCGACGTTATTGAAGACGTAGCTGCCGTCCGCCTCGACAGTCAATTCTCTGCGAATGCCCGTCGACGGGTTTGTCAGCGTCAACTTGGCGGTGGCGACAGACGCTTGAGTTGTGTCAAACACAGTTCCACGAATGGCGCCGTTCTGAAGATTTTGCGCGTGCGCGCCCGCAGCAACGGTCAACGAGGATGAGAGCAGCACAGCCAGGAAAACGGTTTTCCAGATTTTCATCGCGACTCCCTCGGATGCGAGGCGGAATTTCAAATGAGTGGGACGGCTTTTCGTGACCGTTGTTATGTGCGTTGCGTTTAATAAATCTGGAGACGGACAGAAAAGATATTTCTTGGCACCGCATCCGGGCCAAAGTGCGCGCGAACTTTAAGCAATGAACTTTTAGAATGCGAGATCCACCCCAAGATGGGCGGTAGGCTAGCGCTCGTTCCGCGTAGAGTCAATAAAAAACTGGACTTGCGCGCAAAGATTTCAACGATGAATGCGCGAGATTGGGAAAAGTCCAATAAAATTGCCAGAATCAGGCGGCTGTCCCGCTAAAAGGCGCAAGCTGTTAGAATCAGTCCCGAAATGGAACGAAGGAAACTCTATGCTGGGCGATTGGCGCTGCTTGCCGGAATAATTCTGCTTGCGGCGACTTGGGATTTGGTGGCGCAGCCGTTGGTGCAGGAGGAAGCGCAAAGTATGGCACCGCGCCGACGGGCGGATGTGGCGAACCCGTTCCATGTGCAATTCCGGGACGTTACGCAGGTGGCGGGGATTCATTTCCACCATGAGCGCGCGGCTTCGCCGGAAAAACTGTATTTGGAGACGATGGGAGCGGGTGTTGCGTGGATTGACTACAACCAGGACGGCTACTTGGACGCGCTATTTGTGAACAGTGGGTACACGCCATTTTTTCATCCGGAGCATCCGCCGCAACCGGCTTTGTATCGCAACAATCACGACGGCACGTTTACGGATGTGACTGCAGCGAGCAAGATTCATACGGACGGGACATTTTTCTTTGGCGTGGCGGTGGGGGACTACGATAACGACGGCTATCCGGATATTTACATGACGGGTTACCGGCATTCAATGTTGCTGCACAACAACGGAGATGGCACGTTCAGCGATGTGACCGCCAAGGCAGGAGTGGGAGATGATGGAAACTGGGGCACGGCGGCTGGTTGGTTTGACTACGATCATGACGGGTTGCTCGATCTGCTGGTGACAAATTATGTGGACTATGACGAAGACCACCCAGTGGCGTGCGGCGAAAATAAGCCTGGGTATCGCGCGTATTGCCACCCGGACAGTTTCCACGGAACGTCGATGCGGCTGTATCACAACAATGGAGATGGGACGTTCAGCGATATGACGGCAAAGGCGGGGTTGATCAACACGGACGGGAAGAGCCTGGCAGTGGTGCTGGCGGATTTCAACGGCGACGGCTGGCCCGACATCTTCATAGCGAATGATACGCAGCGAAATTTTCTTTATTTGAATAATGGCGATGGCACGTTTCGCGATGCGACGTACAAATCCGGGGCGGGATTTAGCGAGGAGGGACGACCCGAAGCGGGGATGAGCGCGGATGCGGCCGACGTGATGAACAACGGCTTGTTGTATCTCTTCGTGAGCCATCTGGATTTCGAACTGAATCGGCTGTATCGCAATAACGGCGACGGCACGTTCACGGACGACACAGTCGCTTCGGCACTGGGGCAGACGAATATTTTGAGAAGCGCGTTCGGCGCGCGCATGTTCGATTTTGATAACGACGGGTGGCGCGATTTGCTGGTGGTGAACGGGCACATTCTGGATAACATTCCGCTGTATCACCCGGAAGTCACATACAAAGAAGAGAAGACGCTCTACCGAAACGTAGGCGATGCAGTGTTCGTGGACGCGACGAGAACGCAGAATGCGGGGTTTCGTGCTTCCCGCGTAGGACGCGGACTGGCTGTGGGAGATTACGATAATGACGGCTGGCAGGATTTTCTGGTCAGCAATAATGGCGAGGACGCGCAGCTGTTTCACAATGATGGCGCGAGCGAGCCGGCTGCAGAGGGAAATCACTGGCTTGCCGTACGGCTGATCGGGACGAAAAGCAATCGCGACGGGAATGGGGCGTATCTTAAATTGACCGCCGGGAATTTCAGGAGCTACGACCAGGTGAAAGGTGGGATGAGTTATTGTTCGGCGCAGGATCCGCGGATTTTTTTTGGACTAGGGAAACACGAGCAAGCGGACACGCTTGAAATTCGTTGGCCGAGCGGGAATGTAGATGTATTGCACAATCTTCCGGCGGACTATTTTGTGACGGTAGAAGAAGGGAATACGCAGGCGAAGGCTGTGCGGTACGCGCAGCGACACTCGAAGTAGGACGGAGAGGAGGCGGAGTTGATTTCTGAAGCGGGCCGTTTTTTCGCCGGTGGAGTAATTTCGCGCGTGCGCCGCGCCGCAATCGCGTGCACAGCTTTTGCAATCGTTTCTTCTGTCGCCTTGGCGCAGACGCCCGACAAAATCACCCCGCACTCACGCGCGCAGGCCGCTGCGGCTTCCGGCCCTGCGTCCTCCGGTGCGCCGACGAAGACCATCGGCAACAAGAACGCGCCGATCACCATGGAGCTATTCAGCGATTATCAGTGTCCGTCGTGCGGCGGATTTTTCGAAAACACGCTGCGGCCGATGATCAACACGTACGTCGCCGAGGGAAAAGTATTCTTGGTGCATCACGATTATCCGCTTCAGATGCACACCTATTCGGGACAAGCCGCGCGCTGGGCCAACGCAGCCGCAAAGATCGGAAAATTTCAGGAAGTGGACGCAGCGCTTTACGACAGTCAGACCAAATGGCCCGTTGACGGCGACATTGGAAAGTTCGTCGCGGGAGCAATAAGCGCCACCGATTTCAAACGAGTGCAAGAGATCATGAAGAACTGCAATGCGCGTGGGCCTCAGGCGATGCCCGACAACTCTGCGCCGCTGGCCGACCACGCCTGTCCGGTGGATGAGTACATCGTGCAAGACATCGTGCTGGGCTACCAGCTTCCAGTGCCAGCGACTCCCACATTCGTGATTCATTACAAGGGGCAGACTTATCCGGCGACNGCCGGAGGTGTGAGCTGGCCGATACTGAAACAATTTTTCGATACCCTGTTGAGCCAGTAGGCCGTACCGACCAATACAAGTTCACTAGCGAAGACGACTGCCTCAGAGAATTGAAAAANGTTTGCCGGCAGCGCGCCGCGCGCATCGACGTAAAGCAAGCGGTGCGNNCGGACTAACCTGGTGGCTACGAGTTTGCGCCGGCGGGCCGGTCGACTTGCTGGAGTGAGACGATCTGGGATTTTAGCTGGTCCACTTCTTGCCGAAGTAGGCTGGTGACTACACGTTCGTAGGCTGCGGCAGCGCGCTCGGCGAACTGGTCGAGCATTTCGCGCTCATCCGTGTCGATGTCATTGCCGGTGTCGTGTGGGCCCAACAAGACAACAGCGGTAGCTTCGGGAATGCCGCTCCGAACGGGGACGGAAAGGCATGGGGCCTCCATGCCGGTGGGGAACCTGAACGAATCGCAATCCTCATGATTGAGACGAACGGGCTCGCCGAGTTCCAAACTACGCAACACGATCGCGTCGGATTTCGGGTGCAATTCCTTATTCATCGAATCGTTCCAGCCCTTGGTGTCCTGTTTTCGGCGGAACACGCTGCCCTCGCTTCGGAAAACCGCGCCGGATGACAAGCAAAGCGTGCTGACCGTGCAATCGACCACGAGGCGGTCGATCTCGGCGAGGGATTCGGCTTTTGCGATCGCATTACAGGCGTCCTTGAGTTGGCGTTTCGCGGAGTGAAAACGGCGATTGAAGATGCGGTCCACAAGCTCGACGGCGGACTCGTGCAAGCGATGCACGAGAAGCAAAACGACAGGAGCTACCAAGAGCGGCCAGATCCAAGCAGGGAGGGGAACAGCCTCCTTAACGATCTCGACTTTCTGCTCGAGCTGGAAAATTGGGACACCTATGAGCAACGTCAATGCAACCAGGGTGGTGCCGTGGCGAAGCGGAATCGATACACTCACGATGCGGCGCTGCCACACTGCTTGCGACGCGAAATAGGCGAGCACTCCGTTCGGCAGATACAGGATTCCTATAAAAGCCGGCGAGGGTGTGAAGCCGAACAGACGAAGAATCAGATCAGACGACTGGCAGAGCTCAGCCAAGATAAAAGCCGGAAGTCCGATGGCACAACCCCAGATCACCCAACTCATGCGCTGCTGTTCCTGCGGGGGCAGCGAGCGACGACGATCCAGGAGGATCAGCAGGACGGCGGCGTCGATGGCATAGCCGGCCAGGAAGCTGGCCTCGGTGATCCTCTCGGTGTGAAAACCGAAGACGTTGGCGAAGCACAACAACGTGACTACGGCCATGGCGATCCCAAGCAGGGGGACGGCCCATTGCACTTTTTGCCAGCGCGGTTCGGTTCGGTCGTTAGGGAAACGGAGCGCGAATATCACAAGACCGGCAAAAGCGGCGCCTTGCGCCAACGATTCCACGAATTCCTGAGCGAGCACGGCAAGCGGCCAACGCTGTAACAACGCGTAATAGGTGAAGGTCTGGCCCGGATTCATCCAAATCACGTAGAGGAACAGACCCCAAGTCATCCAGCTGGGGCGCGTCCAAACCAGCCAGAAAGCGATGATGATGACGACAACGGCCACGACGGTGTCGGCAAAAAGCACAGCTCTCTCAGCCGGTGTTAATGGGGCTGGAACGGATTGGAGTTCCACGGTTTTAGACGGAGCACCCGAGCTCGGCTGGATGGTTAGAGTGACTCGGCGATGCAACACTACTGACTGCGTTACACCCAGCCCCCCGAGCACAGTGACCAAGCTGGTGCATTGGGGAGTACCGGGGGGAATGCAGCGCATGGCCTTTAAGTCTAAGCGGTCGCCCGGGACGATGCCGGCAGCAGCAGCTGGAGAATCCGCTGCCGACTGAAACGGGGCGACGACGCTGGTGACAATCCCGTCATTGTCCAAGGACAGACCGAACGAACCCATCGAATCAATCACACGTTGCAGACCCGGAACGATCATGGCCAGCGCCCAGAAGGTGAGCAAAACCAGAAAAAATCGGCCGGCACTGGGGCGATTGGATCTATCTGATTGAGTTGAGACGTCCCGCGCGCTTATGGCGGCACCTCAGTTTTGCGAAACCAGCGATGAGGCTTGTACTAACACGAAACTTTGTTTCGATGACACAGTTTTATTTTGCGCTGCGCAGCGCCTGAGGCTATTGGCCGGCGACGTGGCCGACTTGCAGGCGGGTTTGGAGCATGCGCAAGATGGTGTCGCGGTCGATCATGCCGACGATGTGTTCGTCGGAGATTACGGGCATTTGGTTGATGTCCTCGCTCTGCATGCGCTGCAGGATGGCTAACGCGGGCTCGGTCGGCGAAGCTGAATGAATGCGTTCGACCGGCATCATTACGGCTTGGATCGAAGTGTTAGCCCAATCTTCGCGCGGTAGCGTGCGCGCGGCGTGAAGGGTGACAAGTCCGACCGGCCTGCCCGCACCGGTGACGATATGGCAACGGCGGCCGGTGCGCAAGACTTCGTGAACGTAGTCTTCCACCGACATGTCACGCGGAACGGTGGGAATATCGCGGGACATGATGTCGGCGGCGCGGATGTCCGTAAGCGTGTGGCGCATGGCTACCTGCATCAAACTTTCCTGCGCGGCGCTGAGGAGGAACCATCCGATGAAGGCGGTCCAGAGTCCACCGACCCAGTTTCCGTTAAGCGCTTGCCACACGCCGAGGATGATCATCACGTAAGCGAAAATCTTTCCGGCGCTAGAGGCAATTTTTGTTGCGCGCGTGAAATTTCCGGTAAGGCCCCAGGCGATGCCGCGCAGGATGCGTCCGCCGTCGAGGGGGAATCCGGGGACTAGATTGAAGATGGCCAGGGCGAGATTAATTTCCCATAGCCAGGTGGCTGCTGCCTGGACCATATCGTTACCGTGAAAATAGCGGGAGACCAGCCAGAAGCAGCCGGCGAGGAAAATGCTGGAGAGTGGGCCGGCGATGGCGATGTTGAATTCCTGCTTGGCGTTGTCGGGCTCGCGCGTGATGCGCGCCAGGCCGCCGAAAACGAAGAGCGTAATGGAAGCGACCGGAATGCGGTAGTGCTTTGCCACCACGCTATGGCTCAACTCGTGAAAGACCACGGACGCGAAAAACAGGACGCTGGTGATGATGCCGAGAGCCCAGTGTTGGGCCGGAGACCAGTCTGCATGCTGAGAGGTGAATTGAGTTCGCAGGGAAAGCGTAATCAGAAAGAAAATGATGAACCAGCTGGCGTGAAGATAGATGGGAATTCCGAAAACACGTCCGATCCGAAAGCCGGTGGCGGGAGCGGAATCGCGGGCAGTGACCGGCGGAGGCCCGGGCGGCGACGCGAGATCAGAGGGCTGCGAGGGTTGAGACTCTTGTGCCATCGCGGCGATTTTAACAGGCCTGCGTGCGCATTGCACTGTCGCGGCACGCTGGAAGCTGCTCCGCGCACGGATGCACCCGGAGACTGAAGGAACTTCCGGCTGGCAATTACCACCGCTAACAGTGCTGCGGACCGTTTACCAGACCGAGCACCGCAATTCGGCTGCTCGCACCATCGCGTCACCGGTCTTGCAACCGAAGGCCTTGCAGAATTCAGGCAAATTTGAAAGCGGGCCGATGACGCGATATTTGCTGACCGGATGCGGATTCGTCAGCACGAACTGGCGTTGCGCGTCGGGACGGATCTCGTCTCCGCGCGATTGGCCCCAGGAAATAAAAAACTGCTGTTCGGGAGTAAAACCGTCCTGGTCGGCGGGGCGGGGCTTGCCTTGCATTGATTTTTCGAACGCGAGGTAGGCCAGCTTTACGCCACCGAGATCGCCGATGCTTTCACCCAGCACCAATTTGCCGTTTTCGTGCAAGCCGCCTTCCACGGTGTAGCTGGAAAACTGGTCGACCACACACTGTCCACGGCTCTGAAACTCTTTGTAGTCCGCGGGGGTCCACCAGCTTTTGAGTTCGCCGGTGCTGTCGTACTTCGCGCCTTGGTCGTCGAAGCCGTGGGAAATTTCGTGTCCGATGACCGGGCCGATGCCGCCGTAGTTCACTGCGTCTGTGGCATTCACATCGAACATAGGTGGCAACAGAATCCCGGCCGGGAACACAATTTCATTCAACAGGGGATTGTAATAAGCGTTTGAAGTGGGCGTGGTCATGCCCCAGCGGAGGCGGTCAACCGGTTTGCCGATCTGTTCCGCGTCATCGCGGATGGCAAAACGCCGTGCTTCAACGACGTCGTTCCAATAAGAGTCCCGCGTGATTTGCACGCTGCTGTAATCTTTCCATTTGTCCGGGTAGCCGACTTTGGGATTGAAGGTAGAGAGTTTCTCCAGGGCTTTTTGCTTGGTTGCGTCGCTCATCCAGGTGACGGTCAGGATGTCGTCATGGAGGGCCAGCAGAATGTTCTTTACCATTTCCTGCATGCGCGCTTTCGCTTCGGGAGAAAACGTTTTTTCAACGTACTTTTTGCCTAGGGCTTCGCCTAGACCTGCGTCCGTCGATTCCACGCAGCGCTTCCAGCGCGGTTTCATTTCTTTGGCGCCTTGCAAGTACTGTTGGTTGAAAGCGAAGCTCTCCTGAACGAAGGGAGCGGAAAGAGAAGGAGCGGCGGTCATCAGTACCTGCCAGGTCAGATAGGTTTTCCAATCCGCAATCGAGGTTTGCTGAAGCTGGCGCTGGAATTCCTGCATGAATTTGGGTTGATCGATGTTGATCGCGACAGTAGGATCGAGATTCGCAGCTTTCATATACTCGGCCCAGTTGAAATCGGGCGTGAGCTTTTGGACTTCGTCCAGATTCATTTTGTGATCCGAGGCATAGGGATCGCGGAGTTCCACATTCGTTAGCGTTGCGCCAGCGAGCGCGGTTTCCATGCGCACCACAACTTGAGCGGAGGCAGCAGCGGCCGTCTTGTCGGAGCCGGCCAGGACGAACATCGCCGTGACGTGCTCGAGGTACTTTTGGCGCGTCTCTTTGGATTTGTCGTCGTCCTTGAAGTAGAAGTCGCGGTCCGGGAGTCCGAGGCCGCCGGCGGCGGCATCCGCGATCACTTGTTGCGGGTGGTGGGGATCTTGCGTCGATCCGAAAAAGAACGGCGCAAAAATCGCTTCCTGATTCAAGCGAGTGATAGCGCGCTGGAGGTCGGCGACGGTGCCGATGGATTGGACTAAATCGAGCTCGGCTTTGATCGCTTTTATGCCTTGCGCGTCGATTTGCTTTTCGTCCATGCAAGCGGCGTAGTAATCGCCGATCAATCGCTCGGTGGATTTTGGCGCAGCAGTGGAGGAATGAGAGGCAGCGTCTTCGAGAATGCCGCGCAGGACGTCCTTGGTGGACTCGCCGGCGGCCCAGCGCCTGCTCCACATCACCATCGAAGCGGGCATGGGATTGTTGGCGCGCCAGTTGCCATTGGCATATTGGTAGAAGTCCTGGCACGGGACAGCTTTGCGATCGATGTCGTTGACGTCGATGCCATGTAAGGGCTTGTCCTGCGCGGAAAGCGGGGAGGCGCACAACGTTAGAGACAGAACAAAACAGAACAAAATACGGAAGTCGCATGAGAACCCCTTGTGAAGTCGTTAGTCGCCCCGAAGGAGGGTACATACGAAGGGAAAAGATATCAATACTTAGGGCTCACAAACTTTTTGAGGTGGGAAGCGACTACGAACAACTGTCGGGGCCGGCTGACGATCCGGCAGATCCGGCTGAGTGCCTTAAAGATTGCGTAACCACAGAGATACTGCAGCGATTTCAAACGTTTGACAGGTTGAGAGTGTGAGTTTAGAGTCTTAGCCCTAAGGAGACTTCAATTGCGAAACGCGACACGAATTTTTGCTCTGTTTCTTGCTGTAGGTTTTTCCGTGGCCGGAGGATTGGCCAATCCTGCTAAGGCTCCTCAGGCGGATCAAAATGTGAAGGTCATTGAAATGACCGCCAAGAAGTATGAGTTCAGCCCGTCGCCGGTGCATGTGAAGGCAGGCACCAAGGTGCAATTGAAGATTTCGAGTTTGGACAGGAAGCATGGAATCAAGATTGAGGCTTATCCTGATGGGTCGGACAAGAAGGGCGATCCCGGGCTTGTATTCACTTCGAAGGAAGAGTGCTTCGTGATCGACAAGGATGCTCCTGCGGTGGTGGAGTTCGTGGCGAAGACGCCGGGAACGTACTCGTTTAAGTGCTGCGTGCATTGCGGGTTGGGGCATGGCGGGATGAAAGGCCAGCTGATCGTCGAGCCGTAGTTCAGAAGTTGCAAATCCAACTAGGACCCTTACGGAACCTGCGCATTCCCTAGCTTCATTTACAGGGGTTCGGAGTCGAAGTTTCTCCCCAGACCCAGATTGATGGGTTTGGTGCGCCTCCTACCGTCGTGATCGCCTTCTACAAGAGCAATTTCCCAAAGTTTGAAGCCTCCCGATGATTTCTGACGGTTTCCGGGCTTGAATGGTTCGCGGTCAGCCAGTTCTTGCGTGCGGTTTTCCACGGCGTGTGTGCGGCGCCACTGTTTTGGCAATTCGTCGAGCACGGTAAGCCTCCTGAAATGAATGAACTGTGCCTTGGCCACGTCCGTGCTTTTCACGTTTGTGCACGGCGAGAAAATAGGAGGCAGCGATGGAAAGCGTGATTGGGTTCGGCGAGGTGGCAATAGCAATTTTTACGTCGTTTGCGGTGGCGCTGACGTTGGAGTGGATTGGGCTGGTCGGGCTGATGCGTTTGATGCCGGCCCGCGAGGCGGAAGCGGAGACGGTGGACGCCGCGTCGCGAAGAAAAGTAGTTGGGTTATCGCTTGTGCCGCGCGGGCGGAAGAATGCGGCGTGAGGTTCTCATAGTCCGACGTTTCGCCGGCAATTCCCGTTCGATCAAGTAAGTCAAAAGAGCCGGCGGATGCCCTTCCTTCGTCAGGGTGAACCGGTGCTCCGAAAGGCGAACCGGTGTACGAAATGCGAGACGGCGCTACGGGGTTCGGGACCGACTGGGTGAAAGATTGAGGTGAAAAGGAGGCGTTATGTTGTTTCTAAGGTTTTTGCTTTTCGTGATCAGCGTTTCGTTTGTGGTTGTCGCTGCTGGGTTGGTGCTGTACGACGTTTTTCTTGCGTTTGAACTTGGGAGGTTGTTGCGTCCTGGAGAGAGCGAGTCGCAGAAGGATGAGGCGGGTCAAACTAGTGAGACTCCGGATTCGG
>JGI12677J13195_1000153_pt1 | contig 12201 bp, 9 predicted proteins | sample JacPinW_OM2H0_O3_FD_13195 | JGI IMG/M metagenome (IMG submission 13195) | reverse complement strand
GAATCGATGGTTGGCGGAACGACCGCCGAAAACTGATTCACCGCGAAACTTTCAGAGCTTCGGTCCTCCACCACTCTGAGATCCAAGCGGTGCTGCAAAGCCTTGCGGCGAACAGGTGTCTTTTGACAACGCCTTCGTTCTCATCGAGCGCCACCCCGCATACCTGAGCTACGACGTTTTCTGGTCGAATTTTGGGAACAATCTGCCTGCCTCTGTGTTTGTCTCTTGCTTTGTCGGAACGTTCGGTCATGCGCATCAGCGGCCACCGCTCGGGCAGGTTTTGGTCTTTAGGAGAGGCAGGAAGTCGAACGGAGTCATCTCGTGGCCGGTCGAGGTGGGAAGAATGTCCCACATCGTGACCGTCACAATCAAACCCTCTTTTGGAAACACTATCAGGTCCTCCGCGCCGAACCCGCGAGCCATCCAGACGTACTCTGTGGAATCCGGAAGTTTTTACAACCACCACTTGAAGCCGTACTTGAATCCGTCCTTGTAGTCTGGCTCGGATTCGGTTTGGAAATAAGGCGTCACAGACTCTTTCACCCATTCACTGGAGACGATCCGCTGGCCGTCCCACATACCATCGTGCAGATACAAGTAGCCGATTTTCGCTAGGTCGCTGCCATTCAGATACAAGCCGCCTTCCGTGTCCACAACTCCGATATACGTGCGCTTCCATTCGTGTCTGATTCCCAGCGGCGCGAACAGATATTTCTGGCCGTAGTCATCGATGTCCTGACCGGTTTCTTTCTGAAAGATATAAGCGAGCAGTTCTGTTGCGCCGCTGTTGTAGGTCCAGACCTTGCCGGGTTCGGCGGCCATAGGCTTGTCGATCGCATACTGCACCCAGTCATCACTGGCTTCCATCAGACTCGTGTTGTTCTGTGGATCGGCGGTGTCGAAACCCTTTAATTCATCCCATTCGAGACCCGCGCTCATGGTCAGCAGGTCGCGCAGGGTCATGCGACGCTTGCGGTCGTCCACATTTTTCACTTTGGATATGTCGAAGTATTTCAGCACGGGTGTATCCAGGCTAGCTTTGAAGTCGCCGCGCTGGATCGCCACGCCGATGATCACGGAAGTGACTGTTTTGCTGATTGATTGCATGGTATGCAGATCAGTGCCGTGATAATAAGGGTGCCAATAAGAATCGTAATAGTTGTACCGTCCCGTGAGGCGCTCGTTGTACGGCCCTCGTTCGCTGGCTTCCTTGCTATAAATCTTTGAGTAGTCGTGCCAGTAAGTGTGTTCGAAGACTTTCTTGCCGCAGCGGAAGACGGCAAAGCTGTCTACCATCTGCGAAAATTTCCCGGAGGCCATGTTTTTATCAAGCTTGAGGAGAACCTGCTCGTCCAACCCAACGCTGGCAGGGCTGGCGGTTGCCCAGCCTTTGGCCGGCCACAAGTCGTCACGCGCAACGGAGGCGACGGGATCGCTGGCAAGCAGAACGCCTGCGGAAGTCACAAGCAGGCAGATGATAAACACGAGGAAAAGGGACAGCTTGATCATCGGGCTCCGTCCGAACTTTATAGCATAGCGCGCCGCGATTACGGTCAAAACAGGAGTACGGACGGCGCGGGTGGGAGATAACAGGACCGGGCCAAATCGCCGCGGAAGTTCGAAACACCTCAAAATTGGCAAGAAAAAACCGGGAGGCAATTTCGCTTCCCGGTTTTGGCCTTTGCACTCTTTGCAGATTCTGCTGCTCACTAAACAAGCGGGCCGTTATTTGTCGTTGTGCTTGTCTTTGTGAATTTCCTTGCTGGTTTTGTTTTGTTCTTTGTTCACTTGTTTCTTTTCGGCGGGAGTCAGCTTGCCGCCGTTGGCTTCGCGGTCAGACTTTACCTGCTGATTGATGTGGTGCTCTTGGTTCTCGACATGAGCGGTTTCGGCGGCATTCATTTTGCCGCTTTCAACGCCATTGCCGATGCGGCGTTGCTGGTTCTCGGCGCGTTCGCCGACTCTGCTCATCGCAGGATTCGCAGGTCGACCGTGATTCGCCGAAGCGAAATTGGACCTGTCCATGCTGGCTGAGTGTTCGTGCGACATCTGTTCGGACGTTGCTTCAACGTGGCGCTCATTCGCGGCCACGCGCTCTTCTGCCGTCTCTCTGGCAGCAATTCCACCAGGTCCGCCATTGAAGCTCACGCGACTGCCCACGCTAGTGCCGACGACCGTACGGTTAACGAAAGTGTTGTGTACCACGGCAGTGTTTACGTTGAGCACAGCGGTGTTATACGCGAAGCGTCCGCCGCGCCATTCGCCGCCGACGAATCCCACGCCGCCATAACCGAATCCGTAGTTCACGCCGCCGTAGAATCCGACGTGAGGTCCCCAGTAGCCGGCATGAAATCCGTAAACGCCGCCGGCGAAGCCCCAGTATCCGGGAGTCCACAGCAAGCCCGCGCTTGGCGGAGCAACCCAAACGCCCGGCACCCAATAATAGTCGTCATTGGCATAGGACCAATAACCCGGTGTCCAGAGATAGCCTTCGATAGGGCAAGGAGGTTGAACGTAAACGGGAATTGCCGGAGGCGGTACACGGACTGAAATGCCCACCGCGATTTGGGCGGAAGCCGAAGTTGCCATAGATGCGAGTGCTAAAGGAATGCAGACAGCGAGGAGAAGTACTCGGATGAGAGTTAAGTTACGCATCGGAAATTCCTCCATTGAACAAGTGTTTGGCCAAGTCGGTTGAGCGCTAACGCTATTGAAAGAGTGGTCTTGAGATTTAATCGCGCTCGATCCTTACTGTATCTAACACCGGAATCAGGAGAAGGTTTCGGGGTGGTAGGGCGCTTTCGGGCTTGCGCGTGTAGCGCCGTATTCCACAATTATAGAGAGGCGGGAAAAACGCGGAAATCTCAATCTGAAAAAGTACTGTCAGAGTCAGTTGACAGCCTTCTACGCGGCTCGCAAATTGAGGCTTACAAGAACTGCCGTGTGCGCGGCCACTTCGCTCTTGCCGCCGTTCGCCAAATTTTTCGGTAATGATCATGAAAAACGTAGCAAGCCGTTCCGTCAAATTCAAGGACTTGGATGCTGGTACATAACGAACTCCGACGCTTTCCGCTCCAATTTTGGGTGGGAACCTAAGGTGGAAGCTCGCGACGAGGATTCAAGAGCGCAAAGTTAAAACCGCGAACGCCTGGAATAAACCAGACAAAAAGGCAGTCAGTGATAATGAGGGACGATGCCATGAGCGGACTGATACAAGCCGAGTTACCGGAGTTGGGCGATGCGGAAGTGGTGCGACTCGCTCAACGCGGAGATGCCGATGCGTTTGAACGAGTCTATCGGCTGCACAGCCGAAAGATCTACAACCTATGCCTCCGCATGGTGGGAAATCCAACGGAAGCTGAAGACCTCACTCAAGATGTTTTTCTGCAGTTGCTGCGGAAGATCGGGACGTTTCGCGGCGAGTCGGCCTTTTCTACATGGCTGCATCGGATGTCCGTCAATATCGTCCTGATGCGTTTTCGCAAAAAGTCGATTGGGCAAACATCCTTGGAGACGATGAGCAACCCCGAGGAAGAGCCCAGCACATTGCCCCAGGAATTCGGCGGCCCGGACCTGCGACTAAATGGCGTTGTAGACCGGATCACTCTTCAAGCGGCTATAAACGAGCTGGCTCCCGGGTCCAGAGCGATGTTCATTCTTCACGACGTTCAAGGATACAAGCACGATGAGATCGCCGGAATGTTCGGATGCTCGGTGGGGAATTCAAAGTCACAGGTGCACAAGGCTCGCATGCGGCTCCGTGAGCTGTTGCGGAAAACACTTGGCCGCCGCAGGCATCGGGGTCGCAAATTCACATCGCAATCGCTCGCGATGGACCGGCTGAAATACACCTCTGATTGGGTTAGCGCATGAATATACAGCTACGATTCTTGAAAATCATCGAACAAGACCCAGACGTTCAGGTCGGTGGGTGGGGAGGGATCGTCCACCTACCTGTGCCTAAAAAGAGGAGCTGTGCTGCTTTAAGCAGTCTTTTTTGCCGCGGGCGGCTACAATACTTGTAGAGATACCCACATTTGGGTTAACGCCCGAATATGCCTACGCGACTTTTTGAAATTCACGAGCAGCCGTGGTTTCCGCAATTTCTGCGGGATCAGTTCGTCGACGGGCTGCAGATGATTCTGGAAGTAACGAACGCCTACAAGCCAATCGAGCAGTTGCTGCGAAAACATTTAGAAGATTGTGGTTCTGAACGCGTGGTGGATTTGTGCTCGGGCGCAGGCGGACCCTGGCCGTCGCTTGTTCGCCATTTCAAAATGCAAGGAGCTACGCCGCCGGAAATTTTTCTGACGGACAAGTATCCGTGCACGAGAAAGCTCGATGATCGAGAGTTTGCGGCTGCGAATCGCATTCACTTCCTGAAGGAATCGATCGACGCGACGCGGGTGCCGAGGCACCTTCAAGGATTCAGGACGCTTTTTTCGTCGTTCCACCATTTGAATCCGGAGGAGGCGCGCAGCCTGCTGCGGGATAGTGTTAACAAGAGGCAAGCGATCGGTATCTTTGAGGTATCTGCGCGTCATGCTTTGACGTTGCTGACTTTATTGTTGATTCCCATTGCAACGTGGTTATTTGTGCCGTTCCGGCGGCCGTTCCGTTGGTCGCGGATCGTCTGGACATATTTGATTCCGGTAATTCCTTTGGTCCTTTTCTTGGACGGAGTAGTTTCGTGCTTGCGGGCATACTCGCTGGGGGAACTGCGAGAGATGACCAAGGAACTCGCGTCGAGCGGATACCGATGGGAGATTGGAGAACAGCCGGGAGGATTACTGCCGGTGCGGATCACGTACGTATTTGGATGTCCTCAGAATGTAGCCCCCGAATCAGCCGATTGAAATCCTGCGAAGTGGCAAAATTCCGGGAATAATTTGGGGTCCTGGTGTGTCTGGATAGGTGACTGCAGAGCTGAGAGCAATCGAAAATCGCACGAGCAGTCAGGAGGATTCCAATGAAAAGCAAATTGCAGGGGGAAATACGCGGGAATGCCATTAAGTCACTGGCGCGAGCAGCGGCGATGTTTCTTGCGGTGGGAATTGCTGTAACGCCATCGGTATTTGCAAGGCCGAAGGTGAAGAAAGCTGTTAGCTCGAATTTGGGCGTGATCGCGCATGTACAGCTCGATGGTGGAGCGGCGACGCGGATGCTGCTGGTACAGAAGAACGAAAGGGAATACCTGTATGTCGGGTTCGGGTCGTCTTCAGGGTTCTGCATTTTTGACGTTACGACGCCGACGGCACCGCGCAAGCTCGGAAGATTTTCGGAAGTGAGCGGAGTGCAGACGGCCGAGTTCCAGCAGGTTGGCGATGCGCTGGCGGTAATGTCTCCAAGCGGAGCGGAAGCGACGAATTCGCCCGATATGACTCCGCGGTCGGTGACCATTCTGAACACGACTGACCCGGCGAATCCACGACAGATCCAGACGTTCTCGGGCGTCACCAGCGTTGTAGGCGATGATGCGCGGGGCCAGATTTACTTGTCGAATGGCGAAGGACTGTGGGTTGTGCAAACCAAGCTACCGCCGCCGCCCGCACCCGTGGAATACCCTTACGGCGACTAGTTCTCCTGCTTTCTTCCCCGAATACCGGGACGGGCGACACGCTCGCCTGTCCCGGCTCCCCTTTAGAAATCGCGAATTTTCATTCCATTAAATTTTGCGACATACAAAACGGCGGCAAGCTGCCGCACTCCATTCGATCCTGGCGGTTCAGGGGGTTTGAACAACCAGAGGGAGTGTCAGGGTGCCGATTAGGCCGGTGCGGTTGTCGCGGACTGCCATGCGGAGAGAGTATTGCGCGGGCGCGAGAGGAAGTTGCATCGTAAAGGGCAAACCGTCCTGATTCATTTGAGCAAATTGATCGGCGGTGAGACGCGCGTCGATGGTGTGGCCGTCGGAGGCGATGATCTTACCGTCGGGCGAGACGGCTGCAACCATGAAATCCAAGTTGCAATGATGGACTCCATTTTCGATTGGGTCGAAAGAGATCGCTGAGGTATCGACCAGGAATTGAATCTGCACTTGAGGTTTGGGCGCGGCGACGATAGCAGGGATGTGCACGCGGAAAGTGATTTGCGTAGCTGGTAGAGGATCGGCGAGTGCGGAACGAAGTTCTTCGTAGGCATGGTGCGCGCGCTGTTGCGGAGTTTCCGAGGCGGAAGATTGCGCGACGTCCACTGCAAAGTAACCGCTGCGATGCCGCGCCTTGAGACCTTCGCGGTTTAGTTTTATCTCGATGTTATGGAATTTGCCGTCCCAATGCGCGCCTTCAGGATAATAGCCGAGAGTGTAGTAGTTCGCTCCGTCGGCGGCGCTCAGGGCTACGGCGCGCGCAATGTCATTACGGTTGTAAAGAGCCAGGCCGCCGGTTTCGGCAGCGAGGTCCTGCATGGTTTGATGCGAAGTGACAGTGGCGTCATGAGAATCGGTGAGTTGTTCTCCGGGAGTCTGTTGATTGCTTAGGGGCTGGACGGTACGGACAAGCGGATCGGGTGTAGGACTTAACGTTTGATCGTACACGCCATTGCCGACGATGAGGCTTCGAGCGTCAACGGTGTAGACGGCCACTCGCGCGGCGGCCAGTAATTCGGCTGTGCGTCGAACATCTTCGGCATACGTTCTCTGGGCATCGGGATAATCACCCGCTCCGGACTGCAGATTGAAGGGGAAAACGGCGGAGACCCAGATCAGATTTTTGCGACCGGAAAACCCGCCAAAGGCGCGGGCGATCGAGCGCAAGGCTTCGAGTGTTACGCGCACACGAATGTCGATCGATTCGGCGGCGCGTGACTGGTTATTGAGGTCGATCGCACGAATCATCTCGGCGGGCATAGCCGCGGCTTCGGCGGGGGTCAGCGTTTGAATCGTCGCGCCAGTTAATTCGTTGGAGGTGCCAGGCTTAAACTTGTCCAGCGCGGCGATGAGCAAGCGCGGATCAGAGGTGAAATCCTGCAAAAGCGCAAGAGATTGGTTAAGCGACAGAACCGCTATTTTCTGGCCTTCGCTCAATTGCGTGCGCAGATACTTCAGCATTTCTGCGTGAGAAGAAAGCTGATCGCTGAGCGCGGTGTTCAAACTATCGAGCAGGAGAATGGTGGGTGGACCCTCCGGACGTTGGAAAGCGGGGCGATTAGTGAAGACGCCCGAGGGGAGCGGCGGTGGAGGGGCAGCAGAATTTTTGGCCAGAGATTCGCCGGCATGATCGTCGGAAAATACAGTAATTTTTTGCGGTTTGCCGCGATCGCGCAAGGTGAAATCGGACGAAGTGAGATTGCTGACGTGTTTGCCTTGCTTATCATAGACAACGACGTCGACCAGAACGAGATGGGTGGTAGCGCGAAGGGCAGGAACCGGCGGCGTTGTCGGAGATTGCGGCCCGGAAGGGATTTCTCGCACGGCGGGTGTTGTGGCAGTTGAGGTCGATGGCGACGGAGGAGCTTGCTGAGGGCGCAACGTTGATGCGAAGAAGATGGCGAGGATGAAGGCAAGTCCTCGAGCCGACCTCAAAACATATCCACGGCTATATTTCGGCATGGCTCCCATTCTCTCACTAAGAAGTGCAGAATGCAGATGAGAGTGCGCGGTGCCAGTTGTGTTTAGCGGCGAGTGTTTTTGTGGGGCACGGAGTTTGCGGTAACCCGATGAAATCGGTACCGGAGAGCTACTAGTATAGGTGGTAGACTACGCCGTCGTTGGAAGCCAGTTGGACCAGATGAGGTGCATTAACGGTGGAAGTGCTTTGGCAGGATTTGCGTTTTGGCTGGCGAATGCTGAGGCGGAGCCCGGGCTTCGCGATCGTTGCAGTGCTGACGCTGGCGATTGGAATCGGCGCAAACGCTGCGATATTCAGCGTGATTAACGCTGTCATCCTGCGTCCACTGCCATTCCCGGCTTCCCAACGAATCGTATGGATTTGGGAGACCGACGAGAATCGCAACGTGCGTCGAGGAGTTGCCTCGCAGGCGGAATTCCTGGACTGGCGCGAGCGGAATCGGTCGTTTGAAGAACTCGCTGCGTGGCGCGAGTTATTTTTCACACTGACTGGGAACGGCGAGCCGGAACAGAACTGGGGCGCGCAAGTGAGCGGGAACTTCTTTCGCTTATTTCGAGTGAAGCCGGTCCTGGGGCGAGACTTCGCCGGGGAGGAGGAAAAGCCGGGTCACGAGCAAGTGGTGTTGCTGAGTTATGCGCTGTGGCAGCGACGTTACGGCGGCGACCCGAGCATTCTGGGCACCAGCATCACGCTGGACGACAAGCCGTACATCATTATCGGAGTGCTTCCGCGGGAATTCAGCCTCTTTGGAACGAGCCGTCAATTCGATGTTTGGGTGCCGTTCGGATTCGATCGCGCCAAGCTCAATCGCGAAGAACACGAAGTGCTTGTATTCGGCAGGCTGCGGGACGGCGTAGTGACGGCCCAAGCGCAGGCTGAGATGGAAACGATCCAGACGCAGCTCAAGAAAGAGTATCCGGCGATCGATCAAAAAAACGGCATTGTAGTAGTCGGGTTTCACGAGGATGTAGTGAGCGGCTTGAGGCCGATGCTGTTGATCTTGTTTGCCGCTGTTGGATTGGTGCTCTTGATTGCTTGCGCGAACGTAGCGAATTTGACGCTGGCACGGGGAGCCACGCGTGAGCGTGAAATCGCCCTGCGCGCAGCCCTTGGCGCTAACCGCGATCGCGTCTTTCGCCAGCTTCTGACGGAGAGCATTGTATTAGCGCTGATCGGGGGAGCGCTGGGGGTGCTGTTGGCGTACGTGGGACTGCACCTCTTGCATGCTTTTCTGCCGGTAACCGGAGGTAGAGGCGAGATCCCGCGCGCGGACTCGATTGGAATCAACGGAGCTGTACTGACCTTCACGCTAGGCATTTCCTGGTTGACGGGAATTTTATTTGGGCTTGCGCCTGCGATTCAGATCTCGCGTCACGAATTGTACGAAACGCTCAAAGAAGGCGGCCGCGGTTCATCCGGGGGACGACGAAGCCGCTGGATTCGGTCGACGCTGGTGGTCTCGGAAGTTGCGCTCTCGGTGATGTTGCTGACGGGCGCGGGCCTTCTGATGCGGAGCTTTTTTCTATTGATGTCGGAGAACCTCGGGTTCAACCCTTCGAATGTGCTGACGATGCAAGTGTGGCTGCGCGAGGCTCACGTTCCGTCGGGGCGAGAAGTGGCGAATTATTATCAGGAAGTAATCGAGCGAGTAAGTGCGCTGCCGGGGGTGAAATCCGCGAGCGCGGTGAATTTTCCACCCCTAAGTGGTTGGAACGGTCTTTGCGATTTTGATATTCAGGGACGCGCTACGCCCGCAGCCGACGAACAATTTACTTCTCAATATCGCATTGTGGATTGGCGATATTTGCGGACTATGGGCATCGAGCTGAAAGAAGGGCGCGATTTCGCGCGGTCCGACGGGCCGAACACCGGAGGCGTGGCTATCGTGAACCAGGCCCTCGCCCGACAATACTGGCCGAATGAAGATCCGGTCGGACAACGGATTCGGCTGGAATTTCCGGCGACCAGGGGTCCGTGGGACCCGGAACCCAGCAGCTCATGGCTGACGATCGTGGGAGAAGTGGGCGATATACGGGATGGAGTTTGGGGCCAGCCGAAGCCCGCGCAACTGTATTTGCTTATGGACCAAAATCCGTCACGCATTATGCATCTATTGGTAAGGTCGCAAGGGGATCCTACGGCGATTGCTTCCGCGGTGCGGCAAAGCATCGAAAGCGCCGACCCGAATCAGCCCGTGACTGAAGTACGCACGATGGATAGTTTGATCGATTCATCGGTGGGACAACGGCGGCTTAGCATGGTCCTTCTAGCCATTTTCGCAGCAGTGGCAACGTTTCTCGCGGGGCTGGGAATTTACGGTGTTATGGCTTATAGCGTCTCTCAACGCACACACGAGATCGGAGTTCGAATGGCGTTAGGGGCTGAGCCAGGTGACGTTTTGCGATTAATGGTGCGCGACGGGATGAGGCTGGCGGGAGTTGGCCTGGCATTAGGAATTGCGGGGTCGGTTGCGACGACGCGCTATCTGCAAACGGAGCTATTCGGAGTGAGGGCGATCGATCCGATTACGTTGGCGATCGTTGTGATGGGGCTTGCAGCCGTGGCCGTAGCGGCTTGTTATTTCCCGGCGCGGCGGGCCGCGAAAGTAGACCCGCTAATTGCACTGCGCCATGAATGAGAACCTTCGTGCGCCGTCCTACGGGTTAATGCTGCTGTTTCTTTGGTGCCGGACTCTTTGCGCCTGATGGCGGGCTCGATGGCGGATTCGAGCTCTGCTCCAAGGGCCCAGCGAAGAAGGTACTCGGATCTACTTCGAGCCAGAACAACTGGCCGCCATTCGCCTGGTAAGCAGTGACGGTTAGGTCGATGGGGCTCGCCGGAAAAGTGTTGGACAACGCAAGAGGACTGAGTGTGTAACGTCCGAGGTGCGATGCATCGGGCACGGCGGTTGCCGCGAAGCCAACAGAGGTATATTGTCCGGCGGCTCCGGTGAAGACTCCGGAAGGATCGTTGAGATCGCCGGTACCGGCAAAAGCACCCGATGTGGAATTCATGGTTCCCGCGCCCACGAAATCAAACTCCCGGAAATTGCCGGCGCTGTCGATTTCTCCCTGCCCTCCGAATGTATAAGAACCAGTGAAGGACAACACGGCGGGATCAGTTTGCGGAACCAGAGATCCGGTGCCGGCGAGACTATCCATTTCTGCGAGAAGACCCCCGCCAAGTCCGCCCGTTGTGCTATTGGGATCGAGGATGTTGAGTGTCGGGTCGACCGCGTATAGCCCGAAAGAAGCGATGTTTCCGAAGCCCCCCGCAAAGGTCATGGAGCCATACCCGTTGGTAGCAAGCGCGAACGTGCCACCTAACGGCTGGGCGGTTAATTGAGTGACGCCGATAATTTCGTTCAAATCCCCGACGCCGGTGAAGGTGGTCCCACTGGTGGTGAACTGGCCCACTGCTGCGTAGACTAAAGTGGCGTTGGAGACGGAGAACACGGATGACCCGATGGAAGTCGACGAGAAATTCGGCGCGGCGCCTTGGCTGTAGGCCGAGCCAACGGCAGTGTTTTGGGCGTCCATCTGGATGATGCGGATCACTTTGGGACTCACGACGTAGTAGTTGAGCGTGGTGCCGATACCGGTGTTGCCGGAGAAGGTGCCGCGGCCGAGTGGGTCGGGGGGCAACAATGTAACCGGGCCATCTGTGGGAGGCGGGATGGTCGTAGCTAACACAACAGTGCCGTTGACATTGGCGTCTAGTGTGCCAGTAAGATTGCCGGCAGCGACGCTAAACACGCCTCCGCTCGCTGTAATCAACCCTCCAAAATGCACACCGGTGAGAACAAACGAAAACGCGCCGGAGGGCAAGGTGGTCGATGTTTGAAGGTCAAAACTTCCGCTGGATGTTGCACTCCCGTCGAATTGCGTAATGAAAGCGTGGTTGTCGTTCGGGAAGAGGACGGCGAAGGTTTCCGTCCCTCCAACGCCGACTGCCGGGTTGTTCGTAATTAGAGTCAGCGTTCCGGTTCCGCCGGTGGTAATGGCCAACGACCCGCCCGTGATCGTGTCGCCCTGAGGTGGAGACAAAATTCCGTCGCCATCGTCGTAGTCCTGTTCGCCGCCGAGGACGGTGCCAGAACCGTCGGAGGCAATGGTGACAACTCCGGCGAGAAAGTAGTCCGCGCGGTCGCCTTTATTTTCTGCGCCAGTCACATAGAACGAGAAATTTTTCGAGGGAACGACTGCGGCGGTGATAGTTATGTTCACCGGGTCGCTGACGATGGCCGGGTTCGTGACCGAGGTGGCGGTGATGGTCACCTGATTACCGGCTGGGACAGTCGCGGGAGCCGTGAAAACGCTGGGAGCTAGGCTCGCGGTTTGGTCTGGATTGAACGAAGTAGTTCCGCACGAAGCTGCAGGCGTGCAATTCCAAGTGACTCCGCCATTTGCGGTGTCGTTGGCAACGGTAGCAGCGACGTTGCCCGTCGCGCCGACTGCCAGAGTTGTAGGGGCGGTTGTAATTGTGACGGTAATCGCAGGCTTCGCTGTAATGGTTATATTCACGGGGGCGCTGACGATAGCTGGGTTCGTTACCGAGGTGGCGGTGATGGTCACCTGATTACCGGCTGGGACAGTCGCGGGAGCCGTGAAAACGCTGGGAGCTAGGCTCGCGG
>JGI12677J13195_1000149_pt1 | contig 12411 bp, 11 predicted proteins | sample JacPinW_OM2H0_O3_FD_13195 | JGI IMG/M metagenome (IMG submission 13195) | reverse complement strand
AAGTCGTTCTTGTTGCTCTACGGAGTCGCCGTCGCCGGTATGTTCTTCGTTTGGCTGGTGATTCTCTTCTCCCACTTGAGCTTCCGCCGCGCGATTGGACCAGAGCGCGCTGCGCGATTGCCGCTNCGGCTGCCGTTGCATCCCATTCCAACGATCATCGGAATCGTAGCGCTGCTTGCTATCGCCGCCACTNCGTTTTTTGTCGAAGGTCTGCGATATTCCGTACCGTCGTTTGTCANTTTCCTGGTGCTTATCTCNCTGGCATACTGGAAATTGCAGAAAAACAGAGATCCCGATCTAGCTCGAAAGGCTAATCCGTAGAGTATTGACCGAGTACGGCCCGATTAGACAGCCTCTGCGGCGGTACTCTCAAGAACCAGCAAATCCAGATGGCGTTCTAAAGCCTTGAGCACCGCGTTGACGTCCTCGACGGTGTTGTAAACGTGCAGAGCGATGCGCAAACCGTCGCGTCGGTTTGAGACGACAATCTGCTGCTCGCCGAGCTTGCGAACTAGCTCCGCCGCATCCCTGCACTTCAGAACGACAAGCGGTCCAACGCTATCCAGCGGCGTCTTGATTTGAATGTTCATTTCCTGGACGCCACGCAGCAGCGCTGCCGCCAGCGTCTTGATGTGTTCCGCCACTTCCCTCAGCCCAATAGACTGCAGTAGCTCGACGCCTCGTTTCGCCGCATAGAGATTGGGAATCGCCGGCGTTCCGGCTTCAAATCTTCGAGCCGTGGCGGCCAGCTCGAGTTTTTTCACATCGAAGGCGAAGGGATCGGCCTGCGCGAACCAGCCGGAAATAGTCGGCGTAAGAGACTGCGCCAAATCGGAGCGCACGTACATCATCGCTAGTCCAGGAGGGCCCAGCAGGTACTTCAACGTCCCAGTCACGTAAATGTCCACTCCAAGGTCTTTCACGTTCACCGGACGCGTTCCGGAATCCTGGTAGTCATCCAACAAAACCAATGCGCCTCGTGCATGGGCATACGAAACAATCTTCGCTAGCTCGGAGCGCCAGCCGTTCATGAAACACAACCCCGTGACCGGAACGATCAACGTATCTCGGTCGATTGCACTGTCGTAGCGTTCGGCGGGCATACGTTCGCCGACTGCATCCACGAACTGCACCTCAGCGCCGCGAGAACGTTGCGACAACCACACGTGCCCCATGGTTGGAAATTCGAACGACCCAAGGACCACTTTCTTGCGCTCTCGAAATGACAGTGCGCTGGCGATCGAATTGATTCCGGCGGAAGCGCTCGGGAGGATCGCCACTTCATCCGGCTGGGCCCCCAAAAAATCCGCGAAAGTACGCCGCGCGGCTTCGTATTCGTCGACCCAAATATCCCAAGGCGAGCCATGCTGATCCCACGTCTCAAGATAGTCGGCGAATCCTTTTCGCACAGCGTCCGAGAGGGCGCCTTGCGAACAGCTATTCAAATAGATCTTGCTGCCGAACACAGGGAAGCGAGACCGAATTTCGTTAATACGGGCAGGCGTTAGCATACTAAGTAGGATTCCTTCCTGGCCGGTTGGCGCTTATGCACTCTTGGCCGGGGTTTCTTGCGAGGCTCGTTGAACTCCACTGCAATCGCAAGTCATACGGACATTACATCGGACGCGGGCAACATATCAACGAGATGTACTGTCGCGCGGTCCACGATGCCCGTGCCTCTTTGTCCTCAGCAGGGAAGTGTATAATCCGGCCATGCCGCCACTCGATCTCGCCAAGCTTTGGGAAGAACACATCGCCCACGAATTCACAACCAAGGACACCGAGGCAACACTCGCGACTATGACCGACGATGCCTATGTCAACCACGTCCCGGTAATGACTGGCGGCTACGGCAAAGCCGCTTTGCGCCATTTCTACTCGCGCGATTTCATCCCCAGCATGCCGCCCGACACCACCATCACGGCGGTCTCGCGCACGGTCGGCGAAAATCAGCTCGTCGACGAAATGATCTTTTCCTTCACCCACACGCAGGAAATTCCCTGGATGCTCCCCGGCGTTCCTCCCACGAAGCGCCGCGTCGAAGTGCCGTTAGTCGTCATCGTCCACTTCCGCGACGGCAAACTAGCCCACGAACACATCTACTGGGACCAAGCCTCCGTCCTGAAACAGATTGGCCTCCTGACGGATGAGTCGTTACCGGTCGTCGGCGCCGAAACCGCCCGCAAGGTGCTCGATCCGAAATTCGCGTCCAAACCTTGAACGCCGTTCTCATACAGTGAAAGTCTGATCGTCATTTGCCGCCAATGTTTCCTTGAGAAAGCCTGCAATGTTCTTCTCTTGATCGAGTCCGATTCCACGAAAGATCCGCGGGCCGAAAAGTAGAAGCCCGCCATAGCCACACACGAAGATGGCGGAAAGCACCGGATGGAATGCATGCGAAATGAAGACGATTAGGATCAATATAAACAGGCCGACACAGGTGAACAAGGAAATAGCGATTTTCGAGGTTGTTTCCAGATCGAACGTTCCTATCACTCGTGTTCCCGTTTCTTGAGGTTGGAACTCGCCCGTCAAGACTGTCGGAAGCGTATTGCGACCGCTGTATATGCGCTGTAGTACGCGAAATTGTTTCCCATCCACCGCTCCCAGGAAAGACTTGGAACCCCGATAGCCGGAGAACCCAAACATTGTGGGCCGTTCGGCATCAATAGACTCGCGTAGGCGACGCTCGCACTCTTCTGGGGTGAAATCAGAATGAAGAGCTAGCGGCGTAGGTGGAGCAAAATACTTCATTAGTTACACTCTACGCCGAGTGCCGAGCTCCCGTTCGATTCTTCATGGACGATGTCGGTAAAGAGATAAGGACGCGACTCTTTGCTGTCAAGTGGACGTGTAGCCAGATGATCGGAAACTGACGCACTACCGCAGTTCTTGCCGCAAGACAAATTGGCTCTTTACAGCTATAATTAGTGCTTTATATTGGCCTACAGGGGCGAGCCAATGCTTCCACTACATTTACAGCCCGAAAGCCACATCCCGCTTTACGTTCAACTGCGCGATCAGCTTCGCGCGCTGGTCCATTCCGGCGAACTTCGCACCGGCGACCGCATCCCTGCAAGCCGCGAACTGGCGACACAACTGGGCGTCCACCGCACGACCGTCGCGAATGCGTATGCCGAACTGGAATCCGAAGGAATGATTCAAGGACACGTTGGCCGCGGCACTTATATTTGCGGCGCTCCGGCCAAGCAATTCACTCCGCCTCCGCGTACGAATGGGAATGGCGGCGGCATGCGCTGGGAATCGATTTTTGCCGACGAGCGCGCCGACGAAAACCTCACGCGGCTGATGCCGGAAGTTCCTCCCGATTCGATTGCATTTATCACCGCGCGGCCCTCCGAAGAATTTTTCCCGGTGGAAGAATTTCGGCGCTGCTGCAATGCGGTGTTGCGCAGCGACGGCAGACACGTTCTGCAGCTTGGCTCGTCGGACGGCTACGAGCCGCTGAAACGCGTCCTCATCGAATTTCTTCGCGCGGACGGAATTCACGTGCGCACGGAGCAGATTCTGATCACCGACGGTTGCCAGCAGGCCATCGACCTGGTGTGCAAAGCATTTCTGCGTCCGGGCGATTCCGTTGCGCTAGAGAATCCAACTTATCCGGGTGCGGTGGCGATATTTGCTGGAGCGCGCGTACGCATGCTGGCCGTTGGCGTCGAGACGGATTCACGGCGCATTGGGCATGTCGGCATGGATCTGGACGCGCTCGAGTCCGTTCTGTTGCAGAATCGCGTGAAGTTCATTTTCGTCACGCCTGATTTTCACAATCCGACCGGCACAATGCTGCCACTGGCCGAACGCCGCAGGCTTCTCGAAATTGCTTCGCACTATCAAGTGCCGATCATCGAAGATTCGATTTACGCGCGGCTGCGGCTGCGCGGGACTGCGCTGCCTTCGCTAAAGGCTTTGGATAAATCCGGAAACGTGATTCAGATCGACAGTTTTTCAAAAATCGCTTTTCCGGGATTGCGCGTCGGCTGGTGCATCGGACCGGAAAACGCCATCGAGCGCTTGCGGTTGGTGAAGCAATCCACCGATTTGCACACGGATCAACTGGCGCAGGCGACGCTCGCTGAATTTGTTCGCCGCGGGTATTTGGCGCGGCACGTGGCCAAGATGAAAAAAGTCTATCGCGACCGCTTGGAAGCGATGGAAGCCGCGCTCGAAAAATACATGCCGAAGGAAGCCACATGGACGCGTCCCGAAGGTGGCATGTCGGTCTGGGTGACTCTACCTCCTGGATTCGATGCGGGCGAACTGCTGATTCATCTTCGCGAGCGCGGCGTGGTTTTCGTCCCCGGACGCTATTTTTATTTGCAGAATCCGCAACCCAATACTTTACGGCTGGGTTTTGCAAGTTTGGATGAGAAAAAGATTGCTCGCGGTGTGCAGACGTTTAGTGAACTATTGAAAGTGGAATTCCACAAACGCCAGCGCGGTGCGCGTAGCGAATTGCCGTCGCGTGTGGCTCTGGTCTAGACATATGCTGCTCCCACCCAATTCGACCAACATTTGCTTCGGCTGCGGCGGCGCGAACGCTCGCGGAATGAAGCTGACGTTCGAGCAGGACGACAGTACCCAGCGCATTCGCGGAGCGTTCAAGCTGGGCGCAGAATATCAAGGCGGCGCGGGATTTATTCATGGCGGAATTATCGCTACCGTTCTCGACGAAGCCATGGGCAAAGTCAGCCGCTTTCGCGGAGTGCGTGCGGTGACGGCTGAGCTGATTGTGGAATACTTGAAACCCGTACCCGTGGACGCGCCGTTGTTGATCGAAGCATATGAAATGGAAAAGACCGGACGGAATTTGCATTACGTTGGAGAGATTCGCAATCAGGCAGGGGATTTGCTTGCGCGAGGGCGCGGACGCTTCGTCGTGATTGAGCCGAGGGAACCGCGCGTTAAGAGCACCGCCGAAACCGCGAGCCATTAACAAGAGTTTCTATCTCGAAATAGAACAGGAGAAACACAATGGATCTGATGAACAATAATTTGTGGCGCGTGAAAGTGGGCTTGGCCGAGATGTTGAAAGGCGGCGTGATCATGGACGTCACCAACGCTGAACAAGCGAAAATCGCCGAGCAAGCCGGAGCTTGCGCGGTGATGGCCCTGGAACGAGTGCCGTCCGACATACGCAAGGACGGAGGCGTGGCGCGCATGGCCGCTCCGCGTATCATTCGCGAAATCATGAACACGGTCTCGATCCCGGTTATGGCGAAAGTTCGCATCGGGCATTTTGCCGAAGCGCAAGTGCTGGAAGCGCTCGAACTCGATTACATCGACGAGAGCGAAGTGCTCACGCCCGCGGACGAGGAGCATCACGTCTGGAAGCACGGCTTCAAGGTGCCGTTTGTTTGCGGCGCGCGGAATTTGGGAGAAGCGCTCCGCCGCATCACCGAAGGCGCCGCGATGATTCGCACGAAAGGCGAGGCCGGCTCGGGCAACATTGTGGAAGCGGTCCGCCACTTGCGCACGATCGTCAGCCAGATGAAACGCCTCACTTTGTTGGGTGAAGAAGAGTTGGTGCACGAATCGAAGGAACTCGGCGCCCCATTCGAGTTGATACAGTGGGTAGCGAAGAACGGAAAGCTGCCCGTACCGAATTTTTCAGCGGGTGGCATCGCCACCCCGGCGGACGCTTCGCTGGTAATGCAACTCGGCGCCGAAGCAGTCTTCGTCGGCTCCGGAATTTTCAAGTCGAGCGATCCGGCGCAACGCGCTCGTGCCATTGTGAAAGCCACCACCCATTACAAGGACCCGAAAGTTGTGTTGGAAGCTTCCGAAGAGCTCGGCGACGCAATGAAAGGCCTCGATATTCGCCAGCTCGAAGAAAAAGACCTGATGCAAACCCGCGGCTGGTAAGCGCGGTCTCAACATGAACATAGGAATACTCGCGATTCAGGGCGACTACGAAGCACACGCCAAGATGCTTGACCGCATCGGCGTTGCGTACACGTTCGTTCGGCGCCCCGAAGATTTGAAAGACGTTTCCGGCGTGATTCTGCCGGGCGGTGAAAGCACCACGCATTTGAAAGTAATGACAGAAGAGGGGCTATTCGATGCGCTGAAGCAGTTTGCTTCAAACGGAGGCGCATTTTTCGGAACTTGCGCCGGCACGATTCTTCTCGCTCGCGAAGTTCACGGCCCGTCGCAGGAATCGCTCGCGCTTCTCGACGTCTCCGTGCTGCGAAATGGCTACGGACGCCAGCTTGCCAGCGATGTTCACCTTGGACACACGAAGCTCCGCACAGAACCGGTGGAAATGGTTTTCATTCGTGCGCCGATTATCGAGTCGGTTGGCAAAGGGGTGGAAGTGCTCGCGGAAGACGCGGGCCATCCAGTCCTCGTGCGTCAAGGCAAGATTCTCGCGTCCACGTTTCATCCTGAACTGACCGGCGATTCCTCGGTCCACGAATATTTTCTGAAGATGGCCAGTGGCAGTCCTTCCTGAACTAACCAGACAACATTCCGCCGGAAATTTGTGAGATGCTATTCGTATCATGCCGGAACTGGTGAAGGTTCTCTTCGTTTGCATGGGCAATTGCGTTCGCAGCCAGATGGCGGAAGCCATCGCGCGACGCGACGCCGCCGACATCATTTCTTCCGAGAGCGCTGGAGTTTCTCCGCTTGGTTTTATAGACAACACCACCCAGAAAGTTCTGCGCGAACGTGGCATCTCGTTCGAGGGCCAATTTTCAAAGGGTCTCCGCACGCACACGCTGACGAAGCCGGATCTGGTTATCAACATGTCCGGAGTTCCCAGCGCTTCGCTTTTCGCAGGCCAGCGATTCGAGGACTGGCCCGTGCCGGATCCCTTCGGCGAAGATGCGGAAACGCATCGGCGTATCTGCGATGATATCGAGGCCCGCATCAAAGATTTAGCAACGCGTTTGCGCCAGTCGCGGACGGCCCAGAGCGCCGACGCAGAAGCGCGCTCGGAAGGCGCGACTTCGTAGCTCAGACGTGGCGCGCAGCGTTTGTTCGCAACATTTTTATTGTGAGGGGAATTTTGCGACGCGAAAAAACCAGCGTCTCCCAGGAAGATTATCTAAAAGCGATCTGGGAGCTCGTGCAGGAAGAACAAGCGCCGATCAGCGCGCGTTTGGCGGAAGATCTTGGCGTTACGCCGCCTGCCGTTACCGCTGCGTTGAAACGCATGACGCGCACTGGCTACCTGCGCGTGCAGCGTGACGGTCGCATCGCGCTTTCCGTGAAAGGGAAGGGAATCGCGCAGCATTTGGTGTTGCGTCACCGGCTCGCCGAAAAACTTCTCACTGACGTGATCGGCATCGATTGGTCGCGCGCGCACGAAGAAGCCGAGCGCCTGGAACACGGCATTTCCCCCGAGGTCGCCGATCTGCTGCTGAAGCGCTTTGGCCGCGACGTGCGCTGTCCCCACGGCGTTCCGCTTTTCGGCGGCATGTCCAAGCTGCGCCGGAAATTCGGCGCGGTGCGGCTGTCTGATGCCGAGGTCGCTCGCTCCTACGAAGTTCTCCGCGTCTTCGAAAAAGATCCCAAGTTTCTGGAGTTTATGGAAAGCCTCAAGCTTCGCCCCGGCACGCGCCTCCACGTTCACAAGCGTGAGTACGACGAGACCATGGCCGTCTCCATCGGCCGTCGCTCCGCGCGCGTCCACTTGGGCAAACCCGCCACCGAACGCCTCTGGGTCCGCCGCGTCTCTTAGTGTTCGCCTGATACACACTCAAATCCCAAAAACGACCGGAAGCACGGTCCTTTCGGCGGCAGGTTTTTCTAAGTTCTTTAGTGCCAAACCTTCCGCCTGCTGGATTTCGGCACTCTGCGTGCGCTCTTTCAATGAATACTGGTGTGCGGGGGACGAGTTTATGGGAACTTTCTGGCAGGACGTTCGGTACGGGATCCGGATGCTGGCGAAGAATCGCGGGTTCGCGATTATCGCCGTACTGACGTTAGCTCTGGGCATCGGAGCCAACACGGCGATTTTCTCCGTCGTCAACGCCGTGCTGCTGGAACCTCTTCCTTACAAGGACTCCGGAAAACTAGTATTCATCTGGTCCACAATGATTTCGCAGGGTATCGACATATCCGGCTCGTCGGCGCCGGACTTCCGCGAGTGGCGCAGTCGCAATCGCGTCTTCACCGATATGGCCGCTTCGTACTATGCCAATGTCGACCTTTCAGCCCGAGGAGATGAACCCGCACGGCTTCGTGCTGTAGCCATGACGCCTGGCTTTTTCCCATTGTTGGGAGTGAATCCTGCGGTGGGGCGCGGATTTTTGCCGGAAGAGGGGCAGTGGGGAAAGAATCGCGTCGTCCTGCTAAGTTATGCCTTGTGGCAGTCCAAGTTTGGCGCGGACAAGAATATCCTCAAGCGAACCGTCCACCTTGACGGCCAGGACTATTCCATTGTTGGCGTAATGCCGCGGGGAATGCCGTTCTTTGACAATCTTCCGCTGGTAGATCTTTTTATGCCGCTCTCGTATGCGCCGAAAGATGACATGAACACGCGCGACAATCATTACCTGTACGTCGTGGCGCGTCTGAAGCCGGGCGTGACGCTTCCGCAGGCGCAGGCGGAAATGTCCGGCGTCGCCTCTGAAGTGGAAAAAGAATTTCCGGTTAACAAAGGAGTCGGCGCGAAAGTGAAGCCGGTGCGCGAACAACTTGTCGGCGACGTGCGGCAGGCCCTTCTCATTTTGCTCGGCGCGGTAGGATTTGTGCTGCTGATCGCTTGCGCCAACTTGGCCAATCTGATGCTCGCCAGAGCTACCACTCGCGAGCAGGAATTTGCAGTTCGCGCGGCGCTGGGAGCCAGTCGCTCGCGCCTCGTGCGTCAATTGCTCACGGAAAACCTGCTGATAGCGGCTGCAGGAGGCCTTGGCGGGATATTGCTCGCAATATGGGGCATGGAATTCCTTGAATCTCTTATACCAACTTCGCTTCCTAGGTTTCATCCAATTGGAGTGAATGCTCCGGTACTGATTTTCACTGCGGCGCTCTCGTTGTTGACCGCTCTTTTCTTTTCGCTTGCTCCCATACTCCATTCGTCGAAGCGCGACGTTCAGAGCACCCTGCGTGAAGCAGGTCGAAGCGGCATGGACGGGAAGGGACGTCGGCTGCGGAGTGTATTGGTGGTTGCAGAATTGGCGCTGGCGATGTTGCTGCTGGTTGGTTCGGGCTTGCTGATAGCAACATTCGGTGCGCTTCGTCACACCGATCCAGGTTTTTCTTCCGCGCACGTTCTCACCATGAGCATTCCTCTTTCACCCGCATATTTTCCGGACGGTCACGTCGATGAGGCCATTCAATTCTGCCAGGATCTGATCGTTCAGGTAAACGCTCTGCCCGGCGTCAAAAATTCTGGTGTCACGACCACTCTGCCTCTGGGATTCGGCAACGGCTGGGGCAAATTAATTGACGTGCAGGGACACGCGCCCGCGACATCGCTCGATAAGGTTCCGGTCGTCCGTTTTCAGCTGAGCAGTCCCGGATACATGCCGGCAATCGGCGCAAGATTGCGTCAGGGACGCTTCTTCACCGATCAGGATAACCAACAAGCGCCCGGCGTTGCGATCATCAATGAAGCTCTCGCGCGCCAGCTTTTCCCTAATGAAAATCCAATAGGTAAATCCATCCGAATGACTCCGCCTCTTGCTCTCTTGTCGGCCGAATACCGCGTATCGGAAGATTTGGCGCCCCTGCGAACTATCGTTGGCGTCATCGCCGATATGAAGGACACGGCCATGAACCAGCCCGCGCTTTCGACCGTTTTCGCTCCTTATTTTCAATTTCATCACGAAGGTTGGAATTCGGACCTTGTGTTAACCGTCAAGACTGCCGGCGATCCGCTCGCGTTGGCGAAAACGGTACGCGAACTAATTCAAAAACGCTTGCCCGACCAGCCAGTATCAGAAGTAAGTTCCATGGACTTGCTAGTCGGCCGCTCACTGTCCGGAGCGCGCTTCAGCATGCTTTTGATCAGCATTTTTGCCGGTCTCGCGCTGGCGCTTGCGGCGGTGGGGATTTACGGAGTAATGGCTTACCTGGTTGCGCAGAGAACACGAGAAATTGGTATCCGCCTCGCCCTTGGCGCGGAACCGAAAGATGTCCTGCGAGTGGTTATGGAGCAGGGTGCCAAGCTCGCTCTCGCCGGAGTAGCGATCGGAATCGTCGCTGCGCTCGGGTTGACGCGGCTGATGTCCAGCTTGCTTTACGGTGTGAAGCCAACGGACTTCTTGACCTACTTAAGTGTTACGGCGGTCCTTGTCCTTGTGGCGCTGGCCGCCTGCTTCTTGCCCGCTCTTCGTGCCTCGCACGTAGATCCCATGGTCGCCTTGCGCCACGAGTGACGTCCCACGCAGAAGGACGCCGCGACTTGAATTTTGCGTCCCAGCGGAGTAACTTTAGACTCGCCCGTTCAGCCCATTCGCAGGCACGACATCTTTTTCGCGTGGTACGCCCAAATACGGCCTGGCCGTCCGCACGCTTGGCAACCCGGATTCGGAATTGCGGCCCGAAATTGAATTGCAAAGTTTCTAACTTAAATTAGCGGAGGAACATCACATGGCAACTGCAGCCGTACAGGTAGACAGCAGCGTTACTGGTTTCGTTTCCAAGACGGGCATGCTTTTGATCAACGGAAAATGGGTCGAAGCTGCCTCCGGAAAGACTTTCCCCACGTACAATCCCGCGACTGGCGAAGTTCTCGCCAACGTCGCAGCCGGCGATAAGGAAGACATCGACCGAGCCGTCAAAGCCGCGCGCGCAGCTTTCGAAAAGGGCAAGTGGGCGAAGATTTCCCCATCCGAGCGCGGCAAGTTACTCTGGAGGCTCGCGGACCTGCTCGAAAAGCACGCCGAAGAATTTGCGCAACTCGAATCGCTCGACAACGGCAAGCCGCTCAAGATCGCGCGCGTTGCCGACCTTCCTCTCGCTATCGATCACTTCCGTTACTACGCGGGTTGGGCCACCAAGATCGAAGGCAACACGCTTCCCATGGGCCTCGCGAAGCAGGGAGCATTCCACGCTTACACCTTGCGCGAGCCTGTCGGTGTAGTGGGCCAAATCATTCCTTGGAATTTCCCGCTGCTAATGGCGGCCTGGAAGCTCGCTCCCGCCCTGACCGCGGGATGCACCGTCATACTCAAGCCGGCGGAACAGACTCCGCTCACAGCTCTTCGTCTCGGCGAGCTGATAATGGAAGCAGGATTCCCCGAAGGCGTAGTCAACATCGTCCCAGGGTTCGGCGAAACAGCCGGCGCAGCTCTGGCGGCGCATCCGGACATCGATAAGATTGCCTTCACAGGTTCCACTGAAGTGGGCAAGCTGATCGTGCACGCTGCGACGGGCAACCTGAAGAAGGTCTCGCTCGAACTTGGCGGAAAATCTCCAAACATCGTTTTGGAAGACGCCGACATCGACGCCGCTATCCCGGGCGCGGCCAGCGCCATCTTCTTCAACCAAGGCCAAACCTGTTGTGCGGGCTCGCGCCTTTTCGTCGACAAGAAAATTTTCGACAAGGTGGTCGACGGCGTGGCGCAGGTCGCCAGCAAAATCCGCGTCCGCGAAGGGTTTGACCCCGATAGCGACATGGGCCCGCTGGTTTCCGAAGAGCAATTCAACAAAGTCTGCGGATATCTGGAATCCGGCAAGAAAGAAGGCGCGAAGGCAGTGACGGGCGGCGGACGCGAAGGCAACAGAGGTTACTTCGTGCAGCCGACAGTCCTCGTCAACACCACCGACACCATGAAAGTGGTGCAGGAGGAAATTTTCGGGCCCGTGCTTACCGCGATTCCGTTCAGCGACATCAACGAGATTGCCGCGAAGGCCAACGACACGGTGTACGGTCTCGCTGCGGGAATCTGGAGCCGCGACATCAAGAAGGCTCATGCGCTCGCGGCCAAGCTTCGCGCCGGAACCGTATGGGTGAATTGCTACAACGTGTTCGACTCCGCGATGCCGTTCGGCGGATACAAGCAGTCCGGCTGGGGCCGCGAGATGGGCCACGAAGTCCTCAAGAACTACACCGAGGTCAAGTCCGTCTGCTGCGCGCTGTAACGCGCCCCTCTGAAAACAAAAACGGGGCCGAGCAAAACACCCGGCCCCGTTTTACTTCAGCTGGACAGGATCGCCCTTACGGCGCTTTAGGCTTCTGCTCCCGAAGCTGCTGCTTCCATCCTAAAATTCGCGCTTTGTTCCCGGCTTCTTCCGCCTCGGGAATCATGCCCAACCGCTGATAGGCGCGGGAGATGGTAGTCCACGCGAGAATGTCGTCTGGCTCCAGAACCAGAATTCGCCGCGCCGCTTCAATCGTGCGCTGAAAATCTTCGCGGGCGTGATACGCTTGCGCCAGGCCATGAAGCGCGTCGATCAACTTAGGATCGAGCTCCAGCGCGCGGTTGTATTCCTCAA
>JGI12677J13195_1000145_pt1 | contig 12644 bp, 10 predicted proteins | sample JacPinW_OM2H0_O3_FD_13195 | JGI IMG/M metagenome (IMG submission 13195) | reverse complement strand
ATCTGTTGCCAACCGGGATGGTAATCACATCCTATAATCATCATTGAAGGCTCCTTCCTTACCGACTGCTTCGGTCCTCCAACCCAAAGCATACTCGGCTATCGATCGGAGCCTTCGTTCTCATCCAATCAACTCCTTCGGTGTGTGAAGGGTTCGGGTTTTGACGTTGCCTTTGAAATTCTTTGTGGGTCGTGGCTTTAGCCACGACATAAATGCCGGCTTTCGGTCCCCTACCTTTCGGCGGATTTCTCGCCGAGCCTTCACCTCGCCGACGCCAGTCACGGTGCGATCAGCGCGCCGCGGCCCTCCGTGCTAGAATTGTGTGTTTGCAAGCTGCCTGAAGGATTCCACAGAAATGCCGAAGGTCGGATTCGTCAGCCTGGGATGCCCGAAGAACCTCGTGGACAGCGAGGTGATGATGGGTATTCTCGCGCGCTCGGGCTACGAAATCACTCCGCGCGCGGGTGATGCGGACGTCCTCGTGGTAAACACCTGCAGCTTCATCGCTCCGGCGCAGCAGGAATCCGTGCAGTCCATTCTGGAAATGGCCGAATACAAGAAATTCGGCCGCGCGCAAAAACTAATCGTGGCGGGATGTATGGTCGAACGCTATCGCAACGAAATCCGCGAGCAAATTCCTGAAGTGGATGCCGTCATCGGCACCGGCGAAATCGAAAAAATTCTGGAAGCGTGCGAAGGTGATTTGCGCTTGAACGACGCTGCATCGGCGCAGTTGCCCACTTATCTTTATCACGACCTGACGCCACGCATTCTGGCCACGCCGCGCCACACCGCTTACATCAAAATTAACGAAGGCTGCGACCATCCCTGCACTTTCTGCGTGATTCCGCAGCTTCGCGGAAAATTTCGCAGCCGCCGTTTCGAGTCTGTCGTTCGCGAAGCGGAAAACCTCGCCGCAGCGGGCGTCCGCGAAATTTCGCTGATTGGCCAGGACACCACTTTCTACGGTGAAGACCTGGGCCTGCGCGACGGCCTCGCCGTGCTTCTCGAACGCCTCGCGCAAGTGGGAGACTTGAACTGGGTGCGCTTTCTCTATTGCTATCCGAATCGCATCACTCCGCGCTTGCTTGACACGATTGCCGCTCACCCGCGCCTTGCAAAATATCTCGACGTCCCGCTGCAGCACGCCAGCCGCAACGTCCTCGCGCGCATGAAGCGCGGCTCGAATGGCGACGCGTTCCTGAAAATGCTGGAAAAAGCGCGCAAAGCAATCCCAGGCGTTTCGATTCGCACCTCGTTTATCGTCGGGTTTCCGGGCGAAACCGAAAAGGATTTTCGCGAGCTGTGCGATTTCGTGCGCGCCGCGGAATTCGATTGGATGGGCGTCTTCTCCTACTCCGACGAAGACACCTCCCAAAGCTTCGCGCTCGACAAAAAAGTCGACGAAAAAACAATCGCACGCCGCCGCGACACACTCATGTCCATCCAGAAAAAAATCTCCGCGCGCCATTTGAAAAAACGAATAGGCCAGCGCCTGCAGGTCATGTTGGAAGGCCCTTCGAAGGACACCGACCTGGTGTGGGAAGCGCGCCTGCAAGGCATGGCCCCCGACATCGACGGCAAGGTTTACATCACTGAATTCGAGGGTGTAAATGACGCCGCCGATCTGCCCTCGGCGGGCACTCTAGCCACCATCGAAATCACCGAGTCAAAAGATTACGACTTGATCGGCCGCGTCACATCGTTCGAAGCGCCTTCTCTGTCGCGCCAAATTCCCACGGCTGCGGCGAGCCTCTTCCCTATCCTCGCCTGAACTAATATCGGGAGGCGCTCAAGCGCGGCCGTTCAGCGTCCTTCATTTATTTCAGGGGTCAACGCGAATGCGAGGGTCCAGACTCTGTCCATTTATAATAATCGTGTACTCGTAGAAAACGAATTTGCTCGACATAACGTTGCGCCGCACCAGTCCCGACCGCCTGAGTATATGGCTGAATTGCTCTTCGTAAAACGGCGAGTTCCCTTTGAAATCGATCAGGAATTCCTGCGCGGATTCCCAAACGACTTCATCCGACGACGCGATGGTAACCTCCTCATCCTCCTGAGCTACGAAGGGTTTGCCGGCCGCGTCCAGCGTGATGATAATTTTCCTGATGTTTGGCTTGACCCCGTCCTTCGCTGTTGCTGTGTTCATGCTTCCTCCTCTGAAAATTATGGAGACTTGAAAATTTTCTGAAATCGCGGGTCCGCTCGCATTTTGTCGAAGAAAGGATAATCGCGCGCGATGCTCGGCGAATAGCCTGCGCTCACCGCTTTTCCCAGCCATTGCAGCGCTTGGTCTGTATCGCCAAAGTGGTTATAGACCACCGCGGTGTCAAAGCCCACTTCCGCATCACCCGGAGCAATCGAATCTGCTCGCGAAAGATCTGCAAAAGCCGCCGCCCGGTCGCCCAACATCGCCTGACAGATTCCCCGTATGCTGAATGCCAAAGGATCTCGAGCATCCACGCCCACCGCCTCATTCGCTAGTGACACGCACTTTTCATAAGCGCCCTTGGCCATCCCGCTCTTCGCCGGAACAAACGAATACGCATCGCCCAAGTCCCACCATCCTTCATAGGACTTCTCGTCGAGCTTGACAGCCTGTTCAAAACTCTGCGCCGCTTCGTCGAACCGCCGCAAACAGAAATACGCCATGCCCAGATTGGCATAAGCCGTCGATGAAGGACGAATGGAAATTGAATGGTTCAGATTTGCAATAGCCTCGGCGTATTGCCCCAGCGCCACGTTGGCTGCAGCCAAATTGTAGTATCCGCGAAAACTGTCCGGCGCCAGCGAAATCACCTTGCTGAACATCTTCGCCGCATCCGCATAACGCGTGTGATTTGTGTAGAAAGCCCCAAGCCAGTTGTACCCCGCCCAGTATTGAGGCCGCAGGGCGATCGCCCGCTGGTACGTTTTTTCGGCCTCGGAGAGCTTGCCGAGTTGCTCGTAGGTTTTTGCCAAGCCTCGGTAAGCGTCATCGTTCGTCGGCTCGGCCTTTAGCGCGCTTTCGAACTCCGTTACCGCGTTCTCGTACCGGCCAGTGCCCGAATACAGCGTTCCTAAACATTCGTGCGCCGCAGCGAGGTTCGGGTCCAAGTTCACGGCCTTTTCACAGGACTCCCGGCTACTCTGAACCCACTGGGGATCTTTATTGTCCGTATATTTCTTCCAGTAAGCATCGCCCAAACCGGCATAGGCCAGCGCATAGTTTGGGTCCAGCTTCAGAGCCTGCTGAAAAACCTGGATTGCGCTGTCGTTATTCTCGGGCCTGTCGTAATTCTGCAGGTAGCCGCGGCCCTGCGTGTAGAGATTGTACGCATCGCGTACTTGCGTTCCGTGTGAGTCGAGCACTTGCCGCTCGGCCGGCGGAACCTCCAAATCCAGCATGCGTACCGCTCCGTTTACAACTTGGTCCTGAACCGCAAACGGATCGGAAGCCGGAACGTCGATGCTCTCTGCGCGAAGCTGCCGATGCGTTCGCGGGTCCACCAATTCGTAATTGATCCGCATCAGTTCGCCGGATTTGCTGAGGCTGCCTTCCAAAACGAGATTCACTCCAAATTCCGCATACGCCTGATCCGCAGTAGTAGCGTGCTTGGCTTGGATTTCGCTCGCGGATATTACGCCCAAGGAATGATTGTCAGTCAACTGCGTGAGCTTCGTGGTTAACGTCGCCGTCAAACCGTCGGTAAACGAGGCAGCTTCGGCCCCGCCTTCCACTGCGCGAAATGGAAGTATGGCCAGCAGTTTTTGATGCGGCACAAGAGTTACGCCGAGCCAGGTTTTTACCCGTTGCTGGACCTTCGAATTTCGCGCCAGCAATCCCAGCGCAGCGATCAGAACGATCCCTACGATCACCGCAAGAAGCGCCTTCGGGATTCTCCGCTCACGCACCGGTGGAATTTGCGCCGAGCGTGCGAGCAATCGCAGATCAACATCGAGGTCGGCGGCCGTGGCGTAGCGGTCTTCACGATTTTTCGCCAGCATCTTGCCGACGATTTGGTCAAGCGCCTCCGGCACGTCGGAATTCTGCCTACTTAGCCGCGGCGGCTCCTCATGCAGGATTGCGTTGCAAGTGTCCAGAAAGCCTGCGCGCCGAAATGGATTTTTTCCGGACAGCGATTCGTAGAAAACCACGCCCAACGAAAAAATGTCCGCGCGGCCGTCGCCTTCCTTCTCCTCTAGAATTTCCGGAGCCATGTACGGTAGTGTTCCGGCAAAGCGCGCGCTTTCGAATGTGTGGCGCGTCGTCGCGTGATCGGGTCCCGGCAGCTCGCGCGCAACGCCGAAATCCAGCGCTTTCACATGGCCGGCGCGGGTGAGCATGATGTTTTCAGGTTTTATGTCGCGGTGGAGTAAACCAGCCTTGTGCGCAGCTGTAAGAGCCGCGGCGCATTGCGTGGCAATCGAAAGAAATTCAGGTACCGCGAGAGGACGTCCAATCCGGTGCCGCAGCGTTTCCCCTTCGACGTACTCCATCACCACCAAAACTTCACCGCCATCCTCAATTACGTCATACACGGAGGCAATGTGTGGATCGTTCAGACGCGAAGCCCATTCCGCTTCCTTCCACAATCTTTGACGCGATTCCGCATCGGCTCGCAAGGCCGGCGAGATTCGTTTGAGCGCAACCTGCCGCTTCAGCCCGGTGTCTTCGGCCAGATACACTTCGCCCATGCCTCCGCCGCCAAGGCGCTCTCGAATCAGGAATCTTCCGATGGTTTTCCCGGTAAGATCCGAATTAGACATTGGGGCCGGATCGTGTTGTATTCTCGCTTCGGCCATCTCAGAAAATGGCGGCTTTTACGTTCCCTTTTGCGGGTTCGCCTGGAAATGGGAGGGGAACAATCGGCGAAAGATCCGCTCGAGTAAACAGCCGTCCTTAGGCGGCGATGTTACTACCCAGCCCGCGAGGAAGCAATCCTGATCCCCTCGTTTGCCCGCGCCAATCTGTCTGCCACTTCAAATATTCGTGTTAGTCTAATCCCGTCAGTTTGCGAACTCTGGAAGGGCGGGGTTTCAACCCCGCCGTCTGCTGCTTGATTTTTTCTGGGGTTTTAATCCCTGAAGCCTCGCGGCGGAAGTTGTAGGAACCACATGAAATTCCATTGCCCAATTTGCAAGAAGCCGACTGACTCGGACTCGAACGCGGAGTTCCCTTTCTGCAGCGAGCGCTGCAAACTGCTCGATCTAGGCGCTTGGGCCAGCGAGAAATACGTAATCAGCGAGCCCGTGATCGACGAATCCTTCCCCGAAGATCTCGACCGAGACGCGGATGACCGAAAAAACTGACCCGTCGCCGTCAGCCGAACAAGCTCCTTCTGCCTCCGTGCCATCGTCCGCACCTCCGGCTAAGCCGCAAAAGAAACCGCGCTTCGCCCTCTTCGTCGCCACCGCCGCCGGCCTCGGCTACTTCCCCAAAGCGCCGGGTACTTTCGGCTCGCTCGCGGGCTTAATACTCGGGGTTCTGCCTTTTTGGATCTTCTATCCGGTGACTGCACTTGTTCTGTTATCCAAGCGCGGCAATAGCTCGGTCTTTTTCGTTGTTTCAGGGCGGCATTGGGATCCATTCCTATGGACACAAATTATTCTCGCGATCTTAGTTGCCGCGATCGGAGTATGGAGTGCAGACCGCGCCGCTAAGTTTTGGCGCCAGGACGACCCTCAACGCGTAGTGATTGACGAAGTTTCTGGGCAACACCTTACTCTCCTCATCGGTTGCGGCGTTCCTGTGTGGTGGAGGGCTACAACTCAGTTTTCTTGGGAGGGCTTCCCGCTCGGTTTCATCACGTTCCGCTCGGCCCTAAACTGGAAATATCTCCTCCTGGGTTTTATACTTTTTCGTGTATTCGACATCTGGAAGCCGTTTCCAGCTCGCCAAGCCGAATCCCTGCCCGGCGGATGGGGTATTATGACCGATGACTGGGTGGCGGGAATCTACGCCGCGCTCGGCCTCTGGCTCGCGCGAGCGGCAGGCTTGTAATGTCGCACTCGGCTTGTGGCTTGAGAGGACGGCAGGTGTGTACGCCGAACTCGTTCACGCGCACGTTGTCATCTCGAGCGCAGCGAGGGATCTGCTCTTGGTTTTACGGTCCTCGCGCTGAGGCGTCCGACATGGAAGAACCGCTTTGAAAACAACCGGCACCCCGAGAATCGAAGCCGTGAAGCCGCCCGCCGCTCTCCCCGGTGGAGAAGTATCCATCAAAGGCAGTGGTTTCGGTTCGCGAAACCACGCGCGCCCTCACGTTCAATTTGGCTTGGCCGAAGGCAGCCTGGTGATGGCCTCCGAAAATCTCTTGATCGTCCGGGTCCCGGACGGTGCAGCAGGCGGTGCAGTCCGCGTGCAAATGGGCAGCATCGAAAGCCCGCCGTTTCCCATGGCTCTCGGCGTGCAAGTCGCCGACAACCTGCATCCCGTCGCCAGCCCCGCGGTGGATGCCGAAGGAAACGTTTACGTCACCTTCAGCGGCGAGCGCGGACAAAAAGTTCCCGTCTCGCTTTACAAAGTCACTTCGAGCAACACAGTAAAGCCCTTCATCACCGAAATGATGAACCCTACCGGCCTGGCCATCGATCGTAACGGCTATCTTTTCGTTTCCTGCCGCAATGACGGCACCGTGCATCGCGTCTCGCCCGACGGCCGCGCAATGCAATGGATCGAAGGCATGGGCATCGCCACTGGCCTCGCGTTCGACAAAGGCGGTAGCCTCTACGTCGGCGATCGCAGCGGCACGATTTTCAAAATCGCTCCCGACCGCGAAATTTTCGTGTTCGCCACAATCGAACCTTCACTCGCCGCATATCACCTCGCATTCAGCGCTGCGGGAGAGCTTTTCGTCACTGGCCCTACCACGTCCAGTTTCGACTACGTCTATCGCATCAATCCTGCCGGCGAAGTCAGCACATTTTTCCGTGGTCTTGGACGTCCGCAGGGGCTTGCATTCGATCGTTTCGGCAATCTATACGTCGCTGCATCGCTCGGAGGCAGCCGTGGTATCGTTCGCATCACTCCGCAGGCGGAAGCCGAACTCGTGCTTACCGGCGGCAACATCGTGGGCCTGGCGCTTATGCCGTCTCATCGAGCCATGATCACCACAAATAGCGCGCTCTATTCCCTCGATTGGGATGTCGAGGGTCTTCCGCTCAACGGTTAGGGTGCGAGATGAATGCGGAAATCATCGCGGTCGGCTCCGAGCTGCTAACTCCCTACCGTCTCGACACAAATTCGCTCTATCTCACCGACGAGCTGAACAAACTTGGCATTCGCGTAATTCACAAATCCGTGGTCGGCGATTCGCGCGATGATATTCGCGAAACGTTCCGCCACGCGCTCGACCGTTCCGACTTGATCGTTGGCTGCGGCGGCCTCGGACCTACCGATGACGATCGCACGCGAGCCACTGTTGCCGAATTGCTCGGCCGTGAACTGCGCCGCAACGATGACGTTCTCCGCGGCATCCAGGAACGCTTCCGCCGTTTCGCCCGCACCATGCCGGAAATCAACGAGCGCCAGGCCATGGTTCCCGCAGGCGCGGTCGTGCTTCAAAACCCTCGCGGCACTGCGCCTGGCCTTTGGATCGAAGCCGAGGACCACATAATAATTTTGCTACCCGGTCCGCCCGCTGAATTAAAAGGCATCTTCGCGGCCGAAGTTCGTTCGCGGCTCGCCCGCATGGGTACCACTGAACGCCTTTTCTCGCGCGACCTGCGTGTAACCGGCTTGCCCGAATCCGAAGCCGAGCAGCGCGTACGCCCTCTTTACGAGCTGTATCCCGAAACTGAAACCACAATTCTTGCCACGCCGACCGGAATTCAACTCCATCCGCGCATCTGGTCGCACGATGCCGCTCAAGCCGAAAAAATGCTGGACGAAATCGTAAGCCGCATGGCTCTCGCTCTCGGCGAGCACCTGTATTCCACGCAAGGAGAAACACTCGAAGATGTTGTGGCCCGAGCGCTGACTGAAAATCGCGCCACCATCGCAGTCGCGGAAAGTTGTACCGGCGGAATGCTCGCCGAACGCTTAACGAACGTCCCCGGCAGCTCTTCCTATTTTCTGGGCGGCGTGGTTTGTTATAGCAACGAACTGAAATCGTCGCTTGTCGGCGTACCGGCGGACATCATCGACTCAAGAGGGGCGGTCAGCTCCGAGACTGCTCTTGCTCTCGCTGACGGCATTCGCAAACGCACCGGCGCAACATTAGGTATCGGCATCACCGGAATCGCCGGACCTGGCGGCGGAACGCCCGAAAAGCCAGTCGGCCTCGTGCATATCGCTATCTCCGACGAGCGCGGCACTCGCGAGCGCGCCTCCCGCTTCCCCGGCGACCGTGAACGCATCCGCTTTCAAGCCACGCAACAAGCGCTCGACACCATCCGTCGCTATTTCCTTTTCCCTGCTCACGGGCGCGCCTGAATCATGCGCCTTTTTGTTGCCCTCGACATTCCCGACACCGTTCGCCGTGCGCTCCGCGAGCTAATGGCGCGGCTGAAACCCGAATGCATCGGCGCTCGCTGGGTTCGTCCTGAAGGAATGCACATCACGCTGAAATTTTTGGGCGAGACGGACGAAGCCAAGCTGGATCCTATCCGCGCGGCGCTCTCCTCCGTTCATTCCAACCAAGCTGTCGAATCAAATTTCCGTGGCATCGGATTTTTCCCCAATGAATTAAATCCCAAGGTTGTCTGGTGTGGAATTGAAGCTTCTCCGAATCTTCCCCAGCTCGCAACCGACGTTGACCGCGCGCTAAAGCCGCTCGGCTTCCCTACCGAATCGCACCCCTTTACTCCGCATCTCACGCTCGCGCGTTTCAATTCGCACAAAGGTCTCGACACGCTTGTCCGTGCAGCCAATAATCTCAAGTCCTATGATTTCGGGTCGGCGCGTGAGTCCAAGTTTCATCTTTTTCAGAGTGCGCTGAAACCGGCTGGCGCCGAATACACCCGGCTCGCAACATTTCCGTTCGTGAAAGAAGGAGCGGCGTGATCGCTAACGCAGACTGGCTCATTCCTGTCATCGCGTACTTACTGGGCTCCGTGCCCTTCGGTCTCCTGATCGTGAAGGCGATGGGTCGCCCCGATATCCGCTCTACAGGCAGCGGAAATATCGGCGCAGCAAATGTCACGCGGAGCGCGGGCTTTCTCCCGGGCATACTTACCCTGATCCTCGACGCTGCGAAAGGCTACGCGGCCGTTTGGCTGGCATCCAGATGGACTGGCGGCAACATCCGCTGGATGATGGCCGCCGCTATCCTGGCAGTGATTGGACACATGTTTCCGGTCTGGCTGGGATTTCGGGGCGGCAAAGGAGTCGCCACCGGCCTCGGAGTCTTTCTCCCTATATCTCCGGAAGCGGTGGCCGCGGCAGTCGTTCTTTGGATCGCGGTTGTCGTTTTCTGGCGCTATTCTTCTCTGGGCTCACTCGCGGCAGCAGTAGCGCTGCCCGTCTTCGTTTACATTCTGTACGCGCCGCGCCACGCTCCTCCGGAGATTGTCACCCTCGGCACAGTCCTCATCTCCGTGCTCGTGTTGCTGAAACACCTCCCGAACATCGCTCGCCTCGTCGCCGGCACTGAGTCCCGCATTAACTTTCCGCGTTAGTCTCATCCAGGAATTTGGATTGTTTTCGCAGCGCCGAATTTTAACCCGGCGTCTTGCTTTTGCCTTTCGCCTTCGCTCCGCGTGCAACTTACCTAAGTGCTAACAACTCTGTATCTTATCTGCTACCCCTAGTACTTTCGTCCCGTTGTGCAGGGCGTTCCGCTTCGCTAGCATTTTATTGCGGGAAATCCCTGTGCCCACCAAGGCCCTCAAGCAGTCTAAGATTAGGCGGTTGCGCATCCTCTGGATCGTGCTTGGCGCCCTATTGCTCGTAAGCGTCACGCCTTTGTGGCTCTATCACCGCCAAGTTCTCAATCTCAGCGAACAAAAACTTCAGGACACCGAGCGCGTTCAGCAAAGTGAAATCACTCGTTCGCTTGCCAGCGAAACTCTTGAATTCGAGCAAAGCCTCAACGAACAGCTTCTCAGCCAGCGCCAAGTCCTCGCTTTGACCGGATGGATCGCGGATGTGGACGACGCCTCCCACGCCCCGCAACTTGCGCGCCTGCTGCAAAGCTTCGTCGAGAATAATCAGAACATTCTCTACGTCACAGCGGTAAACAGGCAGGCCAAAGGGCAATCCGCGGGAAGCTTTCGCGCTGACGGCGATCCCTTCGTACAGGTCGCGCTAAAACACGCATTCACTGCCAGCATCGAAGGCCTTCCCTTTGTCAGCGAGCCTTTTGCTTTGGGACAAGCCAGCCGTCCCGCCCTGATCGTTTCGGTGCCGCTCTCATCCAGCGGCCAGTTCACCGGCATGCTTGCTTCCGTCGTCTCCATTGACGGCCTGCTCGCCAGAATTCGCGACGCCAGCGTTCGCGACCGCATCGTCTTCATCGTCGACGGCCACGGCAAAATCGTTGCTCACCCGAACGCGCGAGACATGGTTCCTGGCCGCGACGCCTCCTCAAATTCTCCAGTGGTAAAACATCTGCAGGAATTGCCGCAGGAATTGCGCACCACCGAAACAATGCGTTTCTTCCAGCAAGGACCCGATTCCAAACACCCCGTCGAAATGATCGGAACCTACAGCACTATTCCAGAGCTTCACTGGGCCGTAATCGCGCAACGCAGCCTCGACGAAGCTCGCAGCGACGCGGGCGTTCACGAACTCACCGCTCAAGCGCTGCAGTTCGTGCTGGTCGTGACTCTGATCGTCCTGATCTTCGGATATCTTTTCGCTGTTGGAATCACGCGGCCCATTCGAGGGCTTGTCTTTTCCGTCCGCGCAATCAGCCGCGCGGAATTTCACGAACGCGTGGAAGTTCGCGGAGCCGCTGAAATCGCTGAACTCGCCGAAACTTTCAATCACATGGCCGGCGACATCGAGCAGTACGTCGAGCGCCTGAAACAAGCCGCCGCCGAAAATCGGGACCTGTTCCTGGGCTCTATCCGCATGCTCGCTGCCGCCATCGACGAAAAGGATCCTTACACGCGAGGTCATTCCGGTCGCGTCGCGAAGTACTCCATGATCATTGGAGAATACCTGGCGTTGAACGCCGAAGACCTCGACAACTTGCGCATCTCCGCTCTGCTTCATGACGTCGGCAAAATTGGCGTCGACGACCGCGTCCTCAAAAAGCCCGGCAAGCTTGACGACGAAGAGTTCGCCATAATGAAGCAGCATCCGGTGAAAGGCGCGAACATCATGCGTCCCGTCGCGCAACTGAAAGAAATGCTCCCCGGCATCGAGCTCCACCACGAGCGCATGGACGGTCAGGGTTACCCCTACGGCCTTCCCGGCGACCAGATTCCCCTCATGGCGCGCATTATCGCCGTCGCCGACACCTTCGACGCCATGACCACGAACCGTCCGTACCAGTCCGCCATGGACCTCGAATTCGCGCTCAACCGCATCCGCTCCCTCGCCATCTCCAAATTCGATCCCGTCGTCGTCAAAGCCCTCGAATCCGCCATCAGCGACGGCCGCCTCCGCCTAACCGCCGCCCTCGTCGAAGTCTAAATTTTCGCTCTGTCTTGCCGCCCAATCAGTCTTGCGCCGATTTGAATGAGGGTTGACCCAAAGCTTTACATCCGCATCGATGAACCACGAAGAAGCAGTCGTCAGGGCATTCATTCTTCCTCAACGTCGGGACCGTTATCTCGGATTCCTTTCCAATCAGAAGGGCCGAAAGAAATTCACATCTGAACTGGCCCATTTCGAAGCTCTCGACCCCAGGTGCTTTGTCAGTATTCCTCCACATCAAGCAAACCCGTCCTCCGTCGCAAAATTACTTACTTCAATGGGCGCTGGTTTAAAGTGTTGGGTGATTTCAGAGAATTCCGAACTTGACACAAGAGATGGCATTAGAGGCCGCACTCAATCAAACGATTGGGCGCGGTATGGGAACGATTATTTCGTGTGTTCCAGGAAAGTTGGCGTACTTTGAGGATGAAGACGTTAGGTACATTCTACAAACGTGACGGCTGACGACCGCGCCGACGCGCCAAAATTCCATCATTGTGCTAGCCTGTTTCCGCCATGATTTCTCTTTTCGGACCACCGGAACCCACTCTACTTGAGCGCCTGAAGGAATCCGTCACCAAAACGCGGACGGAACTTGCCGCGCAAGTTGAACAGATCCTCACCGGCAATCGCCCCGTTGATCCCGAATTGCTAAAGCATCTCGAAGTGGCTTTGCTCAGCGCGGACATCGGCGTGCGTACCACCAAAGAAGTTCTCGCCTCCCTGCGTCAGCAAGTGAACGAACACAAGCTCACCGAAACCGCCGAGCTGAAAAAAGAGCTCAAGCGTCAAATCGTAAAAATTCTTCAAGCCCCCGCCGCCAGTTCGAACGGCACCGGTGCATCACCGGACCTAGCCAAAGTCGCACCGCGCGTAATATTCGTCGTAGGAGTGAACGGCACCGGCAAGACCACAACTATTGGGAAGCTCACCAATCGCCTGAAAAAAGAAGGCGCAAGCGTAGTCCTGTGCGCCGCTGACACTTTCCGCGCCGCAGCCATCGAGCAACTGGAAGTCTGGGCGCACCGTTCCGGCGTGGAAGTCATAAAACAAAAGCCCGGCGCTGATCCCTCCG
>JGI12677J13195_1000143_pt1 | contig 12716 bp, 11 predicted proteins | sample JacPinW_OM2H0_O3_FD_13195 | JGI IMG/M metagenome (IMG submission 13195) | reverse complement strand
TTTTTCATCGATTCCAATACGGCGGCTTTCGGTAATCGCGCTGCCCTGGACAAATTGATTGACGTGCGTATGGGAACGGGTGAGAGCCTTTTCACGAACGACAAGCTTTATCCGCTTATCACGGAAGCAAACGGCAGCGGACTTATTTGGGCAGTCCTGGATAAGAACTCCACAAACCTGGCCATGCACGAACTGCTCCCTCAGGCCAGCCAGTTTCCGCAGGCCGCTGCGATAGTCGGCCGCATCCATGCCATGACCATCAGCGTAACTGCGGACAGCGGAATTGACGTTCAATTCCAAGCCGTCTGCGATTCCGTGGACGATGCGAATACGCTAGGCGCCGCAATGCAGGCGGGAATAATGTACCGCCGGTATCAGGAAGCGCAATCGAATCCGGATTTCGCGAAGGCGTTGGATCACGTTCGCGTGACTCCCACGGGAGATCGTTTGAAGATCGACGCACCAGTGAGCCAAGACGAGTTGTTGTCCTTGATTCGGACTAAGGCTCTTGCGCCAGCGACAATGTAGAAAGGAAATTTCAGGGGCGAGCGGCGAAGATGGAGTCTAGGCTTTCGCGCGCCGTTCGTCGCAATACTTGATCAGAGTCATTCGTGAAACGCCGTCCCGCGTCTCGTACTGCACGCGGTCTACGTTTGTTTTCTGCAACGCCCCACTCAGTCCTGCTTGCGAACCTGCGCCACTCGCGGCGTCGCAGAACGTGTCGAGTCCCGCAGAAGGAAGCGACTCTCCGGAATGCTCGATAGCAACTTCGACGCGGTCAGGAAAATCCGAGACAATAACCTTGAGCGAGGAATCCTTGCTTCCGTTGCCATTCACCAGCGGAAAAGTCTCCCGGCAAGCTTCCGCGGCGGCAGCAGCAAGCCCTTCCTGCGCTCCGGTGGAAAGACCGCAACGATTAGCGGCGAAAGACACAATTGCGGTGACGCCCGCAATCAGCCGGGGATCGTCCTGCACCGTTAATTCGGTCCGGCTCGGATCAGCGCTCATCGGTATCTGCAAGCCGCACGTCGCAAGCTTCGCGGCAATCCGGACAGTAATACATGCCATCCACGCCCATATGAATGTTGTACTGAGACTGGCAGAAGCAGCAGTACTTCACGCAACTGCATTCCTGCTCCGGTTTTTCGCATTGCGAGCAAACAGTTAGCACCTGCGATTCTCCTGTGCCGGGACGGCCGCCTTTCTTCAATCTTAGGACATGCTTGCGCGCCGAACAAGCGCCTTGCGCGGAGGGATTCCCTTAGAGCAATAGAATTGTGTTGGAACGTCCGCCTCACTCCGTGGGCCTCCGCAGCGACGACCCACCACGCTCTCTCCTTGACAATCTACCTATGGCCGGCATATATATGTCGAACGTCTAGGAGACGCGATGCCGATTGACAAATCCGAACTACTGCAAGGCACGCTCGACATGCTGATTCTGAAAATTGTGGCGCTGGGTCCGGTGCACGGGTACGGCGTTTCACAGAGAATCCGCCAGATTTCCAAAGAGGTGCTGCAAGTCCAACAAGGTTCGCTGTACCCCGCTCTGCATCGCCTGGAAAAACGAGGATGGCTCGCAGCAGAGTGGGGCGAATCCGACAACGGCAGACAAGCCAAGTTTTATAAGTTGTCGCCAAAGGGTCGCCGCCAACTAGTGAGCGAAGAATCGAACTGGCGGCGGCTGGCAGAAGCCGTGAGCCACATACTTCAGACCGCGCAGTAGGAGGGCGTCTATGTCCTGGTGGAAATCTCTTTTTCGGAAACGGGCCATCGACGAGCAACTCGATTCCGAGCTTCGCTTTCACTTTGAAAAACTAGTCGATGAAAACATCGCGGCAGGAATGGCTGCGCAGGAGGCGCGCAGGCAGGCGATGCTTGAATTTGGCGGCCACGAGCAGATCAAAGAAGATCTTCGCGACGTCCATCGGGTCAGCGTAATCGAAAGCACGCTGGCGAATTTAAAGTTCGCCATCCGCCTGATTCGCAAATCGCCATCTTTCTCGATCGCCGTTATTCTGACGCTTGCTCTGGGCATCGGCGCGAACAGCGCCGTGTTCTCAGCGATCGACGCCATCATCCTGCGGCCTTTGCCGTTCCCCAACAGTGATCAGTTGATGCGAATCGATCAATACGACACCAAGGGAAAGAGCCCGCAACCTTTTGTCGCTCCAGTTCGGCTGGAAGATTGGAACCGGATGAATTCCACCTTCCAAGCGATTACGGGATACTACACGGAGGACGCTTCTGAAACTTCCGGCGCTCTCCCGGAAAAAGTATCGCAGGCTTGGGTGGCTCCTCGCTTCCTGCAGGTATGGGGAATTTCTCCGGCACTCGGCCGCGATTTCGACTCCGAAGAAGAAACTTTTGGAGGACCGAACGCAGTTATTATCAGCGATCGCTTCTGGCGGCAGCGATTCAACGCTGACGAGAATGTGGTAGGAAAGAAACTGCGGCTCGGCGGCTATTCCCCCAACATCGTTGGCGTTATGCCTGCTTCCTTTCTTTTTCCGGCGCGCGGCGTGGATTTGTGGTCGCCGATTCCTGCCAATAGCCCCTATAGCCAGAACAGGAATTCCACCTGGTATACGGTGATTGGGCGGCTCAAGTGGGGTTTGAACGTGGAGCAAGCACGCGTGAACCTAGGCACAATCCAGGCGCAACTCGGAAGAGCGTATCCAAAAACGGATGCTGATCTAGGAATTGAGATCCAGCCGCTGAAACAGACAACTATTGGTGGCGCTCAAGATTCGTTGTGGATTCTCTTCGGTTCCGTTTCGTTACTGCTGTTGATTGCTTGCACCAATCTTGCCGCGTTGCTATTGGCTCGGGGCGCGGAGCGCCGGCACGACATCACTGTGCGATTTTTACTCGGTGCATCGCGAAAGGCCCTGGTGATCCAACTGCTGACAGAAACTTTTGTTCTCGCTCTCATAGGAGCTGCGCTTGGACTAGTCCTCGCAAGCGGAACTTCGAGCGTATTTCGCGCGTTGGCTGCAGGGTTGCCGCGGGTCGAGGAGATTCATATCGATTCGCGCATCGTGCTCTATTCTTTCGTGTGCTGCATATTAGTGACTCTGCTTTGTGGACTGTTCCCGGCAATTCGTGCCACGCGGAACAATATCTCCGGTTCGCTGGCAGAGGGAAGCCGCAGGCAGGTATCGGGACGCCATCCGCTGCAGTGGGTGCTTGTGGCTGTTCAAGTTGCACTCGCCGTCACGCTGCTCGCCGGTGCAGGGCTGCTCTTCAGAAGTTTTCAAGCGCTAGGCCGCGTCTCGCCCGGTTTCGAAGCGGCTCACGTTCTGACTTTCCACATTAGCGGCTCCTATGGAGAAACCGCCGATATGAAGGGACTCACGCAACGAATCGACCGGACCATCGATTCGTTGCGAAGCTTGCCGGGAGTGGAAGCAGCGGCAACCGCGGCAGCCCTGCCGGGAGTGCGGTCTCGTTATCAAACGGAAATCAAGGTGGCTGAAGGGCAAATCGATACAGAGCGCAAAATCGTAGCCGAGAGCCGGTTTGTCTCTGCCGGCTATTTCGCGACCATGCAGATACCGCTTCTGACCGGAGAACTCTGCCGCGAGAAATCAGACTCCACGGACGTTCTTGTGAATCGCAGCTTTGCGACAGCTTATTTTTCGCGATCAACGTCTATCGGACATCACCTTCAGCTCCCGGGCAACTCAGCCGTGGCGCCATCTGAAATCCGGGGTATCGTCGGCGATGCCAGGGAGGAAGGCATGAATCGCGAACCCGGCCCGACGGTGTACTGGTGCATGAGCGCTCCCGGCCCGGATCCGTTTTATCTGATAAGAACTCGGAGTGAGCCGATGACGATGGCACAAGCCGCTCGGCTGAAAATTCATGAGCTGGAGCCGGACCGTTCGGTCTTCGATATCCTTCCGCTGGAAGACCACCTTAACGAAGCATTTGCGGAAAATCGTCTACGAACGGTGCTGCTGACGTTCTTTGCGCTCACTGCCGTATGCCTGGCCTGCGTCGGACTGTACGGGACGCTGAGTTATTTCGCGAGCACGCGCAGGCGTGAGTTAGGACTGCGGCTCGCTCTGGGAGCGATGCCCGGCCGGATCGTGAAGGATTTCCTTCTTCGAGGTCTGGGAGTTTCCGTCGTGGGCTGTGCAATTGGCGCCAGCCTGGCGCTTGCCTTTGGCCGTGTGCTTTCCAAAATGCTCTACGGCATCTCCCCAACGGATGGCGCAACGTTTGCAGGGGTAGTACTGACTGTCATGACTGTGACGACGATTGCCTCTCTCGTACCGGCGATCCGCGCCTCCCGCGTGGACCCCATGGAAGTACTGCGCGATGAGTAGTCGGCCAAAAAGACGATATTGAATACAGAAAAGAGTGCAGGAGATCGCCTACCAGTCCCCAATTCCCGCTCGATCACCGGAGTTCTCGATGGGCTATGAAGTGAGCAAGCTCGCCGGATTTTGCCGCCTTCCTTGACACTCGAAAACACGCATGCTAGCTTCGATGTTTCGCCCTAATAATGAGAAATCTTCTGTGACCACACCGGCAACCGCTGAACTGCGCAAGACAGCTCTGAACTCCATCCATCGCCAATTGGGCGCCAAGATGGTGAATTTCGGCGGCTGGGACATGCCGCTCGAATACTCGGGCATTCTAGCCGAGCACGTAGCGGTGCGCACGCGCGCCGGACTTTTCGACGTTAGCCATATGGGCGAGATAGAAATTCGGGGGCCGGGCGCACTGGAGCTGGTTCAACTAGTCACATGCAACAATGCGGCCAAGTTGAATGTAGGGCAAGCCCACTATTCCGGGCTTATGACTTCGCGCGGAACCTTCGTCGATGATTTGCTGGTACACAAACTTTCCGACACGCACTATTTGCTTTGCGTCAATGCGGGCAATCAGGATCACGATTTCGAGCACATCGTCGAGCACAATAAGTTCGACGCAAAGGTGGAGAACGCCGGGCCGCGATACTCTCAGCTGGCAGTCCAGGGACCGCGCGCGACGGACATTCTTCAGCGGCTTACGCAAACCCCGCTCGAGCCAATCCATTACTATCATTTCGCGTTCGGCCAAGTCAGCGGCGTCGATTGCCTGATTGCGCGCACCGGTTACACTGGCGAAGACGGGTTCGAAATCTATTTCGCGCCGGAGCATTCTGAGAAGCTGTGGAGGGATCTAATGAACGTGGGACAACCTGCCGGTATGATCCCCTGCGGACTGGGCGCGCGGAATACTCTTCGCCTCGAAGCCGGGATGTGCCTTTACGGCCATGAGATCGATGACACGACTACGCCTTGGGAGGCCGGCCTCGGATGGATTTGCAAAATGGAGAAGGCTCCGTTTCTGGGCAGCGACGTTCTGGCTCAGCAGAAGAAGGACGGCCTGACGCGTAAGTTAGTCGGCTTCGAAATGCTCGACAAGCGTATCGGCCGAGACGGCTATCCGGTTCTGATCGACGGCAAGGAAGCGGGGCGTGTTACCAGCGGCGGGCCTGCTCCATTCCTGAAGAAAAATATCGGAATGGCTTACGTGCCGCCGACATCCACTGGGATCGGGACAGATATTGCGATCAGCGTTCGCGACCACGCGGAAGGGGCAAGAATTGTTGCTCTGCCGTTTTATAAGCGTCCGCAATAGGCTCGGAGCATCCAATTAGACTGCGTTCACGGAGCGTTTATGTACCCAAAGGATTATCGCTATACGAAAGAGCATGAGTGGGTGAAAGTCGAGGGCTCAAACGGCACCGTCGGCATCACGGACTACGCGCAGCACGAGCTCGGCGACGTGGTTTTTGTCGAGTTGCCGAAAGTCGGCGCTCAGCTCAAAGCGCGCCAGTCGTTTGGGACCATCGAATCCGTGAAAGCGGTGAGCGAGATTTTCAGTCCGATCTCCGGCGAAGTAACTGAAACGAATCCAGCGCTGGTGGATTCTCCCGAACTGATCAACAAAGATCCGCACGGCGCTGCATGGCTGGTAAAAGTGCGGCTCGCGGATCCCAAAGAAGCTGCGGGATTGATGGACGCTGCCGCCTACCAAGCCTATATCGCCACCAAAGAGAAGGAACTCCCGGCCTGATGCGCTATCTTCCCAAAAGCCCTTCCGAACGCCGGGAAATGCTCGAAGCGATTGGCGTGAGATCGATCGACGAGCTTTTTCAGTCCATCCCGGAAAAATTTCGGTTGCGCAAGCCGCTTGACTTGCCGGGGCCGCTCTCGGAAGCGGAGATCATCCAATACTTCCAGGCACGCGCGGCGGAAAACTCGCGAGGCTACACTTCCTTTCTCGGCGCGGGAATCTATTCGCATTTGCGCTCCGTGGTGACCGATGCTCTGATCCAACGCGGCGAGTTTCTCACTTCCTACACGCCCTACCAGGCGGAATTCGCGCAGGGCACCCTGACCGCAATTTTCGAGTTTCAGACTTTGATGTGCCAGCTAACCGGACAGGAAGTGGCGAACGCTTCGATGTACGACGGCTCAACAGCGCTCACCGAAGCTGTGCTGATGGCAGAACGGCTCACCGGGCGCCATCGAGTTCTCGTTGCGCGCTCCGTTCATCCTGAATATCGCCATGTATTGCAAACGTACGCGAAAAACCTCGGGATCGTGATCGAAGAAGTTGGCTACACAGAATCAGGGCAGCTCGATCGCGCGGCGCTGAAGAAGGATAGCCTTGCGCAAGCTGCTGCTGTCGTGGTCCAGTCACCAAACTTTTTCGGCGTGATGGAAGAACTGCCGGCCCTCGCGGAGACGGCCCACGCAGCCGGAGCGTTGCTCGTCACGAGCATTGCGGAAGCTGTGTCGCTAGGCATCGTTCGTCCGCCGGCCGAAGCGGATATTGTGGCTATGGAAGGGCAATCGTTCGGCATTCCTCCGAGTTACGGCGGTCCCTACGTCGGCGTGATTGCAACGCGGGATAAGTACGTGCGCCAAATGCCCGGCCGCCTCGCGGGCCAAACGACCGACGCAGAAGGACGCCGCGGGTTCGTCTTGACGCTGGCAACGCGCGAGCAACACATCCGTCGGGAAAAGGCTACCTCGAACATTTGCACCAACGAAGCGCTTTATGCCTTGGCGGCTACAATTCACCTTTGTTTGCTTGGCAAAGAGGGGTTGCGCGAACAAGCGCTACAGAATCTCGCCAAGGCGCGTTTCGCTCAAGCTGAACTCGAAAAGATTCCCGGAGTGCGCCGAGTTTTCTCCGGTCCGTCGTTCAACGAATTCGTGCTCGAGTTTCCGCGCTCGGTAAAAATGGTCAATGCCGATCTCTTGCGCGAGAAAATTATCGGACCGTTCGCTCTCGGCATTCATTACCCGGAGTTGACCAAGCGGGGGCTGATTTGCGTGACTGAAACAACCCCGCGAGGCGAAATTGAACGTTTGGCTTCAGCAATAAAGCGAATACTCGAACGCCCGGTTTAAGGAGCTGTTTGAATTGAACTCCAAGTCCACCGAAGTTGAAGCGCCCGTCGAAAAGATCTCGAAGGTGCGCCAGCACCCCAATCAGAACGAAGGGCTGATCTTCGAGAAGTCCGCGCCCGGTAAGCGTGGAATGGAGCTTCCGCCGCTCGATGTGCCGGCCGTAGATGCCGTCAAAGCGCTCGGCAGAGAATTCACCCGCGATGCAATCGAGGGATTTCCGGAAGTAAGCGAAATCGAAGTGATTCGGCACTTCACGCGGCTCTCCACGTGGAATTATGCAATTGATCTTGGCATGTATCCGCTCGGCTCCTGCACTATGAAGTACAACCCGCGCGTGAACGAATTCGTCGCGCGACTGGATGGACTTGCAACCGAACACCCGGAGCAGCCCGTCGAGGTCTCGCAGGGCTGCCTGCGCATTCTTTTCGATTTACAAAAATGTTTGTTGTCAATTACCGGAATGGACGCTGCGACACTCCAGCCGGTGGCAGGGGCGCAGGGCGAGCTTACGGGTTTGTTGATGATTCGCGCATATCTTCAGAGCCAGGGGAATCCCCGAAAAACAGTTTTGATTCCCGATTCCGCGCATGGAACGAATCCGGCTTCCGTCGTAATTGCCGGGTACGAAGTGAAGAACATCAAATCGAATGCCTGCGGCCAAATAGATACCGATCATCTACGCGAATTTTGCACCGAAGATGTCGCCGCACTTATGCTGACGAATCCCAGCACTCTCGGCGTATTCGAAGAGCGCATCGCCGAAATTGCCGCCATCCTGCATGAACGCGGCGCGCTTCTTTACATGGACGGAGCAAACATGAACGCGCTGGCCGGCGTCACTCGCCCCGGTGACTTCGGCGTGGATGTGATGCACCTGAATTTGCACAAAACGTTTTCGACGCCTCATGGCGGCGGTGGTCCTGGCGCAGGTCCGGTACTGGTGAAGAACATTCTTGAGCCTTTCCTGCCGGTGCCGGTCGTGGTGCAGAAAGAGGATGGCAAGTTCGCGCTGGACTTCAACCGCGCACAGTCTGTCGGGCGCGTTCGCGCTTATTGCGGAAATTTCGGAGTGCTGTTGCGCGCGCTCGCGTACACACTGGCGTACGGTCCGGGGATGCGCCAGGCGACGGAAGACGCGGTGCTTAATTCCAATTACATTCGCAAGAATCTCGAGGGTATTTTCGATCTGCCATACAATCTTCCTTCGATGCACGAAGTGGTTTTTAGCGACGCGCGCCAGAAGAAGCACGGCGTAAACACCATGGATATGGCCAAGCGCCTAATCGATTATGGTTTTCACCCGTACACGACAGCGTTCCCGCTCATCGTTCCCGGCGCAATGATGATCGAGCCGACCGAATCGGAATCAAGAGAAGAGTGCGATTTTTTCATCCAGGCAATGCGGTCGATCGCAGCCGAAGCGGAAACAAATCCCGAGCTGGTGAAAACCGCGCCGCATTCCACGCGTGTCGGGCGGCTCGATGAAGTGGCCGCTGCGCGCAAACCAATCCTTCGATGGAAACCCTGAGGAGGAAGATTCACAATGACTTCAGAACAAGCTGCGTTTCTTCTGAGCGTCTTTATCGCCGAAGTCAAACGCGAATCGCTGACCACTTTGCGCGTTCTCTTGGCCGTTCCCGCCGACAAGGGAGACTACCGTCCGCATCCGAATTCACGCAGCGCTCTCGAACTCGCCTGGCATCTGGCCTCTGCGGATATCTGGTTCCTCGACGGATTTCTGAATGGAAAATTCGAAATGGAAGATGACACGATGCCGGCGGACTTCAGCAATGCCAGCGACATTGCTTCGTATTATGAAGATGGACTGTCCACCAAGATCGACGCGGTCGCGAAACTGCCTGCCACTTTTTGGGCTACGCCTTTGCCGTTATTCGGCATGTTTGATCTTCCTGCTGTGATGTACCTTCAGTTCATGCTGAATCATTCGATACACCACCGCGGCCAACTTTGCGCGTACCTGCGCCCGATGGGCGCGAAGGTGCCGAATATTTATGGCGGCAGCTTCGACGAACCGATGGAGATGCCGCACGAATCATAGTTGCTGCGTTGATTAGTGTCCTGCTGATGCGAACCTAGCTTTCTCACCGCCGTGTTGTTGACTGGAAAAGAAAAACCGTGGCGCGTGCTTTGTTCATGCACGCCCACGGCTCATATCTTTCGTCGAAAGGACGATTAATCGTTTTTAGCGATTTTATTTCTTCTCGTTCTTGGCCTTTTCGACCGGCATGCTTCGGTTTGCCGTCGGCGCTGTTCGATTTTCGATTCTCACGTCCATTGCGGCCGTTGCGGCGGGGAAAACGACCGGACGGCCGTCAGAACTTGCGGCGGCAGCCCCAGCTGTTTTTTCCTTTACTTCAGCGGTCATGGGAACCAGCGCGCCTTCGGCTTCCTTTAGAAAGGTCAACCCAAGCTCGTGCCCGTCCCAATCGATCGAGAGCACGTCGCCAAGCGATACCTGCTCGGTCGCCAGCAGGCTGGCCAGCGGATAGACGACATAGCGCTCGATAGCGCGTTTCAAATGGCGCGCACCATACTTCAGGTCCGTGCCTTCGCGTAACAGAAACTCACGCGCCGACGAAGTTACGCGAAATAAGAAGCGTCCTTTCGCCGTTTCGAGCACACGTTGTTGAACCATACCCAGCTCGATTTCGAGGATCTGTTCGAGTTGCTGAGAGCGTAGCGGATGGAACACGATTACCTTGTCGATGCGGTTCATGAATTCCGGCGCGAACTTTCGCTTGGCCGCTTCGGCCGCGGTCTTTTCCACCTTTTCGTCCAGACGCACCTGGGTATCCGCTTTCACCTTTGGGGCGAAACCCATTCCTCCGGTCATCAGTTCGGTGATTTCTCCGCCGCCGAGGTTCGAGGTCATGAAAATCATGGTCTGCGACAAGTCCACGCGGCGATTGTCTCCGAGCGTCAGGGTAGCTTTGTCGAGGATGCCGAGGAGCAATTGCCAGAGGGCATCGGAAGCTTTTTCGATTTCGTCGAACAGCAAAAAGCTGATCTTGAGTTTTTCGGTGTGAAACTTCGCCAGCTCTTCCTGGGTAATCAGCGGATGAGTTTCGCGGTGCCCCAAGTATCCCGGAGGCGAGCCGATCAATTTCGCTATTTCGTGAGAGTGCTGGAATTCGGCGCAGTCCACTTTGATCACTGCTCGTGGATCGCCGAACAAGACTTCGGCGGTGGCTTCAACCACGCGTGTTTTTCCGGCGCCCGTAGGTCCCAGAAACAAGAGATTCCCTACCGGACGTCCCGGCGAATTCAGGCCGGCGCGAAAGACCTGATAGAGGTCCACGACTGCTTGTACCGCTTCATCCTGCCCTACAATCTTCCGGCGCAGTCCCGATTCAAAATCCCGCGACTCCAGGCTGCGTTGTGTCGGATCCAGTTGTAACGCATGCGCTCCCACGGTCGTACTCCCCCTACCGGAACTCTCTGCCGCTTTCAGGATTGCGGATTTCGGTGCGCTCGAATTGATCCAGTTTGATGTCGAGCGTCGAACGCAGCAATCGTAATTGCGTGACCAGTTCCCGGCTTGAATTGGCACGATCCGTCAACAGCAGCATAGGCGGCGATAGATCGGCCAGGTCCATGTGAAGGTTTCGTAACGAATGCATCAGGTTCTGTACATACGGCGAGCGAATATCAAATAGCTCGATCCGGCTGTTCACCTGCTCGCGCAGGCTGGACCAATCGAGATCAAGGAATGGGTGGTTGCGCGAAACCTTTCGCACCACGTCGTCCGTGATTCGCGGCCTCTCGCCCAGCCGCGCCAGGTGTAGCTGCTGAACCTTTCCCTGGCGCCGCACGTTATGCACCAGGAAATAGGTGTTGCCTTTGCGTCTGACAAAAGCCACAACACCTCCCCTTTTTAGTTCAGCGTACGTAGTGTAGAAAGCGTCCACTACGCCGTCAATGGTACGATGCGGTGGACAATGAAAATGCTGCCAATCAGTTATTAGTCTGGAGGCGTCGGGTTTGGCGGCGATGCAAAGCGTCGATGCAGCCGTCATACGGAGCCGCTTCCAGTTTGGGGCTTCCGTCGAAAAATTGAACGTAACTCACCCCAACATATTAGATGCTGCGAAATCGAGGAGATGCAGTATGCACGGGAGCGTGAATTAAGTGTCCTGGAACGCGGTTTACCGCCAAGTGAAAAAAATTCCGCGCGGACGCGTCTCGACCTATGGAGAAGTGGCAAAGGCGATGCGACTTAGGGCCGGGGCACGCGCCGTCGGTTACGCCATGGCAGCGTGCCCGAGCGGAGAAGGGATTCCCTGGCACCGCGTACTCGGCGCTGGCGGCCGGATTCGCGTTCCGGAGCCGCACGCTGCATTGCAGCGGAAGCTGCTTGAGACGGAAGGCGTAAAGATTGGCGTGACCGTTGACATGAGTGTGTACGGGTGGTCATTCCGCAAATCGAAGGCCGCGGGCAGCCGAAAGAAAAAGCGCGCAAAGTCGCGCCCAAAGCATTCAAACCGCTAGCGGTTGTGGTATAGAGGAATGCTCCGAAAGTTAAGTAAGGAGAGAGACTGCGTGGCGGAACCGATCATCCAAGCCGAAGATCTTTACAAGAACTATGACGCTGTAACGGCCCTGCGCGGCGTGAGTTTTGCTGTCGAGCAAGGCGAAGTTTTCGGCCTGCTTGGGCCAAACGGCGCCGGCAAGACAACTACCGTCGAGATTCTGGAAGGCATGCGAACGCCGGACCGCGGCTTGGCGCGCGTCTGCGGACTCAATCCCGAAAAGAGCGGGAATCGATTCAAAGAAATGATCGGAGCTGTTTTGCAGTCCACTTCCCTCCCCGACAAAATCCGGGTGAAGGAAGCGATCGAACTGTTCGCGAAATTCTATAGCGTTCGAGCCAATACGGATGACTTGCTGAAGAGATTCCAACTCGACGAAAAACGCGACGCTTTTTACAGCCAGCTCTCCGGCGGTCAAAAGCAACGGCTCGCGCTCGCTATGGCGCTGGTGAACAACCCTCAGGTCGTTTTCCTGGACGAGCCCACCGCAGGACTGGACCCCCAAGTTCGCCGCGAGATTTATGACATCATTGAAGAGTTAAAACATGAAAAGAAGACCGTCCTGCTCACCACGCATTATATCGAGGAAGCAGAACGGCTATGCGACCGCGTGGCGATCATCGACTACGGCCGGGTGATCAAAACTGGAACGCCGCGCGAGCTGAAGCACACCTCAGCGGGAACGACACGCATTGAAGTCCGGCTCGCCAAGCCTGTATCAGACGGCGTACTGGCTGGGCTGGCT
>JGI12677J13195_1000125_pt1 | contig 13854 bp, 11 predicted proteins | sample JacPinW_OM2H0_O3_FD_13195 | JGI IMG/M metagenome (IMG submission 13195) | reverse complement strand
GGGTCGTTATTATAACAGCGCACAGAAAATGAACAGCAATTACCTAGATTCGTATGGCTCATTGTTACTGATGTTTATCCTAGCCATGGGCTTATCCGGGGCTCTGGTGGTGGTCTCCAACCTGATCGGACGGCACAAGAGGTCGCGGGAGAAAGACGAGCCGTATGAGTGCGGAATTCACCCGACTGGAGACGCACGCGAACCCATTTCCGTTCAATATTATATGGTGGCGCTGCTTTTTATCCTGTTCGATATCGAGGCTATTTTTCTGTATCCGTGGGCGCTGGTTTACAGGAATGGGTTGGGGCTGTTTGGGTTTGTAGAGATGTTGCTCTACATCATAATTTTGCTGGCCGGTTATATATTCCTATGGAAGAAAGGTGCGCTTGACTGGAATCGCTGAGCAAGCGGCCCCGCGGACGAACTTATAATGGAATCGCAGGAAGCTGACAAGAATCCAGTAGTGCAAAGAGTGCGGCAGTGGGATGCCGAAGCCGTCTCGGAAGTAATTGAATTTCGCGGAGAAACTACGATTGTAGTCCCGCGGAGTCACTTGATCCGCGTTGCAGGGTATCTGGCGACTGAACCGTTTCTCTACTTCGCTTTTTTGTCTGACATCACGACCGTGGATCGCTTCCCTATCGAGCCGCGGTTCGAAGTGAATTACCATCTACTTTCCCATGCGCGCAGCGACCGTCTGCGATTGAAAGTCCGTCTCGCAGGAAACGATCCGACGCTTCCGTCCGTCACTTCGGTGTGGCCAACCGCGAACTGGCACGAGCGGGAAAATTACGACTTGTTTGGAGTTCGGTTCGAAGGGCATCCCGATCTGCGCCGCATACTGATGCCGGACGATTGGGAAGGTTATCCGCTGCGGAAGGATTATCCGGTAGAAGGGCCCCGTTGAGCCTTTTGAGAGATCAGGAATGATGACGCCCACAACCATCGAAACGCCGACCGGCACAGCTCAAACGATGGTCCTGAATATGGGACCGCAGCACCCGTCGACGCACGGAGTGTTGCGCGTGATTCTCGAGTTGAACGGCGAAATCGTGGTGAAAGCAGAGCCGATAATCGGTTACCTCCATACCGGTATTGAGAAGTCTTGCGAAGCGAAAACGTACTCCCAAGCAATCACGCTTACCGACCGGATCGACTACCTCGCGCCGCTTTCGAATAACCTGGGCTACTGCCTGGCGGTGGAAAAGCTGCTGGGATTGGAAGCTCCCAAGCGCGCGCAGTACATTCGCGTGCTGCTCACCGAACTTACGCGGATCGCCTCACATCTGGTATGGGTGGGAACGCATGCGATCGATCTTGGCGCGATGTCGGTATTTCTCTACACCTTCCGCGAGCGCGAAGAAATAATGAAGATTTTCGAGTACGTTTCCGGCCAGCGAATGATGACAAGTTATTTTCGCGTGGGCGGACTGGCGCTCGAGCCGCCTCCCGGATACATCGAGAAGATTCGCCGGGTAATGGATGCGTTGCCGGGTCATATTGATGAGTACGAAGATTTGCTGACGAATAATCGCATCTGGCTGGGGCGCACGAAGGGTATCGGAATCATCAGCGCGGATGATGCAATAGCCATGGGCTGTTCCGGGCCGATGTTGCGCGGCAGCGGTGTAGCTTACGACGTGCGGAAAGCCTTTCCCTATTCGAGTTACGAGGACTTCAACTTCGAGATACAAACGCAAACTGCCGGCGATTGTTTCGCGCGTTACCAAGTGCGCGTAGCGGAAATTCGCGAGAGTATTAAGATTGTGCGGCAGGCGATGGAGAAAGTTTTCAAGATGGACGGGCCGATCCGAACCGAAGCGCCAGGGATTATTCCTCCGTCGCGCGAGGAAATGAAGACGTCGATCGAGGGACTCATTTATCACTTCAAGATTTACACCGAAGGATTTGCGCCGCCGCCGGGCGAAGTTTATCAGGTGATTGAATCGCCGCGCGGCGAGCTGGGATTTTTCGTCGCCAGCGATGGTTCGGCAAAACCGTATCGAGTGAAAGTTCGCGCGCCGTCTTTTGTAAACCTGCAATCGCTGTCGAAGCTGGTGGTGGGACGCTTGATTGCAGACGTGGTCGCGTGCATTGGCACGACGGACATTGTCCTAGGAGAAGTGGACCGCTAATGCAACTTCCCCCGGCACTCGAGGAAAAATTCACGCAACTGCTTGGGCGTTACCCGGTCAAAAGATCGGCGCTGATTCCGATGATGATGTACGCGCAGGATCAATACGGGTATCTGGGCGATGAAATCCTGGAAGAAATCGCCAAGCGAATCGGCATCAACGTGCTTCAGGTGACGGAGACGCTTGAGTATTACTCGATGCTGCGTCGCAAGCCTGCAGGTCGCTATCACATTCAAGTTTGCACGAATATTTCGTGCATGCTGCGGGGCGGGAACGAACTTTACAAGCACGTGCAGAAACGGCTGGGGATAGGCAACAAGGAAGTGTCGCCGTCCGGCACGTTTTCGCTGGAAGAAGTGGAGTGCATCGGCGCGTGCACGGGTGCGCCGGCCATGCAGGTGAATTACGATTTCTTCGAAGAGCTTGATGCGGACAAAGTGGATTCGATTTTCGAGCAACTTCAAGACGGCAAGAAGCCGAAACCAGTCCCGGTGATTTCCGGTGCATTACATCCGCGCGATCCGGCGGAAGTTCCGGTGATCAGCAAGCGCTTCGGGATTCCAAACTCCACGAAAATCGACGTCTACCTGCAGAACGAAGGATATCAGGCGCTCGAAAAAGCGCTGAAGCAGATGACCCCCGAACAGATTATCGATGAAATGAAGAAATCGAATCTTCGCGGGCGCGGCGGCGCGGGCTTCCCTGCTGGGATGAAATGGAGCTTTGTTCCCAAGGACATCGCCAAACCGAAATACATTCTTGCGAACGGCGATGAGAGCGAGCCGGGAACCTCGAAGGATCGCCCGCTGATGGAAATGGACCCGCACCAATTGATCGAGGGAATGGTGATTGCGGGGCGGGCAATCGGAGCGGAGCAAGGATACGTTTACATCCGCGGCGAATATCGCTACGTGCTGGATATCGTTGAGACCGCAATTAAAGAAGCTTACGAACGCGGCTATCTGGGGAAAAATATTCTCGGCAGCGGATTCAACTTCGAGCTTTCCGGGCATACCGGCGCGGGCGCTTACGAATGCGGCGAAGAATCTGCGCTGATGGAATCACTCGAAGGCAAGCGCGGTTATCCGCGAATCAAGCCGCCGTTCCCCGCTGTCGTGGGGCTGTACGGTTGTCCCACGGTAATCAATAACGTGGAAACGCTGAGTACTGTGCCAGCGATCATTCGGCAAGGCGGCGATTGGTACGCAGCGCTCGGGACTCCGAAAAATGGCGGGACGCGGTTGTACTCGATTTCCGGGCACATCAATAAGCCCGGAATTTACGAGCTGCCTCTCGGTTTCAATTTGAAGCGCATGATTGAAGAAGTCGCCGGTGGCATGAAGGACGGCAAGAAGCTGAAGGCGGTGATACCCGGCGGAAGTTCTTGCCCGCTGCTTTCGGCCGATGAGATTGATGTGGCGATGGATTATGACTCGGTAGCGAAAATCGGATCGATGCTGGGTTCGGGTGGCACGGTAATCATTGACGAAGACACGTGCATGGTGGACCTGGCGCGGCGCATCATGCATTTCTACGCGCACGAATCCTGCGGCTGGTGCATTCCGTGCAGAGAAGGCACGACGTGGCTGCGGAAATTGCTCGACCGTTTTCACGACGGCGGAGGCCGCGCCGAAGATATTCCGTTGATCGATGAGCTTTCGAAAAACATGCTGGGCCGCACGTTTTGTCCGCTCGGAGATGCGGCGGCATTGCCGACTATCAGCATCGTTAAAAAGTGGCGAGGCGAATTTGAAGACCACCTCCGCGGAAAGTGCTCTTTCAAACCGGCGGAGATGATCGTGGGAGCGAGCTAGGACTCCATGCCAGAAGTAAAACAAGTTACGTTTACGATCAACGATGAGAAGCTCACGACGCCTGCGGGAACGCTTGTAATCGAAGCGGCCAAAAGCAAAGGCATCGAGGTTCCGTCGTTCTGCTATTACCCTGGGCTTTCGCTGCAAGCAGCCTGCCGCATGTGCCTGGTGGAAGTAGAAAAAACTCCAAAGCTGCAGACCGCATGCACGCTAGTGGCTGTAGAGGGCATGGTCGTAAAGACGGACACGCCGCAGGTTCACAAAGCGCGTAAGGACATGATCGAATTTCTGCTTTCAAACCATCCGCTGGATTGCCCCGTGTGTGACAAAGGCGGCGAGTGCGAATTGCAGGACATGACTTTCCGCTACGGCCTCGACCGCAGCCGTTTCACTGAAGAAAAGCTGCACTACCCGGAAGAAAAGTGGTCGCCGCTGGTTTATTACGACGCGCCGCGCTGCATTTTGTGCTTCCGCTGTGTGCGCGTTTGCGATGAAGGCATGGACGTGAAGGCGCTCGGCGTGGGCGCACGCGGCGTGAGCTCGGTGATTCTGCCGAATAAGCCGGGCGAGCTGGCTTGCGAAGAGTGCGGAATGTGCATCGACATTTGCCCCGTGGGCGCGCTCACCAGTGGAACTTATCGTTATCAGACGAGACCTTGGGAAATGAAATATGTGCCAGATCCTTGCGCGCACTGCTCGAACGGGTGCAAGACCACGCTCGGCGTGCGCAACAACGAAATACTTCGGGCCAACAACCGGGATCAGTCCGGCGTGAACGGCGAATTTCTTTGCGCAAAAGGGCGCTTTGGATTTGATTTCACGCACAATCCCGAACGCGTGCGCGAGCCGTTGATCCGGCGCAATGGAAAACTCGAGGCCGCGAGTTGGGAAGATGCGCTGGAAGAAATTGCGCGACGGTTGAAGCAAGTTCGCGAGAAGCACGGGGCGAATGCGATTGGCGTGATCGGCTCGAATCACACTACGAATGAAGAAAATTATCTGCTGAATCGTTTTGCGCGAGCGACGCTGGGTACAAATAACATCGATCATCACCGTACGGCCGATTATGCGGGGCTTGCGGCTGTTTTGGGGCCCAAAGCTAAAGAAGCGCAGGCCACCATAGCCGATGTTTATACGGCGAATGCGGTTTTGCTGATTGGCAACGATGTCACAAACCAGAATCCGTTGGTCGCATGGCAAATCCGGACGGGAGTACGACATCATCAGGCGCGCTTTTTCGTGATCAATGGCGAGCCCAGCAAGATTCACCGCCAAGCTGTGCACGGCGTGGAAACCGCTAAAGGCGGAGAAGCTGCCGCAGTCCGCTGGCTAGCGACGGGCGAAGGCCAGTTCGAACAGAAGGTTGCGGAATCGCTGGCGCAAATGAAAGATGCGCTCGAACAGGAATCGGACCTTGTAATTATTTTTGGAGCGGATATTCAAGGCGGCGCAATTCGCGATCTGGTCGCTTTCGGCTCGCGTCTCGGTGGACAGACGCGTTACATGGCACTCGGCGATTACTCGAATTCGCGCGGCGCTGCCGACATGGGAATTCTTCCCGACCGTTTGCCCGGTTATGCGCCGCTCTCCGACAAGTCGGAGCGTGAGCGATTTTCCAGACTGTGGGGTGGCGAGATCGCTGCGGAAGCAGGCCTCACGGCTCGCGCCATGATGGAAGGTGCAGTCGCGGGAAAGTTGAAAGCGATGTACGTGGTGGGTGCGAATCCGGTAAAGACTTTTCAGGTTGCGCAACCCGATCGCCTGTCGGGCCTGGAACTTCTTGTAGTTCACGATATGTTTTTGACCGAAACGGCTCAGCGCGCTGACGTGGTGCTGCCTGCTGCTTCGTCGTACGAAAAAGAGGGCACGCTAACCAATACTGCCGGCGAATTACAGATGACGCATCGTTCGATCGATCCGCAAGGGCCACGCAGCGATTTCGACTTGCTGCGAATTTTGTCGCATCAGCTTGGAATGCTCGGCTTGGGTACGGCGATTCGTCTGCGCACACCGGAAGCGGCATTCGATGAAATCCGGCAAAACGTGGCGGGCTACGATGTTTCGGTCGCTGGCCTGCTTGCGGGCGGGGCGCAAGTCACGACTGCTTCCTGCAAATCGCCGGAGCCGGATTACCAAGTTCCCGCGGGCGCAGTTTTTTCTTCACACGATTATTTATTTTCGAGCGGAACCCTGGGGCGCTATTGTTCCAGGCTCGCATCCACCAAAGAGGCCAAAGATACGCCGTGGAGTTCGTCACCGAGCATGCAGTCCTGGTGGTATCGCTAGTCAAGATCGTCATTTTGCTTTTTTTGACTTTGACGACGCTGGCTTACCTTACCTGGTTTGAACGCAAGGTCGTGGCGCACATTCAATCGCGCTGGGGCCCATACTACGTCGGCGCGCATGGATTGCTGCAGCCGCTGGCCGACGGAGTGAAGTTTCTTTTCAAAGAAGATGTGACGCCGCCGGGTGCGGATAAATTGTTGTATATCCTCGCGCCGTTCCTGGCTTTGTCGCTGGCGCTGACGACCATAGCGCTGATTCCGTTCGGTCCATCGACTATCACGATTTTTGGGCAGCCGACGCAGCTGGTTGTCGCGGACTTGAATATCGGCTTAATGTTTGTCTTCGCCATCACGTCGATCGGCGTGTATGGCGTGGCGCTGGCAGGATGGTCTTCCAACAGCAAGTACCCACTGCTCGGGGGGCTACGCAGTTCGGCGCAGATGATCAGCTACGAAGTTGCGCTGACGCTCTCAGTAGTTGGCGTGGTGCTGCTGGCGGGAACGTTGAATTTCAACGAAATGATTTCGGATCAGAGCGGCTATTTTCGATACCTGCCGTTCATTCCTCGCTGGCACATATTTCCGCAGTGTGTCGGCTTCCTGTGCTATTTCACGTCTGCAATTGCGGAGACGAACCGCGTTCCCTTCGATTTGCCGGAAGCTGAGACCGAACTAGTAGCGGGCTTTCACACCGAATATTCCAGCTTTAAGTTCGCCATGTTCTTTATGGCTGAGTACGCCAACATGCTCACCGTTTCGTTCCTCGCGACGATTTTGTTTCTGGGCGGATGGCTGTCTCCCTTTCCGGAGAGCTGGACTTTCCTTCAATACCTACCGGCGGTCGGTCTGATCGGGCTTGGCTTATATCTGGCCTATGACGCGGCGGTCGTCGCTCGCGGCATTGCGCGGATACAGCTCGTCGTGATTACTGTGGGCGCGCTCGTTCTCGGCGCACTTTGCCTGCTTCCCTCGGTGATGCCGGTGGTTCAGGGACCATTCTGGTTTCTGTTGAAAGTGGCCTGCTTGATTTTCTTCTACGTTTGGGCTCGCGGAACTCTGCCCCGTTTTCGCTACGATCAGCTGATGTCGTTCGGGTGGAAGCTGCTGCTGCCGGTTTCGCTCGCAAATCTGGTTGGAACGGCGCTCTGGATTGTCTTTCCCTTGCTGGTGAAACACGGATGAGCCTCCCTTTCATTCTGTTTTTCATTTTTGCTTTTGTGTCGGTCGCCGGAGCGCTGTTTTTGATTCTGGCTCGCGAGCCCATCCACAGCGCGCTGTCTCTGATACTGGTGATGATGTCGCTTGCGGTGCTGTATTTGATGCTGGGCGCGGAATTCATCGCCGCAGTTCAGATCATCGTGTACGCGGGCGCGATCATGGTTCTTTTCGTCTTCGTGATCATGCTGCTGAACGCCGGCACGGAAGAACGGACAGACTTCAGCAAGATTGCGAAATACGCGGGACTTCCGCTCGGCATTTTTCTGCTCCTCGAGTTGGGGCATTGGATGGCACATTCGCTAATCGGCAAAACGCCGGCGAATGGCGCGGGGTCAGCGAATGTGATGGTTTCAACGCGAGATCTTTCGATGCAGCTTTTCCAGAAATATTTGTTTCCGTTTGAAGCCACTTCCATTTTGATCTTGATCGCCATTCTCGGCGCGCTGGTTTTGGCAAAGAGGGACGAATGAGCGTCGTTCCGGTTTCCTATTATCTGGTGCTGAGCGCCATTCTTTTTGGACTTGGCGTGGTGGCGTTCGTATTCAAGCGGAACATCATCACGATCTTCATGGCCATCGAGCTAATGCTGAATGCCGTGAATCTCGCCTTCGTAGCCTTCGCGCGTGCGTGGAATCAACTGGACGGACTGGTGTTCGTTTTCTTCGTGATTGTCGTGGCTGCGGCGGAAGCGGCCGTTGGCCTCGCGATTGTGATTACGGTTTATCAGAATCGCCAATCGCTCAACATCGAGCGCGTGAACCTCCTGAAATTCTGATGCCGATACTCAATCACCTCTGGATCATTCTCTCGCTGCCGCTTGCCGGTGCGGCGATCAACGGCTTGTTCGGCAAGAACTGGGCGAAGATCGCCGTAAACTCGGTGGGGATCGGGTCTGTTTCGCTCGCGTTTCTTTCCGTGCTGGAAGCTATCCGCGAGTTTTCGCTGTTGCCCGCGGGGCAAGTTTCGTTCTTCAGGAATTATTTCAATTGGATCGTGGCAGGCTCGTTCAAAGTGGATTTCGCGCTGCAGATGGATCATCTGACGATCGTGATGCTGCTAGTGGTCACTTTTGTGAGTTTGCTCGTGCACATCTATTCCACGGGGTACATGGCGCACGAAGACGGCTATTACCGGTTCTTCGCGTACATGAATTTATTTGTCTTCTTCATGCTGACGCTGGTGCTTGCCGCAAATATCGTTTTGATGTTCGTGGGATGGGAAGGCGTGGGGCTGTGCAGCTACTTGCTGATCGGATTCTGGTTTTTGAAACAGTCCGCCATCAGCGCGGGGAAAAAAGCATTCATCGCCACGCGGATCGGCGACTTCGGATTCACCATCGGCATTCTGCTTCTCTTCTGGACCTTCAGTTCCGTGGATTTCGGGACCGTTTTTGCGAAGGCGGCGAACATGCCCGCGGAGAGTGCGACCCAAGCGGGCGTCCTGACTTGGATTTGCTTGCTGCTATTCGCAGGAGCGATTGGCAAGTCGGCACAGTTGCCGCTGTACGTCTGGCTGCCTGACGCGATGGAAGGACCAACACCTGTGAGCGCGCTGATCCACGCAGCTACCATGGTGACTGCGGGCGTGTACATGGTGGCGCGGATGCATCCGTTGTTTTCGCGCGCGCCAATTGCGATGTTTGTTGTGGCGGCGGTGGGCGCGGTGACCGCATTCTATGCGGCGACGATTGCGCTGGTGCAAACTGACATCAAGAAAGTTCTGGCGTATTCAACCGTCTCGCAACTTGGCTACATGTTTCTGGGCTGTGGTGTGGGAGCTTACGCAGCGGGAATTTTCCATTTGATGACGCATGCGTTTTTCAAAGGCTTGCTCTTCCTGGCTGCAGGCAGCGTGATTCACGCGATGGGCGGTGAGCAGGACATGCGGCTGATGGGCGGGCTGCGAAAGAAAATTCCCGTCACTTACTGGACCATGTTCATTGCCACGCTGGCGATTGCGGGCATTCCGGGCTTCGCTGGATTCTTCAGCAAGGATGAGATTTTGGACGCGGCAGGTTCCGGGACGAACGCTCACATAACGCTTTGGCTGCTTGGCCTGGTTGCTGCTGGCCTCACTTCGTTTTACATGTTCCGGCTGATATTTCTCACGTTCTTCGGCAAAGAGCGCTTCGACGAGCACAAAGCACACGTTCACGAATCACCCAAGAATATGACTGTGCCGCTGATGATTCTGGCGTTCTTTTCGATCGTCGGAGGCTGGTTCGCGGCGCCGCATCTGATGGGTGGGGCGGATTATTTCGAAGCGTTTCTGCATCCGGTATTCGCGGCGTATGGAGTTCAGTCCGGGATTGAACAAGGAGCGTCGCTCGCAGGCGCGGCCGGTGAAGCGGGCGGAATCTCTCCAAGCCCCGCGATGGAATTATTCCACGCATTAACCGGCCCGCCAGTAATTCTCGCAATCATCGGCTTGCTGGTCGCATGGTGGTTCTATATCCGCAGGCCGGATGCGCCGAAAAAACTCGCCGAGCGCATGCGCGGGCTCTACACGCTGCTGCTCAATAAATATTATGTGGACGAAGTTTACGCGACTCTGTTTATCCGGCCGTTTCTTTGGATTTCCACAAACGTGCTGTGGCATGGAGTGGATGAGCGCGTCATCGACGGCACGGTGAACGGCGTCGCGCGTGTGGCGCGTGAAGCCGGCGGGCAGGCTCGCGAATTGCAATCCGGAAACGCGCGCAGTTATGCCACTTGGGTGGTGATCGGCGCGGTGGGCTTTACTGTGTTGATGCTGGGAGTCTGGGGAATGGTGCGCTAACGTGGATATGCCTTCTCATCTGCTGACGGTCATCACGTTTCTGCCTTTGCTCGGCGTCCCCGCGCTTCTGTTCCTCCGCGCGGAAGATCACACATGGATTCGCCGAATCGCCCTTGCAATATCGGCGACTGAATTCGTCATTTCTCTCTTTCTCTTACCGAAATTCGATGCCGTCAACGCGCAATACCAATACGAGGAATATTACAATTGGATCACCCGCGCGAACGTTCACTACCATTTGGGTGTTGATGGCATCAGCCTGTTTCTCGTTCTGCTGACGACATTTCTGACGCCGCTCGCGATTCTGTGTTCCTGGCAAGCCATTCACGAAAACGTGAAGGGATTTTTTATTGCGTTGCTCGTGATTGAGACGGCGATGATCGGCGTGTTCGTCTCGCTCGACCTGCTGCTCTTCTTCTTTTTCTGGGAACTGACGCTTATCCCGATGTACTTCCTGATTGGAATCTGGGGCCACGACCGGCGGATTTACGCCGCGGTGAAATTTATTTTGTACACCATGTTCGGCTCGATCCTGATGCTGGTCGCGATACTGTGGCTTTATAACCTGTCCGGGACGTTCGATTTGCCGGATATTCAGACCAAACTGCAAACCGGGCTCGTGATGCTGCCGTCGCACGTCGAACTTCTGCTTTTCGGCGCTTTCTTTCTGGCTTTCGCAATCAAAGTGCCGCTGTTCCCGCTGCACACATGGCTTCCTGACGCGCATACGGAAGCGCCCACGGCAGGCTCCGTGATTCTTGCGGGTGTGATGTTGAAACTCGGCACCTACGGGATGCTGCGGTTCTGCTTGCCGCTGTTTCCTGATGCTGCGCACCGCATGGCGCCCTACATCGGAGTGCTGGCCATCATCGGAATTGTGTACGGCGCGATGGTCGCTACCGTACAAACTGATCTAAAGCGGCTGGTGGCGTACACGTCAGTGAGCCACCTTGGCTTCGTCGTGCTGGGAATTTTTGCCTTCAGCACGATTTCGATTCAAGGCGCGATTTACCAGATGTTGAGCCATGGGATTTCCACCGGCGCGCTTTTCCTCGGCGTAGGAATGATCTACGACCGGCGACACACGTTTGAGATCAAGCAATTCGGCGGACTGGTTAATCCGATGCCGGTGCTGATGTCGTTTTTTCTTTTTATTGCGCTGTCGTCCCTGGCGCTGCCGCCGCTCAATGGCTTCATCGGCGAATTCCTCATTCTGATCGGGACGTTTCAAAGCCATCATGTATGGGCTGCATGGGCCGCGAGCGGGGCGGTGCTTTCGGCGATCTATCTTCTGTGGGCCTATCAACGCGTCGCATTGGGAGACGTAACGGTGGAGAAAAATCGCACTCTGCCGGACGCTTCGGGCCGCGAGCGGCTGATTCTCGCGACCATGGCTGTGGCGATCATTTTCATGGGCGTTGCTTCCCCGTTGTTTACGCGGCGAATGGAAGTCTCCACGAATAATCTCTTACATCAAATGGAGCGCGTACAGAGTGTTTCGCGGCCGGCGATCCAGGAGCCGGGCGGAAAGCACGCGGAAGTTTCACACGGGACAGACAAGAGAGCATCCCTCGCGAAAATTTCATTGAGGCACGTTCAGCCGTGATTCCCTTCCCGCCCGAGCAAATCGCCAATCTCCATCGGCTCGCGCCCGAAATAATTCTTTGCTTGTTCGGAATCGCCATCATGGTCGCTGACCCGTTTGTGCAGGCGGCTCACAAATGCGCGTTAGGCTGGCTCGCGTTCGTCGGCACGCTAGGCGCGTTAGCTGGAGTTCGCGTGATGGCAACCGATCCAGGGCCGGCCTACAGCAACCTGATTCGCGCGGACACTTTCAGCATTTTTGTACACGTGATCGTGATCGGCGCTGCGGCACTCGCGATTTTGGGATCGTTTCAGTATCTAGACGGCGAAAACATTCAGCGCGGCGAATATTACGCGTTGGTTTTATTTGCGACGGCTGGAATGGGGATCCTGGCGGGAGCGAACGAGTTGGTCACTGCGTTCATCGGGCTGGAAATGAGTTCGATTTCCACCTACATCCTCGCCGGGTTCCGGCGCCGCGCGCTGAAATCGAACGAAGCTTCGCTGAAGTATTTCGTTCTGGGCTCGTTTGCCACTGCGTTTTTCCTGTACGGGATCGCTATGGTGTACGGCGCAACGGGAACCACGCGGATCGATTTAATTTCTGCTGCGCTCGAAAAAATGGTCGTCGAGCACGGACAGGTTGCTTCGCTTGCAATTCTCGGCTTGGCGCTGATGTTCGTCGGCCTCGGATTCAAGGTGGTCGCAGCGCCCTTCCAAATTTACGCGCCGGATGTGTATGAGGGCGCGCCTACGCCGGTGACAGCGCTGCTGGCGTCGGGGCCGAAGGCTGCCACGTTCGCGGTGATGCTGCGAATTTTCTACGTTTCATTCGGCTCGGCGGGTAACTTGTGGTTCTGGGCGCTTTGGATTTCCGCGATTCTTACCATGCTGGTGGGTAACTTTGCTGCGCTGGTGCAGACGAACGTAAAGCGCATGTTGGCGTATTCATCCATCGCGCACGCCGGCTACATTCTCGTCGCGTTTGCCGCGGGGACGAACATTGGCGTTGCGGCTGTTCTCTTTTATCTTGCAGCGTATGCACTGATGAAGGTTGGGGCGTTCCTTGTGATCGCGCACCTCGGCCAGCAAGGCGAAAAGCGTTTGGAAATCACGGACTATGCGGGACTGGGGACGAAACAGCCCGTTCTTGCCGTTTGTTTCTCGCTGTTCTTGCTTTCGCTGCTGGGATTGCCGGCCACCGGAGGATTTCTCGGAAAGCTTTTTGCGTTTCAGGCTGGACTCGATTCCCAGCCGACGCTGGGTCCGAAGATCGTCTGGCTCGTTGTGATTGCGGCGATCAACAGCGTGATCGGCGCTTATTATTATCTGCGCGTGATTATCGCGATGTATTTCTGGGAGCCGTCGAAAGATTATGCGCCAACGAAAGTCGCGCCCAGCCTGACTTTCGCTCTAGCGATAGCCGCATTAGGCACGCTGTACCTCGGCATCCTTCCCGCGCGCGTTCTTGAAATGGCTAAGGCCGCCGCCGATTCGATTTACCTGCACTGATTGCGTGTTTCACTACGAACCCTCGCATCCGCCACCAACAATAAAGAGCGCCCCAAAAGAAAAGGCCCGGAGACTCGCTTTTGGCGAAGCGTCCGGGCCGTATTTCAGAGCTTACTAGTAGCCGACTTTGACGAAGACGATAGCGAGCGTGAACAACGCCAGGGTCTCGATAAACACCAAGCCGAGAATCATTGCCAATCGGATCGCTCCGGCAGCTCCAGGATTGCGAGCAATGCCTTCGCAAGCCGCGGCGGCGACTTTTGCCTGACCGAGGCCACAAAATGCTGCGGCGAGCGCCATGGAGAAACCCGCGGCAAACACGATGCCAGTGGCAACGTGCTCGGGCGGCTTCCCTTCAGCGCCTTGCGCAAACACAGGGGCTGCCATCAAACCTACGAATAACAACAAGAAGAAAATCCCCGCTAGTTTTTTCACTCTACTTCTCCTTTGTATGAAGCGCCGCCAGGAGGTGGTTCCCGTCATCCTAAAGCAGCCGGGCTCACGCTGGTCGGCAATCAAGCCGAATTA
>JGI12677J13195_1000119_pt1 | contig 14320 bp, 11 predicted proteins | sample JacPinW_OM2H0_O3_FD_13195 | JGI IMG/M metagenome (IMG submission 13195) | reverse complement strand
TTCATCTGCGCCGATTCCCGTAGCGTTGGTGGAATTAGAATGCGCCCCTGCCCATCCACCTCCACTACTTGGCCGTAATAGTTTGCCCGCGCCAAAAACTTTTGCTTGGCCCGGTTGTGAGAGGAGACTTTCGCGAGTTTCTTCTCGATCTCTTCCCACGACTTCATGGGATAGATGCGCGCCATACCGCCGGTTTCGCTGGTTACGTAGAACTTCTTGCCCGTCTTGCGCAGCTCCGCCAAGAAATCGGCCGGAATTTTCATTCGGCCCTTCTCGTCGACTGTCGCTAGATAATTGCCCCGAAGCATGGAAGCCTTTCAGAACCGCGCCCGGCTTGTACCGCGTGAGAATCACTCTTTGGTTCGCCCCTACTTTGCTCTACTTTTTACCACTGCGTCCCACTTCTTCCCACTTTGTGCCCCGATTGTAGTTAGGTTCAACGACATGTCAAGAGGAATCCGAGCGAGAGATAAAGATTTTTGTGGAAAAGAAGATGCGCCATTGTGGTTCAATGCAACCAAACCACAATTAGTAGTGGGGGCTCCGGAACATTCGCCGCACGCCTAGTTAGTCGATTCAAAAAAAGTGGAGAAAATGTTTTGTAACAGTTAACAGCAAGAAAAAAATTGTTTGGTGCGTCACTGTACCTCACAAGGTTTTAATGTAGCGCCGCAGCCTTAAGCGCGGCACTTTCCACGCTCGCAACCGATCTGACTGGCATGCTGGAGGCTACTGGAGCTTGGCGTACTCGGCTTTGGCTTCCTTCAGGATGGAGACATCCGGGTCGGCGTCTTTCCAGAGTGTGAGGAAATCCAGATATGCGGCCTTGGATTTCGCGCCATCGCCGGCTAGGGCATACGCACGGCCAAGCCCAAGATGCGCGAGTGCGGCAAGTGGCTCGTTTCCGACCACGCCAGCATGGTCGAGGATCTTCTGGAACTCGGTGGCTGCTGCGGCACCCTGCTTTGCTGCCAGGTAGGCCTCGCCGCGCAAGTAAACGGGATAGAGTGCGAAGGTGAAGGAAGGATTCGTTTCTCCTAGTTCATAAGGAGCCGACGCGGCCAGCGCGTCGATGGCTCGCTTGCCGTCGCCGCTGTGAAGCGCGATGGCGGCTTGGATCATCGGCAGGTAATCGAACTTTACAATGGTGTCGTCGCTGAAGCATTTGCCCAGATCAGCGGCTAAGCGTTCGGCCTGGACTGAATCACCGGCCAGCCCTAGTGCAATCGCTGAGAAGCCTTCCGCCTGCCTGCCGGCGCTTAAAGAGAGGGCGGTTTGGGCATCTTGCTTCGCTGAAGGCATCTCGCCGGCTAATGCTTCGCGGACCGCGGAGTGCGACTGATATTCGGCGGCCGCTTCTTTTTGACCCTCGCGTTGCGCGGAATCAGCGGCGCCGCGTGTCAGTTCACGGCTCTTCGCAAACTCGCCGTTATTTGTCGCGGTTTCGGATTGCAAAAAAAGAATCTGATCATCGATTCCCGGTTTCCCAATCGCGTCGGCAACCTGCTTCTGCATTCCGGCTGCGTCGTGTTGCAGGAAATCTACCATGTAAAGAACGAGAGGTAGCCAAGGCGAATCGACGCCATGGGCGCGCGATTCCTTTGCTGTGGCTTTGGCCTGATCGAGTTGATTGATCCACTGGTAAGTGAGAGCCAGATTCACGACGTTGTTACCGCTGCCGGGATTCAGATTCATCGCCTGTAGCGCCGCAGCATTCGCTTTCGGGTACTCTCCCATGGCCGTATAAGCGAACCATAGGTAAACCTGCGGTTCCTCATCGCGAGGGTAGGTTTGCGCCCATGCCTGAAAAGAAGTGCGCGCAGTCTCAAGATTTCCAGTGACGACAAGGTCGTAGAATGACGAAATGGCCAGCTTCTCGCTCTCACTGATGCGTCCGCGCAATGCGTAAGCCTTGCGCGTATTCTCGGCACAGCGGCCGTTCTCACTGAGAGGTTGATAAGCCTGGGCGAGGCGCAAATAAGCCATGGCGAAATTTGGATCCAGTGAAATAGCCCTCTCGAAAAGCGGGATGGCGGCGGCGTAGTCATTTGCCACGTCCTGTGTTTGATTGCCGAGCGTATAGGCCTGCAGCGCTTCGAGCGAAGGCGTGGTGACATTTTCAGGTTGCGCGTTGTACTTCCGCACCGAAGCTAGAGACTCCCCCATCTTTCCGCGTAGTTTGGTCGCCGCATCGCCCAGAGCGTTGAGAACTTGCTCTTTTCCGTTGGCAGTCACTTGCTCTTGCGCGAGGAGGTCGCCGGTTCGGCAATTCACCGCCTTCAAACCCAAAACATATTGGCTGCCCAAACTCGAAATAGAGCCCTCAATCGTGGCAGCGCTGGCGGTACGCTGGCAAACGTCGCGTGCTACGTCTGCCGTAAGCCGTGCGTCTTTTGGTTTGGCCATCAGGGTAAGCGTTCGCGCGATGCGTTCATCGGAAATGAGGCTCAGGAACGGAGACTGATCCAGTTGCGCAGAGAGTCCCTGGCGCAGCGTGCCGTCGAAGACAGGATCGCCGGTGGTATTCGCGAACTCGGCGAGAACAACGGTGTCCTTGTCGGTTAGGGCCTGCGCGCGGCGTGTAAAGTAAAGCCAGCTAGCGACGCCTGCGACGAGTAGCACGACCGCAGCGCCGATCACTATGGGCCACTTCGCACGACGAGTTTCGATCTGCAGAGTTGAAGCGGCTGCAGATTTTGATTCAGTCGCTGGTGCTACAGGCGAGGCTGCTGAGGCAGAACTGGCCGGCTCTACTATTCCACTCGGCACCACCGAGCGTCCCGATTCCGTATCGCGTTTCAGGCGTTGCAATTCCGATCGCATGTCCGATGCGTGCTGGTACCGGAGGCTCGGGTCCTTTTCGAGTGCGCGAGTGACGATGTCCTCTAGTTTGGGTGGCACTGCGGGGTTCAACCTCACGGGAGCGACTGGCGTGCGATTTAGAATGGCGTCGAAAATTTCGGCCGAAGTGTTCCCCGAAAACGTTTGTTTCCCCGTCGCCATTTCATAGAGCACTAAACCGAAAGAAAAAATATCCGTGCGTCCATCCAGTTCTTTCCCTCGCGCTTGCTCCGGCGACATGTACGCCAGCGTGCCCATGGCCGCGCCCGGAGTACTCAAGTCCTGCGCCGCCTGAGTCAGCGTCCCGTCGGCATCGGTTCCTTCCTTCACTTGGAGCTTGGCCAGACCGAAATCCAGAACCTTGGCGTGGCCGCGCTTGGTGACGAAAATGTTCGCAGGCTTGATGTCGCGATGAACGATCCCTTCAGCGTGCGCGGCGTCGAGTGCGTCGGCGATCTCAATCGCCAAGCCGAGCAGAACATCTGTTTCGACGGGCTTTGCCGCAATGCGATGCTTCAGCGTCATGCCATCCAGAAACTCCATCGCGATGAACGCCCGCCCGTCCTGCTCGCCAATGTCGTATATCGTGCAAATGTTGGGGTGGTTCAGAGCGGATGCCGCTTGCGCTTCGCGTTGGAAACGGCTCAGGACCTGCGGGTCGCGGGCAACGTCTTGCGGCAAGAACTTAAGTGCGACGAAACGACGGAGGCGAGTGTCTTCCGCCTTGAACACCACACCCATACCACCGCCGCCGAGCTTTTCGACGATACGGTAATGCGATATGGTTTTGCCGATGAGTGGGTCCGCGTTGGCCACGTCGGCCACATCTTAGGGTGCGTCAGGAATCAAGTCAACGAAGGGAGTTTTTCGCGGCTTCGTTGAGGGCTAATTATGGATGGGATGGAGCATTGAGCGAATCCAGACCGCGCAGAACGGACTGCTCGTCGGGATTCAAACCGCGCATGAACTCCGGATCGTTGAGCGCCGCTTGCCGGTCCGCCGGGCTCATGCCCTGAAGCGTGTGCAATCGGCCGGTGACCACTTGTTTCCGTTCAGGCGACATCTGTTGCCACTTGGGAAGAAGAGTGTTCTGCACAAACTGGCGCTTCTCGGGAGACATACGCTCCCAAGCACGCTGGCGGTCATTCATAGCGTTGCGTTCTGTGGGTGAAAGGTTGTTCCATTTCTGCAAGTTGTTGCGAATCTGAGCCTGACGCTGAGGAGGAAGGCTCTTGAAGCGCTCGTTGTTCTGCAGGAAACGGTCTTGCTCCTGCGGCGACATCTCCCGCAAATTCTGTCGAACCCCGGGCGTCAATCCTCCTACTCGTCCCTCTCGATTTGCCCCGGCCGCGCCGGCATTTGCTCCCGGATTATTCGGATTGGCTGGTGGATGAAACCCGTTCGGCGGATGCGCCGCACCTGGATGTGCACCCGGATGCGCTCCTGCATTCGGATTCCGATTCGGATGTCGCGCCGCACCTTGATGGGGCGGGGCATGCATCGCCGGCGGGTGGGAAGGCGCGGAAGAGTGCGTCTGCGCCCAGGCAGGCTGCGCCAGAAGCCCCATCAACAGAGCCAGCGCAAGCCCACAAATAATTTTCAACCGCTTCATTTATCCGCCGTCGTCCTGTTGTGACTGCTGATCGTTTTTCTGGTCCGGCTGTGCCGACTGGTCCACGGGCACTTCGTCCAGCGCATCAAACTTGCTCAGCACGTCATAATTTTCGAGAACGTCCAGATTCTTAATCACCTGAAATTGCTCGTGCTCGCTTTGCGCCGAGGCAGTCAATCCCGAATTATCCTGCGGCAAGCGCGAGATCCACACGCTCACCGCCAAAAGCAGAGCCATGGATAATGCCAGCCGCGGCTGCGGCACAAACCAGCGGAACCAACGCGGTCGAGGCTCTTCGGTGATACGCGCGCGCATGCGTGCGTCGAATCCAAGCGAGGGCTCGACGACCGGCACTTCGTCGAGGACACTCCACAACCTGCGGAGTTCTTCCGCGCGCGCGTGACAAGCCGAGCAAGCCGCCAAGTGCTCTTCTATCTCATGGCGATCGGCCGAATTCGCACGCCGGTCCAAATACGGAATCAGTTCTCTTGATACATCTTCACATTTCATGACGAGCTTCCTTCCCTGCGCGTCGCGCAGCCGGCGAGACGAACGGCGCCAGTTGCACTCGCAAGGTTTCGTAAGCGCGAAACAATAGCGATTTCAGCGCGCTTTCCGAACAGTCTAGAATTTTTGCAATTTCTCCATAATCCATCTCTTCATACTTATGCAGCAAAACTGCTACGCGTTGCTTCTCCGGCAGCGAAGAAACGACCCCGCGGATGAAGTCCGCGCGGTCCCGCTCGATCATGTGTTCATCGATGCGCATCTCGCGTGCCGGAAGCTGCAGCGGCGCCGCATCTTCATCGGCGGGCGCAGCGTCCAGCGACACATCCATCTGGCGGTGCCGATTATCGCGGACCGAATTCAACGCCAGGTTTGTCGCAATTCGAAAAAGCCAGGTGGTGAACTTAGCGCTGGGAGAGTACTGCTTGCGGGCGCGATAAACTCGCAAAAAAACTTCTTGCGCCAAATCCTCCGCTGTTGCTCTGTCCCTGACCATTCGATAGAGGAAGTTGACCAGCGGCGTGCGATACTTCTGCAATAGAAGGTCAAAGGACGAATCGTCCCCTGCCTTCACGTCCAGCATCAGTTGGACGTCAGACCTGGTCATGGCCTCCACATTCTATCTAACACCTGTGTCCACTTAAAGTTGCAGCCGTGCGACGGTTGCTTAAGTCGTAGGCGTCTGGCGCTTTAAGCGTTTCTGTAAGCGAAGAACTGCTGAATCTTAAGGACTTAGCAATAACTACGATCGCCCCTAGACGTGGAACAGCGCCTTCAGTCCCAGCAAAATGGCCACGCCTAGAAATACCAATAGCGCCATCATCGGCCCAGGCTCGCGGTTCACCTCGGGGATCAGATCCGACGCGGCTACATACAACGTAACTCCCGCCGAAAACGGCAGCGCGTCGCTCACGACATTGCCGAACGCGAACATTAGTCCCATGCCAAGTAACGTCGAAGCGCCCAATATCACCGATGACAGAAACGCCATGCGTCGGCTCTGGCCGCTTGCCAACATTAGCGACGCGACTGTGGAACCCTCCGGCAGCTTGTGCAGAAAAATAGCGAGGAAAATCACGACGCCGAGCGAAGTGGAAACCAGAAGTCCCGAAGCGATCGCGACGCCGTCGAAAAAGGTGTGAATCACAAGGCCGAGCAACGCCGCATAACTCGCGTGCGCGCCCGAAATCTCTTCATGATGCGTCTCTTCGCCAAAATGAAAGTGCGGCGCTACGGTGTGTTCGAAAAAATGGACGAGCAAATAGCCGCCCAGAACGAACAGGAAAACAGAACCGGCTCCGTGAAAAAAAATCGATCCCGTTTCCGCCTGGAGTTTCAGCGACTCCGGGATCATTTCGAGCAGAGCAGTGGCCAGCATGAATCCCGCGCCCAACGCGATGAAATATTTCAAGTAACGTTGCAACGAACGCGCGCGAGTGATTAGCGAGCCGCCAACGACGTTTGCGCCGGCAGCGGTCAGTCCGAGCAAAAGCGCAAGGAGTATTGGATGTGCGCCTGAAGAAAACATGCGGCTAACTCGAGTGGCGGAACAAGATCACATCGCCGTCCTGCACGATGTATTCCTTACCTTCCAGGCGCACCTGCGCCCGTTCACGCGCGACGGGAAATCCGCCGGCCTTCAGGAGGTCTTCCCAGTTCACAACTTCGGCCTTGATGAAGCCGCGCTCGATGTCACTGTGAATCGCGCCCGCGGCTTTCTGCGCGTTCATTCCGCGCTCGATGGTCCACGCACGGCACTCCGGCTCGCCGCAAGTTAAAAATGAAATCAGGCCAAGCAGACGATAGCTGCCTTGAATGAGCCGGTCACGGCCTGATTCCGCCAAGCCATATGCGCGCATCATTTCCGCGGCTTCCGCGTCGGGTAACTCGGAGAGTTCGGCTTCAATCTTGCCGCAGAACGGCACCACTGCTGTGCGAACCTTCGACGTCAGCTTCTCGAGATGATATTTTTCGATCACCCGGTCGATATCTGCCGCCTCGTCATCGCCAAGATTGAGCACGTAGAGCATGGGTTTTCGCGTGAGAAATTCAAAGCTGCTGAGCATCTTTAGCTCTTCCGGTTTGAAGTCGAGCTCGCGCAACGGCGTTTCGCTCTCCAACGCTTTGCGGCACCGCGTCAGAACCTGCAGCTCAGCTTCCAGCACCGTTTCTTTCTTTTTCTTCAAATCTTTTTCCACGCGCTCGATTCGTTTTGACGCTTGCTCGAGATCGTTCAGCATCAGCTCGATTTCAACGCTCTCGATGTCTCGCAAAGCATCGAGCGAACCGCCTTCGTGCGGCACCGCCGGGTCTTCGAACAGCCGCACAACGTGCGCCAGCGCGTCCGCCTCGCGTAGCGGCACCAGCGACGCCGAATTCTTCTCACGATCCTTTTGCAGACCGCCAACATCAACGTACTCAATCGTCGCGTACGTGATTTTCTTCGGCTTGAAAACCTCAGAGAGTTTCACGACGCGCGCATCAGGAACTCGCGCAATTCCAACGTGCGCTTGATTAGGCGCGCTCCGCGACTCCACCTTCGCGCGAGTCAATATCCGGAAAAGACTCGTCTTCCCTACCAGCGGCAGTCCAATAATTCCAGTTTTCATAAGCCAGTGATACTAACATAGCGGCGAATCGCGAACGACGCGTGCGCCTTCAAAGCAAGAGTTACGTCACAATTTCCATGCGGGAAGTCATTCTCCGGTGCAAGTTCTCAATTAAGGCAAGGTGAAGGCTACGAGAGAATCCCCTTTAGGTTCTTCATCTAATTTCGCGTGGCCTCCTGCTGCGATCACCACATATTGCTTGCCGTTCTCTCGCAGCTGATAAGTCATCGGCATGGCGTGGCCGTTTGTAGGGAGCTGCGCCTTCCAGATTTCCCTTCCTGTATCCACATCAAAAGCCCGGATGAACGGGTCCCAGGTACCGGAGATGAAAATCAGTCCGCTGGCTGTTGTAATCGGTCCGCCAAGATTGATCGAGCCCGGCGGAACAGGTTTGCCCGGAGCCATTTCGCCCAGCGGCACCTGCCAGCGGATTTTGCCGGTGCTCATGTCCACCGCGGCAAGACTGCCCCAGGGTGGTGCAATGCAAGGCAGACCCGACGGTGAAAAAATAAATTGGCGAAACATGCCGAAGGGCGCGCCACGTTGCCAGCCGTATTCGCCATGCTCCGTGTGAGTGTTGGCCTCTGCATCGCTTTCAAGCTTATCCGCGGGTATCATCCGCACGTTGGCGGGGAGATTGTTCACGTTCACCACCAGCACGCCGTGCTCCGGATCGAAAGCGTACCCGCTCCAGTTCATGCCGCCGACATTCCCCGGAATTGTCAGCGTGCCTTTTATGCTAGGCGGAGTGAACACGCCCTCGTTTCGCAACCCTTGCAGCATCGCGCGGCAAGCCTCGCGATCTGCCGGGGTGATGCCCCACGCGTCTCCCGCCGAAAGATGCTGCGGCACAAGCGCTGGAGGCGCTACGGGAAAAGGCTGCGTCGGCGACGCAACTTCGCCTGGAATTTCGCTCTTCGGCACCGCGCGCTCTTCCACTGGAAACACCGGGACCCCGGTGTCGCGATTGAGAACATATAGAAATCCAGTCTTGTTGCCCTGAATTACGACAGGGATTTTCTTCCCCTCGTGCACGATAGTAGTGAGCAGCGGCGGCGAAGCCGTGTCGTAGTCCCAGAGATCGTGATGAACAAGCTGGAAGCCCCACACGAGTTCGCCGGTTTTCGCGCGAAGAGCAACCACAGAATCGGCCCACTTGTCATCGCCCAGCCTAAGACCGCCGTAATAATCCGGGCTTGGGCTTCCGGTGGGAACAAACACGAGCCCGCGCTCGGGATCCGCGACAATGGTGGACCACGCATTCCCCGCTCCGGTGCGCCAAGCCTTGCCTCCATTCTTTTCGGCGCTCGGCTCATTCGGCGGGAGCGGTTCCCAACTCCAGCGCAAAGCGCCGGTGCGAGCGTCAAAGCCACGCACCACGCCGCTCGGCATGTCCACGCGCGAATTGTCATTGATAGCCGAGCCCACGACGACTATGTCGCCAATCACTGTAGGCGCGGATGTCATGTGATATTGCCCGGGCATGTACCGCGCGACATTTCTCAGGCTTACTTGGCCGCTCGCACCAAAACCTGGACAGGGCGCGCCCGTTGCAGCATCAAGCGAGATCAAGCGCGCATCCAGCGTCGCTTCAAAAATTCTTCGGTGGCATAACTTCCCTTCCGCGCGCTCGGTATCCAGCCACGTGGCGACTCCGCGGTTGATCATCCCGTCACCGTAGTCCGCTGCCTTCTCTGATAAAGGATCGTAAGCCCAGCGCTGCTTTCCGGTCTTCGGGTCGAGCGCGATCACACGGTTGAAACCTGTGGTCAGGTAGAGCGTTCCGTCAACGAGGATCGGTGTAGTCTCGAAGCCAGTTCTTTTTCTGCCGCCGCTACCATCGGAAATATCGCCGGTATGAAATGTCCAGGCAACTTGGAGTTGCGTAACATTCTCGCGGGTAATCTGAGTCAGCGGCGAAAAACGCGTTCCGCCGGGGTCGTGCCCGTAGGCGGGCCATTCATCTCTTTGATCCCCGCTCGCAGAGGGAGCCGCGCGAATGGCGAACAAGCACACGACAGCGATCGCGACGATTGCTGCGAGCCGTACGGCCGTTTTCATGGTCAGCCTCCAATGCTGATTCTTCCGCTTGTTTCGCTAAAGGTGACGGCATTTTACACTCGCCAGTTGTTCTCCGTGTCGAATTGTGTAAAAGGCGTCGCGAGCGGTATGCTGTCAATGTCCATGAACGAAAAACTTGCTCTTCCATTCGATCACGTCAAGGCGCACGAGCATCTTTCGCTGGCTGATAAACGCCTCGGCCGCCTGATTGCAGATATCGGGGAATTCCCTTTCAAATTAGACGAATGCGACAGCGTGTATGAATCGCTGCTCGAAGCGATTGCGTACCAGAGCATCTCGAGCAAAGCTGCCGCGACGATTTTCGCGCGCATCAAAGCGCTGGGCGCGAATCGCGAGTGTCCCACGCCCGAAGAAATTCTGAGTGCGAGCCCTCAAGCCCTCCGCGAGGCTGGGCTGTCGTTCGCGAAAGTTGCAGCCATGAAAGATCTCGCGCAGAAGACGATCGACGGAATCGTCCCTTCGCTCGAAGCAGCACACAAAATGTCGGACGATGAACTCGTCGAGCGCCTGGTTTCCGTACGCGGAATTGGCGCATGGACTGTCGAGATGTTCCTGATTTTTCGCCTGGGGCGCCCCGACGTCCTGCCAATTCACGACTATGGCGTGCAGAAAGGTTTCGCAATTCTCTATCGCAAGAAGGCCATCCCAAAGCCTCGCGAGCTAGCTGCGTTCGGCGAACGCTGGCGCCCCTACCGCACGGTCGCAAGCTGGTATATGTGGCGGGCCGTCGGACGCGCAGGAAAGGACGCAAGAAAAATCACGAAGAACACAAATAAGAAGAAAACCAAGAAAAAGAAAGCGAAGAAGAATCTGCCCAAGAAGCAATCCGCTCGCAAGAAGGCCAGGCGGCGTTCATAAGCTTCGCCTGCTTAACGTCAAAATCTAGCCCGCATCCCACTAGCTGCGAGCCACCACCATTTCTCGCACCGTAAGAAATAGCGCCGCAAATCCGATCAACAGTACCGTCCCTTCCAGTTTCACCGAAATGCCGTGAAGCCGGTCGAATTCCTCGCGCAACGGATCGCTAGCCGGGGTCGCGACCACCGAACCCATCTGCGTGCGCAACTCCCTCATTCTCGGCGTCACAAAATTCTGCGAAGCAACGGTGAGGACAAGCATCAGCACCACGCCAATCGCCGCCGGCCGAACCAATCCTCTGAATGATTGCGCTAGTCCCACCGACGCGAAGAGATAGAGCAGTGCAGCAACCACTCCCAGCGTATGCAGACGGCCCAGCGTGAATTGCACCAGCGCTCCAGCCTGGTCCTGATTCGGCAGAACGCGAAAAGCACCCGGCGCAACCGCCGCGCTAAAATAAAAGATCGATCCCACCCACGTACCTAGCGCGAACACTTGTATGAATCGCAAAACGTTGGTCATCGGTCGCACCTCTTTCGGCGGATCGAAACTTCGCCGCGGTATTTCAGTTCGAACACGCCCAGACTATCACGGCCTCTCTGAACCTTGCGTGCAAGTCGCGGCACCTGCCCCGGGCCGTCGCTGCCATTGCCACCGATGCATTACTTTGGGTAAACTCCCAGCCGCACGCCGGGTGGAGATTCTTTCGGCGAATATCCTCGTTTGGAGGGGAATAATATGAAATCCAATCTCCGTGGGGTCTCGTTACTTGCCGTCGCTTTCGTGTCAGCGACGCTGGTTCTACTGGTGCCAGCTCGATCTGTTGCTGGCGCGCCACAACAAGGAGGGGTCTCGATAACGCTGGGCGTGGGTCAACAGCCGGGAGCGGTGTTTACCCTCAACTGTATATCGAGATCGTCGCGTCGCACTTACTGTGCCGCGGACACACGCGGAGGTGCCACGCTTCAGGCGCAGCTACCCGGCAGCGCTCCGTGCGTTTTTGGAAGTACTTGGGGAGCGGACGGCGCAGGTATCTGGGTGCAACAGGGCTGCCGCGCGTCCTTCGTTGTAAATCCCTACACAAGCGGACCATGGTGGTGGGATCCAGGCCAAGGTCACAGACCGCCAAGCCGGGGAATCCCAAGTCGCGGGGCATGTTTCTTTAAGGAAAAATACTATCGGGGCGAATATTTCTGCATGAGCCGCGGTTCAAGTTTCAATGTGATGCCGGTAGGCTTCAATAACGAGATCAGTTCGATCAAAGTTTACGGACGAGTTTCCGTAACCTTCTACAAGAACGCGGACTTTCAAAGCGATAATGCCACTCTGAATGGCAGCGTTCCTGACCTCGCTGCTTGGCGATTGCCCAGCGACAGATCGCGTAACTGGAATAACAAGATCAGTTCTGTCCAGGTGAATTAGAGTTCTCAGAGTCTGGCTAAGGGCTATCGGTTCGCGCACTCACCGGCCGAGGCCGCGAGCTTTCGTCCTGTTCCTGCGTTTCTTCACGCCTGAGCACAATCCGTATCTGACCACCATTTGAGCACACCTGTACCGTTCAGCTTTTCGTACGAACGGGAATTAGTGCTAAAACTAATGAAGTGGTGGGCGACCAAGGACTTGAACCTTGGACCTCTCCCGTGTGAGGGGAGCGCTCTAACCACTGAGCTAGTCGCCCACAGTACTAACTTTTTGTAACAGAAGGCCGTGCCAATTGCAAACAACGACCACCAATGCCAGCACGCGCCTCGCCGGGCTGTTGCGCTCGATCTCTGCAGTGGTGAAAGGCAAAGAAGACGTCATTCAACTTGCGCTCACCACTCTCCTCGCGCGCGGCCACCTGCTCATTGAAGACGTTCCGGGCGTTGGCAAGACAACTTTAGCCCAGGCTCTGGCGCGCTCGTTCGATTGTTCCTTTCAACGCATCCAGTTCACCTCGGACATGCTGCCCAGCGACGTCATCGGCGTGAGCGTGTTCAATCCCGCTACGCAGGGATTCGACTTCAAGCCCGGCCCCATCTTCGCGAACATCATCGTTGCGGACGAAATCAATCGCACCACGCCGAAAACGCAGTCGGCCTTGCTCGAAGCCATGAACGAAGCGCAGATTACCGTGGACAATCACACGCATCCGCTTCCCAAACCTTTTCTTGTGCTGGCCACGCAGAACCCGATCGAACATCACGGCACCTATCCGCTTCCGGAATCGCAGCTCGACCGTTTTCTGATGCGCATTCGCATGGGCTACCCCTCGCGAGCGAGCGAAAAGGAAATCATTCGCAATAACGCGGGTGTTTCGCCCGTGGAAAAAATCTCAGCCTTGATGGACGCGGCCGATGTGCTCGCCATGCAGGAAGCCGCCTCGCAGGTAAAGGTTGAGGAAAGTCTCCTGGATTACGCGCTGGAAATCGTCGAGCGTACGCGGCAGACCGAACAACTCAGCCTGGGAGTCAGCCCGCGCGGCGCGGTCATGCTGCATCGCGCAGCCCAGGCGCGCGCATTCCTGGAAGGCCGCGACTACTGTTTGCCGGACGATTTCAAGCGGCTGGTGGTCCCAGTATTTGCGCACCGCGTGGTAGTAAGTTCGCGCTACGTCTCCACTCAGAAAAAGTCTGAGCAAGCGGAGACGATACTCCGCGAAATCATGGACACAACACGCGTGCCCTTGTGACGATGCGACAAGCATCGTGATCCCGAGCGAACAACGTGAGTCGAGGGTCCGACGCGTGTCCCAGATTCGCGCCGGCTCTACCGCCAATGGAACAAACCTTAATAGCTCGCGTCTGGAATAATCGCGACCGTCACGGCTGGCGCAGTTTCGGCATTGCCATGCTGGTGCTTTCGGCCGCGCTGCTAGTGGCGCTTTTCTCCGCCGCCGCGGCTCAACAAGGACGCGTAGCCCTCGCGGCAACAACCACCGTGATTTCGCTAGGGCTCGCTGGGTGGGTCGCCATCGTCATCGTTCCCACGCTGGCCCGGCGTACCAGCCTTCGCTGGCTCGTTTATCAGGTGGACTACCGCCTCACGCGCGAGGGAATCATCTATCTCGTTGCCGTTTCCATTCTCGTGGTCGCTGCCGTCAACACTGGAAATAACTTGCTCTTCATGTTTCTGGCGTGCTCGCTCGCCGGAATCCTGATCTCGGGAGTGCTCTCGCGCATCGTTCTCACGGGTATCGACCTCAAGTTCGACATGCCGGAACATATTTTCGCCGAACAGCCGGTGCTCGCCGAAGTCGAGTTGCGCAATGAAAAGCAGACTTGGCCGTCGTTTTCACTGCGAGTTACCGGTGAAAACAAAAAAGGCGCCGCCGAAATTCTCGGCCGGCCCGTATTTTTTCCTTACATCCCCCGGAAAGGTTCAGCTCGTCAAAAGGTCGAGCTGACGTTTCCGCGACGCGGTTCTTATCATCAGGATGCTTTCGGCATTCGCACGCGATTTCCGTTCGGCTTCTTCGAAAAAAGCCGGAAGGTCGATTCGCAGCTCGAAATAGTGGTTTATCCGCGCGTTTCGCCCACTGATCAATTCTACGAGATCCTTCCGCTGTTGAGCGGGGAAATGGCCAGCCATTTTCGAGGCCGTGGCCATGAATTGCATTCGCTGCGAAATTATTTGCACAGTGATAGCGCGCGTTTTGTTGATTGGAAAGTGACCGCGAAAGCCGGCAGACTGATGGTTCGCGAATTCGCGCGTGAAGACGAACGCCGCGTGATGCTCGTTCTCGATCCGGCCATCGGGCCTCCGCGAGCCGATTTGGGCAAGCTCGCCGAATCGGAACACGCCGAACGATTCGAGCGCGCTGTAACCATGG
>JGI12677J13195_1000113_pt1 | contig 14658 bp, 13 predicted proteins | sample JacPinW_OM2H0_O3_FD_13195 | JGI IMG/M metagenome (IMG submission 13195) | reverse complement strand
TTGGCCATCGTTTTGGGAATCGTCAGCGGGTGGACGCGGCCCCGGTCCGAGACGTAAAGATCCTCGAAACCGGTTTCGATTGCGGATTGGCCACCCACGGCTGAGCCGCAAACGACGGCTCCGGCATAGCGAAGAGACGGCGTCAGATCGAGTCCGGAATCGCGAATCGCTTGTCGCGCCGCTACCACCGAAAACTGCGCGAAGCGGTCGAGGTAGGCTTCTTTCCCGCCTTCGAAGTGTTGCGTCGGGTCGAAGCCACGCACTTCTGCGCCGTTCTCCATCTTTAGGGCGATCCGCGACCGATCAACGTTCTGCAAGGATCGAATGGCGCATCGGCCTTGGCTCAGAGAATTCCACGACTCCGCAAGATTCAGTCCTAGAGAGGAGATGATTCCCAAACCTGTGACGGCAACTCGGCGGTCCGCCATTCTTAAACCGCGGGCGTGGGTGAACCCACGGGCGAGTCAGGCGGCGCAGCAGCAATAATTTTTTTGATCCCGGTCACGACATCACCCACCGTGCGTATGGATCGCACGTCGTCATCGGGAATCGAAATCTTGAAAGCGTTCTCGAGTTCGAAGAGTAGGGTGAAGACATCCAGGGAATCGATTCCTAAATCCTGCAAGTTTGTTTCCAACTTGATGCTGTCGGCCGGGATCCGTTTCACGGACGCCAGCGTAGTGATTACCTTTTCTGCGACTGCATCGGACATCAAGCTTTCCCTCCAAACAGTTTGGACGTTTACAGCCTCGCCTTAAAGTTCCATGAACCAGAAAAAGAAAAACAAGTGTCTATTCTCTTGGATGCACCCAAAGGCTTTGCGGGCAGCCAAATTTTAGCAGGACTGCTCTTCCCTCGCTCGGTGTTTTTCTCGCCAGCAGAGTCGTTTTGTCCCGAATTGAGCGAGATTTCGTTCACAACGCTTCTAATGATTCATGGGCATCGGAGCCGCGCTCGGTTTTTCCGGGGTCGTTCCAGCGGGCGCAGATACCCCGGTCAGGTCGAGTTCCTTCTTGGCCGCCGGTGGAAGTTTCTCAATGTTCCCCAAGAATGTGACGAGTTGCCACATTTGCGTGTCGTTGAGCGTCTTATTCCACCCCGGCATGCCGGTCCAGCGGATACCGTGCTGGATGATGTAGAAATTCTGGTTGTCGGGCATGTCAGGAGAATCTTTGAAGAACGCAGGAACTGTCGGGTAAAACGAACGCCCAAACTGGCTGTCGGGATTCGAAGGAAGACCGTGGCATCCCGCGCAGTGGTTAACGTACAGTTTTGCGCCCGCAACCAGGTTTTCATCGTTCGCCGCCACAGGATTCTTCAGATCTGGAGCGTGTCGGTCCGTAGAAGCGTCCACCGCCTCCATCGCCATTTTCCTCTCTACCAACGATGGTTCTTGGTCTGCGTTGAAATCCATATAGCCCTTCTTGGCAACCAGAAATGTGACAAGGCAAATAACCAGCAGCGTTAGAAGAACTCCAGTAAGAAAGCCTCTCATTCGATATCTCCCGTTCCCAGGATTTAGTTGCGACCCTGATATTTTACTTCCGCCAGCCGGTAATACTCCTTCACAATTTCCTGCTTATCGTACCCAAAGCCTCTGTCGTACTCCGGCTCGCGACCGCGATCTTGCTTACTGCGTTTCGGTTCCTTCCGAAGAGTCTAACTCCCTTTTAGCATGTTGCAACAACGCCGCATTCTTCGTTAGCTCGTCTCCAAGGATTTTGGCTTGGTCCGCAGCCCGCTTCCAGTCGCCTGCTTCTGCAGCCTCCGTGAGCCCGGGTAATTCGAGATGTGCGTAAGTGTAGCGTGCCGCGTAGAGAGAGTGCTTGAACCAAGGCCGTCCCGGAATTCCCTCAGGATTGCACCAATTGCGCTCCACTTGCATGAGGTCTTGATTCACTCGAAGAGCATTTGTGCCGTTCAAACGCCCGCTCGCGATTGCTCGGATCTCGCTCTGATTGAGTTCGCGCCCGGCTTGCTGAAATTCGGCGACGTGTCTCTGCAAGGAAGCAAAATCAATATGTCCGGCGATGTGGCTCGAATCGTCTAGTTCGGTGACGAACTGATGGATATGCTTGCCGTAAGACTCGAAGTCGAAAGGCAGAATTTCGGAGTTAGCTAGTCGCAGCGCCACAGTGCCCCAAAGCTGCGTCATCAGCGAGTGATACTGATATCCAGGGTCGCCAAAATGATTCATCCAGTAGAAATCGTCGTATAACGAGTGATAGACACCGTAAGGACCCACGAAACCAAGTCCGACCGTCGGAATCCCGAGAAAGTTGAGGAACACGGTATGGTCTGAGCCGCTTCCAATGCGAGTATTTGCTAACTCGAAGTCACTTACCGTCTGTCTATCATTCAACTCCGCCCGGCGCGAGACTTTCCATTCGTCGTAGAGGCTTTTACCCGACGGCGCAGGCAGAGCGTGACTCACTTCCACAAGCAGCGGTGCAAGCGAACCCACTGCATCCCCCTGAAAGTCTTTCCCGGAAGTCGCCTCATCGACGTTCAAATACGCTACGGCCTTTTGTTTTAGTTCGTCGGCGAACTCTTCTCCCCACTCGGTGGAACCGGTCAGCGCGTATTCTTCTCCGTCCCAACTGCAAATCACCAACGTCCGTTTTGGCCGGATTCCCTGTCGCAACAATTCTCCCAGATTGCGCGTCAGCTCTAGCATCGAAGCAGTTCCGCTGGAAGGGTCCACAGCGCCGTATACCCAGGCGTCACGATGATTTCCTAAGATCACCCACTCGTCCGGCGCTTCGCTGCCGCGAATCCTCGCTTCTGTTACGTAATACGGCTGGACGCGCGTATCCATGTCAACTTTCAAATGAACTTGCACCCGTTTTCCGCCCAGGCGATATTTCAGCGGCAAGCCTCCTTGCCATGAGGCCGGCGCCACCGGGCCGTCCATTTTTTCGAGCAGCGGCTTCGCGTCGCGCCATGAAAGCGGCACACCCATAATTTTTGGCAGCGATATCGCTTGCTCGATGGATATGCGCTTCGCCCCCGGAACGGAAGCCCATCCCGGCGTCAACGGATCCCCAGGCTCCAGAAAGTCATATGTAATCGCGCCGCGCTGGACGTGGCTTTCCGGACCCCACGGCCCGTCCGGGTAAACTTTTCCCTTTGTGTAACCGTCTTCCTGCGGATCGGAATAAATGAGTATCGCTGCAGCGCCGAGCCGCTCCGCGGTGAGAGCCTTGAATCCGCGATAGCTGTACGGATTCGAGTAACGCACCAGGACGATTTTCCCGCGGACATCGATTCCGTGCGCGCGGAGGTAGTCGTAGTCCTCGGGATTGCCGCTGTGCGCGTACACCACGGGCGCCGTGACTTCCCCCGAAGCTGAATATCCAAGGTATGCGCCGTCCGCCTTCGGATTCTTCGTGCCCGGATCCACATCGTAAGAATCTTCGCGAAGGCTGGCGCGAAAGTGCCCCGGATGCACCATCTCGAGAGAAACCTCGCGAGGAGAAGAATTCAATACATCGTATTGATGGATGGTGACGTCTTCCATTCCCTGCTGCCGCCATTGATCGGCCACCCATTGCGCCAGTTCATTATTCCGAGCTGAACCTGCCGGGTGAGGTTCGGACGTGAGGTACCGATGAAACCTCGAAATCTGTTCGGTCGAGGTAAGAGAACGAAACCGTCGCTCAACGGATGCCTCTTCCGCTGCGCCATGCGCCGAGAATCCGGTCATCGAATTCGCATCGTTGGGTGCGGCAAATACCGAAAATCCCAGCGGCGAAACCAATATAAGAGCGGCAAACAGAATGCGATAACGTCGGAAATCAGACCAGTGCAGACGAACCTCCAATACCGGCGAGATGAGCCTTCTCAAGCTGGGCAATTGCCTTTTCGAGCCCGGCGGCGAGCATTTGTATCATGGCTTTTGTGATCGCGAAAGGAGGCGCAAGCAGAATGTGGTCGCCGCGGGTGCCATCAACGCAACCCTGAATTGGATACGTCATGATTCCCGCCTCTAGTGCATCTGCTTGAATTCGCGCCGCGATCCCTGCATCAGGAGGAAACGGCTCCCGCGTCTTTGCGTCCTGCACAAATTCAATTCCCCAAAGTAGTCCCATGCCGCGCACATCTCCCACAACCGAGAATTTTTTCAGCGGCTCCAGCATCTCGCGGATTTCAAGACCAGCGCCGTTAACTCGCTCAAATAGATTTTCGCGCTCAATATAATCTAGTACGGCATTCCCTGCGGCTGTCGCCACCGGGTGCGCGTTGTACGTGAAGCCATGAAGAAACGAACCCGACCCTTGCGAAATTGCTTCAGCAATGTGGCCGGCCACAATCACCGCCCCCAGTGGAGCGTAGCCACTCGCAATTCCCTTCCCGACGAGAATCATATCCGGAGTCACGCCCCAATGTTCGATGGCAAACGGTTTGCCGGTCCGCCCCATTCCCGTCATCACTTCGTCGGCAATCAACAGAATTCCGCGCCGGCGGCAAATTTCCGAAGTCCTTTGAATGTAACCTTCAGGAGGCGCAACTGCGCCTAGGGTCGCTCCGACGACCGGCTCCAAAATGAATGCCGCTACGTCCTCCGACCCGCCGCGCTCCAGCATGCGGTCGAGCTCGTCCGCGCATTCCACATTGCATTCCGGATAACGAAGCCCGTACGGACAACGGTAACAATAGCAAGGTGGAATGTGCCCCCAATCCGTCAGCATCGGCGCGAACGGCTCCCGGCGCCGCACGTTTCCGGAAACTGAAAGTGCTCCGAGCGTGCTGCCGTGGTAGCTCTGCAAACGAGAAATCACGCGAAATCGTTTTTCTTGTCCGCGTTCTATCCAGTATTGGCGGGCCAACTTCAAGGCCGTCTCAGTGGCCTCCGACCCGCCCGAGGTAAAATAAATGCGCCCGCCCTGCCGCATTCCCTCGGGCGCCAGCGCGAGAATTCGCTGTGCCAGTTTTTCGGCGATTGCCGTGTGGAATTGCGAAGAGTGAACGTAAGCCAGCTGCGACGCTTGCTCCGCCATCGCCCGAGCGATTTCTTCCACCCCGTGGCCAATCGTGACCACGGCGGCGCCCCCCGATGCGTCCAGGTAGCGCCGGCCGTCTGCCGTGTAGACAAAACAGCCCTCAGCCCGCACTGCGCGGGGATATTCTTTCAGAAAACTTCGGGGGAAAACGGCTTCGTCCGTCATTAGCCGCCGGATTGGCGCAATTCGCGCCGAGCGCTTCGAAAAGAAAGCTGCCTCGTCATCGCTGAGAGACGAGCGATTCTAACAGGAAATCTCGGGCACGCCATGGGACGCCTATTTCCACTTCAGCTTCTTTAGATTGATCGTGGCTGCAGGAAATTTAAAGTCCATCTCTGCAAGAGTCTCGTCAATAATGTGCGACACGGCAAGGTTGCGAAACCACTTCTTGTTCGCTGGAATGATGTACCACGGTGCTTCTGCCGTGTTACAGCGCTTCAGCGCCTCTTCGTACGCAAAAACGTAATCATCCCAGTATTTCCGCTCCTTGAAATCGGCGTCGGAAATTTTCCAGCGTTTATCGGGATCGTCGATACGCTCCATAAATCGCTTTTTCTGCTCCCCTTTGCTGATGTGCAGAAAAAACTTCAGAATCTTCACCTTGTTTGCTGCAAGCAAACCTTCAAAGTCATTGATCTGAGCGTACCGCCGCGACCACACTTCTTTCGGAACAAGATTGTGGACGCGCGCCACCAACACATCCTCATAGTGTGAGCGGTTGAAAATCCCGATTTCTCCGGATTCTGGAACAGCCTTGTGAACCCGCCAGAGAAAATCGTGCGCAGCTTCTTCTGCGGTGGGCACTTTGAATGAGCGCACCACGCAGCCCTGAGGATCTACGCCCGACATAACGTGCCGAATCGTTCCGTCTTTGCCGGCCGCGTCCAGTCCCTGGAAAATTAACAGTACCGCGCGCCTCTTCTCGGCATACAGCCGATATTGAAAGCTATCGAGGCTCTCGATGGCTTTTTCAAGACTCTCTTTCATCTGGTGATTCTTGTCCCATCCAAGCGTGTCGTCGGGATCCCAATTTGACAGCTTCACGTTGTGTCCCGGCTTGATTCCGAGCTCTCTCCTGAATTTCGTCGCCATCGCTGGAGTCTCCTCGAACAAGCGGTCAGTCAGTCGGGCCCTGATTGTGTCCACCGCCGCTTGGTGTTTCTGTGGGGTAACACTTTCTTCACGCAGTATTCATCGTTCCGAGATATGATATGCGATTCCGTGTAAATAATTCATATGGTTACGACTACGCCTGACATCTCGCCAGCCGCTGATCCCGCCCCGGCCAAACAACCTGCTTCCAAGCGCGCGTATCCCGGGGCTTTGGTTGTCGTCGAGGGCATCGACGGCTCTGGAAAGAGCACCCAGCTCTATCTGCTGAAGCGTTGGCTCGAAATTGGCGGTTACCGAACGCACTTCACCGAATGGAACTCTTCTCCACTGGTAAAATCCGCCACGCGCCGTGGCAAACAGCGCCGGCTGCTGACGCCGACAACATTCTCCCTCCTGCATTCGGCCGATTTCGCCGATCGTTGCGAGCGTCAAATCATGCCGCTCTTGCACGGCGGTTACCTGGTGCTTGCCGACCGGTACATCTACACCGCTTTTGCCAGAGACGGCGCTCGCGGATGTTCGCCCCACTGGCTGCGGAATCTTTACAGTTTCGCGCCTGCTCCGGATATCACTTTTTATTTCCGCGCTCCTCTCGACGTTGCCGTAAATCGCATCCTCGCCGGACGACCCAAGCTTAAATACTATGAAGCCGGAATGGATCTCGGAATTTCCCTGGATCGCTCCGAGAGTTTCCGAATTTTTCAAGAACGCATACTGAACAATTACGACCAGATGGTTGAGACCGACCATTTCGTTTTGATGGACGGCACCGTGCGCGTGAACAAACTCCAGAAACTGATGCGCCAGATTGTAGGCGAGAAAATCTCTCTTCAGCAATTTGCCCCCAAGAAAAAATGAAACGCTCTCAGAAAAAACCGCTGGCCACAGTTCCCCCGAACGGCCGCCCCGCGCGGACTAATTCGAAAAGCGCCGGCGTGCTTGGCGCGCCTCCTTCGCGCTTCTACGGCACTACACTCCCCGGCGTGAAGCCGGAGGAACTCAGCGGAACGCTGATCGTCATTGAGGGCACTGACGGCTCCGGTCGCTCCACTCAGATATATCTCCTTACCGAGTGGTTGGAATCGCAAGGATTCGCCGTACAAACCATGGGCCTGCGCAGGTCGTATCTTGTAGGTGAGGACATCGACGCGCTTCTTGCGGAAAATGCGGTCACCCCCATGACGCTCGCGTTGATGTACAGCACTGACTTTTTCGACCAACTCGAGCGCCGCATTCTTCCCGCTTTGCGTTCCGGCCTGGTCGTTTTAGCCGACCGCTACATCTTTACCCTCATCGCGCGCGCCGCTGTCCGTGGCATAGCTCGTGACTATCTTCACGGAATTTATGAAATCGCGCTCCGGCCCGACCTTACTTTCTGGCTGAATGTGCGCCCGGAAGTTGCGTTCGACCGCGAATTCAAGAAATCCCAAACCATCAGCTACTGGGAGTCGGGACGCGACATGTCCCTGTCCAACGACTTGTTTCAATCCTTCATTCGCTATCAGTCCATGATCAAGCGTGAATTTGAATATCTTTCGAAGCGGCACGGTTTTCTCGAATTAGACGGCGAAAGCAGCGTCTCCAACGTAAACCGGGTGCTTCGGAAGCGGATTGCGTCGCACCTGGGCATCCGGAGCACGCAATACAAGCCTTCGCACGCTTTGTCGCACCTCTGGCGCTAAAGTGGCTGCCCCTGTTCAACTAGCCGCAATCGATGCAGGCTCCAACGCTATCCGCCTTGTTATCGCTCGCGCCACTTCTCCTCGCCATATTGAAGTTCTCGACAATGAGCGCGCGGCTGTCCGCCTGGGTCACAATGCCTTCACCCGGCGTCTGCTCGACGACGACACTATTGCGCGCGCTGCGCGGGTTTTCCGCCAATTCCGCGGCCGCATGGATGCTCATCAGGTAAGCGCCTATCGCGCTGTGGCCACCGCAGCCGCTCGCGAGTCTCGCAATTATCGCAAGCTGATGGAGCGCATCCAGCGAAAAACTGGAATTGAACTGGAAGTAATCAGCAGCGAAGAAGAGGCGCGTTTGGTCTGCTCGGCGGTAAAGTGGGCGCTGAGTGACCGGCTCCAGCCGCGGTTGATTTTTGACCTCGGCGGAGGCAGTTTGGAATTGAATTTCTTTCAGCGTGGCGTTCTCGAACATCGCGTCGGACTTCCGCTAGGTACCATTCGTCTGATGGAAACGTATTCCATCGAAGGTGCCATCGACGAAGACGATGCAAACCGCCTTCGTCACCATGTGCTCTCAATTCTTCGGAGCACTTTCCCTTCACCTCCCAAACTTAGCCGCTCCATCGCCGTGGCCTGCGGTGGAAACGCGGAAGCCCTCGTTCGAATCGCCCCGGGACCCATGGTCGAACGCATTCCTTCAATTAATGTGCGCCTGCTCAAGGATCAAACCTGGCGAATGATATCGCTCGACGTGCCTCGTCGCATGCGACTTTTTCGTGTAAGAGAAGATCGCGCCGAAGTCATGGGCATAGCGGCCATAATCATTACCACGCTCGCGAAATGGCTGGATCTGCGCACCATGCTCGTGCCGGGTGTGGGCGTTCGCGAAGGGATTCTGCTGGATCTAGTAGCGGAGCAATACTCCGCCTGCTCTGCGTCCGAGGAAGAAAAAGGCCGGGCCGCCGAAGTGCGGGAGGGCGCCTTATGGTTCGCGAACCGCCTGAACTACAATCAAAATCACGCGGAACAAGTTGCGCGGCTCGCTCTTTCGCTATTCGACCAGCTGCGTCCGATTCATGAAATGGGAGCCGACCTCCGGCACCTTCTTGAAATTGGCGCGCTGTTGCACGATGTGGGACACTTTGTAAATCGCAAAGCCCACCATCGTCACGGCGAATATTTGATTCGCAATGGCGACATACCGGGGCTGCGCGGTTGGCGATGCGAAATGGTGGCTGCGCTCGTGCGCTACCATAATTCGAAATCAGAGCCGGAGATCCAGCACTCGTCCTACGCCGCGCTCGACGGCCAGCGACGCCGGCAAGTTCGGCTGCTGACTTCACTGCTGCGCATTGCCGAAAAACTCGAATCCGAGCACGAACAGCGTGTTCAAGGCGTGGACGTTCAGATCGCAGGACATAAAGCGATTTTCCTGATCCGCGCAGTTGACGGCACCCGTCTGGACTTAGCTGGGCTGGAACGAAAAGCGGATCTATTCGAGAAGGAATTTCATCTTAACGCAGAGTTTCGTCGCGCCCAGAAAAAGGAAAAAGAGGTAGCCTAAACCATGATTCTCTATCTTGTGCGCCACGGCATTGCCGTGGACCCAAACGATCCGAAATCACCTCCAGAACCTGAACGCCCGCTCACGGCGAAAGGTGTGCAGAAGACGCGCGCAGCCGCTCTCGGACTCAGCGCCCTGGGCATCAAACCCGATGTGATGATCACCAGTCCCTATATCCGCGCAGCGCAAACGTCTGAGATATTTGCGGAAACACTTGGGTTTTCGCTCGCAAAAATCCGTGTCCACGACGCTTTGAAACCAGCCGGCAATCCTGCTGAGGTCGTGAAGGAAGTCATCAGTTTGCGCGCCAAGGAAGTAATGTGCTTCGGCCACGCACCGCAACTGGACCTGACGATTTCGCACTTGCTCGGCGCACGTGGCGCGGTCACCGAGCTGAAAAAGGCCGGTGTGGCATGTTTTGAACACACCGCCACTCACGGAAAATGGCGGCTTCTTTGGATTTTAACTCCGCGGATTTTGCGTCAACTAGCGGAGTAAACGCGCTGCAATTCGAACGGCGAGACAGTTTTGAGATCGTGTCCCGAGGCTAGCCCTTTGTGCCAAACTACCCAGGATGAGTCTTTGTTCGCGGTTTTGGCGCGAAATTCCTCCAGGCGAGTCCTGCGGGCCTTCTCGATTTCTTCCATCCAATTTGCGACCTTTTCAGCATTCAGTCCGGCAGCTTGTTTTCTGATCCGAAGCCGCAGCACGTCCAGGTCGTGAACTTCGCCGAGCATATCCTGCATGCCTTTGAGTTCCTTGCTCCACTGCGCGTAGCGCTGCGGCAGAAAATTCTCTAGGATGTACCGGAATCCTTTCAGGCCGATTCGTACCCGGTGCCATGCGGCTCCACTGCGAACTTTTCGCGCCCGGTGATACAGGTTGACAGCTTCATTCAATTCCGCCAGCGCTAGACGCTGAAAAACAACGCTCTCCAGGGGAAAGAACTCGGCCTTAGCCGGAAATTTGCGCGACCACTTCTTCCAGCTCTTGCGGTCAAACTGGTTCAGTGCTTTCTCCGCCTTTTTTCGCTGTTCTTGCTCCTGTTTGCCCAGCACTCTAAGCATGTGTCCACGAACGGGATCCTTCGCCGGACCGAACTTTTTCACCCATTGCTTCGCGACCTGCGTGTCTCTAAGCTCACCTAGCACCTGAAACAAGTCGCGCGTGACCTTCTTTAGCTTCTTCCAGCCGGGGACCGGATTCACTTCGCTCAAAGCGTCGGCCATCGTGCGGCAGCGCCGAAGAGCTACTCGCAGATCGTGTACATTGTCCGGGTTCCAGTCGCCTTGAACTTTGTCCATCATCTCCGAAACGCGACTCATCCAAAGTTCAAGGCCAACTCGTTTGACAGGAATAGTTGTAGGCGAGGTACTTGTAAGTGTCACAGAAGTCCAATCTGTCGCTTGGCAGGATCGAGGCGCAATCTTACACTGCTCGTCGCACTTTTTCCAGCGCACCAGGTTCTTGGTAGTGGTCAGAATAATAGGAGGATGAATGACGCAAGTTTGGTTAGTGACGGGCAGTTCTCGCGGTCTGGGTCGCGCGATTGTCGAAGCGGGTCTTGCGGCGGGTAATAAAGTGTTGGCGACAGCTAGGGACATCGACTCTCTACATGACCTATCGGAGCGCTACGGTGATCAGATCAAGCTCTTCGCGCTGGACGTGACCGACGAGTCCGCGGCAGCCAGCGCAGTGAAGGCGGCGATCGCTGCCTTTGGCTCGCTGGATGTTGTTATCAACAACGCAGGATACGGCAATCTCTCGTCCGTTGAAGACACCCCGATGTCGGATTTTCGCGCACAAATCGAAACGAATCTCTTCGGGACGATCATCGTGACCAAGGCCGCTCTTCCGTACTTTCGCCAAAGGAAATCCGGCCATTTTGTTCAGTTTTCGTCGATGGGCGGCAGGATCGGCCCTCCAGGGCGTGGACCCTATTCGGCTGCGAAATGGGGGGTCGAGGGTTTCTCAGAAGTGTTGTCGCGCGAAGTGGCGCCGCTAGGCATCAAGGTCACCATCGTTGAGCCGGGTGGCTTCCGCACCGACTTCGCCGGCAGTTCCACCAAACTGAGCGAAGGAAATCCCGACTACGACTCGACTGTTGGAGCAACCGCCAGGTTTCAACGCGATTACAACGGTAAGCAGCCCGGTGATCCGAAAAAGGCGGCTCAAGCGATCGTCCGCCTGACGCAGGAAGAGAAACCTCCGTTGCGACTGTTGCTCGGCAGCGATGCGTACAACGGGGCGGAGAAAAACGACCTCGCACGCCTAGAAGAAGCAAGGTCCTGGAAAGAACTCAGCCTGTCCACTGATTTCGAATCGAAGTCCCCACACCCGGAGCGACCAAAGTGAACCTTCCTTCGCGGGCGTGCTCTTCGCCATGCGGAGTGGAACAAGAGCAACGCTGTGGAGCGTCCAGGTATTCATCGCAGGTTTCTTTACGAAAAACTCCGCGAGCACAAGATCCAATAGTAGGCTCATTATCTTGGAGGAAACGCCATGGCTGACAGCAAAGATGTCGTGGTCACCGGGGTCTCCACCGGAATTGGTTGGGGAACCACAAAGGTGCTTGTTTCAAAGGGATTTCGCGTGTTCGGTTCTGTCCGCAAGCAGGCTGACGCCGATCGTTTGCAAAAAGAGTTCAGCAGCGGCTTCGTGCCTCTCCTGATGGACATTACGGACGCCGACGCTGTAAATCAAGCAGCCCAGAAAGTCGGCTCCATGACAGGCGACAGGAATCTGGTCGGCCTGGTGAACAATGCAGGAATTGTGGTGAGTGGGCCACTGCTTTATCTGAGGCCCAGTGAGTACAGGCGGCAGTTGGAAGTCAATATGATCTCCCCGCTTGTCGTGATCCAAGCCTTCGCTCCTCTTTTGGGAACGGATAAGAAGAGGCAGGGTCCCGCCGGCCGCGTCGTGAACATTAGCTCTACCGTCGCAAAAGTTGCTATCCCGCTTCTCGGTGCTTATAGCTCCTCCAAATCTGGTCTCGAAGGATTGTCGGACGCGCTGCGGCGAGAACTGATGTTATTCGGCATCGACGTCGTAATTATTGAACCGGGGACCGTGAATACGGCGATGTACGACAAGGGCGCAAAAGAAGATCTGAGTGAGTTCAAACAGACCCAGTATTGGGAGGCGGTGCAGAACTTCCAGAAGTTCATCGTCACCGAAGCACGTACTAACGGCTTATCCCCTGAGCGACTGGGCGAAGCAATCCATGTGGCACTCACCACGGCGAAACCGAAGGCACGCTACGCGGTCGTGCCGAAGCGTTTCAAGAACTGGACGCTGCCGAGACTTCTTCCTGCGAGGATGCTCGACGCCCAGCTCGCAAAGATGCTCGGACTCACAAAGCCATAGGCGTGCGGCACATTTTTCCACATCACACCGGAATTCAATGACATCAAGGATTTTGCTTTTCGGGTGGCGGCGGCCAACCCTTCGGTTTTCGTAGCGCAAGGTCAAACCCGCACCCATTCAAGAACCGAAGGGATGCGGCACCCTCACGCGTGTTCAGCGCTGTGATTGACGTGGGTCGTGATGCGGAAGGGTGCGCCACCCGCCCGGCGCTACGAAAAACGGGGCGGTGTGACGCGGAAGGGTCGTCCACCCGCCTTGCGACATTTTTCTATGTTCTGCTCAGATGCTCGCTGGGGTGAACGGACCTTCTACTTTTGGCGGGATTGTTTGCCTTCCGTAACCTGGGTCCAGGGTTCGGAACCGCGGGCCATCTCATATGTGTAGGTGGCCATGTCCGAGTTCACGGTCTTCTTGTAAAGCGACCGCGAGTGATCTTCGAATCGTCGATCCATACCCAGATGTCGCCGTCAATCGTTCCCCGCGAGAATCCGCCCTCGCCGTTGCTGTGCGTCTGAAAATAAGTGTAGGTCTTTTCGCCTAAGTCGTAGCCCATGATGCTCAAGGCTCTGGGCGCGCCGTTCTCGTAATACGACTTGCAGACGTGGCAAACTCGCCTTCGAACCATTCGCATGATTCGGTATATACATATTTTCCGCTGCGACTATAAGCGGTTGGTTTGACATCTTCCTCGTAAACCCATTTCCCTACGAAATAGGCGAGTTTTTCGTGTTCGGCACCGTGTTTGGGCGGGTGACTTTGCACACGAATCGCTGGAATCAAGATCGAAGCGGAAGGACCGCGAACAGATAATATATTGTCTTGTGCACGAAATCCTCCGGCGGGTCGCCAACCCTTCCACGCTGAACGCTTCGCCTTTGCCGGTGGCGGGTGGCCAACACCTTCCGCGCGGGCACCCGGCGTGTTTTAGCAGGACATGGCAGTTCGCTGAGTCAGGTGTTCCAGCCTCTTACTTCGGTGCTGGTGCGGGCTGGTTTTCACTTGTCGGCGGCACGATGCCCTTGAGTCGCAAATAAGTCACCATATTTCCATAGTGCTCATCCGTGTGCGCCGTGTTGATCGAGAACACAGTCAGCCTCGCTATGTTGAAGTTGAATAGTTTAATCATCTCACTGCCTTTTGCATCGGTCATGCTGTCGAATGCCTTGTTGCAATACGCCACTCCGTCTTTGAGCGCCGCCACCAGGTCGGCCTTTGACGTTTTCGTTTTTTCGATGTCCTTTACTGGGTTTGCTTCGCCAATGGCTTGCGAGCAGAACGAGTACGAAGCGTCGGCCACATGGCCAACGAGCTGGCCAAAGCTGCGAACCGCCGGCGTCGGTTTGAAGGAGTAGTTTTCTTCCGGCATCTTCTGCGCGGCACCGACCACCGCTCCACTCACAAACGAATAAAAACCTTTTTCGCTCGCGGTAATCGGGTTCGCCGGCGGAGTAGACTTCGCCGGTGCCTTGTCCTGCCCAAGCAGAGCAACAGGAACCAACATCAGTGCAACAAACACAAAACTAAGTCTTTTGTTCATGGAAACACCTTTCCTTTGGTGGAATCATGCCACCTGGCGGGCCGCCAAGGAGCCTCCGAACACCCGCAACTTACTATACGCATCAAGTCTCAAATTATTTCGGTATTTCGGCAATCGTTCCGCCCCGAAAATGAGCAATGAGTTGTGCACCAGACTCGCGGCGACTCGTCGGCCCTTCCGGTCCCTTCAGTCGGCTAACTCCTGGTAAGTCGCCTCATTATCGGAAACTGAACACTACCAGGTTTTTACCGAGCCTTCATCCGACAGTAACAAGGTGCGTGCAGAATGCCCCTGCCACTGCGGGAAAGAAATTCTACAAGACTTTCCGCGGTCCTTCATCACATACCTCCTGGCTCGGCCGCCCCCCGTCGGTCCGAGCCAGTTTTTTTTTTT
>JGI12677J13195_1000109_pt1 | contig 15706 bp, 13 predicted proteins | sample JacPinW_OM2H0_O3_FD_13195 | JGI IMG/M metagenome (IMG submission 13195) | reverse complement strand
CAGCCACAGCGGCAAGAACCGCCAGACCATATCGCTTAGTGGCACCTCGTACGCTGCTTTCCGCGCTGATAGAACTAGCCTCCGACACGTTCAAGCTGCCCCTTAGCAGAACGCCTGGGATCCATTTCCACAACATTACTGTAGCAAAATTGAAAAAAGCAACAGGATGTACTTCGAAAGTGTCAAATTTTGACGTCATTTGCGATGACTAGACTCAGGTCGTCATTGGTGGCACAGCGTCGGATTCGCTTTTCGTAGGGCCGGTGCAGCTCTGTGGATGTGGCTACTAAATCATTCCAATCGCGACTCGAATCCGTAGGGGCACAGCATGCTGTGCCCGGCAAACGTACTTGGCAACGCACGCCGCCTCCGAGATGGTTTTGCACAGACCACCGTTACGCGCGGACCTTTCTCGTCGCATCGTGGATTCGCGCAAGCGGCGCAAGCTAATCGTTCGGCCCCTGTTTTAGCAAGCGCAAATTCCTGAGCGCGTCTTCCATTTCATTGCGTTCTTCCATCACGCCCCCGCCGTTCAACGAAGCAGCATGCGCGTGAATTGCATCTTCAGCTACCTTCACGAAGTGTCCAAGCTTCTCCAGATCAACCTGTACCAAGGCGGCTTCGTAATGTTTTCGCCAGGGACTTTGAGGCACGTAACCTCCGCTACACGTGCAGCTTAGCTCCAGCCGCAAGCGCTGTCGGTATGGTAACGTACATGGCCGATAGGAACCACCCGAGCTACCCTCAGACTACGAGGCTTTCCTTAGGTTCAAATGTAGCGCCGGGGCCTTCAGCCCGGCACTTGGCCCGGCACGCTTGACGCTGCATTCCCATCGCCGATGAAAGATCCCTAAGATCGGGCGGAGGTTGACGCAAGTCAACTGGAAAAGTAGCGTAGTAACCGTAAGCCTCAGGGCGGGAAATTTAGAAAGATCTTTCGGCGGAATGAGACGGCCTGGCTGTTCCCTTTACAAAGCAGGAATCGCAAACCCGCGTGCCGTCCTTCAGCGTGAAATCAACTCGGCGGGTGGGGTCGATGTCCGCACCGCATTTTCCGCAGCGTTCTTCGTTTGGCTGGGCCATGATTGCGCCTCCTCCTCCATTAGAGCACAGCCGGCGGCTCTTCACATCAACAGTCCGTGACTCTGCTCTTCGCAGAAATGAGCAATCGGTTACCTTCTCTATTTCTTCTTCGTATGGAATGGTTGAGTGTCGAAGAATAGCTCGTTGCGGACGATCAGCCCGTCTTTAAACGTCATCACCGCTGCGGCGCGGCAAACGCCGATGGGCTTCGGAAAGAGCATGTCATAAGTCAACACCGCCTGGTTGCCGGACCCGAACTTTGTATGCACCTCGATGCCTTCGAGAATCTTTGACAGTTTCCCCGCCGCTTCCAGTACCGCCTTTTTACTGGACAGCTTCTCCATCGGTGAAATCAGATGAACTTTCGGGTGCAGATGTCGGCCCATCCCCGCAATATCTTTTTTGGCCATTGCCGTGTAGTAGGACACCGCCGAAGCCACATTCCTCTCGCCCATCGTTTTCTCCTTCGCTTTTGATTACGGAGCCAACGCCAGCGTTACAATATTTTTTTCACGCCACCGCTCTTGCCTTAGGTTGAATGCGAAGCGCACCTTCGGATGTGCGCCCCTCGCGCCCTCTACCCGGAGCGGATAAGACGTCCCTCAAATCAGCCGCAAAGACCCCGAGCGCGACGACCGGACGCATCACTGAAGTTGTATAAATTGTGCCGGAGAGTTTGCTGCGGCTTTCGATCCTAAACAGCTCTGAAGAACTCGATGGCGCCGACGAAGATGCAAATAATTGCGGACCACATTAGCAATAATCTCATTCGAAGCAGAAAGCGATACCACCACAGGTCTCTGTCCCTGACTTCTTTTAAGGGGATGATTCCGATTACGGTGGGGAAAATCGCTCCGATCCACCAGCGGAGCGCAAAGTGCACCGCAGTTTTGCGGGACAATTCCATGCTCGGATTAAGATACGTCACGCCGGCGACGATCGCAAAGCTGAGGAAAATCAAAATCTGCGAAGCGGTGTTGTTCAACTCCTGCAGACGCGACGCGATAAAAGTGAGCTTCTCAATTTCGGTTTCCGGCTTGTTGTCCACGCCGCGATTCTACAGCAAAACAGTTTTCGCAGCGCCCTCCCGCCCGCTCCTTCGATTCGGTTTCGCGGTTGACTCGCTTTCGCAGTTGACTTGGTTCCGCCGTTAGCTTCGCTTTCGCCGTTGACTCATTTTCGCCGTCGGCTTTCGTAGCGCCGGGCTTCAGCCCGGCATCTTGGTTTTGCAATTGCAGTTCGTAGCGCCGTCTTGTCCCGAGCGTAGTCGAAGGGCTTCCTCGCCGGCTCTTTTGACTTTCTCGACCCGATTGGCGCAAACCGCACCGCGCCATTGCCCCAGAACGTTCGCGAAAGCGAGAGCAAGCCACCGCACCCCAAACCGAGATTCGCAAATGCTCTATGGAGTGCGGGAGCTTGCTCCCGCCTTCTACTCCCGGACGCGCGTTGCCGTACCGGGGATTCCCTGGGGTGCAGCATGCTGCTCTCGCGGTCATCTTTCAACACCGTAGGAGCGCAGCACGCCGTGCCTGACCGAGCTCATTTCTTCAGCGCCGTAGGTGCGACACAGCCATCGCGCCCGCTGATCCGAAGCTTCGTCGCGTTTCGTAACGCCACCGTTCCAGCTCTTTACGCAGACCCCTTCATCGGCATTGGACGAACTACCGGTGTCGCCGCGCTCAAACCTCGCGCCATTTCTTCGAGCGCGCTCGAAAACTCCGAAGGCCGCAGCGCCGGCATCCCCAGGCATTCTTTCCCAGCGTCAATCGCCGGCAGCCAGAAGCAGCTAGTTTCGACCGGCAGGCAGAGGAACGCGGTCACCGGGAAGCCAGTCAGCAATGTCAGTAGATTAAACCCGCTTCCATCGGACAAATGCGTATCGCTGAGCACTACATCCACTCGCACTGATCGCAACAATTGCCGGGCTGCCCTTATCGTGTGTGCAAAACGGCATCGAAATCCCCATCGTCGCAACTGATCGGTCAAGGTGCCGGCCGTTTGAAAACTGTCCCCCACTAACAAGACTTCACTTCCGCACAGTGTCATCTTTAGCTCCCTATATTTTCAGCTCCTTCATGGAGGATTCCATGGTTCATTTCTCGGTGGCGATCGAAGTTTGTGAACGAGTCGGGCGGTGAACTAAAAACCGGCTTGGGAAATTTGAAGTGGCCGCGGAATGAGCGCGTTTAGCTAAAGAGGGCGAGCGACGGCCCGCCCTCCTCGGCTGCGTTTGTTACTACTGACTTGAGCTGATTTGGACCGCTTGGATATTTCCGCCGAAGTCCACCTCAGTAATTTTGTTGCTGTCCATCAACACGGTGGTCTCCGCGGGTTTGTTGGTTAGTTGAACCCACTGCACGGGAACCGTGGCTATAACTTTCCCTTCCTTCACTACTTGAAGTTGAGTCGCGTCGTTTTCCACTCTCAACTCGTATTCACCCGGCTGAAGCTGCGTTGTGCCGATCGTCGTCGTAGTAGTAACGTAAGCGGTGGCTGTGTGAGCCGGGTGTGGGCGCCCCCAAACGGGCGCTGCTGCTACGAAAGTAAATAACGCGAACGTAGCTAGTAATTGTTTCGTTTTTGAACGCATGACTGCACCTGCCTCCTGTGAGAAACGTAAATTCCCCGCGGAAAACCCGGCGGGCCCGCCGACTTCCATTGGGTGAGCGTTGCACAATTTGCTGTGCGCTTAAATTTCTTCGCTCACTTACTTCGACGCGACTCCCCCTTTTCCGGTTGCAGAAATTTTAGGAAAATATTAGCGGGGATATTTAGTTACAATTTGTTTACATGTCGCTCTCAGGAAAAAACTTATCGTCGACGCATCGCCACACTGGCGAACTTTCGACAACCTTTCACGCTGCGGCCGAATCGCATAATCATCTATAAATGAAGCGTCCCGAAAAAATCGCGATTAGGCTTGTGTTTGCGTTGGCGCTCTGCGCGGCGCTTGTCAATTCTTCGCGCAGCCAGACGCAATCCGCCCAGCCTTCAGCAAACGGCCAGATCCGCGTCGCCACCACCGAAGTGATCGCGCCGGTCACCGTGACGGACGCGACCGGCGAGTTTGTTCTGGACCTCTCGCAAAAAGATTTTCACATCTTCGACGATGGCGTGGAACAAACCATCGAGCAGTGGGACATGGGCGGCGACCACCTGGCTGTGGTTCTCGTTCTCGAGACCAGCACGCGCCTTCACAAAATGATCCCCGTGATTCGCGGACTAGGAAGCATCCTCGCCGAAACGGGGATGGCTCTCAGCGGCGAAGCGGCGGTCATCACCTACGATTCAAGCGTCGAGGTGCGCCAGCCATTCACGCGAGATCACCAAGACATCGAAAACGCAATCGCCGCCGTGAAATTCGAAGCTCCCGAAAGAATGCTTTACGACGCAATGGATTCCGCCGTGCAGATGTTGAAAGCTGAGCCGCTGAAGTGGCGACGCATCATGCTCATCGTCGGCGAATCGGAAGACGTGGGCAGCACCGCAAAACTTGGTCCGGTTGTCCGCGACGCAGCGCATGAAAATATCACCATCTACGCAGTAGGACCGCGCAGCATGGGACAAGATTTTCTCGACGCTGCGCCCGCGCTCTGGGCCGCTCCGGCAATCTTCCTCCTTCAAGAAGGTAAAAATAGAGTCAAGAATCGCGATCTCGAAGTCGCTGCCGCTGCAACCGGCGGCGTCCACTACGGCGCGATTCGCACTTCCACGCTACAAAGCGCGGTCGACAGAATCGGCGGCGAACTCCACGCGCAATACATCATCGGCTACCGCCCAAATTCCGAGCGCTCCCCCGGCTTCCACGCCATCACCGTCAGTGTCGCCCGCCCCAATGTCGTAATTCGCGCCCGCCCCGGCTATTACATCGCCTCTCCAACAGACTAAAAATCGCGCCGAAATATTCCCGGCAACGACGAAGCCCGATTTTCGTAGCGCCGGCTTCCAGCTGGCTCTTTTGACTTTCCGATCGCCGGCCGACACCCGACGCTATCTTCCAACGCACACGCTCTCAATCAGACACATTAATAGTGGCTCAGTTTTTGATAGTCCGACTTACCGGGGCCTGCGCGTCAACCCAGCGCAGTGTTAACATCTCGGCATGAGGAGAAACGCCTCGAAAGTCTTGCTGCAAGGATCAACTTGGCTTGGGGCCATTTTGATGATGCTAAAGCGATTTACCAACAGTCGCCCATTTGGCTCATAAACCTCGACGCTGGAGATTCCCAAGCCTATTATCTCTAGTGAGGGAAATGATGAAGCGGAATGCGGGATGCTTGGTTGCCTTGCTACTTCTGGTCTTAATTGCTGTTCAGTCGACTGTAGCGTATGAATATCCACTTTCGGAGAGTGCGATTCGAGATGCGTATTTCCTTGGAACGGGACCCAAGGGCAAGGAAGCGAGCTTTTATGAGCCATACACTCGAAGCTACTCGATTCTTCCAAATCAACCGCCCACGTCCCAGATAACGATTCATACTCCTTTTCTACAGGTGGCCGAACACGCGCGGGAGACCCCGAATTATCATGCACAGGATGCCGCGAAGGAATTCTCCGGAAAATCTATGAAGTTTCAGGTGTTCCTGGATGTTTATTTCCAGCGGAGTGCCGGCAAGCAGGAAGCTCCTGAAACCGGCAGACCACTTCAAGGGCTGACAATCACGCTGACGCAAAGCCACAAGGTCATCGCGATGGACGTGGTCGACAGTTGGGAGCTGTATCTGTTCCGCGATGCCCAGACTCTAGCGGAGAGTCCGGGAGAACATATAGAACTCGCGTGTGACGCGGCGAGCATCGAATCCGCCCCATTGAAGGTCGAAGTGAAGACGCCAGATGGGAAGGACTACACCGTGGAATTCGATCTGCCCAGCCTGCAGTAAATTCCATTTGAAAGCCGTACGACTCGATTCGATTTGCGCGCGGCCATCGTCTCGTTCCTTTCTGCTCTAGCTTTCAACCTCAAGGAGTATAACGAGTGAAGACATAGTCGGTCGCCTTGGCCTCCTCATGACAGGGGAAGCAGGGTTTCATGAAAGCCGCGTCTTCAGGCTTCCCGTCTTGGAAGTGACCGAAGCCCCAGCCTCCTGTTGCGGCGTACTTTTTCGAGTCCTTGACCATAAATTGAGTGTTTGTAGGAGGGCCCGGAACGAAAGATTGGACATCGCCAAAGACTTTGTTGTTTTCATCCGACGGGACATTACGGTAATGCAGGGCAGCGAGGATTGAGCCGTCCGGAAACGGGAGCTTCCCTTCGCGATACGCTTTGACCGCTACGGCGTTGCCCAAGAGCGCGCCCAAACTGTTGAGCTTGCCTGCTTCATGGGCCGAGGAAATCCACTGCCAGTCGCGGTATCCGTGCGGCATTTCGGTAACGAAGGGCGCAGCTCCCCCATCTCCGTGCATTGGCGCAGGGGCAACGAAGACGGCAAGTCCGGCTATTGCTGCAAAAGCGACCACGAAAAACGTCAGATGTCTCATAAGGTCTCCTCGCTGCAAACTGTAATCAGGGCTCATGTGGAACGGCAATACAGGAGAACCTGTATCGCGGACATGACAGGGTTTCGTACCTCCGTCCGAGCATTTCTGCGAAAGTAGTAACCCGCAATTAATGTGCGCGAATCTTCTCGACTCGCCGACGCACCACTCACTCGGACCCGTCCAGCGAGATGGTTTACGTTTCGTAAGCGCATTCCGGCAGCGCATCGGGAATTCTTTCCGACGCATAATCCTAATCGCGAATTACGGATTCATCCAAAGTTTAAAGCTTTGAAGTCGGGCCCTGAGTATGGTTGTAGGGGGCCCTATATTTACGATCGCAATTCCAACCTGTGTAAAATCCTTCCCCGTGAAATCGTCAGAAGGGATCGGTGGGTCCAGCGCCCCGTACTGCACCGCTGTGCCGGATGCTGTACCGACCTCTAGCGAGGCGTCTCCGGACCCGGCTTTAAGCGTGCGTATTACGCGTACAGTTAATCGGAATGACGTACGCTGGGCTCGATAGTTCGCATAACTGGAAGTCGGCGCAGGAGGATCGGTCGTATTTGTGTTATTGAGTCGGGGCTGCCCATTAGCCACAAAATGGCACGTTGGTCCGACAATTATCAGGTCGCTGGTAAGGTCATCTTGGGTGCCGTCCTTAAAGTTTAGACCGACGGCCCATTTGCTATTGGAAGGAACCTCGGGAGCGCTGGGATCGGTTTGAGTGAAAGCGTCCGGCAAGTCAAACTTTACCTGAGCTACCAGAGTTTCAGCTCGGCTTATCCGCGGCGGCAAATGGAGGTAGAACGTCCTGGAAGCAATGTCTGTATTGCCGTGTTGGCGTTGCACGCGAATGCTTACGCCGCCCGGATCGCTGGGCGAAGGTTTCTTGTAGTCCAGCGGAGTAAGAAGGACCGCTGGAAACAGATCGTCAGGGTGTCGAGAAATTCCCGCAGCCATCAAACCTAAGTTTTGCGAATTAATCTGAGGGAACAGACCGACACTATCGAAGTTCACAAAATACATCGGCAATGCGGGAAAATCCGTTATGGGCTTGGGGACACTCATAGAGCCTCCGGTGGGTCGAAAATTACCGCCACTATATAACATTTGAAGTAACTCCGCTCTTTTGACTTTCCGATCGACGCCCAGCCCGACGATCGATCCCGAGAAGGTGGCCGCTCGTCGGCAGTGCGGATGAGCCGGAACGATGAGTTGGAACGACGTGAGCTTCTTGCAGTAAGATTGGTCCACGTCGCATCTCACCTGAGCAACGGGAGGCAGCATGGGTACTTTGCTTCAAGACCTGCGCTACGGCGCTCGCATGTTGCGGAAGAGTCCGGGATTTACAATCGTCGCCGTACTTACGCTGGCGCTGGGTATCGGCGCGAACACCGCCATCTTCAGCGTCGTGAACGGCGTGCTCCTTCGCCCGCTTCCCTTTCGCGACCCATCCCGGCTCGTTCTGATAGCCGAGAAGAGTCCTTTTCCCGTGATTTCCACCTCTTACCAAAACTATCAGGATTGGCGCGACCAGAGCCACAGCTTCGAATCGATGGAAGCGACGCGCGCTAGCTCCATCACGTTGACTGGCGCTGGAGAACCCGAGCGCCTGAATGTTCGTATGGCCACGGCGGGCCTTTTTCCAATGCTCGGTATTAACGCGCAGCTCGGCCGGACTTTTCTCCCGGAGGAAGATCGCGCGGGCGGTGCGCCGGTGGCGTTGCTGAGCTACGGCTTGTGGCAGCGGCGCTTCGGCGGCTCTCAGGACATCATTGGAAAAACCGTCAATCTCGATTTGCAGCCCTACACCGTCGTCGGCATTTTGCCGAGCGGCTTCCAGATTCTCCAGCCCGCGGACGTGTTCTTGCCTTTTATGCCTTGGGCGAAAACGCTCCCCGATGATCGCAATTGGCACCCCGGGATAATTCCGCTCGCGCGGCTCAAGCAGGGTATATCCAAGGAACAAGCCCGCGGCGAAATGATAGGAATTACGAAGCGCCTCGAGCAGCAGTATCCGGATTACAACACGGGGACCAGTGCGGACGTCGTCGGGCTGCAGGACCAGATTGTGCAGAACTCGCGTCCCGCGCTCCTTCTTTTACTCGGTGCCGTGAGTTTTGTTCTTTTGATCGCTTGCGCCAACGTCGCCAACCTCTTGCTGGCCCGTGCGGCCTCTCGCGGCAGAGAGGTTGCCATCCGCACCGCGATGGGCGCGGGCCGTGGCCGCGTTATCCGGCAACTTCTCACCGAGAGCGTTCTTCTTTCCCTAATGGGCGGCCTGCTTGGCGTGCTCATAGCTTGGGTCGCGCTCGGACTCTTGCTCAAGATTGCGGCCGGTAGCGTCCCGCAAGGTGCGCCTATTGGGTTGGATCCATGGGTCCTCGCTTTCACGGCGATAGTCTCTCTGATCACGGGATTGCTTTTCGGCATTGTTCCCGCGCTGCGCACGGCAAAGCTGGATTTGCGCGAGGCGCTCAATGAAGGTTCGCGTGGCTCGACGGCTGGTCCGGGCCAGCATCTACTTCGCGGTGTGTTAGTCGCTATGGAAATTGCTCTTGCGATGCTGCTGCTCGTTGGGTCTGGGCTGCTGTTGCGAAGCTTTTCCCGATTGCAGGAAGTTCCGCCGGGTTTTCAGCCCGATCATCTTCTCGTCGCAGACATTCCTCTATCGCCGACGGCCTATGCCAAGCCGCAGGATCGTTACCAGTTTTTCGACCGTCTCGTCGAGCGCGCCAAGGCGCTGCCCGGTGTTCGATCCGCCGCCGCGGCTTCTTTTCTTCCCGTCAGCGGAGGCGGTTCCATCATCCACTTCAATATCACCGGGCATCCTCCGAAATCGCCGCACGAGTTTGTCGCAGCGGGGTACCGCACCATAACGCCCAATTATCTCGAGACATTAGGTGTACCGCTCCTGCAAGGAAGATTTTTTGATCGCGGCGACAACGACAAGTCACCCGCGGTCGTGATAATCAACGCAACGATGGCTCGCACTTTTTTCCCCAACGAAAATCCGCTCGGAAAACGGCTCCAACTCGGCGCGCTTCCCGACCAGGAAGTGCCGACCATGGAAATCGTCGGCGTAGTCGGCGACGTTCGCTCTGGCCTGGACACTGACCCGCAAGCGGAAATGTACTTGCCCTATAGGCAGGCGGACTTGCTTTTGCCGGTGTTCCAGCTCTCCGTAGTGATGCGCACGGCAGGCGATCCGACGCTCCAGACAACGGCACTGCGCAGCGCACTCGCGGAGATCGACCCGAATCAGCCGCTCGTAAAAGTTCGCACCATGGAGGAAAACATGGCCACCACGGTCGCTCAGCCCCGTTTTCGCGCCTGGCTGATCGGAATCCTTGCCATGCTCGCTTTGGTGCTCGCCGCGGTCGGTGTCTACGGCGTGATGTCTTACACTGTGACGCAGCGCACGAGTGAAATTGGCATTCGTGTAACACTTGGCGCGCAGCCGCAAGATGTGTTCCGACTTGTCGTTGGAGAAGGGCTGCGGCTCGCGTTTTTTGGCGTGGCCGTTGGGCTGATAGCAGCTTTAGCTCTCACACGCCTGCTGCACAGCTTCCTATTCGGCATCAGCGCGTACGATCCGCTCACATTTATTGGGGTTTCGGTTCTCCTGACGCTTGTTGCGATCGTAGCCTCTTACATCCCGGCCCGCCGCGCCACCCGCGTCGATCCTATGATCGCCCTGCGATACGAATAGGCCTCAGCTCGCAATCGTTACCGGTTTAGCCAGCCGGAAACTAACTCACGACCGATAGTTCGGTTCGTTGACTTCAGCTCTAGCGGCCACCTACAATGTGCGCGAATCTATCTCGACAAATTTTCTCGACTCCGTCGAGTCTCGGAGTGAAATGCCGGATTCCCCCTCTCTTGTTGGGCAAACTGTCTCGCACTACCGCATCATCGAAAAGCTCGGCGGTGGTGGAATGGGAGTGGTCTATCGCGCAGAAGACACCAAGCTGAAGCGCCAGGTGGCGCTGAAATTCCTGCCGCACGATTCCCTGTCGGACAAATCCTCGCTGGAACGTTTCCAGCGCGAAGCGCAAGCCGCCTCCTCGCTGAATCATCCCAGCATCTGCACGATTTACGACATCGACGAAGACGCGGGCGTGCCTTTCATCGCCATGGAATTGCTGAAAGGCACCACGCTGAAGCATCGCATCAGCGGCCAGCCAATGCCGCTCGACGCGCTGCTCGAAATCAGCATCGATGTGGCCGACGCGCTCGAAGCAGCGCACACCGAAGGCATCATCCATCGCGACATCAAGCCTGCCAATATTTTCGTCGCTGAGCGCGGTCACGCCAAAGTTTTGGATTTTGGTTTGGCCAAGCTTTCCATCGTGGCCGAGGACGGCGGAGTTACCGGCCGACCCACAGCGACGGCAGACCAACTTCTTACCAGTCCGGGAACGGCGGTGGGCACGGTTGCGTATATGTCGCCGGAGCAGGTGCGCGGTAAAACGCTGGACGCGCGCAGCGATCTGTTTTCATTCGGAGTGGTTTTGTACGAAATGGCGACGGGCTCTCTGCCCTTCCGCGGCGACACCAGCGGCGTCATCTTCGACGCGATCCTAAATCGCGAACCACCCGCGCCCGTGCGCCTGAATCCTGACCTGCCGGCAAAGCTGGAGGAAATCATCACCCGCGCGTTGGAAAAAGACCGCAACCTGCGCTACCAACATGCGTCGGACCTTCGCGCGGAGCTGCAGAGACTCAAACGCGATTCCGATTCGGGGCGGTCGGTCGCGGCACCGGCCACGGAGCCGGGATCGAGTGCCCGCGCAGAAGATTCGCAAGTGCCATCAGGGAGCGGGCGGTCGGCGGTGCCGGTGGTGACTCCTGAACGGTCGGGCAGTTCCGTAGTACAGGCAGCAAAGGAACGCAAAGGAGCGCGCGCCGCCGCAGTTGTAATTGTGCTGCTGCTCTTAGGAGCAGCGTTCGGCGTCAATTTTCTTCTGCATCGCAAGCCAGCGCCCTCGACATTCGATAAGTTCTCGATTTCGCAGATCTCGGAAACGGGCAAAATAACCGCAACAGCAATTTCGCCCGACAGCAAATACGTCCTCAACGTTGTGCAGGACGGCGGCAAGGCCGGCCTCTGGCTCCGTCATCTTCCGACAAACAGCAATACGCAAGTGGTATCTCCTTCAGCAAGCGCACTCCTTACTCCCATGTTTTCACCCGACGGGAATTACCTTTATTTTCGCAAATACGACGCTGGCTTCGGTGTTCTGGCGCGTGCGCCGGTTCTGGGGGGAGCTCCGGAAACGCTGGTGAACGGTGTGGACAGCAACGTCAGTTTTTCTCCTGATGGTAAGCGTATCGCCTATCTCCGCTATGACAACCAAGCAACGCAGAAATGGACATTGTTTGTTGCAGACGCGAACGGCGAAGCTCAAAAGCCCTTGATTAGCGGGCCGATGAGCGAGCCGGCTTGGTACGTAGCTTGGGCGCCGGACGGCNAGAAGATTGCTCTCTCGTATCAGCCCCATCGCGGTGTTCTGGGTACCATTCAATTGGTTGACGTCGCCTCCGGACTGGAAAAGATGCTGGTGGAGTATCCGGATCGAATTATTTTTGACCTTCAGTGGGCTCCGGACGAGAGCGGACTGTTTGTAACCTTCACCGAGAGAAAATTAGAACTGGGTCGCCGTCAAATCGCTTTTGTTTCTGTTCCGGCAGCGAAATTTCAGGAAATCACCAAGGATACAAATAGCTATCACGGACTTTCTCTGTCCGCTGACGGCAAGACACTCGCCACCACGCAAGGGAAAAATTCGCAAAGCCTTTATCTTATGGCTGCCACGGGAACCAAAGCCGCGCTGCCGTCCCCAATTCTCCAGCAGAATTATTGGTTGACCTATTCCAGCTTCGCCGGCGACGACGAGTTGTATGTTCCCGGGCGAACGAGTCTTCTACGAATGCCCTTGGACGGCAGCCATCCGGTATCGATGCTCAATGATCCGCGCGCTTACATACAGTCTCCCTCGCCTTGTTGGGAACCATCCTCCGGACCCGCCCCTCAAGCGCACAAGCCGCGTTTCGTCGTTTTCAGTTGGTTTGGCCGTGGTGATAGAAGTAACCAAGGGAACATCTGGCGCGCCAATAGCGACGGAACGGATCCCGTGCGCCTCACTGACGGTATGTTTCAATTCATTTGCTCCTGCTCGCCAGACGGAAAGGGCGTTTACTTTTGGGATAGTTCTTCCGGAGACCGAGGCGAAATGAAATACGTTCCGATCGAAGGGGGAACTTCAGAAATCGTTCCAGGCAGCGACATTCCCAATAGCTATGTCTATCCTCGGTTTTCGGTTTCGCCGGATGGGAAGACGCTCGCGCTTTCTATAAAATTATACGAGACATCATCGCGGAGCGGCACCGGTACAAGAAAGGTTGCGCTCGTGCCGCTCGATGCGGGTTCCAATCCCCAGGTACGCTTGATCGATCCTGATCCTCGATTCTCGGGCTATCCGGTACTTACACCCGACGGTAAAGCAGTTGCCTATCCCATCGCCGTTGACGGTGTGGAAAATCTTTGGATCCAATCCCTGGACAGTTCGGCGGGACGGCAAATCACTAATTTCCCGAACGAAGAAATCGACAGTTTTGTCTACTCACCTGACGGAAAATCCATCCTGATGGTCCGCAGTCACCTCGAATCCGACGCCGTAGTCCTTCGCGATACCGGCGCATCCTCAGAATGATTCGGGCAGTTCTCTCTGGGTCTCCAGAATTATATCCGAACAAAAAAAGCCCGGCCCTCCCAGGAAGGCCGGGCTGTGCTGCGCGGGCGGAAGTTACTTCCCGAAATAACCTCTGTCGCTTCCTACTCCCGTGCAGAAGTCCCATCCGAAAACTGCGAAGCTGCCGATGTTCAGGCCGCAGGTCCCGAATTGGATATCGTTGAATGCAAGCGGATCAAATACATTATTGTAGATTTCGGTGTTCTCGGCTTGGCTCGATTTGCGGAATTTGCCGGCAGAATTAACGATTCCCGCCAGCGAAGGCGCCGCAACGCTGGTCCCACCCACCACGAACCAGCCCGTGCCCAACACTGGGTTGCTGTCGAAGACCCAAACTCCGGTGTTCGGGTTCGAGTCAAAGGAAAGGTCCGGAGTGCCACGGAAATTTCCGACGATATTTCTTATCCCGTTCTGGAAGGCCGGACGGGGTTCCACTTGGCTCGGGCCGCCGCCGGCGTCCTGCCATGTGTTTTCGAGTTCGAAAGCCCCGGTGGTGCTATTGCGTGAGAGGGTAGTGCCTCCGGCCGAAATCACATTCGGAGATGCGCTGGGATAGATAACACCGGGACTGTCTCCAGCCGAGGCAAAATAAACGACGCCAGGCGTGGTGAAGTCCACGTCGAACAGCGCTTCGTTGGAGCCTTCCCCGGTTCCGAAACTCATCGAGACTTCACCGCCCCCGTTCTGAGCCACAAGCTGGCTGGCCAGGACTGCGGCATTGAACAGGTTGATAAGGTTAAGGTTCTTCGCTTCGACCAAGAAAATCTTGGCGTTTGGAGCCATGGCGTGCGACCACTCGATGTCCAGCGAGGTTTCGAGTTCAGAGCCGCCGGTTGGGTCTTGGGCCGGCCGTGTCGTCGTTGCCACCGTCCCATTCGCGAACACGACTGTGAAGTTTGCCGCAGGCAAACCAAATTGCGCGGAAAAAGTAGCCAGATCGCTAGCCGCTGTCGGATCGTCGAAAGCTTCCACCAGGGCTATCGCGCCTCCGCCGCCGGTTGGATTCTGTGTGGTTACGTTCGGATTGCAGCTATGGTCGAACGGCGGAGCATTTTCATTGACCAGCTGGTACACGCACGCAATCGAGGCGGGAGTTTCAAAGAAGAAGCCCGCAAACGGCGGCAACTCCTGTGGCTGAGCCGCTGGCCCGAATTGACCGCTTTCCGGAACCCATAATTTAATGTTGGTATGGGCGTTAACGCCGGCATCACCCGGCAGCGCGATGCTAGATTGCGGAGTCATGATATGGCCGGTGTGGCTGGGCTGATTAGCAGTCTGAGCCAGGCTGGCCGTAGACGACAGCAAAAACAACGTCAAGAGACACAACGTAGAGGCGAAGATTTTTCGCATGCTTTTATCCTTTTGCTGCATAAGAAGGTAGGGATGCGCACACAAGCTGGGCCTACGGGGGTTGTGTGGGCAAACAAACGCTGCAACGAAATAACACTGGCGTTGAATTATTGTCAAGGGCTAACTTCGCCAATTCACACGCCAAAAACGATTCCGAGCCTAGGCGGTATAGAACTCAGCCCTCGATTCAGCTCGTGGTCCTTCGCTTGGTATTCGCAACGAAACGCGAGCGGGGTGGCGCGGATCGCTGCTGAAACGTATGCAGCGACGGGCAGTCCCGCAGATGCACACAAACCCAAATACAATCACCGCGGCAAGCTGCTCAATTGCCCGCGCGGAACTCGCGGTCGAAGTTCAGCGATTTGTGATATTTCTCGGCGGTGCCGCGTTGCATGCTAAACAATCAGCCCAGCACGATGCGGATGTTGTGGACCGCTCCGTCGTCGGCCAAGGGAATACTAGCGGCGCCGGGCAAAAGCTTGCCGTCCAATTCGGTGAGCGCCACGCCGCGCGCGACGTTCGACGGATTCTCCACCTTGATCTTGTAGATCGCCGAGTGGTAGCGGAAGTCGATGGAGTAACCCGGCCAATTGCGAGGTATGCACGGATCAATGCTGAGAATCATGCCCCGCAGCCGAAAGCCGAGTATCGACTCTAAGCCTGTGCGGTACAGCCATCCCGCAGAACCGGTGTACCAAGTCCATCCACCTCGGCCAACATGTGGAGCCTCTGCATAGATGTCTCCCGCTACGACGTAGGGCTCTACTTTGTAACGCTGCACGTTCGCGCGCGAACTAGTCCGGCTGATCGGGTTCATGAAGCGGAAGAGTTCAGTAGCTTTGTCTCCGTCTCCTTGCGCGGCGAAAGCAATCGCAACCCAAGTGGCGGCATGCGTATATTGCCCGCCGTTCTCGCGAATTCCCGGAACATAGCCCTTGATATAACCCGGGTCGCGAGGAGTCTTGTCGAATGGCGGGGTCAAGAGCAAGATCAAGCCGTCTGCATGACGAATTAGTTGTTTATCAACCGCCGCCATGGCT
>JGI12677J13195_1000098_pt1 | contig 16385 bp, 12 predicted proteins | sample JacPinW_OM2H0_O3_FD_13195 | JGI IMG/M metagenome (IMG submission 13195) | reverse complement strand
GGCGTGAAAACAAAACCGAAAACCGAGAGGATCAACAATACGAGTGGAAGCACGGCGACATCGCCGATGCCGCGAATCTGCCATTTTTCTCCCCAGCGTTTGAGCGACCAATCCAGGGACCAGCGCAATAGCGAGAACCCCACAACGATCACAATGAGAATGAAAAGCATATCCTTATAAATGTGATGCAGGACGTAGTGGCCCATCTCGTGTCCCATCACAGCTTGGATTTCTTCTGGCGAAGCGCGGCGAAGAAGATTGTCGTTGAGCGTGATGCGCATGGTGCTGCCAAGGCCGCTGACGTTCGCGCTCATGCGCGTGGACTGGCGCGAGGCGTCGATTTCGTAAACATCTTTTGCCGGAATGCCGTTGGCGTGAGCCATGCTGAGAATGGGCTGAGTGACTTTGGGATCGTTAAGGGGCGTGATTTTGTTGAATATGGGAAAAATAAAAACGGGAGCGATCAGAGCCGTGAACATCACGAAAATAAAAGTAACGATCGCGGCCCAAATGTGCCACGTACGGGGCAAGCGACGGACCACGCCAAAAAGAAGCATGACCAAAATGCCTCCCAGCGCTATGCCGACAAGTAGTTCTTTGAACTGATCGCCCATCCAAGGACCGAACGTCTGCGTGGCCAGGCCGTATTTATGTTCGCGCAAGTAGCCTTCATAAACCGCGAGCGGAAAGCCCAGAATGAAGGTGACGACTAGATATTCCGTCCAATAAATCAGCGTTTGGAGCGGCTTGAAGCGAGTGATGCGTTCGGCGAGATTGCGCATCCCCGCAGACCAGCGAAGATTCAGGAGCAAGAGGCAAACTACCGCGCCGTAGAGAAAATCCCAGAGAATCAGCCAGTAGCCACCTTCGAAGTAGGCATCGGATTTTGCCGTCGCGTCGGCGGGAATCTGTGCGATGTATGCGTCCGTGGCTGCGTCGGCACTGAAGTTTGCGGACGGTTGCGCTGCGGGCGGAACAGTAAGTACCGATGGCATGGCCGTGGCCGGCTGAGCGCCTGGCCCGGGCGTCTGCTCCGCATGCGCTGGGAAAAGACCTAAAGACAAAACCAGAACGAGCAGGCCGATAGAAACGCCTCTGCGTAAATTCATGTTTCTCCCCGGGCGCGAGCTCTCCGTTGCCACGGAGTATACGCGGAGAGACCTTTAATAGTTTCAATTTTGTGGGTTGCAGGAGAGCGGCTCAGCCGTGCTATACTTTTTGGCCCGCACCTCCCAACGCGCGTTTCTGCCATGGGAGCGAGGGAAAGCGGACAGCGAACAGGTTTTCGCAAGTCCGGGAGGTGAGTTTATCGCAGAACGTGGTGGGAGTAGTGCTCTCAAAGTAAACGAGCGAATACGCGCTCGCGAAGTTCGCGTGGTCGACGAAGAGGGAAACCAGCTGGGCGTGATGACTCTGCCCGACGCGATGAAGGCCGCGCGAGAAGCCGGGCTGGACGTGGTGGAAATTTCTCCGAATGCCGTGCCGCCTGTCTGCAAGATTGTGGACTACGGCAAGTTTCTCTATGAAGCGAACAAGAAGGCTCACGAAGCCAAGAAGCACCAAAAAAGTTCGCACATCAAGGAAGTGAAGTTCCGGCCCTCCACGGCCGAGCATGATTACCAGGTTCGCAAAAACCAAATCATCCGCTTTCTCGGTGAAGGCTACAAAGTGAAAGCGATGATCTTTCATCGCGGCCGCGAAATGGCGCACCAGGACGTAGGCCGCGCCAAGATGGACCGGTTGATGAGAGATATCGTCGATCACGCGCAAGTGGAATTCGGGCCGCGCATGGAAGCAAACATTCTGCTCGCGCTGCTCGCACCGAAAAAAGGCGCGTGAGGAGGCGGGCTTCAGACTTATTTTTTTTCAATGGCGCTGCGACGATGCGCAAATCAAGTTGAAGAGGAAATCGTGAAGAAGAACAAGAAAAAGAAGCTGAAGACACATCGCGGCGCAGCCAAGCGTTTCAAGATCACTTCCACCGGCAAAATTATGCGTTGGCATTCCGGCAAGCGCCATTTGCTGGGCACCAAGAAACCACGGCGCATGCGGAAGCTGGCGAATGCTGTCGTCGTGAATCCGTCGAACGTGCGGAACATCCGCCTCGCGCTGCCTTACGGCATCGAATAGCGGCCGGAATTTGCAAGGTTTGTCTGGGCCGCGCAACTAGGCGGCACGAAGCGAAATACGCAAAGATTTTTACCGTGCTTGGCAGCGCGTAACGGGTGCCTGCCAGCCGGTGCTCCGGCTATGTAACTTAAAGCCGCTGGAGCGCAAAAGCAGTTCTACGAGACAAACCCGTCCTGTTGCCTGCGTAATTTTGCGGGCGGCTGGCCACGTTTGTCTCCCCGTGCAGTGACAGTGACACAATTTGATTTGAAGCGCCTTTAGGGCGCGTAACAGGAGATCAAGCTATGCCTCGAGTTAAACGTGGAACCAAACGCCGCGCCCGCCGAAAAAAGCTTCTGAAACACGCCAAGGGGTTTTTCCTTACCAAGGGAAAGCTTTACCGCTCGGCGAAAGAAGCCGTGAACCGCTCGCTGCGTTACACCTACCGCGACCGTCGCACGCGCAAGCGCGACTACCGCACATTGTGGATTCAACGCATCGGCGCAGCAGCTCGCAACAACGGCATCACCTACAGTCAGTTGATTCACGGCCTGAAAGTCGGTGGCATTGAGCTGGATCGAAAGATTCTCGCGGATATGGCGGTGCACGACGCGGACGGATTTACCGCGCTGGTTGCCACCGCGAAGCAGCACGTGGCGAAAGCCCCCGCGGATGCGAAGTCGCACGCAAAGCCGGAACATGTCCGCCATCGCGACGAAGGCTAGCCGACTGTTGCAATGTAGCTCACCTCTTTAGAGGTGAGGATTTGCTACCACTGCCAAATGTGACGTCATCATGACGACAACCGACCCTACGAAGCAAACCCTCGCGCAACTCGGCGTTGGGTCACCAGATCGGGTGGCGAGCTTGTTCGAGGACGTTCGTCGACGTTTCGATGAAGAAACGTCGAATATGAATCGCGTGACGTCCGACGAGGGAGCTGCGAGCGACGCGTTGCGTCTGAGCTGGCTGGGACGAAAGGCCGGAGTTCTCACACTTGTCACGAATAACTGGCTCAAGACGGCGCCGCCAGAACTAAAACCCGCCGTTGGGCAAGAGCTGAACAAGCTCAAGGCATATGTCGAATCCGCTCTCAATGAGCACCTTCGCAATCTCCAAGCTTCTGCCGAGAAATCCGCGGCTGCGCGCGACAAAATCGACCTTTCACTCCCGGGGATCGAACGCGCATTCGGCACGCGACATCTGATTCGCCAAACCTTCGAGGAACTACAGCGCATCTTCACCGCAATCGGTTTCAGCGTAGTCGAAGGCCCTGAGATCGAGACGCCCTATTACAATTTCGAAGCGCTCAACATCCCCGAGCACCATCCCGCGCGCGACAACATGGACACTTTTTATATTGAAGGCGCGCGGACTAGCCACCTGTTGCGCACACACACTTCGCCGATGCAAATTCGCACGATGGAGAAAGAGAAGCCGCCCGTTCGTATCGTGGTGCCGGGAAAAGTCTATCGCCGCGATAACCCGGATGCGACGCACGGCTACATGTTCCACCAGATTGAAGGCCTCGCGGTGGACACGGACATCACCTTCTGCGATTTCAAAGGCACGGTGGAATATTTCGCGCGCGAATTTCTGGGGCCGAAAACGAAGACACGCCTGCGGCCGAGTTATTTTCCGTTTACCGAGCCTTCCGCTGAAGTGGACGCGACCTGCCACGTCTGCGGCGGCAAGGGCTGTCGCGTTTGCAAATTCTCCGGCTGGATCGAATTGTTCGGCGCGGGCATGGTGAATCCTGCGGTGTACGGCTTCGTGAAGTACGATCCGGAGCGACTCTCTGGTTTTGCGTTCGGCATGGGCGTGGATCGTCTAGCTATGATGAAATACGGTGTCACCGAAGTGCCGCTGCTGTTTCAGAACGACGTGCGCTTCTTGCAGCAATTTCCGTAGCGAGTGCCGAGTGTCGTTGCGTTCTTGCCTCCTTTTGAGCTGCGACGCTCGAATTTCGCGGCATAGCTAGGCTGAGTTTTTGACCATGAAGGTTCTCTACAACTCGCTGAAAGAATTCGTCGACGTGAAGGCGGCGCCCGCTGACCTGAAGGTGCGGCTTTCTTTGGCTGGCGTAGCAATCGATTCGGTGGAAGAGTCGGCCGCGGGCCCCGTCCTGGACGCCGAAGTGACCGCGAATCGTCCCGATTGCCTTGGCCACTACGGCATCGCGCGTGAAGTTGCAGCAATCTATCGTTTGCAGCTCAAGCCCGTACAGTCAAAGCTGAAAGAATCCGCCGAGAAAACCGCCGATGCAGTGCGCGTCGAAATCGAAACGCCGGAACTTTGCGGACGTTACACCGCTCGGATTTTGCGCGGCGTGAAAGTGCAACCCTCGCCGGATTGGCTGCGGCAGCGTCTCGAAGCGATGGGGCAGAAGTCCATAAACAACGTGGTGGACGTCACGAATTACGTGATGTTCGAGCTGGGCCAGCCCATGCATGCATTTGATCTGGATAAGTTGAGCGCTCCTCGCATCGTCGTGCGGCGCGCGCGCCCGGGCGAAAAAATCCGCACGCTCGACGGTGTGGAGCGAACGCTTACGAAAGATCTATGCGTGATTGCAGACGCGGCGCGTCCTGTTGCTATCGGCGGCGTGATGGGCGGAGCGGACAGCGAAATCAGTTTCAGCAGCAAAAATATTCTGCTGGAGTCCGCGTGGTTCGATCCTATTTCGGTTCGGCGCACGGCGAAAGCATTGGGATTGCGCTCGGAAGCTTCCTACCGTTTCGAACGCGGCGCCGATTCGGAAATGGCCGAACTGGCTTCGCGGCGTGCCGCGGAGCTAATTCAGCAGATGGCCGGCGGCGAGATTCTCGCGGGCGTTGTGGATGTTTATCCATCTCGCGAGCCCGAAAAGAGAATTCAGTTGGCGCGAAAAGAAATCCTGCGCGTGATGGGCGCGGATGTCCCGGACCGCGAAGTGGAAGATATTTTGAGCGCGCTGGGATTTCGCCCCACGCGGGTGGACGCGAATCGCGGCAGCGACGGCTCGCTCGCGGCGATTTGGGAATGCAAACAAGTTTCGTGGCGCCATGACGTGACTCGCGGGATCGATCTGGTGGAGGAAGTCGCTCGCCATTACGGTTACGACAAATTCCCTGCTCGTCTTCCGCCCGCGAAAAAGCCGGCTCTGCGTTTGCCCCATGCGGAGGCGACCGACCGCTTGGTGGAACGTGCCGTCGGGCTCGGCTACCAGGAAATCGTCGAGATTCCCATCGTGGATTCTCAACGCGATGCGCTGTTTCGCGCGGAAGGATTCCATCCCGCCGTGATCGGCAACCCACTCGCGGAAGATGCGTCGGTGATGCGATCGACGGGCATCGTCAGCATGGTCCGTGCGATTGAGTGGAATTTGAATCACGGCAATCGCGACCTGCGACTCTTTGAAATTGGCAAGACTTACGAACTGCGCGACGGAGCGCCGGTTGAAACGCCTGTTCTCACGCTGGGGGCAACCGGATTGGTGCGCGAGAAAACAATCCACGAAGCAGCGCGTGAATTCAGTTTCGCGGATTTGAAAGGCGACCTCGACCGCATCGGCGAACTCGCTGGTGGGTTGGACTGGCAGTCGAGCGGGCCGGCTTGGCTGTCGACCGCGCGCGCCGCTCATTTTGCGCTCGCGAAGAGCAAGGGCGAGCAACTGGGCATCGCCGGCCAACTCGTTCGGCGCATTGCCGACCAGTTGAAGCTGCGGCAAGACGTGTATCTTGCAGAGCTGAGGCTCGAACCCCTATTGCTAGGCATCGAAGCGGCACGTTCCGCGCTGCGCTTTGTGCCCTGGCCGCGTTACCCTGTTGTGGAAAGAGATTTTTCGCTGGTGCTACCGGACGGCGTGACGTTCGCGCAAGTGGAGCAGACCATCCGCGCGCTTAAAATCGGCGAGCTTCAAACCATTGAACCTGCCGATCTTTTTCGCGGCGGCCAGATTCCCGCCGGAAAATATTCACTGATGATCCGCGTGAAATTCCAAAGCGCGCAGGGAACGCTTACCGACACCCAGCTCGCCGAATTCACTTCCCGCATCGTCGCTGCACTCGAACAAAAGCTGGGCGCCAGCTTGCGCGCGAGCTAGTCTCCACGCGCCCGATATCGCATCCAGCCCATTGCGCACGGATGCATGATGGCCGACAATGGCGGAAGCTCAGCAGGGAGCGCAACCGTGAAAATAGAAATTTACGACCAAAGTTACAACGTAAACGCAGATGGGAATGAAGAATATCTCTCAGAGTTGGCCGCCTACGTCGACGGCAAAATGCGGTCGATTGCGGAATCCACGCGCATGGTGGACTCGCTAAAAGTCGCGGTGCTGGCTGCGCTGAACATCGCCGACGAGACGTTCACGCTGCGAAAGCGACAGCAGGAGATCGACGGCCCGCTCCGCAAGCGCGTGGAAAAATGCGTGGCCATGGTGGAGAAGGCCCTCGAGCATACGAACTGATTTTGGGCCCCAGGGCAGTTGTTGGCAGGCACAACCCATTTGTGCTGGGAGCCATCTGCTATATGATTAGGGCTGGGTTTCGACAGACCCCGAGCAATGCGTAACCAAAAGGCAATTCGGTGTGTGCTGGTCCCCGTAGCGCTGATCGTGCTGCTGGTATTCGTCACGACACTGGGCAGCGTTTGGCATCACCACGCACATTCTTCGGAAGCGAACTGCTCGATTTGCCATGTAAATCACCAGCCCATGGAGCGGCCGCTCGCCAGCGACCGCACTCCTGCACTGGCCCAGTTGGAATTTCGGCCCGAACCTTCAGAGCCTGCTTTTGCTCCGTCTCCCTTGGCGCCTCGTCTTCCGGCCCGCGCTCCTCCCGCCGTTTAGTTTTCCACGTTAGGTTCGGCGTCGTTCGCGACGCTCCGACTCACTTTCTATCCGTTTAGCAGAGGTTGAAAACTATGCTCGTACAACGTGTGCGACCAGCAGTGCTCTTACTCGCTGTGTGTCTTTCCAGCGGGATTTTAGCGCCAAAGTGCAGTGCGCAGAACCCACCGGCCCAGCCGCCCGTGCCTCCGGCACCTAAGATACAGGCGCCCGCGGCGCAGGTTCACGGCGCCGTTCGCCTGACGCTGGATGAAGCTATTCAATTGGCCCTGGAACACAACCACAATTTGAAGGCTGCAGAGACAACGATTCAGCAAAACCAGGCACTGGAAATCACGGCGAATCTGCGGCCGAACCCGGTTCTGACGGCGGACGCGCAGTTTATTCCACTCTTTCAGCCGGAAAACTTTAACGCCGACTATGTCGACAACGTCATGCAGTTTGATATTGGCGTTTCTTATCTGTTCGAACGCGGAAAGAAGCGCCAACACCGCTTGCAAGCCGCCGAGGACACCACGGCGCAGACGAAATCGACCGTGGCCGATAACGAACGCACGCTCACCTTCAGTGTGGCTTCCCAATTCTTCAGCGTGCAGCTCGCCGAATCCACTCTCGATCTAGCGATAGAAGACATGAAGAGCTTTCAGAACACGGTCGACATCAGCCAAGCGCGTTACAAAGCCGGTGACATCAGCGAAGGCGACTATCTCAAGATAAAGCTCCAGCTTCTCCAGTTCCAGAGCGACGTGTCGCAGGCGCAGCTCGCCAAAATTCAAGCGCTCGTCGGCCTGCGGCAATTCCTCGGATACCAAACCGTTGGAGCGGATTACGACGTCTCCGGAGATTTCGACTACCTGCCGGTCACCCTCAAACTGGAAGATTTGCAATCGAAAGCGTTGCAGAGCCGCGCTGATCTGCGCGCCGCGCAACAAGGCGTAGTCGCGGCCAAGAGCCAGCACGAACTGGCGAAGGCCAACGGCAAGGTGGACGTCACCGGCACGTTCAATTACGACCATGTTAGCGAGACCAACACCGCCTCGGTTTTCGGCAGCTTCCAAATTCCGATCTTCAATCGCAATCAGGGCGAAATCGCGCGCACGAATTACGCGATTAATCAGGCTCAGGAGCTGGAACTCGCGGCGAACGATCAGGTGATGAGCGATGTCCTTAACGCCTACGAGTCGGTTCGGGATAATGACCAGGTTGTGTCGCTCTATCGCGCTGGATATCTCGACGCAGCGAAAGAATCCCGCGACATCACCGAATATTCCTACAAGCGGGGCGCCGCAAGCCTGCTGGATTTTCTCGATGCCGAGCGGAGTTATCGGGCTACGGAGCTTGCCTATCGCCAGTCTCTCGCAGCTTATCTGACGGCGGTCGAGCAGCTTCGTGAGGCTGTCGGAGTGAGGAATCTGCCATGACGAATTTGAGAATTATAAAACGCGCGACCTGCATTGTATCCGCCACTGCGCTCGTGATTTTGCTCGTGGGCTGCGGCTCGGAACGAGGCGCGAATGAAATGACCTCGTACTCGTCAGGCGAATCGAAAACCGATACCCCGGGGCTGTTTACCATCCCTCAGGATCAGATGTCGCACGTTCAGATCGTCACGGTACAACCCTCGAAGATTACTCGCACGCTCCGGCTGACCGGAGCCGTGGCTTACAACGCGTTCAGCACCACCCCCGTCATCACTCAAGTCGGCGGGCCCGTCGCCAAGATTTTGGTGGTCCCCGGAGACCGCGTCAAACGCGGCCAGCCGCTTTTGGAAGTCAGCAGCCCCGATTACTCCCTATTACTCGCTGCCTATTTGAAAGCACGGGATGTCTTCCGTGTAGCGAATAAGAATTACGAGCGCGCCCAGGATCTTTTCGCGCACCACGCCATCGCCGATCGCGATCTGTTGCAGGCCGAGTCCGATCGCATACAAGCGCAGGCGGATTTGAGCGCGGCGGAGCAGGGAATGAAAATTCTGGGAATCCCAAAGCCGGAGGATCTGGAGAAGTCTCCCATCTCAGCTCAGATTCCTTTGCTGGCGCCCATCGGCGGAGAGGTCGTGGAACGGCTCGTCTCGCCGGGACAAGTAATGCAAGCGGGCACCACCCAGGCGTTCACCATTTCAGACATGAGCACCGTTTGGGTGCTGGCGAATATTTATCAGGGCGACCTCGCTTACGTGAAAGACGGAGACCAAGCCACGATCACCACTGATTCCTATCCCGATAAATTTTCGGGCAAGATTTCGTTTATTTCACCGGCGCTGGACCCGACTACCCGTACTTTGCAAGCCCGTATCGTGGTCGATAATCCCGGCGGAAAATTAAAGAAGGATATGTACTGCGTCGCGACCGTAACTGCTGGAACGATCTCTAACGCGATTGCCGTCCCCGACTCCTCGATCCTGCGCGACGACGAAAATCAGCCGTTCGTCTATGTGGCTACCAGCTCCAATCAGTTTGGCCGGCGGCAAGTCGATATCGGGCAAAGTGAAAATGGCCAAACGCAAATTCTAAAGGGGCTTTCACCGGGAGACAAACTGGCTGCGAACGGCAGCTTATTTTTGCAATTCGCCAATTCGTTCCAGCACTAAGGCAGCCGAAATCTAAATGATTAATCGAATCGTCCAATTCGCGCTGAAGCAGAGATTCCTGGTCTTGATGCTGGTGGGGTTCGTCATCATCGCAGGCGGAATCTCATTCCAGCGCATGCCTGTGGACGCCTACCCGGACTTGTCGCCTCCCATGGTGGAGATCATCACGCAATGGCCCGGACACGCGGCGGAAGAAATCGAGCGGTTGGTAACGCTGCCCACCGAAGTGGAAATGAACGGCGTGCCGAAAATGGCCATCCAACGATCGATTTCGTTGTACGGCCTCTCGGATGTGATCCTCACTTTTGACGAAGACACCGACGATTATTTCGCGCGTCAGATTGTCTTCCAGCGCCTGAGCGAAGTGACTTATCCCGCCGGCGTGCAGCCCACACTCGCTCCTCTCTCCAGTCCCTCCGGCCTGGTGTATCGCTACGTGCTCGAAAGCCCGGATCGTTCTCCGCAAGAATTAAAAACATTCGAAGACTGGGTGATCGAGCGGGAATACAAGCAAGTTCGCGGAGTTGCGGACGATTCCGGATTCGGCGGAACCGTAATGCAGTATCAAGTGCTGCTCGATCCCGCAAGACTCTACGGCTACCACATCACAGTTCCTACCGTGATTCAGCAGTTGAGCCTCAACAATGCAAACACGGGCGGCGGCTTCTATTCGCAGGGAGAACAGTTTTACTACGTTCGCGGACTGGGCCTGATCCGCGATGAAACCGACATCGGCAGAGTAATCATCGGCACGCAGAACGGTGTTCCGGTGCACGTTCGGGATGTGGGCGACGTTGTGATCGGCCACGCGCCGCGCCTGGGTCAATTCGGGTTCAACAAGAACGATGACGCGGTCGAAGGCGTCATCATGATGCTCCGCGGCGACCAAACGCAAAACGTGCTGAAAGGCGTGGAAGAAAAAACTAAAGAACTGAACGAACATATCCTTCCACCGGACGTAAAAGTGCGGCCGTTTTACGACCGCAGCGACCTCGTGCGGCTGACCATCAGCACGGTTGAGGACAATTTGCTGCTAGGCATGACGCTGGTCTTGATCGTGCTTATTTTCTTTTTGGTCAGCATGCGCGCTGCCGTCATCGTGGCCATGACCATTCCTCTCGCGCTGCTTTTCTCCTTCATTTTCTTGCATGCCAATGGCGTTGCCGCGAATTTGCTCTCCATCGGCGCCATCGACTTTGGAATCATCATCGACGGCACGCTGGTAATGGTCGAAAACATTTACCGCGAACTGGGCCTGCGCGAGGGCCAGCAATACGATCTGCAGGAAGTGATCCTTGCGGCTGCCAAGGATGTGGATCGCCCAATTTTCTACTCCGTCGCGGTAATCATCGCCGGTTACATTCCCATCTACGCACTCACCGGACCGTCGGGAAAACTTTTCCACCCGATGGCGGACACCATGTCTCTCGCCCTGGTGGGCGCTCTAATCCTGACCCTCACGTTCGTGCCAGTGATGTGCTCCTACTGGTTCAAGAAGGGCGTACGCGAACGCGTGAACAAGCCGTTCGAATGGGTGCGCACGCGGTACGGTGGACAGCTCACCTGGTGCCTGAATCACCCGAAGGTCACCATGCTGGTAGCCATTCTGATTTTCGGCGCTTCACTGTTGCTGGTTCCATTTATCGGCGGTGAGTTCATGCCGCACCTCGATGAAGGCGCGTTGTGGGTCCGCGCGACCATGCCCTACACGATTTCTTATGAAGAAGCGGCCAAAATTGCTCCGCAGATTCGCGACATCCTGGCCAAATATCCGCAAGTAACGGAGGTCGGTTCCGAACTTGGCCGTCCTGACGACGGCACGGACCCCACGGGATTCTTCAACTGCGAATTTTACGTGGGATTAAAGCCTTATAAAGACGCGATTTGGAAGACAGGCGCCATCCACAATAAGCCCGAGTTGATTGAAGACCTTCAAAAGCAGCTCGACGCTTACCCAGGAATTATTTTCAATTACACTCAGCCGGCTGAAGATGCGGTGGACGAAGCTCTTACCGGTCTGAAGAGCGCGTTGGCGGTAAAAATTTACGGTTCGGATTTGAATGTGTTGCAAGACAGGGCACTCGAAATAAAGCGCCGCCTTTCGAAGGTGCGGGGCTTCACGGAACTGACCGTCGTGCGCGAACTCGGCCAGCCTAGTCTCCTTGTACAAGTGGATCGCGACAAAATTGCGCGTTATGGCATCAACGTCGCGGACGTGGAAGGCGTAGTGCAGGCAGCCGTAGGCGGGCAGGCAGCGACACAGGTAATTCAGGGCGAAAAGCTATTCGATCTTGTGGTGCGCATGAGGCCGGAGTTTCGCGAGAACGCCCAACAAATCTCCAATTTGTTGGTAGGCACTCCGACCGGTCAGCAAATCCCTTTAAGCGAACTCTCTGATATTCGCGAAGGCAACGGAGCGTCTTTCATTTATCGCGAAAATAATTCGCGTTATATCGGTGTGCAATACAGCATCGAGGGGCGCGACTTGGCAGGCGCGGTGAAAGAAGGCCAGCGGGCTATTGCGGATGTCTTAAAATCTTTGCCCACCGGCTATCGCATTAACTGGGGCGGCGAATACGGCGAACTCCTTGAAGCCGAACACCAAATGCTCATCGTGGGCCCGCTAGCGGTCCTGCTGATTTTCCTGATTCTCTTTGCGCTATATGGGAATTTCAAATTCCCGGTCACCATTGCGCTCGGCGTCTTGATGACCGAACCCGTGGGTGCTCTGATCGCACTGAAACTCACTCACACGCCATTCAGCGTGTCCTCTGTGCTCGGTCTGCTTGCGCTGATGGGGGTTTCAGTTGAAACGGCCGTGATCTTGGTGTCCTACATCAACAAGCTGCGTCTGGAGAAGAAGGATATTCGCACCGCGACGTTGGACGCTTCGCTCTTGCGATTGCGCCCGATCATGATGACCGCTCTCGTCGCCTGCCTTGGTTTGCTTCCCGCGGCGCTCTCCACCGGCATCGGCTCGGACACGCAAAAGCCGTTTGCTATCGTGATCGTGGCTGGCTTGATTTCGCGGCTATTTCTTGGCTTCTTTGTGAACCCGGTTCTGTACGAGATGGTGGCGAAAGAGGGCGATGTCCTGCAGGTATGACCGCGGAATTGGCTTATGCGAAGCAAGAATTTATTGTCACGATTGCGTCTAGTGCCGCGTCTAAGTAATATCTGTGCGGGGGTTTTCGGTCCTAATATGAAGCGGCGGACGACATACCGGCTTCTAGCCATTGTGGTCGCGGCTGTCGTGCTGTCTTTTGCATTCCAAGCGGCAGGCCACTGGCACAACCAATCCTTCGAAGACCAGCATTGCCGCATCTGCCATTTTGCTCACTCCGTAACGGTTGACTTCTCGCATGGCACCACCCTGCCCAGGCCACATGCGGCAGCTTGGTTGAATCCGACCAGCTCCGTAGATCCCCATCTTGAACTGGTCTTCGATCAGACTTCCCCGCGCGCACCTCCTACCCAGTCGTAATCCATTCATAAGAAAAACTGGCATGCGAAGCTCTCGTTTTCCGCTCGTTCGCGGGCGCTGAGTTCCGCGCATTTCCCACCATAACGACTGGATAAGCCCACGTGGGCCTAGGGAGATTCATATGAATTGCAGAAAGCTATTTTGGATCTTTACGGCAGTGTGTCTCTTGAGTCTTTTCACCGTGCGCGGCGTGCAAGCGCAATCTGCATCGATTTCCGGCACGGTCGTAGATCCTTCAGGCGGTGTAGTCGTGAACGCCACCGTGACGATTCATAACCCGGTGAGCGGCTTGGAACGTTCCACCGCCACCGATAGCTCCGGCAACTTTGCTTTTCCAAACGTGCCGTTCAACCCCTATCACCTCGCTGTGACCGCAAAGGGATTCGAATCGTACGCCCAGGATGTGGACGTTCGTTCCGCGGTGCCTCTGAGCGTTTCGATCGCCCTGAAACTGCAAGGCGCCTCCAGCACCGTAACCGTAGAGGGCGGAGGCGATCTCTTGGAGAACGACTCGACTTTTCATACGGACGTGGACCGCACTCTGTTCGAAAAGCTGCCTCTCGAGAGTCAATCCTCATCACTCAGTTCGCTCGTCACGCTCACGACTCCCGGTATCGCGGCGGACTCCAACGGCTTGTTCCACGGGCTCGGCGACCACGCGGAGAATTCATTTTCCGTTGACGGCCAGCCCATCACCGATCAACAGAGCAAAGTCTTCTCTAACCAGCTTCCCGTGGATTCGGTCTCGTCATTGGAAGTTATCTCCGGCGCACCACCCGCTGAATTCGGCGATAAAACCAGCGTCGTGATTGTGGCAACCACGCGCTCAGGTCTGGGTGTCACCACGCCTCACGGGAGCGTCTTCGCTTCCTACGGCGCGTTCGGCACCTCCAACGCCGGCTTCGACCTCGCCTACGGCGGCCAAAAATGGGGAAATTTCATCTCGGTGAGCGGATTGAACACCGGCCGATTCTTGGATCCTCCGGAATTCAGCGTTATGCACGACAAAGGGAACGAAGAAAACATATTCGATCGTGTGGATTATCAGTTCTCGACTGCGGATTCGATCCACTTCAACTTCCTTTACACGCGCTCCTGGTTTCAGACGCCCAATTCGTTCGATGCTGAAGACGCCACCGCTTGGAACGGCGTGGTAGTTGATAACGGCGGCCTCGATCCGAACGGCAATGTGGTGGGACCAACGGACCAGCGCTCGAAGATCGGCACCTTCAACATCGCACCCTCTTGGACGCACATCCTCAGCCCTAACGCCGTATTTACGCTTGGAGCCTTCGTCCGGCGCGACGATTACAACTACTATCCGAGCGATAATCCGTTCGCTGACCTCGGGCCACCAAGCCTGCAACGGCAGAGCGTCTCTCAGTTCCGGACGCTAACAAATGCAGGCGCGCGCGCCAATCTCTCTTACGTGCATGGCATCAATAACATCAAGGTTGGCGTCGTCTACGAGCAGACCTTTCTCCGTGAGCACGACAGTCTCGGTATCGTCGACCCCACTTTCAACGCACCCTGCTTAACTCTAGCCACCGCTCCGAATCCTGACGTGCCCGTCCAGGGTTTCACCGATCCATCCCAGTGCGCGGCTAGCGGTTTTCAGCCAAATGTGAGCACCAATCCAAACGCTCCGGCATCCACACTGTTTCCATTATTCAATCCCGTCCTGCTGCCCTTCGACCTGACCCGCGGAGGAACTCTTTTCAGAACCGATTCATCATTTCCTCTGCATACGGACGTGAAGCAACTGGCGATGTATGTACAGGACACGATCACCTGGAAAAACTGGTCATTCAACTTGGGCATACGCGGTGACTTGTACAATGGCTTGACCAAGGCGAATCAGGCCGAGCCGCGTCTCGGCGTGGCCTACAACATCAAGCCGACCAACACCATCCTGCGCATTTCCTATGCGCGTACTCTCGAAACTCCCTTTAACGAAAATCTGGTCCTTTCCAGCCTCGGATGCGAGTCTCCAGTCCTCAATCCCCTACTCGCTTGTGGAGCACTTTCGCCCGAGCCGCTCAGCGCGGGTTTCCGCAACGAGTTTCACGCGGGGCTGCAACAGGCGTTTGGGAAGTATTTCGTGCTGGATGGCGAATATATCTGGAAGTACACACACAACGGCTACGACTTCAGCGTGCTCGGCGATACGCCCATCACGTTCCCGATCGAGTGGCACAATTCGAAAATCCCTGGATTCGCGGTCCGCGGAACTGTACCCAACTACCATGGACTGACGGCTTTCGTGGTCATGTCAAGCGTGGCGGCGCGCTTCTTCACGCCCCAGATTGGTGGCGCCGGAGTTACTCCGCAGCCACCTGGCACCGGTTCCGTGCCGTTCCGCATTGATCATGACGAACGCTTCAATGAAACCACGCACCTCCAATATCAGCCCTGGAAAAAAGGTCCTTGGATGGGCTTCAGTTGGCGCTACGACAGCGGTCTGGTCGCCGGTGCATCCCCCTGCTTTGGCATCAACGCAAATAACGATTGTCCGCAAAGCACCACGCTAGGCGGCCAGCCTGCTATCTTGATGGAAGATCCCTTCGGCAATCCGCTCACTGCCGACCAGGAATTCCAAGCCGGCTTCTTCTGCGGCAGCCAGCACGCTACGCCGACGACGCCGCTGCCGAATCCTTGCCTCGCATCGCAATTCGGCTCGACGCTGATTCAAGTACCTAGACCGAACACCGAGGATGACGATCGTCATCCACCGCGCGTCGCTTCGCGGAGCCTGTTTGATCTGGCCATTGGCCACGATGACATTTTCCACCTCCATAACGACCGCTACAAATTCAGCGCTCGCGTGGAGGTGATCAACCTGGCCAACAACCTCGCGCTTTACAACTTCCTTTCCACCTTCAGCGGCACGCACTATGTCACGCCGCGCGCGATCACTGGCACCGTCGGTTTCCACTTCTAAGGTTCGAAGCGAGGGGAAAGGTGGGCCGTTAAGGACACCTTTCCCCCCGATCCTTTTCAAGAGGGAGACGAACTTTGACCAGCATGACGCCTAGGCGCATTCAGAAAATCCGAAAAGCACTTGGATTATCACAGGAAGATTTTGCCCACATTTTGTGGGTCACCTGGTCAACCGTAAATCGCTGGGAAATTGGAAATGCTGCTCCCACGGGAATGAATCTTCGCATTCTGATTTTGTTGGAACACGGCTTGGCAAAACCATCGTTTCGCAAAACTCTGCGGGACCCCAGAGCTGCAGATCCCATGTTCCTGCTCTATCGTCTGTTGGAACGTGCCGGCTCAGGCGATCGACGCAACACTTTGTTGGAGTTTACTCGCTGGAGTTTGGAATCCTAAAGTTTTTCTCGGACGTTGATTCAAGNGCNGCGAGA
>JGI12677J13195_1000079_pt1 | contig 19683 bp, 15 predicted proteins | sample JacPinW_OM2H0_O3_FD_13195 | JGI IMG/M metagenome (IMG submission 13195) | reverse complement strand
GACGATGAAGCCTACGTACATCGGGTTGCGTACGTAGCGGTAGAAACCCACGACGACGAGCCTCTGCGGCGGAGCCAATGGCATGGGAGTTCCGTGTCCCGTCCAACCGAAATTCCAAATGCAGCGGATCGCAACGGCAAAACCCAGGACGGAGGGGACGGCTGCGACCCAGCGCCAACCTGCGGTGTCACGCGCGTCAAAATGAAAGCCGAGCCATCCAGGCAGGAGCCAAATCCAGAGCGCGAAGAATGCTGCGCCGACGACGAGTGAGGCGAGCGCGGTCGGCAAATTGGCATCGCGATTCGAATCAGGCGAAGCTGCCGATTGCCCGCTAGTCACAAGACGGCTCCCTTGAGCAGGAGTATGCTCCGGAGGCAAAACAGCGGCAACAAAAAGATAGGTGGAATGCGGCGGAATGACGGCGGCACTTTTACGGCGGTTACCCTGAGTTAATGCGCGCTTGAGATTTCAGGAGGCTGTCGAGTTCTTCGGGATCGAAAGCCAAGTGCGTGGCGTCTTCGCGGTTCAAGTGGCCGTGAGACATGAGCGTGGCTAGCGAGTCCTCCAGGCTGAACGAGCCTTTTTTCTTTGTGAGTGTAATTTCCTGTCGGAGGTACTGGAGAGCATTGTGACGAATGTGCTGGCGGGCACCGAAGCCGATCATCAGGAGTTCGGCGACGGGCATTTGGCCGCGGCTGGTTACCGGCACAAGAATCTGGTTGAGAACGGCGGCGAGCGCCATGGCCAGTTCCTGGCGAATCGTATTTTGGCGCTCGACTGGAAACGAATCACAGACGCGGCCGATGGTGGATGCAACGTCTGTTGTATGCAAAGTGGAGAGAACCAAGTGGCCGGTTTCGGCGGCAGCGACAGCAATGCGCATGGTTTCAGGGTCGCGCATTTCGCCGACTACTAGAACGTCAGGGGCCTGTCGCAAAGCCGCGCGGAGAGCGGTGGGGAAGTCAGGAGCGTCCGTGCCGATTTCGATCTGCTCGACGATGCTGTGAATGTGTTTGTGCTCGTACTCGATGGGATCTTCGATGGTGAGGATGTGTCGAGATTCCTGTTGATTGATTTCGTTGACGATCGCGGAGAGCGTGGTGGTTTTGCCGGAGCCTGCGGGGCCTCCGATCAATACGAGGCCTCGCGGCAGATGAGCTAGAGCTTCGACCGAGGGAGGGAGGTGCAGATCGCGCAAGAACGGAACTTTCGCCGGCAAAGCGCGGACGGCTGCGGCGGCATTGCCACGTTCACGATGGAGATTGATGCGGAAACGTCCGAGGCCGGCAATGCGATAGGAGGAGTCGGCGATTTGCGTTTTTCGGTAGAGCTTCAAGGCGTGCGAGGTTAGTGCGGGGAGAACTGCGGCTTCGATTTCTGCGCCGCTGAGCGCGCCGGGTTCGAGTTGGCGCACATGTCCTTCCAAGCGAAGGCACGGGGGAGCGTTGGGAACGAGGAGCAGATCGCTGCCGCCTTGTTCGACGAGGGCAGTGAGCCAACGGTCGAGGCGGCGCGTGGCGGAGGATTCCGCGAGAGTTATTTCGCGATCACTGTTGAGATCGCTGACAATCCGATTGAGTTCTGGGGATTCAGTCACGTGAACTCCAATTGCCCCGGCAGAGTATATGACGGAGGGGGAATGGGAGTCGAGGTACGGAAAGTCAATAGCCTCGGGTTTGAAGATGCATTCCAGCATCGCGGTAGCCTGAGCTAGATTGGGAGCAAAGGCAAATGCCGGGCGCGGAAAGTTTGGTACGCGTATACATCTTGCCCGGGCTTCACCGGGCGCAGCATGCTGCGCCCCTACGGAAGCAAACCTGCGTGTCAGGGTGAGCCGGAGTTACACGACTCCCGCCTTGCCGAATAATCGTTCTCGTGATCGTCGATTGCCCAGGCTTCAGCGGGCACAGCGTGCTGTTGCCCCTACGGGGTCTGGGCGCGTTTGTGACTCAGAGATTTCGCGAAGGACGCGTTAAATGAAGCGCGGCGCACGTCAAAACCTCAGATCTGAAGACCTGAGCTACATGAACGGCAAAAGCAGGATGCCGGGCTGAAGCCCGGCGCTACCAAAGCAAGCGCCAGCGCGCGGCGCGCGTCATGTTACTTCACTGGGTAGCCGAGGAGGTAGGTTACGGTGACCAAGCCGCGGGGTTCTTCGCCTACTTCCCAGGCGTAGCCGTCGGCGTGGAGGGTGGCGATCATTTCTCGGAGCTGAGTTGTGGAGTAGGCGCGGAGGCTGGAGATCACGCCGTCGTAAAACAGGATGAAGGGAATCACGGGGAGGATGTAAGTCCAGAAGAGGCGGGAAAAGCGGAACGGGCGAATGAACGGCGCGGTTACAAGGCCGCCGAAAAACATCAGAGTCGTTTGCGCGATCGTGACTGGATGACGCCGCGCCGCTTCGAAAACTCCGATGCCTTGGCGGTTGTCGACGGCGTTTTGCAAAATGCCGATAGCTACCGGGTTCGGAAAGTGATGGAAGGAACTGAAAATCGTGCGAAATCCGGTGAGTTGAGAGGGGACTTTTGTGGCGTCAACCGATTCGGGCCAGTAGGTGATCGTGCCGTGGGTTTCTTCTTTTATGCGCTCGAATGCCGCGGTGTTTGGGTACAAATCGGTAAGGCAGATTTCCGCGATGCCGCCTTGGCCGTCGCGAAGATATTCCTGCAACCACGGCCACGGGCCGCTGCCTCCGGAACACAGGTCCACTACGCGTGTAGCTTTGCAGGTTTGGAAGGCGTTGTTTAGTCTGGCGGCGATGCCACGGTAGATGCCGCCGAGGCCTAGGACAGCTTGCAGGCCGTCGGTAACGTAATCGCGGAAGAGAACGGGGAACCAGGGTTGGTCGTGGAATTCGAAGAGTTCCATGAATGGATCAGTTTAGACCATTCTCGAATGCGTCGTCAGCTTTAGGCCACGCGACGCACGGTAGAGTAACTCGGAATGCCACGCATGGTCCGAAGCCTAATTCGTGACACTCCGGTGTTCGGCGATGTCTCCTCATCGTACAACTGCGAACCCGGGAAACGAAAAGCTGCCCACTTGAAGGCGGCCGCTACAAAGGCAATGCGCGCGAGTGCGCGTGAATTGTGCAGCATCGCCAAGTACATTTGCCGGGCACAGCATGCTGTGCTCCTACGGGAATTCAATTGCGCGCCGAACTCTGCTGACGCGCGAGTAAGCTTCAGTCGCTGATTCTGTTAGGGCAAACCCACGACACAGAGATCCGACAGGTTGCTGGTCAATTTGTGGCGGCGCTGCAGGGGGCACAGCATGCTGTGCCCCTGTGGAAGCAAAAGCCTGAACACCTTTTGTAGAGCGACTCCAGCGTGCTGACGCCGACTAGCATCAAGAACGGCGAGCGATGACAGTAAGTGTGGGCTGGCGTAAGATACGACGCAGTGAGCGACTCCTCTTCTATGGTTGGGCGCACGATTTCGCATTATCGCATCCTGGAAAAACTGGGGAGCGGAGGCATGGGTGTGGTGTACAAGGCGGATGACGAGAGGCTTGGGCGCTCGGTAGCCTTGAAATTTCTGCCCGTGGAAATGGCGAATGATCCGCAGGCGCTGGAACGATTTCGGCGCGAAGCGCGCGCTGCATCCGCTTTGAATCATCCGAATATTTGCACTATTTACGAAGTTGACGAGCGCGAAGGTAATCGCTTCATCGCCATGGAGTGTCTGGAGGGCGAGACACTGAAGCAACGGATCAATGGCCGGCCGCTGGACGACCGCGAGCTATCGTCGCACGCCATGGAGATTGCGGATGCGCTGGATGCGGCGCATGCACAAGGCGTTCTGCATCGCGATATTAAGTCCTCGAATATTTTTGTGACGCGGCGAGGACACGCCAAGATATTGGACTTTGGGCTGGCAAAACTGGCACGTGACAGCGGGGCCGAAGAAACGCTGACGGCTCGTTCGCTGGACCTTACGGTGCCAGGGACGGCGTTAGGAACGGTCGCGTATATGTCACCGGAGCAGGTGCGGGGAAAAGAACTGGATCATCGCAGCGACCTTTTCTCTTTTGGCGTGGTGCTCTACGAAATGGCAACAGGATCGCTGCCGTTCCGCGGCGAGACCACGGGAGTGATCTTCGACGCAATATTGAACCGCAAACCCGTAGATCCAATAGAGATGAATCCGCATCTTCCGGGTTATCTGCAGGGAATCATCATGAAGGCGCTGGAGAAGGACCGCAACGTGCGCTATCAGCAGGCTTCGGAAATACGCGCGGACCTGATGAAAAAGTACGGGGGGATTGTCCTGGGAACAGCATCCTCCGAATCGACGGCAGAAATTGCGCAGCCCGTCGCATCTGGGTCCGCTTCGACGTCTGCGAAGCACGCTTCCATCGTCGTACTGCCGTTCGCCAATATGAGTTCCGATCCGGAGAATGAATTTTTCGCAGACGGCATTACGGAAGAAATCATCAATGCGTTCGCACAGATCCCGGAGCTTCGCGTGGTGGCGCGGACTTCGGCGTTTTCGTTCAAGGGAAAGCAGGTTGACTTGCGGACGGTTGGCGAGAGTTTGAATGTGACCACGGTTCTCGAGGGGAGCGTGCGCAAGTCGGGCAACCGGCTGCGCGTCACTGCTCAGCTGATCAATGTGGCTGACGGATACCACCTGTGGTCCGAGCGCTACGACCGCGCGTTGAAAGATATCTTTGAGGTGCAGGACGAAATTTCGAAAACGATCGCCAACCGGTTGAAGGTCACGTTGACGGGTGAGAGACAAGAGCCGCTGGTGAAAGCGGGCACGACGAATCTGGAAGCTTACCAGCTCTACCTAAAGGGCCGATTCAACGTGAATAAGCGAACGCCCGACGGATTCTCGGAAAGCGTCGGATACTTCCAACAAGCCATCGAAAAAGATCCGGCCTATGCGATGGCGTATACCGGCTTGGCCGAAGCCTACACGCAGTTGGCGTTTATGAATGTGTTTCCGCCGAAAGAGCTGATGCCGAAAGCCAAGGCTGCGGCAGTCAAGGCGTTGGAGCTCGACGGTACTCTGGCCGACCCACACGTGGCGCTGGGGTATGCCAGCTTCGGTTACGATTGGGATTGGGTTGCGGCGGAGAAACATTTTGAGCGAGCGTACGCACTAAATCCCAGGGCCCTCACATACCACATTTATTTTGCGATGTACTTGACTTCGCTCGGACGCTTTGAGGAAGCGCTGGCGCTCGCGAATCGCGCGGTGGAGCTAGATCCTGCGTCGCCTTCCGCCAGCCACCTGATATCGGTGCATTATTTCATGGCGAGAAATTTCGATCGATCGATTCAGGAGTGCCACCGGACGCTGGAAATGGCTCCGGACCTTTTTCTGGCGTATGTGGTGCTGGCGCAGTCGTACGCGGGGAAAGGCATGTACCGGGAAGCGATGGCTGAAGTGGACAAAGTACCCGCTATGTTCCGGAGCATCCCGGGGGTGGCGGGCCTTCGTGGTTACGTACACGGGTTATTGGGCGAACGAAGCGAGGCGCAGCAAATAATCGAGCAGCTCAAAGCGGTATCAAAACAGCGTTACGTACCTGGATTTTATATTGCGTTGGCTTATGCAGGGCTGGGAGACAACGATCAGGCATTCGCGTGGCTGGAAAAGAGCGTCGAAGAACGGTTCGTTCGTCTTGCGTATTTTGCCAAGGAGCCGCTCTGGGATCCGATACGCTCCGATCCGAGGTTTGTGGAGCTGGTTCGGCGTGTGGGCATCCCGACATAAGTTTGGGGCAGATGCGAAGGGCCACGCCGCGTGGGTTAGCGTTCACGTTTTGTGACTCGTAGATTGCGACAGGGATGGTGATACCTTGAGAAAACATGCGAGTGCGATTCTTGCGCTGTTAGCCGCGCTGGTCTTTTTGAGTTCTTTGGACGCGAAGTCCACGAAGTTCGTGTTTACTTGGATGAACCCGAACTATTCTGGCGGGCATTTCAAAAACATTTTGGTGCTGGGCATAAACGGGAAAGTTGAGAACCGCGCCGAATTTGAGGATCAGCTTTCGGCAGGAATAACCAGGCCCGGCATTGTGGCGATTCCGAGCTACTCGCTGCTTCCGAGGCCGAACTCGAAGCCGCTCGATATGAGTCAATTGAGGGACGTCGTGCGAGGGCAGAATATTGATGCGATCGTGGCGTCGCGGCTGATCAAGGTGAAGAAGTCGGTGACTGAAATTCCGGGGCAGGCTTACACTCCTTACCCGTATTACAACTCGTTTTATGGGTATTACGGGACGATCTATCCCGTGGTTTATTCTCCCGACTATCTGCGGGTGGAGAGGACGGCGCAAGTCGAGACGAATTTCTATTCGACAGCCAAGCCTGATGGAGAGCTTATCTGGACAGGGACGAGCGACACGGTCGATCCTCATTCGCCGATTAAGGCTATCGACGCGGTGTCCAAACTGATCGTGCAAGAATTGGAGAAGGAAAAGATTATTTGAGCGCGATGACGGCGTCGCGCGAGTAACGAAAGCGGGAGCAAGCTCCCGCACTCCAAAGAATTACGAGACCGCGGCGCGTGAGGTGCGATTACGCGGCGGCGGTGGCTTGGGCTTTGAGGCGGCCGGCGCGAATTGCTTTTACCAGGGTGGAATGGTCGCGGTCGGCTTGGTTGGCGTAGGAGACGGCAAACTTCGCGAGGGCTGAATCGAATTTTTCGCTGCTTCCGAGGTAGCCGCCGATCATCGCGGCGTCACCGGTTCGCGCGTGGGCGCGCGCCAGGGTCCATCCGCAAATCTCAACATATTCGAGCCAGTCGGTCTTGGTCATGTTGTCCAGGTCAATCTTCATTTTCATGTCGCGGAGCTGGCGGAAATAATAGCTGCGGCCTTCCTCGTCGCGCGTCCATCCAAGAAACACATCGCTAGCAGATTGCAGCATGCGCTGTCCGGTAACCACTCGCTCGCCGTGATTAGAATACCGGCTCTTGCCGGCGTAGGGCTCAAGCACGGAGGGAAGCGCCTCTTTGAATTGCAACAGCATGGGGTCGTGCTCTCCGGCCATTAACAAGGCTACGGCGCAACGCGTTCCTACGCTGCCGACCCCGACTACTTTCCGGGCGACATCGATAATGTGATAGCGGTCCAGAATCACGCGGCGCTCCGCGGGAAGAGTTTCGCGGTAGGCGTGGAACATCTGGGTCACGTGTTTTTGCACAATGTCGCTCTGGCGGGCGTGATACACGAGCGGGGGATGGTCGACGATCCGCGTGCGACCGTTTACGACGTCGGCGATTTTCGGGAAAATGTGTTCGGCGGTCTGAAGGCGGGCATCTTTTTCGATTCGCTTCCAGCGTTTCTTGGCCGAGGCGGTCTTGGCTTCTTCGATGAATACTTCGGCGTCCATGCGCGAGTACCATACTTCCAGATTGCGCATGTGCGCGTACTCGCGCATGTGTTCGCGATAGGACTTGGCCATAGTGAGCACGGCGTCAGAGCAGCGGGCGCCGCTCAGGCCGAGTTCGCGCGACGCGAGGATAATGCTCGCCGCCAGGCGCTTGACGTCCCACTCCCAGGGCGCGTGAAGCGTTTCATCGAAATCGTTGATGTCGAACAACAGTTGGCGTTCAGGACTGGCAAAGCCGCCGAAATTTGCCGCGTGGCAATCGCCGCAAGCCTGCACGCGAATTCCTGTAGCGGGAGTTTTCGAAAGATCCCAGGCCATCACCGCTGCCGAACCTCGGAAAAACGCAAAAGGGGATTGCCGCATCCGGGCGTAGCGGATGGGCAAAAGCTCGGGCAGGCGGCCACGGTCGGATTGGCGCAGCACTTCGATCGGATCAGGGCGGCCGGGGGGAGGGGTCCACTTAGCGTGGGAAGAGCGGGAGACTTTTTCTCGAAAAGCTTTTCCCGCTTTCATGCGGTCTTCGATGCTGGGCCCGATAATGCTCGATTCCCGGCTTCGGATGCTGTGGATTTTCCCTGGTCTGGTAGTCACGGTCACGCCTTTTCGAAGATATGCTTCGTCACGATTCGTTTCCGGGGCGCTATGGTAGCCTCAGAGCTCCGGGCAAGTCATGGAGAAACTTCTCGGACGCGCGAGGTGCATGGATCAGCGTTTGATTGCGTTCGAGTGTCGCAAGCCGGAGAAAGCTCCCGCACTCCACAGGAGCATAGCGACGTTACATCTGGAGTGCGGCGGGTCGCCCCCTTTTGCAGTTCGAAATGTCGAACTTGCCTACCCGTAGCTGCGTGCGCGATTTTACCCCCCCGGCAAACCGCGTACAGTTCACTAACAGTAACGGGTGGCAAGGGTTGAAACCAATTGGTGCACGAAGGCGTCTAATCTATTAGAATGATGGTAACGCAAGAGTCCGTCAGGGTTGTTAGCGCGGCGGAGGGTACCAAAATGAAGCAGTCAGCCCAGCAGTCTACGGCAATCAAATCGATCCTCTTGAGAAGCTTGCTTGGAATATCGTTCGCGGCGGTGCTGGCATTGGCGCCGGCTCCTGCTTTTGCGCAGCATGGCGGCGGGGGAGGCGGCGGATCGCATGGAGGCGGAGGCGGTGGCGGCTCGCACGCAAGCGGAGGCAGTGGCGGCGGGCACGCAAGCGGTGGTAGCGGCAGTAGCGGCTCACATCCTACTTCTAACGCGAATTCCACTGGAAATTCGGCCAGCAATGCTGGGCATTGGTGGAACCCGTTCCACGGCGGTGGACCAAATAACGGCTCAGCGACGAAAGCGGGTGGTTCCGGTTCGGGAGCTAACGCTGCTAATGCGAACGCCAGCACGCGATTCGCGGCAGGAAATAATACTTGGCAAGAACCTCCGGCCAACGCGCGCACAAACGCGCCGTCACATTTTTTCGCAAGTTCGAATAGTCGCGCCACGGATTCAGCTGACAGGCGTCGGCCGATCAACGGAACGTTTGGGTCGGCAGGTTTTGGGCAAGAAGGTTTCCGCCGGCGCCCAATCATTATTTTCCCGTTCAACCCATTCGGATTTGGATTTGGGTTTGGATCGCCGTTTGGTTTCGGGTTTGGGTACGGATTTGGATGCGATCCGTTCTGGGGCTGGGGATGCGGTCCGGGATACGGATTTGGTTTTGGGTACGGAGGCGGCTTCGGATACGGCGGGAACTTTGGTTATTACGGCGGCGACTCGGCCTTCGGATACAACGGCGGATCAGACATGAATTTCCAGCTCAACGGATACGATTCCGATGCTGGGAATTCCGATATGCCTTCAGCGGAAGGGAATGCGGGGGACTGGCAGAATACGCCGGACAATAGTTCGCAAGCCTCCGCTCCGAATGCACAGCCCTACGTCGTGATTTTTCTGCGCGACGGAACGAGCTATGCGGTCGGCGATTACTGGCTCGCCGGCGGCAAGTTGCACTACGTGACGTCTTATGGCGGCGAAAATTCCGTGGACTACAATCAGCTCGACTTACAGCGTACTGTAAACGAAAACGCGACTCACGGAATTACGTTTACGCTGCGCCCGGCACCGGCATCGGAAACTCCGAATGTTCCGCAGAGTTTGCAGCCAGCGCCGTCCAACGACACGCAAACACCCGCGCCCAAACCACAGTAGTTTCGACTCTGCAGGAAAGAGGGCTGCCTTTGACGGCGGCCCTTTGAAGTCTTTGTTGCTTAGTGTCTCTCGCCGGAATCCAGCTCATAGTGATCAGTTCGCGCGGCATGTCGATTCGATCCCACACCTCGTGTTAATCTTCAATGTCCATGGCGAAGATTCGTATATTAGTTGCGGACGATTATGAGTCAGTGCGAAAAGGAGTCTGTGCGATTCTGACCACGCGCGACGACGTCGAAGTGTGCGCCGAAGCTGCTAACGGCGAAGAAGCGGTACATCAGACGAAGGAATTGAAGCCGGACATCGTGATCATGGATTTCTCGATGCCGGTAATGGACGGGCTAGAGGCTTCAAAAAGAATTCTGCAAGAGTTCCCGGATATGCCGATCCTAATGTTTTCGATGCACAAGATGGAAGCTTTGACTACAGCAGCCAAGGAAGCGGGTTTGCGAGGGTTCATCACCAAAGGCGAGTCGGCGCAGAACTTGCTGCGAGCAGTGGATATCGTGCTGCGCGGCGAGCCGTACTTCGTGCTCGAATCGTAGGATTTTCGGTTTTCCGGATGTCGATCCGAGTTTTCCTTCCTGCTGAGAGATCGGCGTGGCGGGAAACTGAAAACAAAAAAGGGAACGGGCTTTCGCTCGTCCCCTTTTTTGTTCAACAAATTCCAATCCGCCTTAGCCTAAACGGAGCGCGCGGGGCTTTGAGTTATATTTTCGTCCACTGAAAAGCATCAATTATTGGCGCTTCAGGGGTTTCGTTGGTTCGAGCTTCTTGGGCTTCTTCAGTTTCTTGGTCGCCATGTTGGGGGTGCCTCCGTATTTTTTGGTGTGGCCGGCTTGGCCAGACGCCCAATTATAGTCACAACACGCGCCATGCTTGCCAGCAGATTCGGGGGTTTCGTCTCGCACAACAGCGCGTTCTGACATGCCAGCGGGTATAGGACAGCAAGGGTCTTGGCGCAAAGAAAAAGGGGAGCGCAAAAGCCTCCCCTTTTTTAAAGCTGAAATCTTTCAGGCTCAGCCGCGCGCTGGGCCACGCATTGCAACCGTCAACGGCTTGGTAGCTTCGAGCTTCTTGGATTTCTTGAGTTTCTTGGCCATGTTCTTCATCCTCCGTTTTTTGTTTGGCCCCTTTTCGGACCGACGCCGGATTATATGCACATAGCTTGCCAATGTCGCCGGGTGAATCCAGCCTCTCCTATGTCTTTTGTATACTTGGGATGCTCGGCCTCACGTTCTTGGAACGTATGCGCGCAAGGGCGGCAACGTGTTGAATGAGTCAACGGATACTGAATTATCCAATGCTCTTGGGTGGCACCTGAAGAAGTACCGCAACCAGAAGCAGGATGGCGGCGAGGGAAGAGATCGCTCAATCGGCTTCCGGCGGTGCAGCAGTGGCGTCATCGGTGTGAACGTGCTCAGGGCGAAACCCGACCCCCACCATGTAGGCTGGAATTCTGCGCAAAATGGGGAATTTGATGAGTAGTTTCAGGAGCCACGGGAGGGAGAGCTGTTTTTGGCTCGCCAAAACGCGACCGAGCACGCGCTTCTGAATCAGTAGCTGCATTCGTTGCGTCATGCGAGTGGGGAATTCGCGGCGGCGCTGAACGGCGGCTAGATCATCCTCTGTCACTGTTCTTTCGTGTGCAGAAGGCGTAACCTCCGCCGCTGCCGCGCCACGGTCCGTGCTGCCTTCGGGCGGAACGCTGTCCCTATCGAATCCGCTGCGAAAAAAGGGCGAATCGACGATACGCGCACTCCGCGCGGCGGCTGGCATGAGCGTGAGTCCCATAGCGGTCGCCTCAGGGAGCGCAGCATCTCCTGGTGACGCTGCGGGATCGAGGGAATCCACCAAGAGAACTGCCGCGGGTACCGAGCCACGCTGAAAGGCGGGCGCAAGAATGTTCGCAGCGGCCACTGCATCTTGTATTGCGAGATTTATTCCCACACCGCCAATCGGAGACATCGCGTGCGCGGCATCTCCGATACAAAGCAAGCCGGAGCGATACCACCGCTTCAAACGGTCGACGGTCACGGTCAGCAATTTAATGTCGTCCCAAGTTTTTAATTCTTCGACACGATCGCCCAGGTAAGGCGAAAGCTGGCCAATTTCCTGGCGAAAGGCAGGCAGTCCACGCTCGCGGATCGCGTCGAATCCGCCTTTTGGAATTACGAACGCGCACTGCCAGTAATCTCCGCGTTGGATTTGCACGAGAATCCGGCCGGCTTCCACGTGCCCCAGGGTTTGCGCGGGATCTGTTGGCTTGCGCGAAATGCGCATCCACAGCACGTCAATCGGTGAACCCAGATTCTCGACTTGTAGTCCGGCATGTTCGCGAACGACAGAGCGACGGCCATCCGCGCCAATGACGAGCTCAGCGCGAACCTCCAGAGGACCGAATTGAGTGTTCGCACGCACTCCGCCAACGCGGTCGCCATCGAGAATCAGATCGGTAACCTCGGCCTGCATCCGCAAATTGAATTCAGGGTAACGCTTCGCGTGATCGGCCATAAAATTCAGGAAATCCCATTGCGGCATCAGAGCGATGAATTTGCAGTGAGTGGGTAGATGGGTGAAATCGCCAACGGTAAGCTGCACGCCGCCAATTTGCACTCCGATATCGCGAAGCTCCGTGTGAGGAAGTTTCAGAAATTCATCGAGAAGGCCGAGTTCGTGCATAATTTCGAGCGTGGAAGGATGAATGGTGTCGCCGCGGAAATCGCGCAGGAAATCAGCGTGCTTCTCGAGGACGAGAACTTCCACGCCAGCGCGCGCCAGCAGATATGCCAGCACCATGCCCGCGGGCCCTCCGCCCACGATGCAACAACGGACGTTGAGTGTTTGAACAGCACCCTGTTGCATCATGGTCGCTGACGGCCTTTATTTTCAGAATGTCTGCTCTATCGGATCGAGCAATAAGTCTGAGCAAATTGTACTTCAATTGGCATTTGTAATAGTGGGTAGAGACCGGGTATTCCCGCATGAATTGCGGCACATTCGCCCTATCTATATTGTTTCTATAGCACAACGACGCGGCAGGTGGACATGCGTTCGAGCGATGTTCGTTCACGGGTATCTCCTGAAGATTATTTTTAGGGCGAAAATTGCGCCTAACTTACGAGAAGACATTCAGTTGCGCCTTGGACGAGTTATGCTCACACAGACAAGCACTTGCGTTCTTTTTTGATTTAGCGTAGAACTTTTTTTGTTACTGTCGAAATCCGCACAAAATACACCGCAGTTTCAAGCCAACACCCCGAGCATTTCGCAGCCCCTGTAAATTTTCTCCGGAGGACGCATGCCGAATTACAATGCGCAAGTTCCGCCTTACTCAATTTTCCCGGGCGATGTAGCTCTCGCCTTCAACAACGAATCCCCAGCGGCGGGTCAGGCTAGCCAGCAATTCGCCGTGCCCAGCTATGCTGGATTTCCCGAGAACGGCCGCACGATACGCTGGCAGATCAGTTTCGGCACGGCGCCAACCGCGGTGAGCATTCAGCTGCAGACCGCGATGAACGATGTGGACGCGCAGTACGCCGTCCCTACCGGCGCCGCCAATATGGGTTCTACACTCACTACGGGTGACAACCTGGTCGCCACGGGAGTTCGCGCAAATTTTGTGCGCGCAAAAATAATTTCGATTACGGGCGGATCGGGTGTCACCGTTCAGATTTTGGGGTAAATCCTTCCGCGACAAGGCTCGTTTCAACTTCCCAGTCCGTCGCGAAACGTTCTTTCAAGGCCCCAGCACCGGATGTTATCGTGGTGGTTGAGGCGGGCTTGAGAATATTTGAATGCCCGAAAACATTTCCTCCATTTGGCGGGTGTTTACGATTCGAGGGTGTTCGCATCGCGCGAAAAGAATAGCGGAGATTCTTTGGATCACCGTCGCATTAACGGCGGCGATGCTGATATCCGCTCGTCTGGCTGCGCAATCGTCCAGTCCGTTGGCACCGCCAGCGCCAACTCAGCCGGGTGCCGGGGTTCCTCCACCATCAGTGACCGCGGCGCAAACTCCTGAAGGCTCACCGCAAGTGGTTCAGCGCACGGTGACTGTGACATTCGATTACGATTTTTCAAACTTTCCAGCTTGCTCCCCCAAGGTGACGACGAAGTGCATCCAGCAATTCGATGTGCTGGAAGTTTCCGATCCTGCCAATGAAGTTTTCCTTTTTACGATTCCTGCGCCGCCAAACGCGAAGGGATTGGTGAAAGGCATTACCTTTACGTCTCCCAAGAAGCGATCTTTCTTCACCGGGCCGCACCGCATCGGAGTGTCCGCTAAAGCGCCTCCGCCATTCGTTCCGTCAGATCCACTGAAGTGTATGGTGTTCGTACAAGTGTTGCCCGATAGTCCCGCAGCGACTACTCCACCGACTTCCAGTTCATCACCGCCAAAGTAAATCACGTTTCGCCTAGTGTCGTGCGTTGGCGGCGGTGATTGCCTGCTAAAGGCGCCTGCCGTATGACCTGCATTTCGCGGAACGCGCGCTAAATTCTGTAAACACGCTTCACCCTATGTGGGACACGTCCGCGCCAGCGGAAAAAACGACGCCTGCGGGACTCGAACCGGCTTGGCGAAGGGCGTGTCCCGCTACCCATTAGGCGGCACAGAGAGAGCGACGATGGCTGCATCCACGAAAAAATGCGCCGCTACATCGAAAGCGCACGTTGGCGTAAAAAAACAGGTTAGTTCGAAGGAGGCCACGCCGAATCCAGCGGCGGAGCCCAAGCCTGCGCGCGAAAGTGTACGTCGCGAACACCTGGCGAACGACAAAAACCTGAAGCTCGCGGACGCGCTTCGTGAAGAGGGGATTGGAGTGCGAAAACTCGCTCAGGGGTTTGCTACTTTGCACGACAAGCTCGGCAGAAGCGACGACAAGGGCGATCTCAAATTATTCTTCGACGTGTTGAAAGACAATCATCGCACCCTGGAACCGCCTGGGCCGCCTGATCGGAGCAGCGCCGACGAAAACGTCACTGTAGTGCTGAAGCATAACGTTCCGCGTCCCGTACGATAGCGAGGATTCCGCCGACGGGTAATTGGCGTCCGCGTCTCAGCATGCTGCGCGCCCACAAATGCGAGCCGTAACGCATGATTCGCCTGCGAATCGCTAAGCGCTTACCTAATGCTAACCGTTACATCCGGACTTGAGCGTTTTGCAAACGACGAAGCCGAACGCGCAGCACGCGAAGAAGTGGAAGAGCTAGCAGGCGACGATTCCGTCGGCGAATACGACAGCCGCAAACGCGTTGAACTCGGCTACGAGCCTTTTCCCAAGCAGAGGAAATTTCATGAGTCGCCCGCGAAATACCGGCTATTCGGCGGAGCGGCGGGACCGGGGAAGTCGAAAGCGCTGCTAATGGAGGCCGTTCTCCAAGCGGACGCGCACTACGGCGTAAACACGCTTCTCCTGCGCAGAACATTTTCGGAACTCGAGCAATCGCTGCTGCTTTATTTTCGGCGCGACATTCCGCGCGAGCTTTACAAAAGTTACAACGAATCGAAACATGTGGTCACCTGGTGGAACGGTTCCACCCTGCGCTTCGGGTATTGCCAGAGCGAAGCGGACGTTTATCAGTATCAGGGCGCAGAATTTCTTTTTATCGGAATTGACGAGCTTACCCTCTTTACCCTCCGCCAGTGGCAGTTCCTCACGTCACGCAATAGGTGTCCCGTGCCGGGCGCGTTTTCCTGCATGGCTGGTGCTACCAACCCCGGAAACATCGGGCATGCGTGGGTGAAGTCGCTGTGGATCGATAAACAACCCGCGCCCGGCATGGAACATCCCGAAGAATTCGACGCATCGGATTACGATTTCATTCCCGCGCGCGTTTCGGACAATCCGATTTACGCGGGCGATGAGAATTATTTGAAGACGTTGCGCGCCCTGCCTACGGATCTGAAGCGCGCATTTCTCGACGGCGACTGGGACGTTTTCGCCGGACAATATTTTGACCGATTCGATTGTTCGCGGCATGTTGTACGCGCGGAGCAGATTGACTGGAAGCCGTGGTGGCCTCGCTGGATTTCGATTGACTGGGGATTCGAGCATCCGGCAGCGGTGTACTGGCACGCGCAAACACCGGCGAACGCTTGGCCCGCTGTAGCCAACGCATCGACTGTCGCTGCGGCAGAACCTTCACCTGGCCAAGGGCGCCAGGTTCAGAATGAAAACCCTCGTCGGATTTTCACTTACCGCGAGTTTGTGACGCATCGCACGTCGCCGCGAGATCTGGCATATGAGATCGTCGCGCGGAGCGTTTGTGGCGCGGTCGGTAGCGCGGGACAGTTAGATGTGGCATTGAATCTAAACAGCCGGCAGGATACCGGCGCTACGAAAGGCAACTACGCGCGGGAGAAGATTGATGCGATTTATCTTTCGCCGGATGCATTTGCGCGGCGCACGGATGAAGCGTCCATTGCAGATCAAATGGGAGATGTGTTTGCGGCGGCAGGCTTTCCGCGACCTGTACCCGCAGACAACGATCGCGTGGGCGGATGGATGTTGATGTACCAAATGCTCGACGCGGGCGAATGGCTGCTCACTGAAAATTGCGTCGAGCTGATTCGCACGATTCCGAACTTGGTGCGCGATACCGCACGCGTGGAAGATATTACAAAAATGGACGGCGACGATCCTGCTGACGCGGCACGTTACGGATTGAAGTCACGTTACGGCGCGGGGCGATCGTGGGAATCGCGAGCGCCGATCGAACAGCGCGTCGCCGAACGCGTTACCTCGACGGATCCGTTCGGACGAGCGATGCAAATCCGCAAATTCCAGATGGATGAGAAGCGCAAGGTGCAGCCCGCCTCATTCTTGCATCGTCACGGACGCAGATAACAGCGAGCATAAACCAATGAATGTTCGAGAAATATGGCGGGGAATTACGGCGACCCATTACACGCGGGCGCTGGAGGCGGAAGTGGCGCGGCTGCGCGCGGAGAATCGTGCGCTGCTGAACTCGATTCTGGGAATCGCGGGGGTTCCGCCGATCACGGTGGTGCCGGATTCACCTCCCTTAGGAGCGCGGTCCGCTACGGCAGAGCCTCGGCATGCTGCGCCTGATGGTGTTCCACAACCAGCGAGCCGCGTGAAAACGAATGCGCCAAATGGAAATGCGAGGGATGTAAACGGCGTTACGCCGATGCGCCGGCGTTCGTGGCACCAGATTTATCGCATGCTTGAGATTGATTCGGCGAGGAAGAAACCAAACCATTTTGACGGGCCGGCCTCGGCGGGCAAGGCCCAACAGGGTGCAACCATTCCGCCGGCGACGACGCGGAGCTAACTCCGAGTACAACGAAGCTTGCCGGCGCTACGGCGGGCACAGCATGCTGTGCCCCTACGGAACAACGGATCGCGCAGCGCTCAGCTATCGCTCCTACTTTTGCGATTCTTCGCTCGAACTCTTAATTTCTACACAACTGGAGGAGACATGCCGTTCATTCGAGGGCGTTATCACATTAACCCGATCGCGGGAGAAGCAATAGAAGCGGCGCGTGCGGCCGAAGCTGCACTGTCCGAGTTGGAACAGGACGCGCAGGGCGTGCTTGCCGACTCTGCGGACTCGCAGTCGGATCAGGGCGGGGAAGACGACGTTGATTTCGGCGGCAACGCTTCGCAAGCGAGTGCGGGGCCGATTCATCGTGTAGAGATCGAAGCGGCGGAGCTGGTGCCGTCGCATTCAGGGCGAGCGCAACGAGGATTTGTCGCGCACGTGCATCGCGAAGCTGGTGGAGCGTCTGGCATGCGCGGCGGCGTTGTGTCGAGCTCGCCGAGGCTGCCGGGCGAGTATCCGTCGAGTGCGCACGCGCCGCGGCCTCAGACGCATGTGTTCGCAGGGCATCGCGACTTGATCAGTTTTCTGCGCGATGAATTTGCGAAAGATTGTGGCAAGTAGGTAGTTGGAGTCTTCCGCTTGTGGCTGCCGTTTTGGGGCAGCGACATCGAAAGCGGCGGCAAGCCCCCGCATTCCGAAGGGGATGATCGGACGAGCGGTCATGACCGTTTTCCTCAGGATCTAAAGCCCACACTTCTCCCGGTTTCGAAATGTCGGAGCTGAAGCTCCGACCCCCTAAAAGGCATTTTCGGTTAGAAAGCGCCATGAGCGGACGGGAAGTGCGGGAGCTCGCTCTATTTATGGTTGCGGCTTGCCAGTGTGACAGCGGGCACAGCATGCTGTGCCCCTACGGAGACAGGGCGGCGGACAATGTCTGCACGACGCGCAGGTCTATGCATAAGGTGAAAACTTCTCATGTCTAGCCAGAAACAAGTTGCACAGGCGGATCCGGCGATTGTGCCGGTGGAAGGACCGACGCAAGCGGCTCGTGCGGGAAGCGGTTTTGCGAGCGCGGCGAATTCGGCGCCAGCGATGAACGAGCGAGCAGGCGCTTCTCGACGCGGCGCCGACGCTGAAACTGACGCTCGTGTGAATACCAGCGCGAATGCGTTTGGAGCGAACAATGAGCAGTTGCCGGAAAAGTTGCAGGAAGCGCTGCGGCGGCTGGTGTTTCAGTTCTCGACGGAGTCGGAGTCGACGCGGCGGCAGGAAGTGCGGCGCATCAAGCAGGCGCATCAATTCTGGCGCGGGCTGCAATATTTGTGGTGGAGCGAGCAGGACCAGAACTGGCACTTGCCGTTCGAGCAGAAAATGACGGACGGGTCGTCGATCGAGGATTTGCCGCGATACGAATTCGTCACCAACATTTACCAGGCGTTTGGATTGTCGTTGGTTTCCGTGCTTTCACAAGACGTGCCGAGGGTGCGGTTTTTCCCCTCGTCAGCGCAAGCGGAAGAGGATGTGGCGGCAGCGAAAACGGCGACCGAAGTTGCGGGTCTGGTTGAGCGCAACAATCGCGTCGGGAATCTGATTGTTGACGAAGCGTTTCAGCTTTGGACGGACGGAAAAGTCGGCGGGTATGTAAGGTTCGTGGTCGACGGACAGAGGTTTGGATTTCATCCCGAGACGGAAATTGGTGCGCGGGAAGTGCGGATTGGCGAAGATGTTTATGTTTGCCCGGAGTGCAGCGCGGAAACGGTGGCGAGTGGCGGCAATGAATCGAAGAACGCGGGTTCCGTAGCGCCACCCTTGAGGGCGGCATCTTCGAGTGCAGCGTCGAATCCGAATCAAAACCAGGATGCCGGGCTGAAGCCCGGCGCTACGAAAGGCAACGGCGCGGCGGTGCAATGCGAGTTCTGCGGGGCGTTGCTGACGGAGGAAGATTTTGTGGCGGCGGAGACGGTTACGGTGCCGTCGGGGCAGACGCGGTTGCGGGTGCCGAATGGGCAGGAAGTGATCACGATTGTTGGCGGGCTGGAGTTGAAAACTCCGCCGTGGGCCAACGAGATGCATGAGTATCCGTACTTACAGTGGAACCTAGAGGTGCATCAGGCGCGGCTGCGAGCGGCGTATCCGCACGCGGCGGACAAAATTGGGTCGCCGGTTGCGCCGGGTGCGCAGCAGTACGAGCGGCTGGCGCGTCTTTCGCAATCGCAAGGCGGACCGCTCACCGAAGGCGGCGATTTCAACATTAATCTGATCACATTTCAGCGGACGTGGCTGCGTCCTTGGGCGTTTTTCGCGCTAGAGGATAAATCTCTGCGCGACGAGCTGCTGCAAATGTTTCCGGACGGCGCGTATGTCGCGTTCGCCGGGGATGCGTATTGTGAATCGCGAAACGAAAACATGGACGATCACTGGCGCGTGCTCCATGCGCTGCCGGGCGATGGGTCGAGCGGGCGTCCGGCACTGGGTGATGCGCTGATCAGTGTGCAGGAACGGTTCAATACGCTGTCGAACTTGCAGATGGAGACTTACGAGTACGGCATCCCGCCGATTTACGCGGACAGCGAAGTATTGGATTTCGACTCGCTACAGAATCAAACGGCCGAGCCTGGTTCGCATTATCCGGCGCGAGCGAAACCAGGGCAGTCGCTCGCAGCGGGTTTTTTTCAGCCTGAGCCGGCGGAGGTTCCCGGAGATCTCGCCGAACACGCTGCCAATTTGATGGGGCCGATCGCGCAGTTTCTTACTGGAGCGTTTCCAGCGCTTTTTGGCGGGGCAATGTCGAACAACGACACGGCTTCCGGTTACGCCATGGCTCGCGATCAAGCCATGGGACGCATCGGGCTGGT
>JGI12677J13195_1000077_pt1 | contig 19810 bp, 15 predicted proteins | sample JacPinW_OM2H0_O3_FD_13195 | JGI IMG/M metagenome (IMG submission 13195) | reverse complement strand
GAGCTTTTCGCCGGCGACGATCCCGGGTTAACGTCGATGTAAGTGGCTGTGGCCATGGGCGATCTCCCCGGTCGCTTGCCTGCAAGGGACTTGAACAATCTAAATGTACTTAGGGGAAGAAGTTGTGACCATAGGACGACGGTACCAGTGGGTACCTGACTGAAGTTCAATAGCCCGAAACAGCTGGGAAGGCGGCCCTAGCGAAGATTTGGATTCATTACAGCGCCGGCGAAAAGAAGCGCGTTTGTTACGTTATCGCGAATCATGAAGATAAACGGGCGATTCAAAACCATGTGAAAGGGAGCCTTCGCCCCACCCAGGATTCCTCCATACACTCCGTTCGCTATCGTCCCTGCATCCGCACGGATACCGTCCTCGTCTACAGTTATTTCAGTTTTCTGCGCCACGCCTCGCAAAGCTCCGCCTTCTCGTTTCGGCGCCATTGACAATAATGTGGCAGGATTATCAAAGATGCGGTGTACACCCAGCTTTTCCAAGGAGTCGCGAAGATCGGATTCATAAGTGAAATGGAATGGGGGAAGTTGCACATCGCCCGGCTGTGTCACTAGAAAGGCGTCAATAATGTTTGGATCTTTGGCTAGTGCAGCTTCAAGTTGCCCCACGTCCTTGTTAGCTGCGGGGAGTACAAGAAGGATCGAAGTCTTCCAGCAGGAAAGCACGATCGCCTCGAATTCCTCTGTTCGAACGTAGGGATAAATATAAAACTCACTCTCAAGAAAATCCGCTTGCACCGTGCCTCCCGACATAACCGAGAAGTCGTGCTTCTCCCTCTTCGCGTACACAAAAGTGTTTCCTGCCCAAGAGGTGCGCAAGTGAGTGAACGTAGTGATCCAAAAATCATTCGGTTTGGAGCCGACGATAGTTGGCATCGGCAGAGAAGGATCCCAGTTTTTCGCCAGGATAACTGATTGCGAAGTGTGTTCGCCCACTGCTCGGAACTGAAATCCAAAATCGTAATTCACCCGATCAACGAAGTCCTGCGAAAGAGAGCCTTCTCCTCGATAGAGGAATGCTCCCGAAAGCCACAGTTCCTCCGGTTTTCGGGGCCGTAGCTGTCTCAGCAAGGGGTCGTTCGGATTTCGCGGGGGATTGTGGGAAGCTGGATACGGTTTGGGTTTCGCGAAGCGCGCGAGCAGCATATGACCGGCCACGTCGGTACCGATCTGCTTATCCCAATGAAACGCAGTTCGAAGCTCCTCAACGCTCTCGGGGTCGCCGGTGCCGTCCAAAATGGCCGCAAAAGTAAGTGACACCGGCAGCGGCGCAATGACAATATTGCGATCTTCCGATTGTTCGTGAGCCACCTTCAACAAGCTCATAGCAAAGCGGTCGTTCGCGCGCAGGAATGAGGCAGGTTGAACTTGAGTGGATTCCTGCGCGAGCGCTTGGAAGCAAAATAAAAGAAGAATCGCGGCGCCGAGACAAAACTTTCGTTTTGAGTTAGCCATTTGGATGAGAAAACAATTGCTACCTTGCTTCTCGTGGTTTCTCTCGGCGCTGAACTAATCGCGATAAACGAATTCGAGCATGATTCCCGCTACTTCAATCACGTCGCCTGAAGAGAGCTTGGATGGCTGAGAAATAGCTGTCCCATTCACAGTTGGGACTCTCTCGGCCGAGCCGATATAGAACGAATTGTCCTCACGACGAGTGATCTGGGCGGCGACTTTAGGCGCGAACCACCCTCTCAGTTTGATTGTGGCCAGCGCCGATTTTCCGATGACGGTCAGCTTGTCGCTCAGCGTGTACTCTTTTCGGTCGGTCTTGCCTTTGCGGACCAGCAGCGTAGCTAGTTTCAGGCGTCCCGGCGCTACTTGCGAACTCTCTCCCCCCGCGGCTACCTGACGCAGGAATTCGCGGCGCTCTTTTGTGTCGAGCATTACGGTTTCATCGATTTTTGGCACTGTGGGCCAGGTGGTGCCGTTTGAACCTCCAGGAGCAGTTCCTCTGATCTCGCTCGAGTCGGTCACAACGATCGTATGTTTCCCGATCGCGACGGAGTCTCCCGGTTTTAGCGTGACCATCTTCACGCGTTGCCCGTTCACGAAGGTTCCGTTCAGGCTGCCGAAATCTTCAAGCATCATGCGGCCTTCTTCGCTAAATACGCGCGCGTGATAGTTCGAGACGGCGGGATTGTCGATCACGATTCCGCACTCCGGCGAACGCCCAATGCTGACTTCCTTGGCGCCGACGGCGACTTCCTTCAACACCGAACTTTCGAATTTCAATACTAACTTCGACATATACATACCCTCCTCGATTCAATTCTTACGCAGGCTGTAGCGGAGGACTCAACTTAGTCCTAGGCTGTCACCGTTGTTCGGATCCCTTAAACCATTTTCCAATTCGAGCAAAGGCGCGCACTGGTTTTGGCGCATACCGTACGACCACGGCGGTAATGTTGTCCCCGCCACCCGCTTGGTTCGCGAGGTCGATCAGTTGTTCTGCCGCATGTTGCGGATTGTCAATTTCGCTCAAAGTCGCGGAAATCTGGGCGTTTGAAAGTTCGCGCGTAAGCCCGTCGGAGCAGAGCAGGAAAGTGTCACCCTCCGCCAAATCCTTCTCCGTTAAGTCCACTTGAACTTCCGGTTCGACGCCCAAAGCACGCAAGAGCACGCTTTGCATGTTGCTTCGCTCTGCTTCCTGTTGAGTCATCAGGCCGCGGCGCACTTGATCTCCGACGAATGAGTGATCGTCGGTAATCTGAACGAATTCGCCGCCGCGGAGTCTATAAACGCGGCTGTCTCCCACGTGCGCGATTGCTGCTCGCTCTGGGTCCACAATCCACACGGCCACCACGGTCGCGCCCATTCCGCGCTTTTCCTTATTGCTCTTCGCAGCCGCGTAAACCTCGCGGTTTGCCTTGCGAATCGCGCTTGCCAGCCGATTGGAAGGCTTCGAAAGCCGCGGCAAATATTCACCGATTAAAGGCAGCGAAGGATTCGAGGCTGCGGCGCGGCAGTTATCGACAATTGTTTCGACGGTAAGCCGGCTCGCTGCTTCTCCGGCCGCCAGGCCTCCCATTCCATCCGAGAGCACGAAGAGATTCAGCTCGGCGGCAATGGCGAAACTGTCCTCGTTGTTCCCGCGAGAGCGCCCCACGTCGCTGCGCACTCCGAATTCGATCTCCATCGCCTATGACCTCTGAACATCTCTTGGTCGCCTAATGTTTTGCATTCCCGCCATTCGTCGGGACGGGAACCGATTGCACGTTCAAGAAACCCTTGGCCTCTAGCTTTTGCATCGCGCTCGCGACTTCCGCATTCGGATAGGGCCCGCTATAGACTATAAAGACGTCTGCATTGCCCACATGTTTCGGAACCACATCGGCGGGCATTCCCAGACCCTCGATTCTGGTTTTGGCCTCTTTCGCGCGATCTTCGCGCAAGAAAGTCTTCACATACAAGTAGGAAGCTCCCGTCGTGACCGGAGTTGGAGCAACGGGTTGAGCGTCGTTTTTCTTAGGCTGCCTTTTCGATCCGACTTTCGAAACAGCGTCGTCGTTGCGCAAGATTTTCGCCGCCGCGTCCGCGGATGGCCTCGCTCGGAGTCCGCCTTCTTTGCGCGGAAAAGTCTTTGGCGCTTCGGCTTCAGGCTGCGGGTTTGCAGGCGTTTCATTGTTCGCAAATGCTTGTTTGGAGGGCACAACGGGCACCGCTGTGTTTTCGTCTGGCACGCGCGAAGGCTCAGGCCCGGTGGGCTCAGTGGCAGTAATGATGGAGATCGGTTTTGGCGGAGAGCTCAAATACGCAATCTCGGGTGGCACGGGAGCGAGAAGTCGAGTTGGCGGAATCAAGTCCGCAGCTCGCGCGTTTGCGAGACCGCGCAATATGCCAAATGCGCCGAGGACGATCACAGCGATCACCAGTATCCACACGATAGCCGAAGGGCTTTTGCGTTGCGTTGCCAACGGTGCGATCGAAGGCGTCGCGATCCGCGCTGACGCGGGCGCGCTTACAACTCTTTGCGCGTTCGGTGTTCGAACGGGCGCCGCCGCGGCTGGAGTCTTCACATCCGACCCGTTAAGAGCCTGTTCCAGTTGCGCGATCGACTGGAAGCGGTTCGCAGGTTCTTTCAACAGGCATTTCAAAATCGTGCGCTCGATGTAAGCAGGAATGGCCGGATCAATCTGATGCGGAGGTACGGCTTCTTCCTGCATATGCTTCAGCGCAACCGCCACCGGATTGTCAGCTTGAAACGCGGGCGTGCCGGTAAACATTTCGTACAAAATTAATCCCAGCGAGTAGATGTCGGTTCGGTAGTCTACCGGCTTACCGGCCACTTGTTCGGGAGCCATATATTGCGGCGTTCCCACCATCGATCCGGTCAAACGGGTGGCGGCTTCCATCGAACGCGCGATGCCGAAATCCATGATTTTCACGTTACCGTGAGCGTCCACCATAATGTTTTCAGGCTTCAGGTCGCGGTGAACGATGCCCTGGGCATGCGCTTCTTTCAGCCCCGAACTGATTTGCAGCGCCAGGTCGACGGCCTTTCTCTGCTGCAATCCGCCGAACCGGCTCAGAACGGATCGCAGGCTCTCACCTTCGACGAATTCCATCGAGGTGTACGCCACGCCGCCGACGCGATTGAACTCATGCATGCGGCAAACATTTTTGTGGGTGATCTTGCGGGCAAAGAGAAGTTCGTTTTTGAATCGCTCCATCATCGCGTGATCCGAAGCGATTTCGGGCTTTAGCAATTTCAGCGCGACGATCTCGCCGGTCTCCCGGTCGCGAGCCTTGTAAACGTTGCCCATACTGCCATGTCCCGCTTCGCCGAGAATCTCGTAACGCTGACCAATCGCAGCGAGCGCGGCCGAGCCGATGTTCACAGCGGGAACCGGGCCATGCGCCGCAACAGTCTCCGCGAAGAAATCCTCCGGGACATCGCTCAACAGAACGGTGTCATGGCTCTCAAACGGACGAGATGGACCGCCGTTAGATGGTCCACTTTCTCCCGGCACACCCCGGCTCGGATTGGTTGGCTGCCCCATAGCTGTGCTGTAAGAATAGAAGAGCCACGCGCCATACTTCTATGGCTGGGGTGGAACATGTAAGGAAAGAGTATCTAGTACTACTTCTGGGTGGGAGAGCGCTCGAGCGAATCGCGGTCCCATTTGGCATTGTTCGCGGCGGATTCGTACGTGCTCTGGCAGAAATCGAGCAGGGCGGCCCTTGGATCGCTTGCCACTCTAACTTCGTCATATGACAGAAGAAATTCATTGAGCTTGGGATCGTAGTAGCCCTTCGCGGGGCGTATGGCGGCTTCTCGGTATCCGGGCGGCTCGGGCGCGCAATAGGAATAAAACATGGGGCTCGCGATATCGCCGCCGCCCGGCCACCAGCCGATGCTGCACACCTCGTGCGAATACGCTTCCTTAGTGATTCTATCCGCTCCGGGCCGTTCGGGGGCGCGTCGTCCTGAAAAACGCGAAGTAGCCATATCGAAGCTGCCCCAGAAAAAATGGACCGGGCTCGCTTTGCCGATAAACCAGGCGCGGAATTCCTTAAAGATTGCGTCAATGGTTACCAGGATCCGCCAGAAGCGATTGGCGTAAACGGCATCGTAGCGAGCATGCGTCACGTCCTGGTCGAAACGAATCGGGTTGGGTATCTCCACTGGCATCGGCCAGATTTTTACTTCGAGCTTCAATGATCGGAGCATTTCCATGAATTCCCGGTAAAATCCCGCTACGGTGCGATGGTAGAGCGAGATCGTCCGGGAATCTCCGCGGCTAGTTTTGATATCGAGGCGGTGGTCGATGAAGTCGAACGTAATCTCAAACGTTCCGCCAGGAAAGGGAATCGCAGAAGTGGTCAAGCCTCTGGCGTAGACGTAGAGCGGCACTTCCCACCAGTGGTTGATCAGTGGGCTTTGCGCCAGCCGAACTTTTCCCACGATTTGCGTCCACATATGCAGCGTCGCGCAGGTATCTTTCCACTCGGCGAACGGAAGCGCGGGCCACGACTGTTCTTTCTCTGAAATCTTGTCGTTCATAATCGCCTCGGGAGCAAACGCATTGAGTCGCTATAGAGAAACACAACTCGATGGAAGTCTTAAGAAATTAATCTCAGCCGCGCGCGGCCGGCTCGTATGATAAAACGAATCGCATGAAGCTCGCGCGCCGAAAAATTCGTGTCCGCCGACTTCGCCGCAGCGAACTCCCCATCGACACCGTTGAGCTCGCTCGCTTTCTTATTGGTAAGACGCTGGTCCACGATTTGCCGCATGTGCGATTGAGCGGGCGCATCGTCGAAACGGAAGCTTATATCGTGGGCGACGCAGCTTCGCACGCATTTCGCGGACTCACCGCGCGCAATCACTCGCTTTTTCTGGAGCGCGGCCACGCGTATGTGTACTTCATTTACGGAAATCATTACATGCTCAACATTTCGGGCCAGCGCGGAGGCATCGGCGAAGGGGTCCTTCTGCGCGGCCTGGAGCCGATCGAAGGGATCGAGTGGATGCAGCGCCATCGTCACACAAAAACGTTGACTGAGCTTTCGCGGGGCCCCGGACGGCTGGCAGCCGCAATGCGAATCACAAGAAGCCTGGATGGGCTGGACCTGTGCGCGACAGGTCCGCTCTGGCTTGGGACTGCAGCGCGCGCGACAGGAAAGATCGGCGTAAGCGTGCGCATCGGAATTTCGCGCGAAGCTCACCGCCTGCTACGTTTCTACGAACGCGGGAACGCGTTCGTAAGCGGGCCAAAATCCCTGCGCGTTTGAGCAGGTAAGTACTGGTCAACGGAAGTGTACGCGCACGCCAGATATCGTATATAACACCGACAATACTCACTGGGTATGGTTAGCATTCGTTGACTCAATTTTCATGCGAACCGAGAGCGTCAATTTGCCGTCCACCACATCTGCTTGTAAGCTAGTGCCTCCGGCCGCTGTCCATGATTTCAAATCGAACGCGTCCCCAGCGCTGAGTTTCAGAACTTTCACGTGACGCACCGTTAGCGGTTTACCGTCGACGCAGACCACCGGGAGATGATCGAGCGTCATGAAATACGCCGAATTTTGACCGACGATGCGCGCGTGTCCCTCGGCGTCTACCAGCACAGCGGTGGTTTCGTCAATCCCGATGCCGTGAACTTCTTTTGCCCAGCCGTCCTGCACGATGCGAGCAAGGAACGTGATTGAGCGGCCCATGCGTTCGCGTTGCGAAAAATGACTGTCTGTGATCACCCCTTTTAGCGCGGGAATCGTCAGGAAATCGCGCACCAGAGTTACGTGCGAATCGTAAGGATTTGCCAGAGCCTCGGGACTCTTCACCGTATCCTGCATCGCGGTGAACGCAAATTCGCCTTGCACCGCAAGCCCGGCGCTGATTCCTCCCAGTGGTACGCCGCGGGCCACGTCCGCGTTAATTTCTTTTTGCGCTGCGTTGCCGGTCCAGAATTTCACGTAGTTTGATTGATCGCCGCCGGCAATAAAGATGGCATGCGCGTCGCGAAGCTTTTCCGCAACAAAAGGGTCGTTCGCGCCTTCCGTCGAAGTGATGACCAAAGTGGTGACAGAATTTCCCGGGCATGCCTTGTGAAACTCAGGGTTGTATTCGTCTGCGTAGGACGCCCGTAGCACTACTAAGTCGCCTCCTCCAGAATGTTTGCACAGAAAGTCGGTGGCTTCGGCTACATCGCCGTTACCGCCGAGCAGCGCCGCCGCAAAAATCGGAGCTTGAGACGGCTTCGGGTTCGCAGCCGGGGTGCTGTACGCCGCGTAGCCATTGCCCTTCTGTGTCTGCGCAAAACTCGGAACCGCATAACTGAGCGAAATTCCGGCAGTCAAAATGGCGATCCAACTTTTTCGCGTCATAGGCTGCGCAGTATATCCAACCGTGTGCGCCTTCGGTAGTGAAGACGGAACTGCTCTGATCTGGACCAGAAGTCTTCGTTGGCACCGTGCTGGAAAATGCCCACGCCGGAATCTTTAAGTGCACGGAGATGCAAAGACGGGATTGACTTCTGCTCGCCGGTGGTCTACTTTGTCGCGCATAGCGTTATTTCCTATGGGATGTAGTCCGATTAATACGGGTACTCACGGCCACGCAGTGTTTTCCACCCCTCCTGCGCTCAGCTGCCTTATCGACCAGGGTAAGCTCGCCTCAGGCCTATAATTTTTTCCACCGATCCGGCATTTTGCGTTCCTGCGCTAAGTTCGAAGACGTATACAAACACTACACACTAAACCATCACAGAACTGAGCCGTTCGCAAAAGGAGCAGGCCATGAAACAATTCCGCTTTGTGAGCATCGCCCTCGCAATGGCTCTTTTTTTCACGATTACATCGAGAGCTCAGACTAACGAAGGGCGCATTCTCGGCACGGTCCGCGACTCCTCGGGCGGCGTGGTGGTAGGGGCGAAAGTCACCGTGACGAATACGGGGAAAGACGTTTCGCGCGATCTGGTGACCAACGGAACCGGTGAGTATATTGCGCCCAGTCTGGAGCCCGGTCTGTACACGGTTTCGGCGGAGGCGCCAGGTTTTAAGAAAACTGTCAGCAGCGTGGTCCGAGTGGAGGTGACGAACGACGTTCGGATCGACTTGCGATTGGAGCCCGGCACCGTAAGCGAGACAGTGGTTGTTGACGCGGGCGCCGCCCCGCTGCTGGATTCGACGAATCCCACGCTGGGCGGCTCTTTGAGTAACAAAGAAATCACGGATTTGCCGGTGCAAGGACGCGACTGGCAAAACCTGGTCATGCTTCTTCCTGGTGTCGACCGCACGCCTGGCGGTGGATTCCACTCCATTATTTCCAACGGCGCGCGGCCCGAAGACAACAACTACATGGTGGATGGGACGGACGACAACGACCTGTATTACGGAACAAGCGTGGCGAATGAAGAGGGTGTAAGCGGCACGCCGGCAAGTCTGCTGCCCATTGACGCGATTCAGGAGTTCAGCACGCAAGAGCATCCCACAGCGGAATACGGTTGGAAGCCGGGAGCGGTTGTACAAATCGGCTTGAAATCCGGAACGAATGACTTTCACGGTACGGCGTATTACTTCGCGCGCAACAGCGCAGTGGACGCGCGGAATTGGTTCAATCCGGTAGGAACGCCTTTGGCGCCGCTAATTCTTCATCAGTTCGGCGGCTCTTCGGGCGGGGCGATCATAAAAGATAAGCTGTTTATCTTTGGGGCCTACGAAGGAGTTCGGAGCAAGGTCGGTAATCCGATCCTAGCTGACAGCCCGGACACCACGATGGTCGCCGGTGATCCCGGTGATCTGGTCAACAGCATTCCGGACGTCATCGCTCATTGCAACGCTCTCCCTGGCTGCGTCGTCAACCCATTGAGCATGACACTCTCGGGTCTTTATCCGACGAACACGGGGGCAGCCGGTCCCGGTTTGCTTTTTCAAGATCTAGCGAACACGAACCGCGCAGACAACGCGATCGTAAAACTGGACTACCACATTTCTAAAAATAACACATTGACCGGGCGCTACTTCTTTGCGGACAGCACGCAAACAGAAGAGGACGGCGATTACCTTTTGCCGCAATTCCTGTCACAAGCGGCTTCGCGTCCGCAGATTATCGGCGCGAACTGGACCTACACACCAAACAGCCGGATAGTGAGCGAAGCGCGTTTCGGATATAACCGAATTTCGCAGCGAATCTTCTCGGCGGACCACGCCCTCAATCCCGCGACATATCCAGGGACAACCGGGATTAATACCGGCGTGACCAATCCCATGAATTTCGGCTTACCGGAAATCGATGTCGGCGGCTTCTTCCAACTCGGCGGGGGAAACGGATATCCGCTGTTCACAACGCCTACACAGACTTATCAGGGCACCGAGGGCATAGCCTATTTGAAGGGGCGTCACAATCTCCACTTCGGCGTCGAGATTCGCCACGGATCTGTTGACAATACCCGCAACCGGCACGCAAAAGGCGAAATTTTCTTTCAGTCTCTTCAAGACTTCCTGGAAGCTGGATCGTTCGATCCGGATTGCGAACAGTCTCCGTGCGGACCGGAGGAGGGAGAGGTTCTGGAGGGCAACACTCGCCGAATAATTACGCAAAATGCATTCGCGGCTTATGTGGCGGACGAGTTCCACTTCAATTCCAAACTGACTATAACAGCGGGGCTTCGCTACGATGTTTCGGGTGTGATTCACGAGAGGGACGATTTGTTGGCCAACTTCATCCCCAGCATCGGATTTGCTCAAGTGGGTAAACAGATTTCAACGCCCTATCATGTACAACACAATAACTTCGCCCCGCGGCTAGGAGTCGCCTGGGACCCGTGGGGGGATGGAAAAACGGTATTTCGCTCAGGCGCGGGCATAATTTACGAAACGGCTCCAATTTCCGACTTTATCGGCCAGACTGCCGGAGGTGGAATCGGGCTTAACGTAATTCCTACCGGAGCTATAGGAGTTACTCCTGGAGGTGGGACAATCACTGCGGCAGTTATAGAACCGGATGGGAGCCAACTGAATTGGACGTCTTCCACTGCGCAGGTATTTCCATTTTTGGGGCAACCGACCAGTTGTAGCGCGGATGAGCCATGCAGCATTACGTCAGTAAGAAATCACCTCGACACGCCTTACACGATTTTCTGGAATGCAAATGTGCAGCGAGCGATTGGAGATTGGTCTTCTTTGCAAGTGGGATATGTGGGGCAACGTGGTGTGAAACTTTTCAGCCTGCTCGACATCAATCAGCCTAATCCAACAGCATCCGCCGCTTGTTTCGAGGGAGGGGGCGACGAATTCGCGTGCGAGCAGCAAAACCGGCCTTTTTTTCAGCAGTATCCCTTCCTCGGCGAGACCACCGAGTTCGGGAATGCAGAAAATTCAAGCTACGACGCCTTGCAGGTGACGTATAAGACGCGCTCGTGGAAAGGACTTAACGTGGTGTCGGGATACACGTATGCTCACGCGATTGACGAATCCACGAGCAACCGGCACTTCAACATTCAGAACAGCCTTGACGTGCGCGGCGATCGCGGCAACAGTGATTTCGACCTGCGACACCGTTTCACTCTGGCGGCTACATATGCAATTCCGGGACGCAAGAGTTTTGCTCAACTTCTGGAAGGCTGGCAGGTGAATTCGATTGTGATCATCGAAAGCGGAATGCCTTTCAGTTTGTTCGACGGCGATGATGACTTCAGCTTCACCGGTGAATTCAACGATCGTTGGAACATTACCGGCAGCCCAAACAACATTCATTGGTCGAAAAACAATACGATTCCATTTGTTGTCGCGAGTGATCCCCGGTGCATCGCTGCCGCTGGGCCTGATCCAGGGGCGCAAGCCAACCTGCAGTTCTTCGGAGGGTGTTATATCTCGGGAAATACGGTGCTGACACCCCCGGCGAACGGTACGTTTGGCAACATGGGCCGCAACATTTTTCGAGGCCCTGATTTCGTTAACTGGGATTTCTCCGTCAGCAAGAATACGAAATTGGGTGAACGCGTGACGCTGCAACTGCGCGGCGAGTTCTTCAACATCCTGAACCATCCCAATTTCACTGACGTCAATGGGGAACTGTTTAACGGGGAGTGTAATTCTTCCAATGTGTGTTCTGGGACCGCAGGCATGGCTCAATTTACGCCGGACGTAGCGTCTTCAAATCCGGTGATTGGATCAGGCGGATCGAGGCATATTCAGCTGGGGGCCAAATTTATCTGGTAATTCGTAGCGCGCAGATCATGCGAGCGTTGTGCTGACGCGCTCGCACATCTCAACAGTGGACTTTGTGCCGGTGCCGTTAAACCTGCTATCCTTAGCGTTAGTTGAGCCCGTCGTGACTTCCTGGCGGCTCACCGCATCCAACTAGCATGCCGCGAAAAACAAAATCGTCAGCTCTGTCTCGCTTGTTGCAATCTGCCACGCGCGCCGGATTCAACCGGGCTTACCAAACCGTCCAGGTTGACCCGCAGAAATTTTTGAAGCAGGTAACGCGCACCCACAAGCTGCCGATTAGTTCCTGGCGCGACATGTTCTATCTCGGCGAAGAAGTGGTCACTCCGATTGCCAATCGCATCATCAAGTCCTCCATGAAGACAGCGGCTCTCGAAGGCATGGGGTTGGGCATGGGAGGCATGCTGACCATCGTCCCCGACGCCGGGATTCTTTCGGCCATTACGATTCGCATGCTGCAAAAATTAAGTTTGATCCACGGATTCGAATACTCCACAGAAGACGAAGTGAGCGAGTTATGGATGGCCGCTGCCAGCGCGGCAGGGCTTGACCTTGGGCGAGATTTTGTGGAGAAGCAGGCCATCGAACGCCTGGTCCCGCGAATCATCGACCGCATCGCCGTGAAAGTCGGCGCGGAAGTTGCTGAAAAGTGGTCTGGAAGACTAATTCCGGTGCTGAGCGCGGGTTTTGGCGGCACGCTGAATTACTATTTCGTCCGCTCCTGGGGACGACGCGCCCAAAAACATCTCCTCGCGCGTCATCGCGCCGTTCGCTCGCAGAGGCTTCTCGACGTTCGAGAAGTGCCGTCTTCCCGCCGCCCTCAACTGCACCCGGCGCGCTAGTGGTGCTGCATGGCGGCAAAGCCCAGAGTCTCTGCGCTCCGAGCGGTACTACAAACGTCCTGTCCGCGATGCCGCCTTGGCAAGATTTATCCCTCCTCTATCTTTCGCGGCTTTCCCAAAATGAACGATCGGTGCGCGGTGTGCCATCTTGGGTTTGAAAGAGAAGAAGGCTACTTTCTGGGCGCGATGATCGTCGATTATTCTCTGGCAATGGTGATGACCACGATCATCGCCATAATTTTGTGGAGTTTCACGCGCTGGTCGTTTGAAAAGCTTTGTGTCGTCGCGATTCTTATATTTCTCCCCGCCGTTCCAACTGTGACGCGGCTAGGCCGCGTGCTGTGGATTTCCTTTGACCAACTTATCGACCCTCAACGGTAAGGCGCAGTTTAGTGCATGTCGCTCTCGTAGCTGCCCGCTCTTGCGCTGTTGCAACGCGCATGGCATCCTTTTGCGGCTAAGACGGCAAGGAACAGCGGAAACAGGAAAAGGTAACGGATGCCTATTTGCGAGGGTTGCGGAGCTCGGGTTGACGAAGCGCACGTTCTGCGCCGCAAAGAGAGACTCGACCTTGCCGCCCGTTTTCGTCCTACTCAGATCAAGACTGTGCTATTAAATTCCGCTCCGCCTGCCTTGGAAGCGGATTATTTCTATCGCGCTGCGACAGACCGCGCCACTCGCTCGACGGCTGCCCGTGCGTATTTTGACGAACTGCTGAAATGCACGGGGCCTGCTACTGCGCAAATCGACGAGCCGCGTTCTCTCAACGAGTTTCGCCACCATGGCTTCTTTCTGATTCACGCGGTCGAATGCCCCATAGAAAATCCTGGCGAAATGCACAACGCGATGAGGCGATTGGCGCCGACGGTGGTCAAGCGAGTCCAATATTCGTTGCAGCCCACATATATCGTTCCGCTTTCGAAACCGACGCAGGACCTCATTCGCCTGTTCGGTCTCATCGGTTGGGGCGACAGGTTGGTTCTCGAGAACGGCGGCCCTTTTCTGGACACCAGTCCCGGAGTACAACGCCCGGCGTCCTTTGGCGACCGTGTATTCAAGGCGCTTTCGGTTCTGCCGTAGTCGCCGCCGACTGGTGGCACGCGGATTCGGCCAGTCCGGCGACCAGTACTTCTCATCATTCGCTGGACGCATGCCGGTGAGGTGTGCTACTAAAATCAAATGAGACCTTCTTTTGGCTTGTGCGCGCTTGCGCTCGTTTTGTTCGCCGGGGCAGTGATCGCTTCGACGAGAGCTCCTTGGCAGGCCGCTTCCAATTCTTCTTCTTCCAACGCGTCGCAGGTAAAGCGTGGGAAATATTTGGTTGAAGAGGTAGCCAGATGCACGGAATGCCACACGCCACGCGACGCACAGGGCAACCTTGACAACTCTCGTGCGTTGCAAGGAGCGCCAGTTTGGATCGTGCCGGTACATCCGGACCACAACTGGGCGCAGCAAGCGCCTCCACTAGCAGGCTTTGCGGGCTACACCGAGTCGGACGGCGAGGCAATTCTGGAAAGGGGCCAAGGATTGAACGGCGAAGTTCTGCGTCCTCCTATGCACATTTACCACCTCAATCACGACGATGCAGTCTCGATTATTGCCTACCTGAAATCTGTGCCGGGTTCCACAAGGTAGCGCCGGCGCAGCCGCAGCGAACCCCGGCAGGGAGACGGTTGGAGTTTGGACCGCAACTGCCGGGAACGAGCACGTCAATCGGTTGGCAAGACATCAAGGACTTGTACGTTCGTCGAGAGCGGGGTTTGTGTGCAACCCAACCCCACTACTTGCCTGATACAAGACCTCTCAAATGGGCACTGTCCCGACGGACAGGCGCTTAATAGGTCACACGGAAGCTGGCGCCCCACTCGCAACCCTCCACTCCTTGCTATCCTTGCTTATTAAGCAGGCAAGGTCCAAGCAACAGGAGAGCGATTTTTGGGAGGGGAAACCATGCGCGCATTCAACCGATTTGCTGTTGCGATCATCTCGGCGGGTATTTTCGCCAGCGTTACCGCTGGGCAAACGCAGACAGCCAATCGCGCTCTACAAACCGGCAGTTCGACCGTGGGCGCAGTAACCACGGTGGAGCAGGCAATAGATCTCATTATTGCGCGCGAACATGACGAGGTGGCTGTGATCCGGCAGTACAGCCCGATCGTCGAGACCTATGTCCAGGATATGAAATCCGATGCGGAGATGGGAATAGTGCCTTTTCGCGATCACTATTTCCTGGGACAGGCAGAGCTGTCGAAGGGAATCGTCGACGATTCGATGCTAGACAGGAAAAAGAAGAGCCGAGCCGCGGTGTTCGATCCTTTTTCGCACCTGGAGGGATCTTCTTCCCGCGTTCCCGAGGGTTTTCTTCAGATGGTTTATATCGACGTGAACAGGTTTGATAGGGAGCATTACCAGTTCACATACGTAGGGCGGGAATTCCTTGGCGAAGTGCGGTGCGCGGTCTTTGATATAACCCCACTACCCAAGTCCGGCAAGGGGAGCTTCTACGGTCGCATCTGGGCGGAAGACCAAGGATTCGCGATTGTCCGCTTCAACGGCATGTTCACATCATCTGGCGGTGAAGGGACGGGCTTCAATCTCCACTTCGATAGCTGGCGACTGAACCTCCAGCCGCGTCTCTGGCTGCCTGCGTTCGTGTACAGTCAGGAATCTGAACTCAAGAGTTCATCTGCTTCTACCATCCGTTTCAAAGCGCAGACCCGGTTGTGGGGCTACAATCTCACGAGTCTCAACCGACCGGTAGACTTCAATCAAGTGGCGACAGTCGATTCTGGTCAGAGTGCGGAGGATTATTCTCCGGTTCAAGCCGAACGCCAATGGCAAGAGCGGGCGGAAGTCGGCGTAGTCGATCGCCTGCAACGTATTGGATTACTTGCGCCTCGGGGAACAGTGGACAAAACTCTCGAGATCGTCGTTAACAACCTCGAGGTAACGAACAACTTGGACGTCGACGTTCACTGTCGGGTTATGTTGACCAGTACGCTCGAGACCTTCTCGATAGGACATACGATCGTCATTAGCCGCGGCTTGCTCGACGTCCTGCCGGACGAAGCGAGCCTTGCTACTGCGCTAGCGCAGGAACTGGCCTCAATAATGATCACTAAGCCGTCTACGGACCAGTGGGGATTCAACGACACCACAATCGTCACCGCTGGCGAGGCGCTATCTCGTTTTTCGTTCAAGGCCACGGCAGCGGAAGTCGACATGGCCAACAAGAAAGCCATCGAATTGCTGAAGAACTCGCCTTATAAAGACAAACTCGGAAATGCTGCGCTCTTTCTGAAGCAACTGTCGGCAGATTCTGCGGCACTCCCGGCGCTCATTAACGCGCGCCTCGGGAACGGTGTCGCCCTGAGTTCCGAGCTGGCAAGTCTGGGACCACCGCTGCAGGCAGCCAAGCTCGACCAAGTAGCGGCATTGCCGCTGGGTGCCCGCGTGAAGGTTAATCCTTGGGATGATCAAGTGGAACTGCTGAAGGCTAAGCCGGTACCCCTGAATTCGGCCCGCGAGAAAATGCCCTTTGAAGTGACGCCCTTTCTACCGTTCTTGATGCGCTATCAGGAACCTAATGGAGCCGGGAAGACGACGGCGTCCGCTTCGGTGAACAAAGAGGCCGCAAACCCATAAGTTTTCGTGGGCTTTGAGTTGAAGCCCGATGGAAAAGCATTGTGCAGTTGGGGTGGTGCCGAGGGCCAGAATCGGACTGGCTACGCCGGCCTTTTCAGGGCCGCGCTCTACCAATGAGCTACCTCGGCACGGGAACGATTTATGATTCTACGGAAAAGTTGCAGCGCTGAAAAGGGAAAACGCTCTTCGTTGCCGGCCTCGTGGATGATTTGTTGCGGCGGGTAGCGATTTATTGTCTGAAATCCTTCAGCAGAAGACAGAGCAACGTACCCGCGGTCGCTACATGCAGCAGCAAGCCGTAGCTAATCCAGTGCCATTTGTCGAGCCAGCCATAAGAAATGACACCGAACGGGTTGCATGCGGTCTTTACTTCATTGACTGGTCAAATTCCTTCATCCAATCTTTTTTCTTCAGGACTTCGCGAGCTTTTGCGCCATCTGGAGGGCCGACGATTCCGTCTTTCTCCATCAAGTCAATCAAACGAGCGGCGCGACCGTAACCGACGCGCAAGCGGCGTTGCAGAGTGGAAGTGGATGCGCGTCCCATTTCGCAGACTACGCGGACGGCTTCTTGATAGAGGTCGTCGTCAACTTCTTCTCCGCCAGCCTCGGCTCCGCCTGACCCGCTGTTGAACGCATCATCCTTTGGCGGCTTTAACAGCTCTTCGTTGTAAATAGCTTTGGCTTGATCGCGCCAGAAATCACAAACTGCGCCAACTTCAGACTCATGCACGTACGGGCCGTGAATGCGGTGCAGTCTCGAAGAACCTGCGGGGAGATAGAGCATGTCGCCCTTGCCGAGCAGTGACTCCGAACCGTTGGTATCGAGAATCGTGCGCGAGTCAACTTTGCTGGCGACGCGGAAAGAAATTCGCGCGGGGAAATTCGCTTTAATCAATCCAGTAATCACGTCGACTGAGGGTCGCTGAGTAGCAAGTATCAAATGGATGCCGACCGCGCGCGCCATCTGAGCCAAGCGCGTGATGGACTCCTCGACGCCATTCGTGTCCACCATCATCAGGTCGGCCAGCTCGTCGATGACGATCACCAAGTAGGGAAGCGGCTTGTGTTCTTCTTCGTCCACGTTGTCGAAAAGCGAGAGCGATTGGCCCTTCTCGAATGTGCGGTTGTACTGATCGATGTTTCGCACTCCGCGTTGAGCCAGAAGCTTTAGGCGGCGCTCCATCTCGCGCGTGGCGTTGCGCATCACGTTGGCGGCAACTTTCGGATCGGTGACCACGGGAGTGAACAGATGCGGAATGTCGGCGTAGAGACCGAGTTCGAGCTGCTTGGGATCGATCAGCACAAGTTTTAGCTCGTCGGGAGTGGCTTTATACAGCATGCCCATTAGCAGGGAATTGATGAAGACGCTCTTACCGGTGCCGGTTGAGCCGGCGATCAGCAAGTGGGGCATCTGCGTCAAATCACCCGCACGGATTCGGCCGATTAAATCTTTTCCAAAGGGCAAGGTGAGCTTGGACGGTGAATGGCTGAACTCCGGCGATTCGACCACGTCACGTAAAGCGATCGTCTCGCGGTGGACGTTCGGCACTTCGATTCCGACTGTGGATTTTCCCGGAATGCGCTCGATTAAGATTGATTCTGCCTTCAGCGCCAGACAAAGATCGTCGCCCAGGCCTGTGATGCGGCTGTACTTGATCCCTGCTTCGGGCTTCAATTCAAACGTGGTGACTACCGGCCCGGGATTGATTTGGGTAATGTGGCCGGCTACGTCGAATTCGGCGCATTTCTGCTCGATGGCGCGCGCGCATTCCTTCAATTCGCTTTCGTCCATTTTCTGGCCGCGCTCAGCCATTTGCAGCAGGGAGGACGGAGGAAGTCTGTAACTGGTCTTGCCGCGTGAAATTTTTGGGTCGGCGCCGGTTTTCTTCGGCGGCGCGGGTTTTTCCAGCTCGTGAAATTTGATCACTGCCGTTGGGCGACGAGAGTCTTTCGCTTCGTCGTCATGGTCTTCGTCTCCCTCAAGTACGTCCTCTGCCGCCGGCAGCTCTTTTGCAGAAACCCGTTGTTGCGGAACGGCCGGACGGCCCGCAATCTTGATTTCCTCTACGCGCTTTCTCAGGCGTGACGATTCGCGTTCTTCCCGCCACTCGTTGAGGCGTGCCATCCACTGCCCGAAAATGCCGTCCGTCGTCATCGGCTTCTTTAGCCAATGCGCTGCGGCGCGCAGTGAAAAACTTGTGGTCAAGAATAGCGATGTAAGGATCAGGACTACGGAAACCAAGTTGGCTCCCACCGGGTTCAACGCCGCGCGCAATCCGTCCGCGAGAACGCTCCCGAGGAGGCCGCCGGGCGGCAGAACGCCGCGCACCTGGGGCATGTGTATCAGAGTCATCTCGGCCGAAAGAGAAAGCAGCAGCATGGTCGCGCCCACGAGCTTTGCCGCGGGAGCTTCGATTAGCTGGCTGCGAAACCAGCGCATGGCCACGATGAACATGCCAACCGGAAACAAAAATGCGCTAAAACCGCAGAACTGGAAGAAAAGATCGGCCATGTGCGCGCCGACAGGTCCGATCCAGTTCCTCGCTGGGCCAGCTCCCGGAGGTGGCGCAGACACATTGAACGAAACGTCGTGAGGAGAATAAGAGAGCAGGCTTAGCGCGAGAAGAAAGGCGAGGCTAAGGCCGACGAACCCGACAAGTTCATTGACACGTTTATTTTCGGTTGGCGACAAGATACGCACAAGCTTCCCCTTTTACGTTCAAAAGCCGGCCGTGCGCGATTCGAAGTGTTCAACCTTCGATCTCGCTGTGGGCACAGTTTACCTCGGACTTGGTTGCAAATCCGAGACGCAAAAAACAGGGAAGGCTCACGCGCGATACCTGGACGGCGCGGGCGCTAACGCGCGAAGCCCAGTCGGAGGAACGCGAGCAACTAAATGACTATACCAAAGGCGTTCGGCTAGTAAATAAAGATCTTCAAAGTGCGTGTCTGTAAATACGGCACAGGAACGCGAACCTATTCGAGATCACTCGACTTGGGGCGAGTAGAGGGGATATTTCTCGACATTGCGAACGCGTCGCGGCCACCAGGGTAGTACTTCTCTCGAATGCCGAGGGAACGATACCCGTGTTTCTGCCAGAAGGCGACTGCGGATTGGCTGTCCGTGGCTGTCTCAAGCCTGACTTCGCGCACGCCGTTGGCTACGAGCCTGCGTTCGACTTCGATTAGAAGAGCCGAGCCTATTCCGGTTCGGCGGAATTGCTCTAGCACATCGATGGTTACGATGTAACCACGGGCATCTTGATATGCACTGATGCAGAATCCGGCTATTGCGTGTGCCGCTTTGGCCACAATGCATTCAGCACCGGGCTTTCGAAGGTACACGCGCAGCTCGCGTTTCGAATAGGCGACCTCCGACGGATAGCAGGACTGGTCGATCGCGTACAATGTATCGAAATCTGCAGGTTGGTAATCGCGCAGGGCGAATTTCACGACGGGGACTATACTTCTAAAATCACCGGCAGAATCAAGGGGCGCTTCGAAGTCTGTTTATTCAGGAAGCGCTTCAAATCCTGGCGAATTTTCTCTTTGATTACGTTCCAATCCGTCTTTTCTTCCTGGCTGGACTGTTCCACCGTGCGCAGAATCACTTCACGCGCTTTTGCGAGCA
>JGI12677J13195_1000076_pt1 | contig 20126 bp, 14 predicted proteins | sample JacPinW_OM2H0_O3_FD_13195 | JGI IMG/M metagenome (IMG submission 13195) | reverse complement strand
TTCAGCCACCCCGGCAGCGATTTTCGCAGAGCCACGGCGCCCACCATGGGGATCGCGAACATGGCCATGTACATCAGCTCGTAATGCGTCAAGCTCGCATTCGACAGCACCTGAAAAGCTTCTTGCGCGTGCACGCCGACGCTCCCCAACACCACCAGCAGAATCATCAGCGCGGACGTGCACAAAATCGAATTCACCGGCGTCTTCCATCGCGGATGCAATCGCGTGAACCACTTCGGCAACAGATCGTCCCAGCCCACCGCCATCGGCAAGCGCGTTACTCCCGAAAATAAATAACTCGAAACGCCTAGCAGCCTCAGTTGCACCAACAGAATCGTAACCATCGCAACCACGTTGCCGATTCCCGAATTGCCCAGCGCAATTCGCATCGTCTGCGGAATGGGCGCGATGAAGTCAATGTGTCCCGGCGTTGCAAACGCCACCACCGCGCCAGTTCCCAGAATAAACATGGCGCAGATAATCGGCGAAGAGATCCACACCGAGCGACTGATATTTTGCGCCGGCTGTTTGCTTTCACCGGCAAAGATCGCGATGTATTCCAGGCCGCTCAACGCTCCCACCATCATCTGCCCAAACAAAGCCATGGAGTGCAGATTCATCGGCGGCAGCGCCAACGCAAGCTCAATCGGATGTTGGCCAGTTCGATGCCGCCAAATCGCCCACGCAGGCAGCAGAATCAGCAGCACAAACGCGGTAATCATCGCAATCCCGCCGACGTTATGAATCCACTTGCCCCACTCCAGTCCGCGCACCGCCGCCAAAGTCACCGCCGCAATAATTCCGCCGACAATCGCCAGCGACGCCACATGACTTTCCGGCAGCCATGCAGCCTTGGGACCAATCAAGTAAGCCAGCTCCGTGGGAATCGCGTACAAAATCGCCGCTGTCACCGCGATGCCGTACACCCAGAGGTTCCACGCCGTAAGAAATCCGCCCAGCCCACCGAACGCGCGATGCGCCCAAACGTAAAGCCCGCCCTCCAGCGGCATGATGCGGTTCAGTCCGATCACCACTGCCGCCATCGGAAAATAAAACAGCAGCATCGCCGCCATCCACGTCAGCGCCTGCGCCTTGCCTAAGTCCGCCGCCACTCCAACCCATTCGCTGCCCACCACGCACAGCACTTGCGCCAACACCAGGTCGCGCAGCCCAAGCTGCCGCCGCAACCCATGTTCCGCCTGCGGTGTGGTCGAAGTAGCCGCCATCGTGCGTGAATCCTCGCACAATCACCGCATTTGAGTCACTACGCATTGAATTGTTGTCTCGCGGGACTCACATTCCCGGCCGACCGTCGGTTACTCGGCCGCGGCATTTGTCTTACCGCCCCACCCCGCGTATAACGATGTGGATGCTGCTATCGCTCGTGCTCGCCGAGCTTCCAAACCCGTCCGTCCAACTGGCAGATGTGCGATCGCAGACCCCGATGATCCTCGCGGGATTCATCCTGCTGGCCGTCGGCGTGGCCGCTGTGACGCTCTTTTTGGTCCGGCGTCAGAGTCGCGAGCTGACGCTGATCTATTTCAGTATTTTCTCAATCCTCTATGCCGTCCGGCTTCTCTGGCACATTCCGGTAATCCATTCGGTGGCTGGCGTTTCAGGCCCTTTCGTGGAGCATGTCAATCTATGGATTACGGTAACCATCCTAATTCCGTTCCTGCTGTTTCTGCGCGAGGTCCTCGAACCGCAGACCAGGACGCTCCTAAATCTGTCGCTGATTGCGGCGGTTGTTATGGCAGTGGTATCGATTACGGCAGATTTGTTCGGTATGCGGATGAGCCGCGCGTATTCCTTAAATGACTATCTCGTGCTCGTCGTCGTTGCCAGCTTGATGGTCAACTTTGTCGTTCAGCGGTCTCGTGGCCTGGGACAGCCCTGGGTCGGAGAATATCGCGTGCTCACTATTGGTCTTGTGGTTTTTGGTGCTTTTGTACTCCAGGAAAATGTCGCCAGTATTGGTTTGGGGCGCGGCGGACGCGGAGCGGAAGCGGTCGGTTTTTTATTTTTCGTCGGCTGCCTTGGCTACGTGGCCGCTCACCGCACTTTCGCCAACGAACATCGCCTGCTGGCCATCGACAAAGAGCTGGAAATCGCACAACAGATCCAATCCTCGATTCTCCCTCGCGAAGTGCCACGCATTGCTGGTCTGGACATTGCCGCTCGCTATCTCCCCATGAGCGCGGTCGCCGGCGATTTCTACGATTTCTTCGCGCTCGAAAACAATCAGCTCGGCGTCCTGGTCTCCGACGTTACCGGCCACGGCGTCCCTGCTGCGATCATCGCTTCCATGCTGAAAGTCGCCTTTGCCGGCCAAAAGGGGCACGCGCAGCACCCCGAACTGGTTCTTACCGGGCTGAATCGAGCGCTCTGCGGAAAATTCGCAGACCACTTTGTCACTGCGGCTTATCTGTACGCCGATCTCGGCGCAAAAATCGTCCGCTACGCCGGAGCGGGACACCCTCCGCTCTTGCGCGGCAGCCTCTTGAACGGCGATGCGAGTTCCGTCGAACAAAATGGCATCGTTCTGGGCATGTTTCCCGAGGCGGTCTATTCCTCGCTCGAAATCCCGCTACAACCCGGCGACCGCTACGTGCTTTACACTGACGGCCTGACTGAGTCCGCAAACACCAAGGCCGAAGAGTTCGGCCTTTCGCGTTGCGAACAATTCTTGGGAGCGCATTCTCAGCTTCCTGCAGCCGCGCTGGCGGATCAGCTACTCAGCGAAGTCGCCAGATGGTCGGACCGCTCCTCAGTCAATCTGCAGGCGGATGACATCACCCTCGTCGTTATTGATTGGCAGGGTCAATCCTGAGTGCCGACCCGCTGACTCCTAGTCGTCGCCCATCGAATCCAAAAATGTTGCCGAAGGAGCGAAAAATAAATTCCCGGTGACCGCGCGGCTGTAGTCGAGCAGGCGATCGTAGTTGCCTGGTGGCCGCCCGATGAACATATTCTCAAGCATCTGTTCGAGCGTCCGTGGCGTACGGCAGTAGCCGATAAAATACGTTCCAAACTCGGCTTGCGCGGCGCTGCCGAAAGGCATGTTGTCGCGCAGTATTTTCATCTCTTTACCGTTCTCCTCGATGGTCGTGAGCGAGCTGTGCGAGCAGGTTGGCTTCACCGATGCGTCCAACTCAATATCGGACAGCTTCTTGCGCCCAATAATGTTTTCCTGCGCTTCCGTGGGCAGCGCATTCCATCCCTTCATATCGTGGAGATATTTCTGCACCATCACGTAGCTTCCGCCTGTGAATGCGGCATCTTCCTGGCCGATTAGCGCGGCATCAGCCACCGCTTCACCTCGCGGATTCTCCGTCCCGTCGACGAAGCCGACCAGATCACGGTCGTCAAAGTTTTTGAAACCGTGCACTTCGTCCACCGGAGTAACGGCATTTCCGATGCGCGCCATAATCTGCGTCGCAAGCTCGAAGCATAGATCCATGTGCCTCGCGCGTATGTGGAACAGCAAATCGCCCGGCGTGGCGATCGCATGTCGTGCGTCGGCACGAATCTCGCGGAACGGGTGAAGTTCCGCGGGCCGCGGCTGCCCGAAGAGCCGGTCCCACGCGCCAGATCCAAACCCCATGATGCAGGACAGCCCCGCTTCAATGTTGCGAAACTCCACCGCGCGAAAAATCCCACTCAGGTCTCCGCAGAACGACCGCAGAGTCGCGCGATTCTCATTCCCAGGTTTTATTGTCACTACCAGAAAGATCGCGGCGCGCGTGAGCGGCGCAACGATCGGCTGCGCGACAATACGTTCCGATTTGGGCGCGCTTTTCGAATCGGACTCCATCCATTCCTCCTACTGCTACTTTACCTGCTACTCTGGCCGGTCCCTCGTAACGCGACCGCCGCCTTTAGGAAACTCCGCGAAAGGTATACTCCGCCTCCTGACCATTGCAAATAAATATTTGAAGACTGAGGAAGATCATGGCTGGACAAGCAGACGGAACAGTTGGAGGCGCAATATATTTCATTCAAGTATTGGCCGCCTGAATTCCTGACGAAGACCACGACGCCTTCCAAACTAGCGCGTCGCCTTCAGCGTCACCAACTCGGCCATTCCAAGCACAAGCGCGTATGTGGCGAAAAGAAATGCTCCGTATTTCCCTCCCGATATTGCATGTAACTTGGGCATAAAAGTTTCCAAGTTCGAAAGGACAACCGCTTCGCCAATCATTCCTGGAACGGCTAACAAAAGCATCGCCGAAGTCCAGTCGGCAGGAGCGATGTGCCGCCACTTTAGAATCACAATGCACAGAATCGCCGAAAATATCGGTGATAGCGCGAACGCTATCCAATATCGCAAAGGCGTACTTTCCAGTATGGCCGGGCCGGTGCGTGCGTAATAGATCGTCCCGGCAACCCATATAATCAGACCGAGGACCAACAGAACCGCCACATCCTGTCCTTTCATATTTCCTCCTCCGGAGCTATTATGTACCAGTTGGAACACCCATAGATGTACCAGCTGGTACATGAAAAAACAACGAAAAAGAAAACACAATCAACAGCAACTTGTCGAACGCTGCCTGGCGGCCTTCGTACATGCCGGCACTATTGACCTCAGCCTGGATCAATTGGCAAAACGCGTTGGAATTAGCAAACGTATGCTGGTTCATTACTTCGGTGGACGCGAAAACATTGAAGAAAGAGCCATGACCCTTCTTGAGGAAAGATTGCGGGCCAAGTTTTCGCCCGAAGCATTTCCCTCCGGAGTCTCTCCGGAAGCCGTAGTAGCAGCTCTCTGGCGTCAAACGACAGATCCCGCAACGAAAGGCGTCTTGCTGCTTGTAATGGATCTATCGCGACGCGCATGGAATGGCTCCGCACGCGCCACGGCCTTTTACGCCGAGCAGCAACGTCTGTGGGTGCATCTGCTCATGAAGTTTTTACCGGATGAAGCTGCCGTCGAGGAGGTGCTTCAACTTTTCCAGGGAGCGGTGCTGGCTTATTTGATCACCGGCGATCCCGAACCCGGCCGGCGCTCTCTGGGGCGCCTCTTCTCCGCGTAGCAATCCAGGAACTCCTCTTTCACGAAATTGTGAGCGAGCCCGCCCAGCGTGTAAATTAAGTGTGAATGAAATGTCGAAACGATAGTTATCGGTGGCCGCGGATCTTCGGCGTTTTGCTAGCGTTGCTTCCAGCCGCAATGTTCACGTCCCCAGCCGGCGCCCAACAGTGCACCGTAAAACCCCCGTCGATCCCGCTCGGCCAAGCAGTTCGCCTCCGCTGCGAACTCCCCGCGGCAACGGCGCGTCTGAACGCTCGCACGGTCCGTCTCTACAAGCAGGGAACTGGCGATTGGCAGGGCCTGATGCCCGTTGCTGTAGCCGACACACCCGGCACCTACCCGATCGAATTTCTCGCAGAGGACGGCACCACTCTCGCGTCCGTCACTCTAGCCATTCGCAAAACTATCTTCCCCTCGCAAAATGTCACTCTCGCTCCTCAAATCGAAGCGCTTCATTCCACCACCGAAGAAATGCAAACGCTCACCACCTTCCGCGACTCCGTATCCGACGTCAAGTATTGGGAAGACCCGCTCATCGCTCCCGTTCCAGGCTGCATCATCTCGCCTTTCGGTGTGAAGCGCCTTCATAACGGAAAGCCCACCGGAGAATTCCACGCGGGGATCGATCAACGTGCTCCCGCAGGAACTCCCATTCGCGCCGCAGCAGCTGGCGTCGTAAAAATCGTTCAGCCCTTCAACGTACTCGGCGGTACGGTCGCCATCGACCACGGTCAGGGCCTCGAAACAATGTACTTGCACATGTCAAAATTAAATGTAGAACTCGGAACTCACGTGAACAAAGGTGACGTGATCGGCTACGTGGGCGCAACAGGTCGCGCCAACGGCCCGCACCTTCACTGGGTCGTCTACGTAAACGGCGTCCCGGTAAACCCTCAGCAGTGGGTTACTTTGAACTCCTGCGGAACCGCTAAGAAGAAATCACAATTGAAGTAGCCAACGCCCTAAGTTGAGAAAAGAATTCGCGGCTCATTTTCTGGATTGTTGTGTTTCTCTCATCCAGGAATGGCCTCCCGAGCAACAATATTCCGTGCCAGGGAGCGCGCCGTCGCGCTCCCTGCCTTCGGAAATTTCACCTTACGGCCAGTTGTTGACCAGGTTTGCGGCGTTAACCGTACCAATCCCGGTGGCGAAATCCCACCCGGTGGTCGTGCCATACGCCTTCAAGTAAGAGCTGTCTGAAGTTGACAGCACCCCATTCGTCCCCGACGGCAAATAGCAATTGTGAGTGCCCGTGCAGTTGACGTCCATATCGCCTTTCGTGACGTCGTAAAAAATGCAAGTGCTCGCCACTGTGTTGCCGTTCGTCGAATTGCACGTCGTGCTTCCGCTCGCGCCGTACTCGGTCGCCGCCAGTTGGTAGTAAACCGGATTCGGATTGCCCTGGCGTGCGCCCTGTTTCTGATTCACGAGCGCCTGAATGCCCGCCAGTATCGGCGATGCAAACGATGTCCCGCCCGCGCCCGACCATCCGCTTGGCGCTCCAGTACAAGCCGTGCCGCCTTCTCGCGTGTCGGACCAACAGAACACATAGTAATGTCCCCACAGTCCGTTCGAAGCGAACAGCGAAACGTCGGGCAAGTCGCGCACGCCGTCCGCCGGTATTCCGACCACTCCCGTTTGCCACGACGGTTTTGCATAGCCCTTGCAAGTCCCGCTCACCACGCCGCTGGTTGACGCCGACCCCGTCGCACATCCGCTCGGGCCGCCGCTGCCTGCGGCCGTCGTAAGGAAGTCATCCTTCCCAACCGTGCTGTTGCAGAAGCCGCTCGATCCGTAAGTGGTGGCAAAGCCCTCAAACGTTGCCAACAGCACGCCCGCGCAAGAATCGTTCCAGGGAATTTCCGGAATATACGACTTTGCCGATTCGAACGTGGACGTGTTCGTCGTATTCCAGTACGTGCTGTTGGACCCTGCATCCGTGTCGCCGAAGTCCGTGCCGCCCACAGCCACATTGTATTGGGTTGACGCAAACCCGCTCACGCCGATGCCATGCGTAGCCTTGGCTTCATCCGCGTCGCAGCTGGCCGCGCCTTCATCTCCCGCCGACACAAAAACCGAAACGCCTTCCGTGACGGCCTGTTGGTACGCGGTGTTATAGGCTGCGTTAGCGGTCGCGCCGTTTAACGCTTCGCACTCGCCGTAGCTAATGCTGATGATCGCCGGCGGCGTCTTGCTCTCGTTGATTAGATTTTGGATCGCAATCAGTCCGCCGAACGTTGTCCTCGTGTCCTCGCACGACGCTACTTCGATCGTTGCGCTGGGCGCCGCGGCGCTGGCGTACTCGGCATCCAAAATCGCTTCGCCGTCGTCGCCATTGGTGCCGGGGTTCGTGCAATTGTTCGTGCCCGAAGGAGGAGCCGGATGCACCGTCGTCAACGAGCCGGCCGTAAAAGGCGAAAGCCCGAACGTAGAGCGGAATGTCGTCCAATCCGCTGTGCTGAACAGGTTCGTGTCTTCGATCACCACAACCGTCTGTCCCTGTCCCGACGTGCCCGCGGTGAACAGTGGATTCAAGTTGTAAATCGTGGCCAAGTCTCCCGGCACTACGGCTTGAAAAGTATCGCCGCCGGAAGTAAACGTGTAGTCCCTGTGCATCTTGTGCATCGCTCGCGGACGAAAATCGTTTAGCGACACGATTCCCAGCACCGCCGGTGCCAGTGCCGCCGGAATCTGAGGATCGCTCATATTCGCTATGTGTTGGATGCCGTTCACATCGAGGTTATGAATCGACGTCCGAAACGCGCCGTGAACCTGCCCGGCGTTGCCCGAAAAATCGACCACCGTGGGGTAGGCTACGTTCACGTGAAAACCCTGCGATGTAAGCCAGCCGGTCACCTTTGCGACGTCTTCTTTTGACACGCCGAATCTTGCCGCGAATTCCGGCGCCGTCATCCACCGGTGATAGTTGGAGGAACCCTTGGTGTGCATTTCGTCGATCAATTTTTCCAGCGCTGCCTCCTGCTCCGGAGAACGCTGCAATTGCAACAGCATATGGTCCATCGCAAGGTCGTCGGCCACGGCGCCTCGATCGTTCGCCGCGATCGCTTCCGATCGCACATTGCCGTGCAGCGTCACCATGTTGTTTTCGTTTACGTCCTGTGTGATCAAATTTCGCGCGTGACTTCCTGTCTCCGTCTGCGCGTTCGTAGGTATCGCAAAGGCAAACAGGAGTGCCACCATTGTGAATAGAAAATACGTACGCCCCGTTGTACGAAACATGGAACCTCCCTTTTTAGTTTTCACTTTTGGAATACAACTCGAAGGAACTGCTGTCGTTCTGCGGCCCTCACACCCCCGCACCGGGTTGACTCTGGCCGCAGCGTATTCCTCTAGTAACGCCGTTGTCAATCTCAAAACGCCATTTTTATAAACTTATTAGTGAACTAGCAGCGTAGTACCGTAGTCTCTGTGCCAAAACGGGAATTTGCGAGTTCGGCAAAATCGCTCGTATCTCATGTGGCTCACCTCTCTTGAGTGGCATTTTCACTCGTACACGGTGGAGTCCAAAATCTCGCGAGCCAGGTGGCGGGTTCGAAAAGAAGTGAAAGGGGGGAGGACCTTTGATACGAGTTTATGCTCACACAGACGACTCCTTGAAATTCGCCAAGGGACGTGCTAGCGTTTTCCGTGATTAAATTGGAAAATTTTAGAGCGCTTCACAAAAACTCAATCGAGCCTGCTCTCCTCGGTTCTCCGAGCCCCCAACGTCATCTCTTGGCCTTTCGCGCAACTCAGACTCTGCCGCTTGCAGCACAGCCAGGGAAGGGCCGCAGCAGCCACGAACTTCGTCCCGACGCGAATTTCGCTTCGCGCCCTGGCATTTCTAATCGAGAACTCCATTTATTAGAACACCTGCTAACTTACAGAAAACAAACAACGGCGCCCCGTTCTAATCGCGAACTTTCAACCAATCAGCGTGGTGATAATTCTTACGTTCCCGGTTTTCTGCCACCTTCTGTAAACGGCTCGACCGAAGCGTGCGCCGCGAAGAATCCGGCCATCGCAACCACATTTCTACCCGGCACAGCCCAATATGTAGAAAGCGACGTAACTCACTCAAAACAAACGACCGCACCATTTCTACCCGGCACTAGAACCGGCCGCAGCTGTATCGGGATTTCATATGCAAGGCGAGCGTACCTGCACACAGGTACCGCTATCGCTCCCAGGAACCCTCGCGCATGATGCTCGATTGGGCCGCCCTGGGTATCGAGACCGCGAAACTTCGCGGCGCCTCCTACTCCGACGCACGTGTAATGGACACCCGCCAGCGCGAAATCACCACCAAAAACAACGAAGTCGGCATGCTGCTCGAATCCGAATCGCTGGGCATCGGCATTCGCGTGATTGCGAGCGGCGCCTGGGGATTCGCCTCCACCGACCGCCTCACCCGCGAAGGCGTCCAAGCCTGCGCCGCGCAAGCCGTCAATATCGCCAAGGCTTCCGCCCTTGCCAAACGCGAAAATGTCGCGCTCGCCCCCGAAGAAGCTCACGTGGACACATGGCAAAACCCCTTCGTAAAAGATCCCTTCCGCATTCCCGTCGAACGCCAGATTGATTTGCTGCTTCGCGCCGACAAAGAAATACTCGCGGTGAAGGGTGTGACGCTTGCGGAAGGCTCAATGTCTTTCCGCAGGATCGACCAGCTCTTCGTTTCCAGCACCGGCTCCGTGATTCACCAGATAAAAATGCAATCGGGCGCGGGAATCGTCGCCACTTCATTCGGCGATAGCGAAATCCAGAAGCGCTCGTACCCAAATAGTTTCGGCGGCCAGCACGCCTTGCAGGGCTACGAGCTAGTTGAGTCGCTCGACCTGGTCGGCAACGCGCCGCGCATCGCGGAAGAAGCTGTCGCGCTCCATTCCGCGGCTCAATGTCCAGAGGGCACCAGCACGATCATCCTTGGCGGCTCGCAACTTGGTTTGCAGATTCACGAATCTATCGGCCATCCCATCGAACTTGACCGCGTCCTGGGCCAGGAAGCGAATTTCGCCGGCATGAGCTTTCTCACCGTGGAAAAACTGCGCAAACTCAAGTACGGCTCCGACATCGTCAACGTAGTCGCCGACGCTCGCCTCGAACACGGTCCCGGCCTCGGCACCTTTGCATACGACGACGAAGGCGTCCCGGCGCAATGTACTCCCATCATCACCAACGGCCTTTTCACCGGCTACCTAAGCAATCGCGAAACTGCTGCCGCCATCGGGGAAACGCGCTCGAACGGAACCATGCGCACGGAGAACTGGAATCGCCTGCCGATCATCCGCATGACGAACATCAGCATCAATCCCGGCACGTGGAAATATGACGACCTGATTGCTGACACCGACGACGCAATCCTGATGGACACGAATCGTTCCTGGTCCATCGACGACCGCCGCTATCATTTTCAGTTTTCCACTGAAATCGGCTGGGAAATAAAAGGCGGTAAGAAAGGCCGCATGATCAAAAATCCTAGCTATAGCGGCATTACCACCGAATTCTGGAATAGTTGCGACGCGATCTGCTCTCGCGACTATTGGACTCTGTGGGGCACACCCAATTGCGGCAAAGGCCAGCCCATGCAAACCATGGGCACCGGACACGGAGCCTCCCCGACGCGTTTCCGAAACATAAAGGTGGGAGTCGCCTTCGCCAAGTAAAGCCAAAACTACAAAATGAAACGTACGAAGAAAAAATCGCTGCCATCACGCGCACGCCGTCCGAAAGGCGCGAAGAAACACGCACCATCATCACTCAGCACCGCGGCGGTCGCTGAGAACGGCGCGCGCTTTACTCTCGCGGAACTCCAGCGCATCGCTGACCGCGTGATCGCGCTCAGCCAGGCGGATGAAACAGAAATCGAGATCGATTCCACCACCGACGCGCTCACCCGCTTCGCCAACAACACCATCCATCAAAACGTGGCAGACCATACGCTCTCAATTTCAGTCCGCGCCGTTGTAGATGGTCGCACTGCGCGCGCCACCACCAATAAAACCGACGACGAATCGCTCCGCCGAGTAGTAGCTGCCGCAGCTACCCTCGCACGCCACCAACCGGAAAACCCCGATCTCCTGCCGATGCTCGGGCCGCAAAAATACCAAAAAGTCGCGCGCTATTTTGATGCCACGGCCACCGAGAACCCGATGGACCGCGCCCGAGCGGTAACTCGCGTTTGTAAGATGGCCGAAAAGAAAAAGCAGACTGCGGCGGGAATCTTTGCCAGCGGCTCGCACCAATCCGTCTTGGCCAATTCGAAAGGGCTTTTCGCCAGCCATCAGTACACCGACGCGGAATTTTCCGTCACCATCCTCGAAGACAATTCTTCCGGCTGGGCCAAAGCTAGTATCGCCGACATTCGCGACATTCACCCGGACGAACTAGCTGAATCCGCGAGTAGCAAAGCCATCGCGTCACGTAATCCGCGCGTTCTGGAACCCGGACACTACACCGCGATACTCGAACCTTCCGCGGTCCTAGACATTATCGGCTCGCTCTTCTTGGATTTTTCTGCAACCTCCATCCTGGATAAACGCTCCTGCCTAAATGACCGCATGGGCAAAAAGATTTTTGGCGAGAACATCACCCTATGGGACGATGCATATCACCCGCTCCAGCTAGGCGCGCCGTATGACGGCGAAGGGTTGCCGAGACAAAAAATCCTTTTGGTGGACCGCGGTGTCCCCAAGAATTTGGTCTATTCGCGAGCAACCGCCAAAAAAATGAAAACGAAACCCACCGGCCACGGTCTCCCGCTGCCGACCGAGTATGGCGAAGCCCCCATGAACTTGGTTTTCTCCGGCGGTGACAAATCCGTGGACGACATGATTCGTTCCACCGATCGCGGCATCTTGGTGACGCGTGTCTGGTATATCCGCGAAGTCGATCCTTACGAAAAAGTTCTCACGGGCATGACCCGCGATGGCACATTCCTGGTTGAAGACGGCCGCATTGCCGCCGGCATCCGGAATTTCCGCTTCAATCAAAGCGTGATTGAGATGCTCTCGAACGTCGAGATGCTCGGCCGGGCGGTGCGCGCCGCGGGAGAAGAATCTTTCGAGATGGTCGTTCCGGCCATGAAGGTAGGCAACTTCCATTTCAGCGAAGTCACGAAATTCTAGAGCGAAAGACTCTAATGCGTCTCGCCGGCCGGTTTTTCAGGCGCCGCGTCCGGCCGGATAAAGAAGCGCCATTTATCCAGGTCAACGCGCACTGCGACATCGAAAAACCCGACCATCATTTCATCGTAGGTCTGGTCGCCCCATCTCACCGACGCATCCGGATCGGGGTTGTGTAAATTGCGGCGCGAATTGTCATACAGCGCGACAGCTTGCAGCGTCGTGCCGGCCTTCAGCAAGCGCGGCTCCGCCAGCCGGTAGCTCAGTTGCCAGTAAAAATCATAATTCACCCGCAGCAGCGTCTCCACGTTCCCGTCCGAGCTGATGATGTTGTAGTCGAATTGCTTTCCGCGTAGATGCATATGCGGGAAAAAACTAAGCAGCGTCGCATCGTTAGGCAAAGTCCCCCGCGCTTCCACTCGATAGTCGTCCACTCCCGGCGGTATCACAAAATGATCGTTTGTCAACTGCAGGGTAAGCACGCGCTGCGCCGGCCGCTGCTTGGCGAACACAATCCCGATGCTCGTCTGATCGCTCGCCGCGTGCCCATGCGTGGTGTAGTGCATCTGGAACACCAGGTCCGAGCCAGCCGGGACAAACTTGGCCATGCCGGCAGGCCACCGATCGGGCGAACTCCCCGGCGCGTACACCAGCAAGATGTCGCTGTCAGTCCAATGCGCGCCGTGGCGGCTTTCCTCACCGGCCATGTCCGAAGCAGTGAACGGCACGCCGACGGGAACATGCCTCAGCCATTTCGAATCCGGCGGCCGGATATAAACCACCGCGTGATGCACATTTTCGCGGCTGGACGGGCGAACCTCCGACATCTGCACCCATTTGTCTTCCGTGAATCCAGTGGGCACAATCTCATATGTGTATTCCACATCTCCTTGAGCCGGCAGCGCGACGGGCTTCGGCATTTTCACAATGGCGTCCGGCTGCGGAATATTCCATCCCTCCACCCACTGACGGAGAGGCGGCGCATCGTTGGGATCGCCGGCCGGCGCATTCGCGTCCGCCCAAGCGGCCAGGTTTTGAATCTCCTGCGCTGTCAGCGAGGGGTCGTTTGAAAAGTGGCCATAGTGCGGGTCGGCGAACCACGGAGGCATTTTTCTTTCGCCGGCGAAACTTGCGATCTCCTGGGCATACGACCGCGCGTTCTCATAGGAGACGAGCGGCATCGGCCCAATTCCGCCGCCGCGGTGGCAACTCTGGCAATGCCGTTGCAGGACCGGGAGAACGTCGCGGTAGAAAGAAGACGCCGCAACCGCGCGAGTTTCCGTCGGAGTTTTTGTTTCTTGCGTTTGCGCCGCGGCAAAACTCAGCAATGTAACAATGGCGGCTAAGACGGATATCTTCACTGGCACAATTGAATTAGTTACGCATTCTCAACAGTTGGTTGCAAGCCGGAAGGCACTGCAATTCATTTTATTTTGTGAATTGAAGGCTCGATATGGCGCGCGCAATCACGTTTTCCTGGATTTGCACCAAGTCGGTATCCGCCACGGTCATTCCGAAAATTGTGTAAAGCCGCGCGTCGCGAGGGATACAGACGACCACGCCGGACCAATCGCGCTGGTCAACTCTTCCGCGAAAATGCCGTTCGATCGCAGGAATGCCCGAAATAGTAATGTGTTTTTCATCCAGCGGACGAAAATTCTCCATGATTTCCTGAAGCCGGCGCTCCGTGGCGTCCATGTCGCTCGCGACGGATTTTCCCGCGGGCTGCTGCCCAATCAGAAGGTAGGTGGTCTGATCGTTGGTGCCCATCGCGGTAATTGATCCTGGAAGAAGTGCGCGTGCGCCCTCGATTACTTCCCAGGTGGGCGGCTTGTACATTCGAAAACTGTACGTTTCATTCACGTAGTTGTTGCCGGTTACTTCTTCGCGCATGGGCTCGGGCGCAGGCGGCGGTGCGGCTGCAGACGGCGGAGCAGACGCAGGCTGAACCCCAACCGGCGAATTTGCAGCCACGGGACTCGGCGCAGCAGAGTTAGCCGCGGACTTATTCGCGGCGTTTGGAGAAGTTTTCGGCGGCGGTGTTGAGGCAGGTAGCGCCGCGGAACTCGACGAAGCAGACATACTGTTTGCGGGCGGCGTCGCGGGTTTCGCAGTCGCCATTTTCGGGGGTTTCGGAACGGCGGGATCTGCCGCAGCCGTTACGTCAGTGCTGGAATCGGAGTTTTTTTCTGCATCCTTCTTTTTCGCGACCGGTGAAATCACGATGGATAATACTTGGTCCTTCTGCACTTCGGCGAATCCGTAATTGGTCTTCACTTTAAAAGAATGTTCTTCGAACCCAACGATTGTGCCAACGACTACGGAGCCGTCCTTCAACTTTAGCTCGTCCGCGCGCGCAGCCGAAAAAACGGCGAAAAGCGCAATCGCGCCGATAAGCGGGCCGGGCGCAACGAATGCGCGAAATGGCGGAGCAAGCCTCATGCCTTGAAGTATGGCGCTCGACGGTGCGGCGAGCAAGTTCGGGTGCGAGGAGCATGCCGCGTTAGTCAGCAGGGCGTATTTCGGCGGTTTGGCGCTCTAACGCGCTCGCCGGGGTTTCGTTCTGACTTTTTGTTTCGTGTTGGGTTTCAGATTCGATTTAGATTGGATGGCTAGCAAGTCCGATTTTAAGCGCGCAAATTCCGATTCGAGCGCGCGACATTGCGAATCTGAGTCGATTAAGTCGCCGGAACGGCCCATGGCTTCCAGGCTGCGCGTGATTGCAACTGCGTTCGTCGCGCCGAAGATTGCAATCGACCCCTTCAGCGCGTGCGCGGACGACGCTAGTTTCCGCGCGTCCTCTTTTGCGACGGCTCGACGGATCAGCGCAATTGTCTTCGGAGCGTCTTGGAGAAAAGTTTTGATCAGAGCGCGCTCAAGCTTTTCGTTTCCTCCTGTCGCGCGATGGAGATGCTCAGCGGCGGATTCGTCACGTGCTGCGGTCTGCTTCGCATACCCTTGAAGTGAAGAGTCCAGCGCGGCCGGTGTGTCGCTGACTTGGTTCGCCGTTTCGGCTACAGACTCGACGGACGCATACAGCTTATCCATGCGCACTGGTTTTGCGATGAAGGCGTCCATGCCGGCTTCCAGGCAACGACGTTCGTCTTCATAGCTCGCATTTCCAGTGAGCCCGATGATGCGGATATGCCGGCCAGTTGCGACTTCCGTTTTGCGAATCGCGCGCGTGGCGTCCAGGCCGTTCATTCGCGGCATTTCTTCGTCCATCAGCACGACATCGAACTGAGCGTGCTTAAGCGCTGCGAGCGCTTCCAGTCCGTCAGCCGCGCTGGAAACAGAGTGCCCACGCTTCTTGAGCAGTTCGAGAACAAGCTCGCGGTTTATTTCCGTATCTTCGGTGACCAGTACACGCAGGCGGGCGCGCGGCTCTTTTGCAGGCGAGTTATCTGCAGAGGCATCGCTGCCGGTGCTTTTGGCTCGGTCTGTCACTGGCTTCGAGCGGTTGTCACCTGGATTTTCTGCTGGTTCAGTCCGAGCACTTTTTTTCGCGCGAGGAAGGCGAAACCAGAAACGCGAGCCGCCTTGTGGGCGATTTTCTGCGCCAATCGTTCCGCCCCAACGCTCGACGGTAATCTTGCAAAAATAAAGTCCCAAGCCAGCTTTGCCTGAATGGCCTTTTCCCTTGGAGAAAAGCGCGAACAGTTGATTGATTGGCAAGTCCGCAGGAAGTCCGGGGCCTTGGTCTTCCACGAAAGCGAGCACGTATGCGCCTTGATCCTCGACGCCAATGGTGACCGTCGAGCGCGGTGGACTATAGCGAAGCGTGTTTTCGAGCAAGTTGCCGAAAATACGATCGAGGCGCGGCGCGTCGCCAACGACACGCCACTCTGCTGATTCTGTTCGCGGGGTATCGAATCGAAGGCGAATGTTCTTGTCTGCGAATGCGGAGCTAAATTCCTCGACGACTTTTTCCGCACAGGCTGCAAGGTCGGGAGCGGAAGCACCCTTATCAGCGGTAGATTGCGCCAGTAAATCTCCTGAGAACGCGGACAGAATGCCGCGGATCATCAGTTCCTGGCGTTGCGATTCGCGCTGGCCCATTTCCACAAGCTTTTTGATGCCTTGGGGAAGATGCTCGAGGCTCAGGAGATTAAAGCAGCCAGTCATCGCGCTTAGAGGCTGAGAAAGGTCGTGGATGATGCAATGAAGCAGAATTTCCTTTTTCTGAATTTCAGTCAGGAGCTGCTCGTGGGCAAGCAGGGAATCGCGCGCAGTTTGGAACCATTGCTGCTGCTCGGCGAAACTTGCGGACATATTTCGCAGAATTAAAATTCTCTTGCCTTCGAGAGAGAGGGCGAAGGCTTCGAGCGGAATGTCGCGTCCATTCTTGCCGTGCTCGATCCAATTGCCGGAACTCGCGGAGCCTTCGGACTTCGTGTTCCAAAATTCTTCGGCGTCCACCAAGAAGTTTTCGAGGAACGGCGAGTTTTCGGCGAGACGGACTCGCTCCCCCGATTGAACGACAAAAGCATCGCGGCACCATGCCGGACAATCACCAGCTACTGAGAAATCACCATCGCCGAGCGATTCGAACAAGGCATAGCCCTGGTCGGCCAGAAACGATTCGAAAAGTGAATGGGAGGGCATTTATTCGGCGAGCATAGCTGCAGTCAAATTTGAGAACACCTGTTCAACCGAGTCGCCGGTTTTTGCGCTGGTGCGAACTATATTCCAACCGGCCGCGGTTAGTTTCGCCTCGCGCGCGGAGTCGATTTCCCATTTATCGGCCAGATCGCTTTTGTTGAGCACCAGGACGGCGGGAACTTTTCCGGCTTCCTGAATTACGCGTTCGTTTAAGGCCAGAGCGTCTTCCAGCGTTTGGCGGCGCGTGCCGTCGACGACGAGCAGGTAGCCGGACATGCCCCGCAGATAAGACATGCGAATCTTCTGGTACACATCTTCGCCATGAATATCCCACAACACAAGCGTTACATCCTCGTTGCCGTGGCGAACCACTTTCTTGTCGACTTTCACTCCGATGGAAGTTTGATAAGCCTCCGAAAAAATACTCTCGACAAAACGGCGGACCAGGCTGCTCTTGCCGACGGAAAACGAGCCGAGCATGCAGATTTTCTTTTGTAGCATTCGAGGCTCGTTCAGTTTACGGGAGAAGTTGGAGTGAAAGTTATTCTAAAGTTGACGCTACGATTCTCGCGGCGGCCCTCTTCGGTGTCTTCTGTGCGCAAAGGCTGCGTGGTGCCGACTCCTCGCGAAGTCAAATTTGCAGGATGGATGCCGCCGCGCAGCAGGATTTCTCGGACTCGCTCGGCGCGCTGCTGGCTGAGCAGCAAATTCGTGTTATCGACGCCAGTGCTGTCGGTGTGGCCGATAATTTGAACGGAAGTCTGCTCGCCGAGAGCGTTTGCTTCATCGATCAGGTCGCGGATTTCTTTCGCCGTTTGAGCGGCTATTGTTTCCTGGCCAAGTTCGAGCTCGGCTCGGCCGACGGGAAAGACCAGGATCATCGACTCGATTACCTTCTTCGGCGGATCAAGTTGAGCCGAATGCGCATTTTGCAGATGAGAAACATTGATGGCGGTGACGCCCGGAATCAAGGGAGCGCGGTCCGCCAAATGAGAAATCCACTGGGGCGAGGCCGTTCCTTCGACTTTTAGCTCCCCTTGATGTTCGGAAAGCGTAACAGTTTCCGGAGCATGCAAAAATTGGCGAGCGCGCTGGGAAACGATGGCGTCATCTAAAGAATAGAAGGGCGCCAAATCAAATTCTGCGTCTTTCGGATCGAGACCCGCCTGGCTGAGTAAAGTGTTCGGGTCCGGCGCGAGCGGGTCTTTGAATCCGCGTATGTGATAGCGGCCACCTTGCTTGTCGTAGGAGATCACCACGATGCCGGGCTGTCCGCGAACGGCATTAAGGAACCGCGACCACTCCCACAGAAGATATGAGGAGTAGCCGATCCAACCGACAATGAGAATGCCGAGTACTGCCAAAGTCGCGAGCGCGGCGCGCGGCCTCTTTGCCGAAACAGGTTCGCGATGCTGCGTTGCGAGAAGAGGTAACAAGAGTTCATCGGCTGGACGGAACGGAGCAGCGTCGCCTTTGAAGTTCGCGAGCCCGGAACTGTACAGCCGCTGAATTTCTTCGAGGGCTTCTTTCATGGCGAGGCGATAGTCGGCCGGAGCGTGGCCGCGGATCACGGCGGCAATTACCGCGTCGGGACCTTCTTCGATCCAGACTTCCAGTTCGCCAACGTTCATGCTGTCGAGCGTTTCTTCATTCTTTGAGTCAAAGGAATCGCGCACGAACTGCTGGATGGCGGAGAGCATTCCGGCAATCATGGCGGGATCCTGGGTGGGAACGGACGATGCTACGACGTGATTGAGAACCAACCCGGTTTGGCGATGAATCAGAAAAACCTGTTCCACGCGGTACAACAGACTGTGCATCAAAACGATTTCGCTGAACGATTTTCCCGTGCGCAAAGCTTCGACGCGCCACTTGATGCCGCGAGCCGAGAGGCTGTGCTCAAGAGCCTGGTTGAACGACTCCAGCATGGTGCGAAGCGTTTCGGCGATGGATTTCCGGATGGCCGGGCCCATTACTGGGAACAGCGCATCGGCGAGAACGTGCGGGTCTCTGCGCACCGACTCGCGCAGGGTTTCCTGGATGGTAGGGGCCAAAGCGCCAGCCAAGGCGCGATCGCCACCTTGATCGCGGCGCATGGTGATGGCCTCGGCCACAACGGTACTGACATCCTTAGTGCGACGGGCGAGATCTTCCAGGCGTTCCTGAATATCCGCGATTTCTTCCTGTTCGGGAGCGACGATCAAATGACGCAGTTCTTCGTAGGCGTGGTTGTTGTCCGGCGGATTTTCCTCTGGTTGCCCCTGAGGGGCGCGGCGTTGAGCTTGCTCGGGCATTTTGGAGGTTAAGGTTTTTCCCGACGGGCGGTCAGGTACGTCCGTTGAGTGCATGATTTCCAGCTCGCTTGAAACCTACTCCTCCGGCAGCTCGAATTTATTTTTCAGCCGCAGAGAGAATTCAGTGAAGAGGTCGGCAAGGGCCGCGCGATCGGTTTTTTCATCGCGCAGGACATCGACTTCGCGGTTCAGCGCGGCGGTGGTGTCGCGGCGCAGCTTGTCGATTTCCGAGGAAACTGCCTTAGAGTGCTCCAGCAGTTTCGCGCGGAGCTCACCCTGGCCGTCGGACATCTGCTCTTCAAGTTGCGAGAGCTTTTTCTCGATCACTTTGCCGCCGTCCTTGATTTCGCGCGAAATTTCCTTGAAGGCTTCGCTGCGCTCGGACTTTTCGGTCTTCAAGCGCGTGCTCAGCGAATCGACTTCCTGCCGGATAAAGCTGCCCAAAGTGTCGAGGCGCTTGGTCATATCTTCGCGGAGAGTTTCGAGGGCTTTTGTGACGGTGTCTTCGAGGCGCACGAACCGCTTTTCGTAATCGCGCATCTGCGAGCCGAACAGAATGTCGCGTATCTTGTCTACGTTCGCGCCTTCGGGATTCTCTTTGTTGGAAGCGTTGGGAACTTTCGCCGGGGATGCCATTTTCCGACCTCTCCTTTTGGGACTCTTGATGCCCTGCCGGGGGGAGCCTCTCTTGGCCTTCGGGGGCATCCGCGGAGGCTACTACGAAAGGCTGTCTGCCGCAAGAAAGACGAGGGGTAGGACTAGGGTACGGATGGGCTAGGACGCCTGGGAATGGGCATTCCAAATCAATGTACCATTTTGAGAAACGAGGCTCGCGGCGGTTATTCCCCGCGATTCAAAAGACGCCCAAGACAGGCGATTAGAACGAAATACTCGATCGGAGTTGCGATCGCAAAATGTATTAAGCGCACGTCGGTCAACTTTGGCACGATTAGGAACCCCAACGCCAAATGGAGAACCAAACAAAAGGTTAGAAGCCACCAGAACTTCGGCTGCGCCCAATAGCGCCTGAAATAGCGGATTACGTAGCCAAAAGCGAACATAGTCATCCCGCAA
>JGI12677J13195_1000075_pt1 | contig 20347 bp, 16 predicted proteins | sample JacPinW_OM2H0_O3_FD_13195 | JGI IMG/M metagenome (IMG submission 13195) | reverse complement strand
ACTGAAGCTGGCACTGGCTCGGCGATTTTACCGGCGCCACGAACCACGCCGTTATAAGTCCAGCTCCCGTGGAAGCTTTCACCGCGCTATCCACTTGTGTCAGATAAATGCTGCCGCCCACCGTTTCAAGATCTGTCGGGCCGGATACGCGTACCACACGAATTCCGCCACCGCCCGTCTTCGCACGAACCAGACCTGTCGTTTCTCCAACCTCGATCTGCCCGCCACTCGTCTCCGCATTCAACTCGCTTCCGGAGTGCTCCACCGTCACGTTTCCGCCGCCCGTGCTCAACTTCGCCAGTCCCTCAACGGAAGCCATGCGAATATGCCCGCCGCTGGTGTGCAGCGTCGCGCCGCCCGAAACCGCACCGGAAGTAATGTGGCCGCCGCCCGTATTGCCGAATAATCCGCCCGCGACATTCTTTACTCTGATGTGTCCCCCGCCGGTTACCAGCCGCGCCTTCCCGCCTACATTTCCCGCCGTGATGTTGCCGCCCGACGTTAAGACCGTCTCCGTCCCATCAATGTCGTCGCTATCGATGTTCCCCCCGCCCGTGGAAAGCTCCAGGCTGTAACTCTTCGGGACGTTTACTGTCACCGTTACCCACAGCCGCCCGCTGGATTGGCGCGAAGTCTGCCCCCGCAAATAAACGCCTTCAGTGGTCTCGTGCGCGATGATGGAAAAACTTTTTAGCAGCTCTTTCGCGTCCTTCTGGGAAGCATCTGCTTCAAGGTGAACTGTGTAATTCACCTTGCCCGAATTCTGTGTGTGGACAATGATGTTGCCCAGATCGAGTACGAGATGAATTCGCCGGCCGTCGCGTGTTGGGATTTCACCTCTAATATCGCTCTTGAGCCTTGAGCCGGATCGGGAAACATCCTGCGTTCCCTTGTCCCTTTTTCCCGCAGTTGCGTGGGTGGACCCGGGAAAACCAACAAGAACGACCAAAAGAAAAACGGCTGACGAAAAAGTGAGGGAACTGCCGGAGAATCCGTCGAGGGAATTTCGAAACGCGCGCCGGAGCGTGAGAGCGACTTGTGCGCTTCGCATTTTAGAATTTTTGTCGCGGCCCTAGATCGCGAATCGCCGCCGCGCTCTGAAGCCGGATGTACGTGCTCGGATCCTTTTGCATACGCTCGTGCAAAACGGCAAGCAAATGATCATCAGATTCCACCTGACCCTTCGCCGCCATCTGGCGCAGCGCATTGATTGCTTCCACACGCACGCCCGGATTTTGGTCGTCCACCAGCGCATCCAGCAGCGTTTGCTGGATGATGTCCTGTGGTTCCGCGCCGTCCAGCGCTTCCAGAGCTTTCAGCCGTACGGCGGCGTTGTGGTCCGTGTGTACCGTCTGGCAAAGCGCCGCGCGAACATCCGAATCATTATTACGAGCGCGCAGCAGCTCGACTGCGTTCATGCGCACATCCGGATCGAAGCGCTGATTGTTGTGCAGCACGAACATCAAAACGCGCTTCACTTCGTCATTGTTTACGGTTCCCTGCACCGTCACCGGCTGCTGGGTCTTGAGCTGCAGCTCTACCTGCGGCGGCTCGTTGTTCATTGACGGAAACACGTTGATCCCGGCAACCGACGCCGTATGCAGATCGAGCGCGCTCAAAGAAGAATTCGCGGGATCATCCGGACTCGTGGTTCCAGTCAACGCGCTCACCGGATTCGAAGCCACCGGCTGGCTCGCGCTGTTCGGAGCCGCAGAATGCCTCAAATATCTCGGCCCCAGAATTCCCACCGAAAACCCGATCAAAAGAAGTAAAGCTGCGCTCCACGCCGGCGCAGGCGAAATCCAACTACCGGGTATCCACGTTCTCACCGCCCGCCGCAGCCAGCCACCCTCTTCTTTCTGATCCAGGGCGTCTTCAAGGCTCGCCCGGCATCCACCCAACAAGGCAGCGTCCGGCTCCATGCGATTCGAAGAAAGTAACGCAAGCAGCGCGTTCTCTTGCGCCAGTGTCGCGTTGCAATTCTCGCAGTGCAGAAGATGGTCATTCAACTCGGCGATTTCGGCCGCATCAAGTTCGCCCGCCGCAAAAAGCGTCCAACGCGGCCCCAATTCCTCGCACGTCTCGGTCGATTTTTTTCCGTACTGCTCCTGCTGCATTCTCTTCGTCCTCGCCTATCAAACTTGTAGAGCTTACCTCATCCCATCCAGACTCGTGCGCAACTTTCGAGTCGCGCGAAAAAGCGAATTCTTCACCGTTTCTTCGGAGGTTCCCAGCATTTCTCCGATGGCTCGCAATTTCAATCCTTGATAGTGCTTCATCTCGAATACCATTCGCTCTCTCGGAGAAAGTCGGTCAAGCGCAGTCGCGATGTGTTCGCCCAACTCCTGCCCCAGCAAATGTCTTTCTGGATTCGAGGCCGCCCTCGTCTCCGGCTGACGGTCGAAAAAGTCTCGCGTCCCACCCTCCGCTTCTTCCGGCACCGGAGCCTGATCTTCTCGACGGCTCGTCCGGCGCCGCAAATGATCCAGCGCCACGTTGGTCACAATCCGGTAAAGCCAAGTATAAAAACTGCACTCAAACCGGAAGCGATGCAAATTCCGGTAAACCCGCAAAAAACTTTCCTGGTAAATATCCCGAGCATCCTCGGGACGCTTTACCAAATTTAGCGCTAGACGCAGCACTTCTCGGTCAAAGCGCCGCACCAGTTCCTCGAACGCCAGGCGGTCTCCCGCTTGTGCGCTCCGGACGAGTGCTTGCTCTTCCGCAAGCTTCACCGTCGCTGCTGCGCGCGCATCACCTTCAAATGCGACGCTCATCCCCATGGTGTTTGCCGCCGGCTTGGATTCGCTTCCGACCGCTTTTTCGGATTCGCGAATCCCGCTTTCCCCGGCATCTAGCCTTTCTGCGAGATTCGGATAAATAGACGGCTCTGATGGCCGTTGGTGAGCACCCGCGGACGTTGATTTCCCACTATCGAACATTGGCCCCGCAGCCTGTCTCTAATTGCGATGCGCCGCCGCTGTAATCTGTTGCAAAGGCATGCTTTAAATCAGAAGTTAGTACGGCAATTTCTTGGCCTACAGTTCTACGAACTAATCCGAATATTAAATTGCACGGCGTGCGCCAATCAGAGTTTTGCGCCCAACCGGAGCAATCCAAATACAGCCAGACAGACCACGAAGTCGGTCAAACTGCCCCAATCCAGAAGAAATCCTTGGTGTCGAAGCGCCTGCGGAAGGTGTGGAACCAGAGAAAGATAGTAAATCGCGTTGCCCAAGAGTATGGCTACGGTATATTCAATCCATCTCCGAAAAGTAACTCCCAAAAATTTTCGTTCCATAAGCATTGCTTCGCGTGCCCAACCGCCATTGCCCAAATATAGTGTAGCCGCGACTAAGTTGTAAAATCTCGGCCGAAAACCGCCACCGGGCTACGGGATCCGACTTGTCGGGAGTTGAGCATTTCGACTTGCTTCCTCAACAAGCCAGCAAGTAGACTCGCCGACGATCCTGCGCCCGAAACATAACGACCGATCGAAGGAGTTCGTATGCGCAAACTCGCTGACGTTCTTGTTGCGTTGTTTTCTGTCCCCCCGTCCATGACGCAAAATCTTCTCTTCATTCCGCGCTCTATCCGAAGATTTTGTGGCGCGCTCATTTTCGCAAGCGTTCTAGCTTCGATTCTGCCCCTCGTCCCGCAACTGGCCGGGGATACATCGATCACGCGACCCGGATATTACCGGAGCCCGGCGATTCACGGCGAGACAATTATCTTCACTGCAGAAGGTGACCTGTGGTCAGTGAACGTCAAAGGTGGCGTGGCGAAGCGGCTAACATCGAATCCGGGGGAAGAGATTGGAGCGGCTATTTCTCCCGACGGCAAGACTGTAGCGTTCACGGCCGAGTACGACGGTCCACGCGACGTCTACACTATGTCGATTGACGGCGGGCTACCCGAGCGACGGACTTGGGACGGAAATGCGGAAGTGGCCGGCTGGACTACCGACGGGCGGCTACTGATCAACACGGATAGATATTCGACGCGACCTTTTTCGAAGCTGGTGGCGATCGACGCAAGCGGTGCGCAGACGATCGTACCGCTCGCGCAGGCCGCCGAAGCGAGTTACTCATCAGATGGCCGAACGCTTTTTTTTACTCGATTCAGACGCCAGTCAAGTTCGACAAAACGATACAGAGGGGGCACCGCGGAAAATATCTGGCGCTATGACGGTGGCGCGGAGGCGGTTCCCCTGACGGCTGATTGGTCCGGAACCTCACACAATCCGATGTTCTGGGATGGACGATTGTATTTTTTATCGGATCGCGATGGAGTGATGAATGTGTACTCAATCGACAGCGATGGTCACGATCTGAAACAGCACACGCATCATCGCGACTTCGATGTGCAGTCCGGGTCAATCTCTGACGGACGCATCGTGTATCAGTGGGGCGCGGATTTGCGGGTACTGGATGTTCGTTCCGGAAATGACGAGATTGTTCCGATCACCCTGCTGTCGGACTTCGACCAATTGAGGGAACATTGGGTAAAAAAGCCCTTGGAGTACCTCACCGAAGCACACATATCCCCCGACGGCGGTGCCGCCGTTTTCACTGCCAGGGGTGAAGTGTTCTCGCTGCCGGCAAAGAGCGGTCGTATCGTGGAAGTCGCGGGAACACCGGGCGTGCGTTACCGGGATGCGCGATTCCTCCCGGATGGCAAATCGATCTTGGCGCTTTCGACGGAAAGTGGCGAAACCGAGTTCTGGAAGTTCCCAGCCAATGGCTCTGGTTCATCGGAGCAATGGACCCACGACGCAAAAGTTCTCCGATGGGAAGGTGTGCCCTCGCCGGATGGACGCTGGATTGCAAATCGCGACAAAGATCAGCAGTTGTGGCTGTTTGACGTTCGCACTAAAGAACAGAAACGCATCGCGCAATCGATGGAGAGCGACTTTGCCGATTTGGCGTGGTCACCTGACAGCCAATGGCTTGCTTTCGTGGAAGACGCCTCGAACCACTTCTCGCAAATCAAAGTCTTGAATGTAAATTCCGGCGCGATCGAAACTTTGACGTCCGATCGCTACAACAGCGGCAGTCCTGCATGGAGCAGCGACGGAAAGTGGTTGTATTTCTTGTCGGATCGGATGCTCACCACGGCAGTCCACTCACCATGGGGCGCCCGGCAACCCGAGCCGTATTTCGATCGCTCCATGAAGATCTATCAGCTGGCTCTGCTCAACGATCTGCGATCCCCTTTCTCGCCTGCGGACGAATTACACCCCGATCCAGCCTCCAAACCAACGGAGCCGAAGGAAACTAAGTCAGATAAAGACGAAAAACCTGTTGGTCAGTCGGCAGACAAAAAGGTGGAACCTAAGAAGGAGGTACCGGAGAAAATAGTGCCCGTAAACATAGATTTCAAGAATTTGGCAAGCCGCCTAAGCGAAGTCCCTGTCCCTCCCGGCAACTATTCAGACCTGGTGGCCTTTGAAAAGCGGCTGTGCTGGACCCAGCGCGATGACGATCTCCCGCCGAAAACGAATCTCCAATGCGTGGACATCGCGAATCAGCGCGAGCCGCTGGAAACCGTTATGTCGGATATAAGGGCGTTCGAGCCTTCGATGAATCGGAAGAAGCTTTTGGTGAACAAGGGCGACGATTTCTTTATTTTGGACTCGGACGTGAAAGGCGCGGCGCTCGCTGACGGCAAGACGCTCGCCAAAGCGAAGATCGATCTTTCACATTGGACGTTTACCACCACGCCGCGCGCGGACTACCGCGGTTTATTTTTGGATTCTTGGCGCCTGGAACGTGATTATTTTTACGACCGGAACATGCACGGAGTGGATTGGGTGCAAGTGCGCCAGCGTTATCTTCCGCTTGTCGATCGAGTTGCGGACCGTGAGGAGCTAAATGACCTCATTGCGCAGATGGTCAGCGAACTTTCAGCCTTGCACATCTTCGTCCACGGAGGTGATTCGCGCAAAGCTCCGGATGACGTAGAGCTTGCCTCCTTGGGAGCTATCTTACGCCGCGATAAGCAAGCCGGGGGATCCGTGGTCGAACATATTTTTGTCCACGATCCCGATTTGCCAAACGAAGCCGCGCCTCTGGCGAGACCCGAATCGATGGTCCGCGAAGGTGAAGTGATCATCAGTATCGACGGAGAATCGTTGTTGAACGTGCCAGACGAGCGAGCTGTCTTGCGGGGTAAGGCCGGACGGCAAGTCATGCTGCAAGTGAAATCTGCGTCGGGAGAGATGCGGGAAGTGATCGTCACGCCGATCCCGCTAAGGGACGAGCGAAAGCTGCGCTACAAGGAGTGGGAGTACTCTCGGCGACTGAAGGTCGAGTCCGACTCCAAAGGCCAAATCGGCTACGTTCATTTGCAGGCCATGGGACCGGCGGACATCGAGCAATGGGCGCGCGAATTTTATCCTGTGTACGACCGACAGGGCTTGATCGTTGACGTTCGCGATAACCACGGCGGAAATATCGATTCGTGGATTCTCGAAAAACTCCTGCGTCAAAGCTGGTTTTTCTTCCAGCCCAGAATTGGAAATCCCACCTGGAACATGCAGTACGCCTTTCGCGGGCACATTGTGGTTCTCTGCGATCAGAACACAGCGTCCGATGGAGAGGCTTTTGCCGAGGGATTTCGCCGTCTGGGACTTGGCAAAGTAATTGGAACACGCACCTGGGGAGGCGAAGTGTGGCTGTCGGCGAACAATCGCTTGGCTGATAGCGGGATTGCTACTGCCGCCGAGACCGGCGTCTACGGACCTGAAGGAAAATGGTTGATCGAGGGCCATGGCGTCGACCCAGATATCGTAGTGGACGATCTTCCCCACGCAACCTTCGCGGGCGACGACGCACAACTGGACGCTGCGGTGAACTATCTCAAGAAACAGATTCAAGATGATCCGCGACCAGTCCCGAAAGCTCCGCCATATCCAGACAAAGCTTTCAAAGGCGAACACTGAGACACCCGGCGACCGCCTGATTGACACTGCGGGACTAGAGAACGTTCAACGTTGCGGCGAAGTGGCAAATCTTTCTGCGGACCTGGCTTTCGCTTTTGCGGCTTCTTCCTCTCGATTCCTGGGCGACGAATTCGTCTGCAGCAAATGCAAAAGCCGACTCGAGATTTCCGCGATTTCATCCACCGCGCTCTCAAACGGAGCTTCGTTCGCCTTCGACGGTTTGCTAAACCCGCTGATCTTCCTCACGAACTGAAGCGAAGCATTCCGAATCTCGTGTTCAGTAACAGGCGGATCGAAATTAAAAAGAATCTTGATGTTTCTGCACATTTAGCTATCACCTCAAGATGTCGCAACTCTCGATGCACGACCGCAAAACACAGTCCCTTCTTACCTGGCAAGCCTCGGAAACAATCTCCGAGGATTGCCGCTTCCCGCATTTTACACCGTCTTTTCTTGCGTTGGTCGCGTTCGTTGTCGGCCCCGAGGCGTCGTACATCAGTCCACCCGTCAATCAAGCACCAGCTTCCAGCGTCGCAGCAACATCCATAGGCACGAGAAAGTGGCTGGCGAGAAGGTATGCGAACAAGTGTCCAATGGGTGGCGCGCGCCGCAGCTGAGCGGCAGAAACCATTCCGTTCGTCTCACTCCATTCCCAACCGCTAGCTGAAACTCCCTTCAGTCTTTCATGCAGCTCGGCAGAGGTCATCGGATAAGCGTAGATGCGCACGTTTTGCGCGAAAAGATGTGCGACCGCTTCCAGAAGGGTCCCTTCGAGATTGCCGTAAATACCCTCAATCGCACGAATGATCAGCGAGAGACCTGCGACGAAGCGGACCGGAGCCTGCGTATAACGGTTTACCAAAGCCGTCATATGTTCAAGCTCGCGTTGACGAAAAAGGAGTACATCCCCGCCGGCGGCGAGAAGAGCGTCGATACGGCCAAGCAAGTCCGGGATCTCCGGAGCCGGATCGTTCGACGTGAGCGAAGCAACTGTCATGCAAAAAAAGCCGGTCGGCGCCGCATTTGTTTCGCCCAGCTCCTTCCGAAGCTCCTGGATCCCCGAAGCCAGCAATCGCATGTGAATTTTCGAGTGAGCTGAATCCTCGTGGTCGAAGTTTCCCGGCGCAAGCACCACGGCTTTCTTATAGAGAGCATCGGTAGGAGGAACCGTGGGTCCCTTGGATGGGAAAAATACAGCCTCCGCGAAACCTGCCTTCACCAGATGCGCTAGCAGCCTACGCCGATCCCAATGTTCGAATGCCGGTCCGCGAAGATCTATGTAATCGATCTCGATTCGCTCCTTAACGATCTCCTCTGCCAAGCCAGCTAGAAATGACTCCTCGCTGTGCAATTCATAGAACGCCGCGTAAATCAGATTGACGCCCAGAATTCCGATGGCTTCCTGCTCCAGGACATTTGCTGGATCGCGCATATTGATGTGCAGCAGGATGTCGTTCGGAGGGCCACCGGGCAGCAATTGAAATCGGAGACCGACCCAGCCATGGGGGTCGTTTGTTCCGGCGAAGTTACGCGCGGAGACGGTATCGACAAAAGAGAAAAAGCGCGTTTGCGTCCCACGTGTTTTGCCCAACTGCGTGAGAAGCTGCGCCCATTCCTTGTCCATCATTGCTTCGAGTCGCTGCCTGGATACATAGCGCGATCCAGAACCGTAAAGATCGTCGCTAACTTCCTTGTCGTAGGCTGAAACAGTTTTGGCCACCGTGGCGGAGGCGCCTCCCACTACAAAGAACCAGTGCGAGACTTCCTGTCCGGCCCCGATTTCGGCGAAAGACCCAAACGCGGCTGCATCGAGATTCAGTGTGAGCGCTTTACGGTGAGTGTCGAGTCTTTCAGTGGAAGGCATTGCCATGCTCCGCTCCGCCGCCACCTAATCGTGTCGGCGCATTGCTCTTTTATAGCAAAGCGCCATCATTTGACGGCGGCGGGAACCACGGTCATTGAGTGTGTGTTTTGCTTGCGTTGCCAATCCTCGTTCCAGAATGTGTGCGTGCCGCCAACGATGTGAAATGCGCCGTCCGCGTACACAAATGAAAATACCCAGTCTCCGGGTCCGGTGACGACGAAGAAACGAAAGTTTTCGATCTTTAGGGGCTCGATGGGGACGGGCGGTCCGTCTGACTGGCCAGCTTCTTCGGGCGGAATTGGCACGATTGACGATTCGACGTGCAAATCGGTCAAAACCTTTGAGTACTCAGCGACGCGAGTCATATGCTGCTTGAATTTCTCCAAGCTAATTTCATAGTCCCGTACCAGCGCGGTACCGCTTTGCGGACCGAAAGCGGTTGTTAGCCAGGCCGTGGGATCTTCGAACGCGAACCCGTTCAGCATCTCTTCAAATCTTCGTTGGTCCCGCTTGCTCCAAGCATCGAAAACTTCCGCGGTTTGCGCCTGGATGCCTTCGATAGTGTCGGGGATAGAGGACGCGCCCTTTCTGTCTGGAGCGGGATGATTCGGCGGCGGAACATCCGCGGATGACGCGAATACTTCGATTGAAACGGGATAATTGCTCTCGGCCACTGCCTTGTAGTCGTTCTTCGTGAGAGAAAAGAGCACTCCGATCTCGATATGGATTTCCATGGCAGCGCCATTTAGCTGGAAGGGCGTGTATTGCCATTGCCGCACAGCTTCCATAGCCGCGTCTTTGAGCTCAGCGGGCCCACCGACGCACTGGAGTGCTTTGATCGAACCGTTTGAGCCAACCACTGCGTTCAGCAGCACACTTCCTTCGATACGATTACTGACAGCTTCGGGAGGATAAGCTGGGGTTACCTGGTGAATCAGCCGCAGTGGCTGGAGGTCCAGCTGATGGTGCGCTGGCGCGGCATCGGGAGCTTGTGGCGGAGGCGCTGGTGAGGGGACCTCTTGACTCTGAGCGAGTCCACTTGCGCCAGCGCAAATCAGAAACGCAATTACTCCTCGAATGACATATCGTCGCAAGAGCCGCTCCTTGTCAGAGTGCACGGCCGCCATCTGCGGTTTCGTAAAGCCTTGAGTATAACCCCAAACTCCGACGAGAGGATGTCACTGCGCCCTAGGCAAAGCCCTGACTACCGCCGTAAATCGGAAGCTGACCACAACCTCGGAAACCGGCACCCCTCGCGCTTCGGCCCACCAACAATCGTAGTCTCCCTCTACGTCGCGAGGAACACCTGCTACGCCCGACAGTGGTATAAAAGTCCTGCGAGTCCGTTGTGCGAAAGCATCCGCAACCGCCCTTGAACGCATGAGCATCTCTTTAACCAATCCGGTGAAATATCTCCGAGGCGTCGGCCCGCATCGCGCCGCAATTCTCGAAGAGCGTGGCTTGCCCACTGTCGGCGATTTGCTCGGCTATCTTCCCTTCCGCTACGAAGACCGCATCCGCTTCACGCCCATCGCAGAAATTATTCCCGGCCAGGTGCACACGATTCTCGCGGAAGTCACCGCCGGCGGAGGCGGCACGGTTCGCTTCGCACGCGGTCGCGCTGCAATTTTCCACGCATCCTTCCGTGACGGTTCTGGCACTCTTCACGCCCGCTTCTTTCACGGCGCATACCTTGCAGCCACCATGAAAGAAGGCCGCCGCTTTGTTCTGCACGGAAAAGTGGACGTAGACCCTTATCGCCCCGCTCGCCTGGAAATGGTGAATCCGCAGATCGAATCCGTGGACGCTGTTGAAAACGCCGCAACCGATTCCACCGAAGTCGGCCGCATCGTCCCCATCTACGAAGCGCTCGGCGGAATCAGTTCGCGAATGCTCCGCCGCATCATTTACGCCGTGTTGAACAGTTTTGACGGCAACATTCCCGACGCCCTTCCCCCCGAAATCCTCGAACGCTATCGTTTCCCATCGCGCCGCGAAGCTCTGCTCTACGCGCACTTCCCTCCCAAGAATGAAAGCATCGAGCTGCTGAACAGTTTTCGCAGCCCCGCGCAAACGCGCCTGATCTTTGAAGAATTTTTCTACTATCAGCTCGCTCTCGCTCTGCGCCGTTCGCGGGACCACTTTCAAAAAGGCATCGCCATGCGCGTTCGCGAGGAAAAAATCCGCGAGGCAGTGAAGCGCATTCTTCCGTTCAAGCCCACCGCCGCTCAAAAGCGCGTCCTCGTAGAAATCGCGACGGATCTCGAACGTCCCTATCCCATGCATCGCCTCCTCGAAGGCGATGTCGGCAGCGGAAAAACAATCGTCGCGCTCGAAGCCGCCACCATCGTGATTGAAAACGGCTACCAGGTTGCCCTAATGGCGCCCACCGAAATCCTTGCGGCGCAGCATTATCTTTCCGCTCGCCGCATTTTTAAGAATGCTGGCTACGGCGTTGAATTGATCGTAAGCGGCAGAACAAAATCAGTGAAGGATTCAGCACTCGCCCGCGCCGAAAGTGGCGAAGCGCAATTAATCGTCGGCACACACGCGTTGATCGAAAATCCCGTAATATTCAAGAAACTCGGCATGGTCATCGTGGACGAGCAGCACCGCTTCGGCGTCCTCCAGCGCAAACGCCTCATGGAAAAAGGCGCCTCGCCTCACGTTCTAGTGATGACCGCCACTCCCATCCCGCGCACTCTCGCACTCACGCTTTACGGCGATCTCGATCTCTCCGTCATCGACGAAATGCCGCCCGGCCGCACTCCCATCGAAACCCGTTGGAGCGAAGACACTCAACTGCCCGGCGTCTGGGAATTCCTTCGCCGCGAAATCGCGCGCGGACGGCAGGCTTACATCGTTTATCCCGTAATCGAAGAATCGAAGCAGGAACTAAAAGCCGCCACCGCGGAATTCGAGCGTCTCGCGAAAAACGTCTTTCCGAAATTGCGCGTTGGCCTGCTTCACGGCCGCCTGAAGAACGAAGAGAAGGACGCCGTCATGGAACAATTTCGCCGCAACGAAATTCAAATCCTCGTCGCCACCACCGTAATCGAGGTCGGGGTGGACGTCCCCAACGCCACCATGATGGTCATCGAGCACGCCGACCGTTTCGGCCTCGCGCAACTCCACCAGCTTCGCGGAAGAATTGGCCGCGGCACCGAGAAATCTCAATGCATTCTGGTCGCGTCGAAGCGAATCACGGGAGATGCGCAAGCTCGCTTGGAAACCATGGTCGCCACCTCCAACGGATTTGAAATCGCCGAATGCGACCTGAAGCTGCGCGGCCCCGGCGAATTTTTCGGCACCCGCCAACACGGCGACGCCGCGTTCTCAGTCGCCCAACCTCTGCGTGACCACGAACTTCTCGAGCTAGCCCGCCGCGAAGCCTTCGCTCTCGCCGAAAATCCCGCCAAAGCCGCCGAAGTAGTCGCCCGCCTCGAATCCCTAAGCGCCGCCTGGCTCAAACGCTACCAACTAGCCTCCGTCGGCTAGACCACAAAAACGCCGGGTTCGTATTTTTTCGCCCCATTTTATAGTGCCCCGTCTTGGCGACTGCGCTATGCCCTTCATGTGTCCGAGATGGTTATGTAGCGCCGGGCTTCAGCCCGGCATCTTTCCTTTGCCTTGAGCTTGCCGAAGGGTAGCCGCTGAAGTTCCGCTTCCGTAATTTCCGCGCAGACTATAGAGTCTGTCGCGGGCTTCTTCCGTGTTATGAAGTTGCCGCAAATTGCTGACCGCCGCGTCTAACTAAATTATGCGAGTCATCGCCGGAAAATATCGCAGCCGCCGCCTTCGCACCCCAGGATTCCTGGGCGTCCGCCCTACGAGCGACCGCCTTCGCGAAACGCTCTTCAACATCCTCGGCCCCTCTGTCGAAGATTCGCTCTTCGTCGATCTCTACTCCGGCACCGGCGCAATCGGAATCGAAGCTATCAGCCGAGGCGCTCGCGAAGTTTTCTTCATCGACCGCGATCCCTCCTCCATCAGCCTCGCGCGCCAAAACCTCGAATCCCTCGATATTCGCACCGGCATCGAAGTGATCCTGGCCGACGCCGAGAGCGGCCTCGAAAAACTCGCCGCTCGCCACCTGATCGCCGACTTCATTTTTTTCGACCCACCCTATAACGACGACGGCTACGTGGACCTCCTCGAATATCTCGACGCATCGCATCTTATCGCGCCCCAAGGTATCGTCATCGCCGAACACAGCTCAGACCTGGAGCTGCCCGAGCGTCTCGTCCGTCTCGAACGCACCCGCCTCCTCGAACAGGGCGACGCCGCACTAAGTTTTTATCGCCTGGCCGCAGCAGCTTAGTAAGATGTGTTCCCGAAAAGTGTTGCTTGCGGAAATACAGCGCGCCTTTGACAGCGGAGAAAATAAACCATGACTTCCTTGTTACGTCCCATCCTCACCCTGATTATTCTGGTTTGCGTCTTCACGCCAGTCCCGATACAGACCTCGCGCGCTCAGAACCGCACCGCAACTCCGCCCACTGCCGTGCTCAAGTCTGACAACCCGCGCGATCAGCTCCGCTCTCTGTTCGACGAAGACTGGCAATACACTCTGCGTGTTCATCCCGAGTGGGCCACCACGATGGGTGACAACCGTTACAACGATCGCCTCAGCGACAACTCTCCTCAGTTCTTCCAATCCGATCTCGATCACAGCCGCAAATTTCTCGCGCGTTTCGAACCCATCGATCCCGCAACCCTCCCTCCGCAAGACGCACTAAGCCGCCAATTAATGATTCGCGCGCTCCGCCAGCAAATCGAAGGCGCCCAGTTCAAAAATTGGGAGATGCCCGTCGATCAAATGAGCGGCCCGCATCTCGAGCTCCCCGATCTGGTCGTGCTGACTCCCTTCAACACCGCCGCTGACTACCGCAACTACCTCGCCCGCCTGCAACAGCTCCCGCGATACTTCGATCAAGTAATCGCCAACATGCGCCAGGGCATGCAGGATCGCCTGATGCCTCCGCGCTACCTCCTCGAAAAAGTCGCCGCCGAAGCAGACGACATCGCCGCCAAGACCGGCGAAGCCAGTCCCTTCGCCGCGCCGCTGAAAACGTTCCCTTCGAGTGTCGCCGCACCGGAACAAAAACAGCTTCGCGAAGCCATCCTCGCCGCCATCAACAATCAAGTCGTGCCCGCTTACAAACGTTTCGCCGACTTCGTTCGCACCGATTACGCGCCCCATGGACGCACCGACCCCGGCGTTTGGTCCCTTCCCGACGGAGCCGCTCGCTACCGCTTCCAAATTCGCGAGATGACCACAACCGATCTGACGCCCGAGCAGATTCACGAAATCGGCCTCAATCAAGTGGACGAAACCGAAGCCCAAATGCTCGCCCTCGCGCAAAAACTCGGCTTCAAAGATCTCGCCTCTCTCAACGCTCACATCAAAAACGACCGCCGCTTCTACGCCACTTCCGGCCAACAGATCCTCGATCTCTACGCGAACTACGCCCGCAACATGGAGCCCGAACTCCCCAAACTTTTCGGCCATCTTCCCAAGAGCAAACTTACAGTCATTCCCATGGAAGCTTCGCGCTCGAAAAATGCCGTTCCCGCCGACTACACCGAAGGCACCGCCGACGGTTCCCGCCCCGGCCACATCAACGTGAACGAATGGGATCCCGAGCACCGCCTCACATTAAATATCGAAGCCATCGCCTACCACGAAGGCATTCCCGGCCATCATCTTCAACTCTCGCTCGCTCAGGAATTGCCCGACCTGCCTGAGTTCCGCAAACACGCGGGCTACACCGCTTTCGTCGAAGGCTGGGCGCTCTACGCAGAACGCCTGGGCAAAGAAGTCGGCCGCTATCAGGATCCCTACAGCGAATACGGCCGCCTTGAAAACGAAATGTGGCGCGCCATCCGCCTCGTCATCGACACCGGCGTCCACGACAAGCACTGGTCTCGCGATCAAATGGTCGATTTCTTCCACCGCTACACCGCCATGGACGAACCAAACATCCAAAGCGAAGTCGACCGTTACATCGCCTGGCCCGGCCAAGCTCTCGCCTACAAACTGGGTCAACTCGAAATCCTAAAATTGCGCGAGTCCGCTCGCCAAAAGTTAGGAGACAAATTTGATCTGCGCGCCTTCCACGACGAAGTCTTAGGCAACGGCGCCCTCCCGCTCGATGTCTTGGACGCTCAGGTCAACGCCTGGATCGACGCGCGCGCAAAGCAATAGCCAAGCTCAACGCCGCGCGGTTGTGGTGAAGATTTTTGTCAGGTCACAGACCGGAGGACCAATGAAGTTTCGTGCCAGCTTTTGCTGCCTCGCACTGCTGTCGTGTTCCGCTATCGCACCCGCTCAAACCGTCACGTCAGTTGGCAGCGACGATCTTCCTCGCCACGGCGTAATCGGTCTGGTAATCGTCGCAGCAGACACCGCCAAGCCCGAAGATCCGCTGACGAATCCTCCGACCGTAAAGGCCGTAGTCCCAGGTAGCGCAGCCGCAACAGCCGGGATTCAGCCCGGCGACATTCTTCGCCAGCTGAACGGCCAGCCCGTCTCCGACTCCGCAGAGTTCGCGCTAACGATTGGCGGCCATCTCGCCGGCGACTCGGTCACCATCCAGCTAACACGCGGAGGTCAGGCAATCGAAAAAACCGTCGTGCTGAATCCCCGCCCATTTGAAATCAGCGCCGACGCCGATGTTCTTTACCGCTCAGTCACAGTTGACGGCGCGCGACGCAGAACTATCCTCACTCGCCCGAAAGCTCCCGGCCGCTACCCTGCCGTTCTGCTGATGGGAGGGCTTGGCTGCTATTCTCTCGACGGCGCGATCAATGAAAACACCCTGTACGGCCCGATTCTTTCAGCGCTCGCGAAAAAAGGATTCGTCACCATGCGCGTTGAAAAAACTGGCGAAGGTGATAGCGAAGGCCCCGCGTGTACCGACGTGAAAGCTACCGCCGAACTCGAAGCCAACGGTTATGTTGCTGGTCTCGCCGCTCTCAGAAGCTACGAATTCGTTGACTCGGAAAAAATCTTCGTCTTCGCGCACAGCCTCGGCCCATTGATCGCTTCGCTCGCGCTGCCTAAACAAAATCTTCGCGGCATTATCGCAGCTGAGACAATTGGCCGCAGTTGGTTCGAATACGGTCTGGAAAACGTGCGCCGTCAAAGCGCGCTCGTGGGCGAACCTCTCGATCAGGTCGACGCGGATGTGCGAGCGCACGCAAAATGCGCGTATCACTTTTTTCTACAGCACGAAACCGCTGACGAAGTTGCCAAACTCGGAAACCAATGCAAGGAAATGATCGCTAGCTACGCGGGAGTCCCTTACCCGTACATGCAGCAGATTGGTGACATCAGTTTGGCAAAGCAGTGGAAACAGATCGACGCCCCAGTTCTGGTGATCTACGGCACGTCCGATCCGGCCACCAGTGCCGACGAGGGCCAATACCTTGTCGACATCATCGACAGCTTCCATCCCGGCCGCGCCACCTACGCCGAAATTCCAGGCATGGGCCACGAGTTCGGCCGCTATTCATCCCAGTCAGAATTCCTGAGCCGCCGCAATTCCCCTACGCCTCATCCCTTTGACGACGAACTGCTCGCAGTTATCCTCGCCTGGTTGCAACAACATCTGCAATCCTGAGTGTTCTTCAAGAAGCGTAGTCCGGCCGCCGAGCCGGCGCGCGACGCCGCAACTCGCTGGACACCTTAGCAATCCATCGCAATTCCGTGCGAAATTGCGCGATCGTCAGCTCCAGCATCCACACAGCTTCGTGATAACGGTGCCCAACTTCCCGGCGAACGTCAGGCACCGTCATTTGTTCTCTGGCTAGCTCAGCCTGCAAAAATTCTCGCCTTCGCTCCAACTGCCGAGCCGTAACTCCCGCCCGAGCTTGCCAGGAAAGCGCCAGCCAAGTAAGAAAAGCCGGCCGGTCTCGCTGAACGGCCCAATCTTCGCGCTCCAGCGCAGACGCCAAAGCCGTTCGCCCCTTCGCAGTCGTCGCGAACACTCGCCGGTCCGGTCCTCCCGACGGCTCATCGGCCTCCGCCGCCGCAATCATTCCCGCGCGCGCAAGCTTCTCCATCGAGTAGTACACCTGCGGCCGCGAAACCCCCACCCAATCTCGCCATTGCCGGCGTTCTAGTTCCGCGTTGGCCTGATAGCCGTACATTGGCCGCTCGGCGAGCAAGCTCAATAGCACCAGATCAGGAGTCGTAAGATTGTTTGGCTTATTTCTTGGCATCGCGACTTTTCCGCCTGCGGCTCCAATACCACCACTGGCACTTTTCCGCTGGCAGCAAAGGGTTGCGAGCCTGCGCGACTGCCGCTTGAAATGTATCGAGACAACAAACGTCGATGCGCTGGCCCTTAATCTTGCAAAGCTTGTCATACATCTTGCGTGGATTCTGTCGCGCGAGCTGGCTCATCGAACCAACTCCCAGCAATTCGAAGTCGCGAAGCATCGCCGGTCCCACGGAAATCAAATCCTCCAAACGACGCACTTGGGCTTGCATAAAAACCTCCTTGACAAGCATACAGCTTCTCGGTAACCTTAGCTAGTCTAAACAAGACTAGTTGCCTTAGACAAGCAGAAAATTAGACAAGGAGAAAATTGCAATGCGCCCACAAATCTTATTCCTGCCGATTCTGCTGCTCTTGCTGCTTCCAGCCGCTGTTTCGGCACAAGGAGACGAACACATGAAACCCATCGCAGTGAAAAGAGTGACCGCGGTACTTTTGGTCGATGAAATCGAACCCTGCCTGAATTTCTGGGTCGACCGCTTGGGATTTACTAAAGCCGGTGAAGTTCCCGACGGCAGTAAACTCGCTTTCGTCATGCTGCAGAAAGGCACAACCGAGGTGATGTATCAAACCTACGCCAGCGTCCAAAAAGACGACGCCCAAGCCGCCAAAGACATGCGCAAAGGCCCGACGTTCCTCTACGTCGAAGTCGACGATCTCGACGCCGTCATCGCCGCACTAAAAGGAGTGCCGGTGGTCATGCCCGTCCGCACCACCTTCTACGGCGCCAGAGAAATCGGCGTGAAAGACCCCGCCGGCCACGTCGTCACCTTCGCCCAATATGGAGCCGCCGCCCAGCACTAGAGCGCACTCTTCGCGGCTGGATGACGGCGGGGAAAAAACTGAAATTATTCAGCTCCAGCTTGAATCGCAGCCTCGCTGGCGCGCCGCTTCCAGCCGACATTCTTCAGTACGTTCGCTCGAACGAAATCAAGCTCGCCGGCCTCGACCTACCGTCCACCTTGGACGCCCCCACGGCCGCGCTCCTCCGCACATCCATCTCCCACGCCTTCGCCTTCAGCTTCCGCATCGTAACCCTCATCTGCGCCGCCCTATCCGTAGCCAGCTCCGCCGTCGCCTGGCTAATGATCCCCGCCAAACTCGACTAACCAAGTCTACTTGCGCGGGTCAATGTTTAGCTTAATGATGTCGTCATCCATATCCGGAAGCGAAATCTTCGGGGTTTTTACGGCATAGGCCTGTTCAATCTGAAGAAGCTCCAATAAGTTCCCGGTGAATTCTTCGCCCCATGCGTGCTCCACATCCAGAGCCACTGCAAAGGCGCTGTACTTCTCCAGAATCGCCGGCGTTTCCCCGGGTTGGTTCTCGCGATTCAGTCTGTCGGCATCCGCGCGCGATAGAAATTCCTTAAAATTCTCCAGTTCCGCGATTATTTTCCGGCCCGCATCCGTTGGCGCTTCCAGCAGATGCCGGAAAACAAAGTTCATCACAATCAGAGCCACCGCGAGCAGCACGAATTTCAGAGAAGTCAAATATGTCAGAAAGCTGAATCCCAATAAGATGGGGGCGATCAAGATAATCGGGATGGCATCATTCAAATCCAACGGGCGTCGCGGCCGTTTATCCCCAGGGAAAAACGATCTCAGTTTCCGAAGCGTGGCGGGCCAGACTCGCAACGCCGCGACAAAACTGGATCCGCCGATCAGAATCCAGAAACCCATGAGCGCTATCGAAGCCAATGGAGACGCGGCTTTGGTAATCGTAAGAGAAGCAACCACCACCGCGATAATGGCCCAGGAAATCGTCTGACCGCACCACCAGGCGATTGAGTGCGCGGAGATCAAACCCGGATCTGCGATTCCCTCAACCGTTCCGCAGAACTCCTTATAAGCTTTGCAGATCGAATCGTAATCGCGCCCGTTGAATTTGTAGGTGTGAATGCTCGGCGGAAAGAAAATTGAAGTAAGGATGATGGACTCATCGTGCGGCAGCGACCCGTCAGGCTCCCGCAACTTCTCCAGCACAAACCAATCCTTCTTCTGCTGAATCTCGATATAACGTTTTGCTGCGAGCGAAATAAGCGCTGCGGCAAACGCCCGCTCGCAACGCCCGCTTTCCGTCAAATACGCAGCCACCCCAGGTGAAATTCCTTGCGGCGGCTCGTACCGCGTCACTCCAACGATCCTCCGTCCGCTCCAATGAACCACCACGGTCGCAACGGCGTAGTACGCAAAAACCACTCCCACGCTTATCCACGCCAGTTGATAGATGTATGCTGGTGCATCAGAAACATCAGGCATCAGAGCCAACCTCTTCCGCGCTCACTCGCCGACAGCGCAAATCGTGCGCTACTTTTATCCGAATTTCAATTGCGTATCGAATTCAGTTTCAGGCGGAAGAATCGAGCCGGGTGCCAACCCTTCGTCGCGGCACCGGACTTCACGTAAGCACGATTGAAACCCGCGGGGGTGCCGGATCCCTTCGGTGTTTGAAGGGTCCGGGTTTTGACCTGCGTTCTTAAATCCTTCTCCCCGCTCACCGTCTAATTCCCAAAATGGGAATCTTGCGGTGCGCCTTGGCCGCAAAAAATGATCGCCATTCGTTCGGCTCGAAATAAACCACTTACCCAGCCCACGTTTTACTCTTGACTTATGTGTACTAATATGTTAACATGCCTCAGCGGGTTATCGAGTCACCGCGAGGAGGCCATATGCTTGACGCCGCCGAACTTAGGCGTGCCGCGGAGTTCCTGCAAGACCTCGAGAAGAACCTCGCCTCGCCGCTGACCGATACCGCCCCAAACCCGCTATCCCCGCCCGCTCTCCAAAATCAGCAATCCAACAATCCTCAGGAGACTCCCAGTGCCCCACCTCTCGCAGCCCCTCAACCCACCAACCTCGCCGATCTCCCCCGCCGAACCTAAAAATCGCGCCGACCAATCTCTTCGTAGGGGCGCAGCATGCTGCGCCCGGTGTAACGTTGCCGACCAACGCCACTCTTTAGCCGAACGCCTCTCGCGCTGGTCTCCCCGATGCCCCGGCTCAACCGCGCAGCCTCCGACTGAAAATCGCGCCGACCACCCTCTTCGTAGGGGCGCAGCATGCTGCGCCCGGTGCAACACCGCCGACCAACGCGAACCTTTAGCCGACGGCCGCTCCGTATCGCCTAAGGTTTTTCTCGACGCTTCGCCGAGAGCGAAATCATTTCTACCCGGTTCTGCGCAAAATGTAGAATGCGACGTAACTCACTCAAAACAAACGCTCGGAGAATTTCTACCCGGGGCCACAACTCCTC
>JGI12677J13195_1000064_pt1 | contig 22284 bp, 22 predicted proteins | sample JacPinW_OM2H0_O3_FD_13195 | JGI IMG/M metagenome (IMG submission 13195) | reverse complement strand
CCACAACATCTACTTTTACCTTGACATAATGCGTGGAATTCGCGAGGCTATTCGTTTTGGGAAGCTCGAAAGATTCCGCTCTGACCTTCAGGCCCGCCTCATATAGGCAAACCTAAGCAGATGTTGGGCGCCGTGAAAGGCGGAGCAGAGTCTTCGGAGCGCGGTTTGTTGGTCTGCAATCTCTTGCGGACATGCCCGCTTCAGCGGGAAAGGCGTAAGAATCGTGACAATGGGTTTAGGGATTCCTGATCTGTACGCGGCGGCGCTCATGCAGGCGGCGCCCAGTGGGATCGCGCTCTTTCTTCCGCTGATCCTGATCATGGTCATCTTCTATTTTTTGATGATCTTGCCGGCGCAGCGCCGTCAGAAGAAAGTCACGGAAATGCTCAAGGCGCTGAAGACCGGCGACAAAGTGATTACCAATGGCGGAATTTACGGCACCATTGTCGGCTTGGAAGACGAAGCAGTGCAATTACGCGTCGCCGAACAAGTAAAGATGAAGGTGGCGCGCAGCGCCATTGCAGGGCTTCAGGCAGAACCTCCGAAGGAGAGCTAGAAAGCCGGCATGAATTCCCAGCTCAGATGGAAATTTATTTTTATCGCTGCGGTCATTCTTTTTTGCATTTATGGGCTGATAGGCGTACCCACGTTTCCGACATCGTGGTCGCAGATTAAGCAGAACGTCGCGGATCGCATCAAGCTGGGTTTGGATTTGAAGGGCGGCAGCCACTTGGTCCTCCAAGTACAGGTTGACGAAGCCATCGGGCAGCGCTGCGACCAGGCTGTCGATCAGATCACGAAGCAACTCCACGAAAAGAATATCGGCTTTGGTGAAATCAGTCGCGTGGACGACACGCACATTCTGGTGCGCAACGTGGACGCGAACACTTCCGGCGCTTTCCGCGATTTAATCAACAATCAATTCACGGACTGGACCTTGGCGCCCGCCGCCGGCGAACAGAACGGTTACGTGATTGCGATGAAGCCGTCAATCGTTGCGGACATTCGTCGCGATACGATGGACCAGGCGCTGGAAACAATTACGCGCCGCATTAATGCGCTCGGCCTTACCGAGCCGACCATCGCTTTTACCGGCCGAGGCGACAACGAAATCCTCGTTGAACTGCCAGGAGAAGGCGATCCCACTCGTGCCAAATCCGTAATTCAAGCGGGCGGACAGCTCGAACTCAAGCGAGTTGTTGACGACCAGACATTTCCTTCTGAGAGCGCCGCACTAGCAAGTCATGGTGGGATTTTGCCCCCAGGTGCTGAAGTCGTTGTGGGGAAATCCGAGAGCACACAAGCGGGACAGACGCCGCAGGCCGTCTATTACATCCTCGATCGCGCGCCAATTATTACCGGCCAAGATTTGCGCGGCGCGGTTCCGGCGCCTAGCACGAACAGTCCGGGACAATACGAAGTTCGTTTCCAACTTTCCACAGCGTCAGCCGCGCGGTTCGGTCCCTTCACCGAAGCGAACATTGGCCACCGAATGGCTATCGTTCTGGATCACAAAGTTTATACCGCCCCAGTGATTAACGGCCGCATTGAGGATTCTGGACTTATTGAAGGCAACTTCAGTCAGGAATCCGCGCAAGATCTATCACTCGTGTTGCGCGCTGGAGCATTACCGGCATCCATCAGGTACCTCGAAGAGCGCACAGTCGGGCCGTCGTTGGGGGCTGATTCCATCCGAGAAGGTGTCCGGGCGTCGATCGGAAGCATCATTGTTGTGATGATATTTCTAGTGATCTACTACCGGCTAAGCGGTGTCAATGCAGTAGTGGCTCTTGCGCTGAACTTGCTTATCCTGCTGGCGTTTATGGCCTACGTGGGGGCGGTGCTTACGCTGCCGGGCATTGCCGGCGTGATTCTCACTATTGGCATGGGCGTGGACTCGAACGTACTAGTATTCGAGCGCATCAGAGAAGAGCTGCGAAGTGGAAAAGCTCCAGCCTCGGCGGTAGCTGTGGGCTTTGACCGAGCGTTCTTGACGATCATTGATACCCACGTAACCACCATCGTTTCAGCGGTTTTCCTGTTTTTATTCGGAACCGGACCGGTGCGCGGATTCGCCGTCACGTTGGTGATTGGGTTGCTCTCTAACGTATTTACTTCGATTTACGTGTCGCGCGCTATTTTCGATTGGCACCTCTCTCGGATGGATAGGCAAGCTGAGCTAAGCATCTAGACCTTGGGGAACAAACCAGGTTCCCATGGTGTCAAATAAAGGCGGATAGGACTCGATGGAATTCTTTCGCAATGTAAACGTCGATTGGATGGGAAAGGCGAAGTATTTCGTCGCGCTATCCCTGATCCTTCTGGCCGTCGGCTGGTTTTCAATTCTGCGAAATGGCGGATTGCGCTACGGAATTGATTTTCGAGGTGGCACGCTCGTTTATGTGCGATTCGCCGGACCCGCTCCCATCGATCAGATTCGCAAAGGACTGCAGGCTGCCGGCCTAGCCAACAGTTCCATTCAAAGCATCAGCGACAACGTTCTTAACGGCAATTCGCAGAACGATGTGGTGATCGGAATCGAAAAGAAGGGCGAGGGCGATGAAGCGCTGGACGCCAGCAAGCAGGCGATCCTGGATGTTCTGCACAAGACTTTTGGCACGGCGAACACCGCCGGCAAGCAAGATTTCAACTCGATTACGCCTTCCAGTCTTGCCGCTTATTTAACGCAGAAGGATCCGCTTTCGCTTAGCACCAATGCCGGCGATCGATACAATGAGCTCGCCCAGCGGCTGACTGACGCACGCGACAAACAGCATGGCGGCATCGTGACGAACTTCGACGACTTGAAAAATGTCGATGGCGTCACGCCGGGCGTTTTGTCTGCGTTGAACGATGGTTTTGCTTTGGATAATTTTACGATACGCGACGTCGAGGTCGTTGGACCGAAGGTTGGCGCGCAATTGCGACGCCAGGCGATCTTTGCAACCCTCTATGCTCTGGCGGGCATGTTGTTATATATTGCCTTCCGGTTTGAGTGGGTCTATGGCGCGGCGGCCGTAATAGCGGTTTTTCACGATGTACTGATTACCCTTGGCTTCTTCTCGATTTTTCATTTTGAGATTTCATTGACGGTGATTGCGGCGCTTTTGACTCTGGTCGGCTACTCAATGAATGACACGATCGTCATTTTCGACCGCGTGCGAGAAGACCTCAGGCTGATGCGGCGTGAACCGTTCGCCCAAGTGGTGAACAAGGCTATCAATCAGACTCTATCGCGTACGATTTTAACCAGCGGACTCACGTTTTTGACCGTCCTTGTTTTGTTCCTGATGGGCGGAGAGGTTCTTCGAGCTTTCTCTTTTGCCATGGTAGTAGGAGTTGTGGTAGGTACATACTCCAGTTTCGGAATTGCGGCGCCGATCGTGGTGTTGTGGAACAAGTACAAGGGACAAGGAACTGCTGCACGCGCCGGATCCGCAGCCGACAAACGCGTAGTGGCAGCTGCAAGGAGGTAGCTATGTTTGACGACCTAGTCATTTCAAGTGCGAATCCGCAGAAGACAAACAAGCCATGGACGGTGGCATTGTCTTTTATGGTCCAGATCGCGATTGTGCTGGTGATGATTCTAATCCCGCTCATTTATACGGAAGCGCTGCCTAAGCAACTGCTTACTACGTTCCTTGTAGCGCCCCCTCCTCCTCCCCCTCCTCCTCCCCCTGCTGCGGCTATACAGAGAATCGTAAAGCCGGTTGCGCGGTTGATTCACAACGGACAGATGACGGCTCCAACTGTGATTCCGAAAAAAGTTGAGATGATTAAAGAAGAGGAGTTGCCGCCGGATATGGGAGCTGTGGGTGTGACCGGCGGTGTGCCCGGCGGAGTCCCAGGCGGACAAGCCGGAGGAGTTCTCGGTGGAATCATCGGTGGTACAGGCGCAGGTTTGCCGCCTCCGCCGAAGGCTCCTACCCCTAAGTCTATTCGCGTCGGCGGCAATGTGGCTCAAGCCAACTTGATTCACCAGGTAACGCCAACATATCCTGCGATTGCCAAGACCGCTCATATTTCCGGAACCATACTGCTCCATGCGATTATCGGGAAGGACGGTACGGTCCAGGATCTCAAGTACATCTCCGGACCGCCGCTGCTGATGCAGAGCGCGATGGACGCGGTGAGGCAGTGGCGCTATAAACCGACGTTGCTCAATGGTGATGCGGTCGATGTGGATACTACGATTTCAGTTGTGTTTACCTTGGGTAGTTAATAAGGACACGGTTCGGGCGTCCTTTTGGGGGTCTGGGCTGATTGGCAGTTAATTCCGACCGGCAGAATATGACTGCCGTGATCGTTTCGCACGAACGGAGGAGCAAACTCTATGCTTTCGAATTTTTTCTTGGCCGGTATGGTGATGTTTCAGCAGCAGGAAGTCGGGTGGGATTTGCTGACGATGTGGCACAACATGGGCTACCCGGCTAAAACGGTCGTGTTCATTCTTTTCATCATGTCCGCATGGTCGGTGGGCATCATGATCGACCGGGCGCTTATGTATAGCGCAGCGCGGAAGCAGTCCCGCGTTTTCGTGCAGCAAGTCGCGGGCGCGTTGAAAGACAATAAGCTTGACGAAGCAATTTCGATCGCCGAGCGGAATAAGAAGAGCCACATTGCCAAGGTAGTGGCAACGGGCCTCTCCGAATTCCAAGCGGCTTCGGCGCAAGTTGGCGACGAAGAAGTAATCGAAGCAGCCAAGCGCGGACTCGAACGTTCGGTCGCCATCGTTCATGCCGAAATGAAGCGCGGTCTCTCCGGCCTCGCCACGATCGGTTCGACGGCTCCCTTTGTCGGGTTGTTCGGGACGGTGATGGGCATCATCAACGCGTTCAAAGGTATTTCGGCGTCCAAAGCAACCGGGCTATCGGCAGTGGCCGGCGGTATCGCGGAAGCCTTGGTGACCACGGCTCTCGGTCTTCTCGTCGCCGTGCCGGCTGTGTGGACCTTTAATTACTTCACGAACAAAGTGGAAGCTTTCGACGTCGAGATGGACAATTCATCGATGGAGTTGATCAACTACTTCATCACCCGCCGAGGCGGAAAGAAGTAAATCATGGCATACAAACCCAAAGCGCCAGCTGTGATGGCTTCACCAAACGTCATTCCCATGGCGGACATCATGCTGGTGTTGTTGATCATATTCATGGTCGTAACGCCCATGCTGCAGAAGGGCGTGTCGGTGGACATGGCCAAGGCAAATAACGCTCAGGACATGCAGGACGCCGATAAGGACGATGCCATCATCGTGGCAGTCACACGAGATGGGCATATGTATCTCGGAAGTACGCAGGTGAATCTGGACGAGATAACGAACAAGGTAAAAGACCTGCTCGCCAACCGCCTGGACAAAACCGTGTTCGTTCGTTCTGACCAACGCGCAAAGTACGGCGAAGTGGTCAAGGCAGTTGACGAAGTTCGGTCCGCAGGCGTTGACAAGATCGGTTTGCTCACCGAAAAGAACCGGGGGAAGTCAGGCGCTCCCGCGGCTCCGACGCCACCTCCTGCGGACTAGCTGCGGAGAATTCATTGCAAGGCAGTAAAGGAGTCTTTCCATGGGAATGGCAGTTGGAGGAAACAAAGGATCGATGTCGGAGCCGAACATCGTTCCACTCATTGATGTGCTACTCGTCCTAATCATTATTTTTATGGTGATCACTCCCACTACGCCGCAAGGGCTGGACACTCTTGTGCCGCAGCCGTCTCCGCCCAACCAGCCGGAAAATAAGGAGCTGCTGGCTAAGACGATCGTGGTTCAAGTCACCGCAAGTGGGAAAGTTCTGATCAATCAGGATGAGGTCACTTGGGACGATCTGGGCTCCCGCTTGGACGATATCTTCAAGTTGCGCGCGGAAAAGGTTGCTTTCGTCAAAGGTGACGACGCCGTTGACTTCGGCCAGGTCGCTCGGGCGATTGACATCATGCGCGGAGCAGGAATCGATAGCGTCGGATTGATTACTGCCAAGGTGGAAGCGGGTCAGTAACGAAAGTCCTCGAGAAGACGTGGTAGCCTCGCCGGCTTAGGCGATGTGCAAATAGACGGCGCAGCCTTCATCAAGGAGAGCAAAGGGATGCAGCGTAAGCCCCATACATTTTTTATCCTGGTCATTATTTTGGCGTCGCTCGGCGCTGGAGCGGGATGCGATAAACTCCGCGCGCGCGACAAACTCAACAAGGGAGTACAAGCCTACAAGGCCAACCAGACCGACCGCGCTATTGAAGACTTTAAAGAAGCAAAGGATTTCGATCCTTCACTTACCAACGCGCGACTCTATCTAGCCACCGCTTACGCGACTCAATACATTCCCGGCGCTCCCTCCGACGAGAATGTACGTATGGGCCAGCAGGCCATGCAGGAATGGCAAGAAGTCCTGGATAAAGATCCGAACAATCTGAACGCCATAGATGGCATCGGCTCGATTCTCTACAGCATGTCCAGCACGCCCTTCGATCCCAAGAAGATGGAGGAGTCGAAGAGTTATCATGAAAAGCATATCCAGATTAAACCTAGCGATCCGGAACCGTACTATTGGATCGGCGTGATCGATTGGTCGATCGCCTTTCGCGGAAATAAAGATATGCGCGAAGAGTACAACAAGACTGCCAAGAAGACCGTGAAGGACACCGATCCGATGCCGCCCGCGCTCGCTGCTCAATTCCAGCAGAAATACGGAGCGATTGTGGATGAGGGCATCGCGGACCTTCAGAAAGCCATGGGCCTGCGGCCCGATTACGACGACGCCATGGCTTACTTGAACCTCCTCTATCGTCAAAGAGCGGATATGGAGACCACTCCGGGAGCGCGCGACGCCGATATCAAACTGGCGGATGATTTGGTGGACAAGGTGAAGGCCATCAAGCAACGGAAAATGGATAATCCGGAGCCGAGTTCTTAGACCCGCTGCTCAGAATTGTCTTCTCACGCCGGCGACCTCACTGAGGCTGCCGGCGTTTTTTTTTGCGTGGCATTTTTCCACTGGGCGCAGAGTGAGCCCGTGGCTTCCTCTAATTCGGTCTCGCGGAAGCGACCGACTTTCCCCAGGCCACGGCTTCGTTCGAGTGCCCGGGTTCTCCTCGCGTCAAGCGAGAGTAAACACGCAATCACGCGATACTCGCACCCCCGTCTCCAAAGAGCTAGAATGGAATTTGGATGGAACCGACAGGCAAACCCGCTATCTCGCAGTCCGCCAAGCGCGCAGTCGATCTGCGCTTTGTCGAATTGATGGACAAGTTGCGCCGCAACCGTCCCGGTGACGATCTCGAACTTCTGCGCCGGGCCTACGATTTCGCGGCGGAACAACACAAGACGCAGACGCGCCTGTCTGGTGAGCCGTTTCTATCGCATCCCGTCGAAGTAGCCCATATCCTCGCGGGTATGAAGCTCGACGTAACGTCCCTTTGCGCCGCTCTTCTCCACGATGTTGTCGAAGATACCAAAATCCCTCTGAGCGAGATCTCCGACCATTTTGGCCCCGATGTGGCGCAACTGGTCGAAGGCGCTACGAAAATTAGCCGTCTCGACTTGTTGGCGCCGGAAGCTCGGCAGGCTGAAAACGTCCGCAAAATGCTCCTGGCCATGGTGAACGACGTACGGGTAGTGGTCATCAAGCTCGCCGATCGTTTGCATAACATGCGCACGCTGGAGTATCTCGATAGCGAGCGTCAGCAACGAATCGCCCGCGAAACTCTCGACATTTATGCGCCCGTTGCCAATCGCCTCGGAATGGGCTTGATTCGCGGAGAGCTTGAAGACGTTTCCTTTCGCTATTTGGAGCCTGAAGCGTTTTTTGAGCTGCAGAAAAAGCTTACATCCAAGCAGAAGGTCTTCGACAAATTCCTGCAAGAAGTTCAAAGCTCAGTCCGCGATAAACTGGTGGAAAACGGTATTCCCGCTGAAGTTCAGGCGCGCGTGAAACGCGTTTACTCCCTTCACTTGAAGATCCAAAAACAGCAGCGCACCCTGGATCAGGTTTTCGACCTCCTAGCGGTGCGCGTAATCACCGACACCGTGAAAAACTGTTACGCAGCACTGGGCGTGATCCACCAGATATGGCCTCCTGTTCCTGGCCGCTTTAAGGACTACATTGCCATGCCGCGGCCTAACCTTTATCAATCGTTGCATACCACCGTGATTCATGGAGGCCAGCCGTTTGAGGTCCAGCTTCGTACCCAGGATATGCATCGCATAGCCGAACAGGGTGTCGCGGCTCACTGGAAATATAAAGACGGCCGCGAAGTTTCGCAGTCCGACGATCAGCGGATCGTGTGGATGCGCCAGTTAATCGAATGGGTGCAGGAAATGCAGGAGCCCAGCGAGTTCCTCTCAACTTTGCGTGTGGACCTCTACCCTGAAGAAGTTTACACGTTCTCGCCGAAGGGCCGCGTTGTTGTGCTTCCGCGCGGCGCCACACCCATCGATTTTGCGTACGCTATTCACACGGAAGTAGGAAATCAGTGCGTCGGCGCAAGAGTGAACGGCGCGATTGTCCCCTTGCGGCACGCGCTCGCCAACGGAGACGTTGTCGAGATCGTCACGCAAAAAGGCCATGAGCCATCACGCGACTGGCTGTCGTCCGTTCAAACATCGCGCGCGCGAAGCAAAATTCGCCAGTGGATCAATGTTCACGAACGCGAGCAAGCGACCGACGTCGGCCGCCGCCTGCTTGAGAAGGAGGCGCGCCAGGCGGGGGTAACCCTGAAGAAAATATCGGATGGCGACTGGGCACGCGTTGCGTCCGAATACGGCTGTGGTCGTATCGAAGATCTCTATGCCGATCTCGGTTATGGAAAATATTCAGCCCGCCAGGTGCTCGCGAAAGCGACCGGCGAGCCCCTCGCCGAACCCACGGAAGATAAGCAGCCAAAACTCGTCTCCACCGTTAAACGCATTCTTGGAATTGACAATTCGGCTATTCTCGTCCACGGAAACGACGGCCTGATGGTCTTTCGCTCAAAATGCTGCACTCCGATTCCTGGTGACGACATCGTGGGCTATGTAACGCGAGGCCGCGGTATCGCCGTACACAGTAAAAGCTGCCCGAATGTTCAGAATTTGCTCTATGAAGCGGAGAGAAGGATTCCCGTGGAATGGGCTGGAGAGACTAAAGCCACCTTTCCTGTTCGCCTGCGAATTTTCACTGAGGACCGTCCCGGAATTTTGGCCAGCATCACTGCTGTGATCAGCGATTCCGGCGCCAATATCTGTAAATTTGAAAGCGGTGGCAAGGATTTGCGCGCGCGCATTGAAGTGGGTCTCGATGTGCACGACCGCAAACAGCTCGAGCGGATCTTGAGTGGCGTTAAACGGATTCCCGGAGTTTTTGACATCGAACGCGTTTACAACGTCTGATCACCACCCCTCGCCCCTTGGGCCTCGCCGAAACCGTTAATCAGTCGGCGACAATTCTATGCGGTCCGACTCCTGCTTCCGGTGGCGCAGGTAGAATGTGATTATGGCGGACGCTGGATCGCTTAAATCCACAACTGGTGTTTCCCTTGACGCTGGTCGAGATCTCTCTCGCGCTGCCCTGGTTTTATTCTTCTTGCTGATTTTGTCGATCGCGGGTTGTGAGCGCATGATGCCTCTTGATACCAAACCTCTCGACAATGCGGGAATGTCCTACCCGGCGATCAAACAGCTGCAGACCCTGAATCCCACGAGGGCAGAACTCGCCGAGGTAGTTAAAGCTCGCGCAGCGGGTTTTCCAGACGACGGTTGCATCGAACTGGTCCGGATATATCACAGCCGTAATCGTCCGTTCAGCGTCGGGGATACTGTCGCGGGACTCGTTAAGACTCGCCTTCGCGAAGACACGATTCTCCAATTAGCGAGAATCGACGAGCTGGGCATTAATGCCGGCGGACTCGAGTTGATCCGCCTCGCCGGCTTCTCGGATTCCATGGTTCTTGAGGTCGCGCGTCATGAGGCAACAGGCAAGACCGTTTTTTCGGGAGCCGCACTTTCGACCATGAGAAACGCGGGCATTCGCGAGCCTGTACTACTTGAGCTCGTGCGGCGCGACATTCCTGATTCCGAAGTTCCTACGATTATCGGATTGCATCGTCACGGCGCAAGCGACGTGGACATTCTCCGCCGTTATCCGGGTGCCTGAGAGAGATGTTCGCCTGAGGCTTCCAGCATGCGTATTATTTCTGCCTTTGCCCACTTGAGTTAGCTCGGTAGAATCTCTCCATCTTGAGTCGCTCATTTAGCTGTTGGCCGAAGGATCGCCCTGCACGTCCGCTTCTGAATGCAACGCTCTTGTTCTGTTTCGCTTTATGCACCGCGAGTTGTGTTGTTTCCGTGGCGCCCGCCTACCGAATTACCAAGGAAACGCGCCAAGTGCGGTTCATTCCAGGCCAGATCCCAGCGCTCCGTCTGGGCGTCAGCTACGCGCTCGAGAATTACGGTATAACCGACCTGGCTTTTATAGATGTCGAACTTCCTAACAAGGAGCAGTACGGAATAAAAAATCTGCTTGTTAAGGTAGCTGGCCGCGAAGTCGCCCCAATAGAACTTTCGTCAGCGTCTCAAGGTGAAGAGCCAATCCAGTTTCGCATTCCGTTTGATCCGGTCTGGAATCAGAAACAACGTCGCGATCTCAGCGTCGAATATGGTCTTGCGCCTACGGAAGATTCGGGAGGGAGCGTCGCCGTAAGCTCATCGTCTTTTCACATTGTCTCGCGCGGTTGGGTTCCTTCACCTCGGCCGCCAACTCACGCACTGTCACCGTTTCCCGCGAGCCCGGAACGCATCAACTACACGGTTCAAGTTCCGTCGGATTTTCTTCTGCTGGCGCCTGGGAAGCCCAATGGTCGAATGAAAGACGGCGCAGAAGTTAAATATCGATTCGAATTACGCCGCAGCGATCCCGCGCTTTTCGTCGTCGCAGGACGATATGCAGATTCGTGCTCGAATCGCCGGTCTTGCGAGGTCGACTTCTGGACTTTTGAACCCATTACGACGAGTCTTGCGTCCGCCGAAGAGCAGCTTGCGTCAGCCTGGAATATTCTCCAGAAGAACTTCGGACCTCTCGAAAAGAGTAATCTGGTCCCGCACATCGTCGAATCTACAGTGTCGGTTCGCATTGGCGACGATGCGCCTTCAGTTGCTCCTTTTTTCGGAGGTGTGCTAGTTAACGCGAAGGCTGTCTCGCTTGGCGTCAATAGCGATGGTTTCTTGGATTTGGTCACGCGAGCACTGGCGGGCAATTGGTTCGGCGTCCAAATATATTCGCCGATTGCGAATGTCGGAATGACAGAAGGCCTATCCGACTACGCAGTTATCGTCGTAGATGAGACGCGCCACGGCGGGTCCGCACGCAGCGTTCGAATATCAAAGTCTCTTCGCGAATATGACGACGCATGTAAAGAAGCGATCGAACAGCCGCTCATTGCAATCACCGAGCACGACTCAGTCGAGCAGCGTCGGATCGCCTTGGCGAAAGCTCCCTTGTTTTTCATCGCTCTTGAAGATGCTTATGGCGAACAGCCTGTACGCCGAGCGCTCGCGCAAGTGGTTAGTCTGTTGCGCGGACAGGCAGTGCGATATCAAGATATTCGGGCTGCGCTCGAGAACGTAACGAATAAGGACCTCGCGCCGGTCTTTCGGACTTGGCTTTACGAGCCAGGTATCCCCGCGGAATTCAGAGAAAAATACCGGAATGTTGAAGTCGGTAACAAGTAGAAGAATGTAGTCTCGAGGAGGGAGTGGTGAGGGAAATCATCTCGACAGAAAACGGGCCTAAAGCGATTGGCCCGTATTCGCAGGCGATCAAAGCTAACGGCTTCGTCTTTGTCTCCGGCCAAACTGCATTCGATCCTACGACCGGCAAGCCGATAGAAGGCGACACGGCGAAGCAAACGGTCCGTACATTTGAGAATCTAAGGGCGATTCTGGAAGCTGCCGGTTCCTCATTTGATCGCGTGGTGAAGGTTAGCGTTTTCCTGAAAGATATGAATGATTTTTCAGCTATGAACGAGGTATACGCTCGATACTTTCCTTCGAATCCGCCCGCTCGATCGACCGTTGAAGTCGCGCGACTGCCTCGCGATTTTCGAGTCGAAATTGACTTGATCGCGCTGGCTTGAGAAGGCTCGACGGGTCCGAATGACACAAGATACGCACATCGGCGGTTCCAGCGGCAAGTTTCCCGCCACCCAATGGTCCGCTATCGGTGCTGCTCGCAGTAACGATCCAACCGAACGGACGCGCGCTTTGGAAACGATCATTGCCTCCTACTGGAAGCCGATTTACAAATACATTCGCATTCATTGGGGCAAAACCGACGAAGATGCGAAAGATCTAACGCAGGAATTCTTTGTCCGTCTAATCGAGAAGAAGTATCTCGACGATTTTGATCCGTCGAAAGCGCGCCTAAGGACGTTCCTGCGGATTTGTACGGACCATTTCGTCGCAAATGAAGCGAAAGCTGCAAGACGACTGAAGCGTGGCGGCGGCGCTATGCACATTTCGCTGAATTTCTCACTTGCCGAGTCCGAGCTCGCGCGCGCAAACGTATCTTTAACCGCCGGTGCTTCACCTGAACCCATCGAGGAATTCCTGGAAAAGGAATTTCTTCGTAGTTTGTTCGGCTTGGCAGTAGAGGAACTCCGAACGTTCTGTCAGAGTCGCGGGAAGGAAACTCACTTTCGCTTGTTCGAAATCTATGATCTCGAGGATGACGGAGCGCAGCGGCAGAGTTACACCGACCTTGGCGCGCAGTTTAAAATTGCGGTCACTGACGTTACCAATTATCTTGCATTCGCCAGACGTGAATTCCGTCGTATCGCGCTTGAAAAGCTGCGCGAGATGACCACGTCGGAAGATGAATATCGCCGCGAAGCTCGCGCGCTGTTGGGAGTCGATTTGTCATGAGCTGGCTCTCGGACGAAGCAATTTCTCGTTTGCAAGCCGCGAGCGCCCTGCCGGATTTCGGAGGCACTCGTTATCGCCTTGTAGATCGGGTCGGCAGCGGAGGCATGGGCGTAGTTTATTTGGCAGAAGACTCGATCCTCGGGCGCCGCGTGGCTTTAAAGGTGCTTGATTTTCCCGATGCCTCCGGGGAGCTTGCGGCGCGGCTGCTTCGCGAAGCACACATCCTCGCTCGGTTGGAGCATCCCGGCATCGTTCCAGTGCACGACGCTGGCACACTCTCCGACGGATGCGTTTTCTATGCAATGAAATTCGTGGAGGGTCGCCGCCTCGATCACCTTGATGTGCAGAAGGATACCTTATTCGACCGCCTGCGCATTTTTCAGCGCATTTGCGACACTGTCGCTTTCGCTCACGCACGCGGCATAATCCATCGCGATTTAAAACCGGGCAATGTAATGGTCGGGTCATTCGGCGAGGTGCTGGTCATGGATTGGGGTGTGGCAAAGATTCTGTCCTCCGCTCCAAAGAGCCACAACCAAGCGGTTCCAGCGGGAAATGCGTCTACTTCGATCCATTCGCCGACGGCTGCAGCTTCCGAGACGGCCCACGGGGAAGTACTGGGAACGGTTGGCTATATGTCTCCCGAGCAAGCTCGAGGAGAGATCGCAAGCCTCGATACGCGTTCAGATATATTTTCTCTAGGCGCCGTCCTACAGTATCTGCTGACGACTCTGGCGAGCACGCCACCGCAGCCCCTTTCTGCGATCGCCCGCAAAGCCATGCAGGCGGATCGCGAGAGCCGATATGCTTCCGCAATATGCCTCGGTCAGGATATCGGCAGCTATCTGGACGGCCTTCCAGTCTCCGCGTATCCCGAGAACATCTTTCGCAAGATCGCACGCTGGGCTTCCCGGTATCGAGTGGCAATCGTTCTCGTCCTTACGTATCTCATCGTACGGTCGCTGTTGCTATTGTGGTTTCGGCGTTAAAGGAATCCGGTACGACGGTTAATAGAAGGTCGAGAGCGTAAGAACAGTGCGACGCGGGAGGAAGTAATGAACAAAGTCGTATATGGATTGATCCTCGGCGGAATTTTGGGCATTTTCGACGGGCTCACCTCCTGGTTCACCCCCGAGGTGAGGCCGCAGCTCCTGATGATCGTGGTGGGCTCGACGATTAAGGGAATCATCGCAGGCGTGCTGATCGGGTTCTTTGCGCGCAAAGTGCATTCGTTGACGCTCGGGGTTCTCTTCGGGCTGGGTGTCGGCCTCTTGCTCGCGTTCTTCATTGCCCACATGCAGGGTAAGTATTATTTCGAGGTTATGCTCCCCGGCGGACTGGTGGGCCTGATTGTGGGTTACGCGACGCAGAAATACGGGAATTCCGGGCTCTCAACGCCCTCCCGGTCTTGAACGCTTCCGGCAACATTAACAGACAGTCTTAAAAAACTCTCGGCAACTGAGATAGCCGTTAACCCATTGATTGCCGCCCCCTTGGCGAATGGCGTGACCTCCATTTTTTCAGTATCCTAGACGTCGTTCATATTCTTGCAAGGTTGCCCTGTTAGACTTGCGGTCGTTCGCACTGTATCTATTCTGTTGGATATGACGGCGCTCTCCGGGGCCGTTCAATCGAATTTCACCAGGTGGTTACATGACTGATTCGCAGTTCGATTTAGTAGTGATTGGCAGCGGTCCAGCCGGACAAAAAGGAGCCATCTGTGCGGCGAAAATGCGTAAGCGTGTCGCAGTCATCGACCGCGCGCTGATGATCGGCGGCGTTTGTGTCCACACCGGCACAATCCCCAGCAAGAGCGTTCGCGAAGCTATTTTCCAGTTGACTGGAAACGCAGTAAGGGCGTTCTACGGCGACAGTTATCGCGGGAAAAATGACATTACGATTAACGATCTGTCCTTCCGCGTGAATGCGATCGTCTCGCGGGAGACAGACGTGATTCGCGCACAGCTCAAGCGCAACGGCGTGTCTGTTTTTCAAGGGACCGCTCAATTCGCGGACCCACACACGATCGAAGTCCAAGGAGATGCCGAAAAAGTTACAATCCGTGGAGATCATATCCTAATCGCCTGCGGCACTCGACCGGCTCGAGATCCTCAGATTCCGTTCGACGATAAACGTATTGTCGATACCGACAGTCTTTCTTGCCTGGGAGGATTGCCCAGGGAAATTATCGTGGTCGGCGCGGGAGTTGTCGGCCTTGAATACACATCTTTCCTTGCAGCCTTGGGTATCGAAGTCACGCTGATAGACCAGCGCCCCACGATTCTGGATTTCGTGGACCGGGAAATAATGGAAGCTCTTGCATATCACTTGCGCCAGATGGGTACCACCTTCCGTCTCGGCGAAAAAGTTACCCGAGTGGGAATTGATCCCAAGCGAGATCGCGTTTTCGCAGAACTCGAAAGCGGGAAAAAAGTCCAGGCTGACGCGCTCATCTACGCTGTGGGCCGTCAAGCGAACGGCGACCGCCTAAACCTGGCAGCGGCCGGTATGCAAGCCGACTCGCGCGGCAAGATCAAGGTCAACGGACACTATCAGACGGATGTCTCGCACATTTACGCCGCCGGCGACATCATCGGTTTTCCCGCGCTCGCCAGCACCTCCATGGAACAGGGCCGTCTCGCGAGTTGCCACATGTTCGGTGCGCCCTCTGGACACATCTCTGAATTGTTTCCGTACGGCATTTATACCATCCCGGAAATTTCCATGGTCGGCCAGAACGAGGAGCAACTCACGGCCGCTAAAGTTCCCTACGAAGTAGGTATGGCCAAGTACGCGGAACTTGCCAAAAGTATGATGCTGGGAGACGAGACAGGCATGCTGAAACTTCTCTTCGACCGCAACACGCTAAAGCTTCTCGGCGTTCACGTAATCGGTCAGCGCGCCACAGAAATCATTCACATCGGGCAGGCCGTTCTTTATTACGGCGGCACCGTTGACTATTTTCGCGACACCGTCTTCAACTACCCGACTCTCGCCGAAGCCTATAAAGTCGCCGCTCTCGATGGGCTCAACAAACTCTAGCAAACCACGCGTTCAGTTCTGCATCACGCAGCACCGATAATTTGTCTGTACTTCCGCTATACGGCTCTTTGCCGTGGCATGCTAGAATTGTGAAATCCAAAGCGGGCAACTTGCCCGCCGTGGGCCTGTAGCTCAGGTGGCTAGAGCGCGCCCCTGATAAGGGCGAGGTCGGTAGTTCAAGTCTACCCAGGCCCACCAGTCTCCGTCGCAACAAGAATTACGAATCGAGATCCACTTCTGTCCGTAGGTATTCTTGTAATTAAATCCACCCCAGTGCGTAATAACTCTGACGGATATCAATGTCCGCTCGCGCGTGCCGTTGCTTTACAATGTGAGACCAGGGCTCGGGAACAAAAGGATGCGCATGAGAAAGACAATAATGTTCGCGGCGTTAGCTTTACACTTCGTGATGGTAGCGCCCTCCATGTTTGGACAGCGAATTCCGAATTCCGCTTCGCCCAAGCATTATCAGCTCACCATTGCGCCGGACTTCACGAGTGAAAAGTTCGCGGGTGATGAAAAGATCCAAATTGATCTACTCAAATCCTCGGCATCAATTACGTTAAATGCCGCCGAAATCAAATTTACCGAAGTCACGATCTCTTCCGGCGGCAAGACCCAGACGGCCGCGGTAACTGACGACGAAAAGAACGAAACGGCCACGTTCACGGTGGCGGAGCCGCTCCAAACCGGGCCGGCCGAAATCCACATCCGCTACTCAGGTATTCTCAATGGCCAGCTCCGAGGCCTCTATCTGAGCAAGGCGAACAATCGCAAGTATGCGATTACGCAGCTCGAAAATACTGATGCGCGTCGCATGTACCCGTCCTTTGACGAACCCTCTTACAAAGCGACATTCGACATTACTGCCATTATCGACAAAGGCGACACGGCCATCTCGAACGGCAAAATTGTTTCTGACACGCCTGGTCCGGGTGATGACAAACACACGCTGAAATTCTCCACCACTCCGAAGATGTCCACTTATCTCGTCGCGCTAGCAATCGGCGATTGGGAGTGCCTGGAAGGCAGCGCCGATGACATTCCCATTCGTGTTTGCGGAGTTCCCGGCAAAAAACAGTACGCCGGCTTCGCTCTCGAAGCGGCGGAATACACCATGAAGTTTTACAATCGATACTTCGGAATCAAATATCCGTACGGCAAGCTCGATATCCTTGGTGTGGCGGATTTCTCCGCGGGCGCTATGGAAAATACCGCCTGCATCATTTCTCGTGACATTCTATTTGTGGATCCCAAGCAATCCTCCTATTTTCTGCGAAAGATAGTGGCGCAGGATCTTGTTGCCCACGAGATGGCCCACCAGTGGTTCGGCGACCTGGTCACCATGAAATGGTGGGATGACGTTTGGCTCAACGAAGGTTTCGCGACATGGATGTCGTTCAAGCCTGTGGAAGCCTGGAAGCCCGAATGGAATTTCCAGACTGACGCGGTGAGTTCGAGCACAGGCGCAATGGACACAGATTCGCTCAGCTCCACTCGTGCAATTGAAGCGCACGCCGAAACTCCTGCGCAAATTCAGGAGTTATTCGACAGCATCACGTACAACAAGGCGGCCGCCGTTCTCTCCATGATCGAAGGCGATCTCGGCGAAGACCTTTTCCGCAAAGGCGTGAATTCCTACCTCGCCAAGTATTCTTACTCCAACGCCACTTCGGAAGATTTCTGGAATGAGATTACTCAGGTATCACATGTGCCCGTGGACCGCATCATGGAAACCTTTGTCAAACAACCCGGAGTGCCATTGGTGTCCTTTCGAACCCTATGCGATGGCGGCAAAACAAAAGTAACATTGTCTCAGCGACGATATTTCTCCGATCGTGTTCGATTTGAAGCAAGCTCTGGTGAACAGTGGCAAGTTCCGGTTTGCTTGAAAACAGGGAAAGATGAAAAGTGCCAGCTCCTGAGCTCCAAAGAGCAGCAAGTCATACTGCCTGGGTGCGGAACTGCTGTATTCGGCAATGCGGGTGCTCGGGGCTACTACCGCTCGGGTTACGATCCCGAAAACTTGAAGCTGATTTCATCCTCTGCCGAGCGCTCTCTCTCTGCCGGCGAGCGGTATTTGCTTCTAACGGATGTGACAGCACAGGTCAGCGTGAATCGTTTGACGGTGGGAGACGTTTTGGCCCTCGCGCAGGACATGAAGGACGATAAGTCCACCGCAGTGATCAATTATTTGTCGAACCAGCTCGCCTTTGCCGCGAATTACCTCGTCACCGACGCAGATCGCGCGCAATATCAAGACTGGATCCGAGCCACATTCAGCCCCGTCGCCGATCAACTTGGTTGGGTATCCGACCCTGACGATTCAGAGGAAACGCGAGCTCGCCGGGCTGCACTGTTCACCATACTTGGTTTGACCGGCCGCGATCCCAAAATCATTCAGATGTCGAAGGATATGGTTGATAAGGCGCTTAGCGGCGAGCCCGTTGATCGCACGATGCTGTCAACCGCGTTACGCATCACAGCGCGTGAAGGAGATGCGACGTTGTACAACAGGATTCTGGCTCACTTCGCCCAAATAAAAACTCAAGAGGAATTCCTTCAGTACGGCCAGGTTTTGTGTCTTTTCAGCGATCCTGCCTTGTTGACACGTACTCTTAATTTTGCAATCTCCCCCATGATGCGGGCGCAGGATGCGCCCCAAGTGATCGGTGCAGTAATGGCGAACCCCGCGGGGAGCCAAGTCGCTTGGGATTTTATCCGCCAGCACTGGACCGAGGTCGAAGGCAAGCTCAGCAATTATTCTGACGCTTCTGTGGTGCAAGACACCGGCGTCTTCTGCGATGCGGCCAGGCATGACGAAGTGCAGCAATTCTTCGCCGAGCACAAAGTTCCTGCAGCTGAACGCGAGTTAAAATTGGCGCTGGAACAAATCAATGTTTGCATAGACGTTCGTGCGCACCAGCAACCCCTCCTGCAATCCTGGCTAAGGGAACATCAATCCGGTCTCGCGGCGGGAGCATCAGGAACGAATTGATCGTGGGAGACGTTTGTGACTGAGCCCGATCTTCGCGGGGCTTCGAATGTCCGTTTCAGCAACAGCCTATCCCACAACCGGGCAAAGATCGGACGGCGTTGAGCGTCGCTTCATCGTAAGTCTTTTTTCTGCTTGTAAATACGTGCCGCAGGCAGAGGCCCAAGATTTGCTTCGGAATGTCGAGGCATATTCCGCGCAAATAGCAACCGCATAGTCTCTCTTAGCGAAGGAGGCGTCATGGCAAAACTGGAACGCATCAGAGAATCGCTGGGAGGGAATCTCGATCCTGAATACTTGAAACAGCGTCAACAAGAAGGCTGGCGGATCGTCGGCCTTGAATGGGAAAAAGAGACGGAAACGGATGCTATTCGTGAACCGGCCAAAGTAGAAGATGCTCCTTTTGGAACGCGAATCTCCGGCGATTGCGAGCACCTGGAAGAAAATCTTCCGGAAATGCAGTTCCTTCTTTCGATGATGGAGTTAATCATCCAGGACATTTCCTTAACTAAAGTAGCCGAGGAACTCAATAAGAAGGGCTTTCGTACGCGCAAGGGAGACGAGTGGGGTCCCGTCGCAGTATTCAACATGCTCCCGCGCCTCATCGAGTTAACGCCGAGAATTTTCAAGAGCCAGGAATGGGTTGAACGTCGAAAGCAGCTCTTTCTCGTCTACTAGCCGCTGGGTTGAGTCGGTCTTGACAGAAAGGCATTTCCCCAAATACAGTTACGCGTGCTGACAGTTGTGTATTAGTGGTGTATCTTTTCGGCGATCAAGTGAACAGTCCACCGTCACTTCTTGGGAGGCAGACATGCGCAAGTCCAGTTACGTTTTCCCTGGCTTTTTGATTTTCTTTGTCCTCGTGGTGAGCGTGTTTCCGTCGCACGCGCAAGCCCAGGCAGCACCCTCAAATGGTGTGCCGGTCACTACCTACGTGACCGTTCTCGGTCCCAAATACACGGCGCCGCCGGCTCTCGGCAAGAGCGACGTAATCGTCGATGAGGGAAAACAAAAGAAGGAAGTGATAAATTGGGTTCCAGCTCAGGGCGACAAGGCTGGCCTTCTACTCGCCATCGTCATCGACGATGCAGACACTACGGATCTTGCCAGTCAATTGAACGATTTGCGGAGCTTTGTCACCTCACAACCGGACACAACCAACATTGGAGTGTTCTACGCGAGTAATGGCACGATCCAAACGGCTTCCCAATTCAGCAAGGACCATGAAGCCGTGGCTAAAACTCTGAGAATACCTTTCGGAAATGGCGGAGCGTATTCCAGCATCTATCTTTCCGTCATGAATCTGATAAAGGGTTGGCCCGCCACCGGCGCGAGGCGCGAAATTTTGCTGATTGCCGACGGCATCGACCGATTCCGCGGTAGCTATCCGACCAGTCCCGATGTCGACTCCACCATCGACAATGCGCAGAAGGCTGGTGTCATGATTCATACGCTCTATGCCGCTGGCGTAGGGCGTGCCGGCCGAAATTCGTTTCGTGTCACTCTCGGGCAAAGCGCTCTTTCAGAGATAGCGGACGCCACGGGCGGTGAATCCTTCTTCCAGGGTTTTAACACACCTATATCGTACGGGCCGTATCTCCAACAGTTTGACATGGTCCTCAAGAATCAATATTGGCTGACCTATGCTACCGATCGTTCGAAGAAGTCTAAAGGCGAGCTCCGCAAATTCCGCGTACGAACCGAACAAAAGGGAGTGGAAATCTCAGCAGCGGATAGGATTTTCGTTCCCGGCCCTTAAGAAACATTTAATAGCGCGATTCGGAGACACGAAGGGTGGGGCTGCAAGGCGAAGTCACAACATGAAGCGCACGATTCTCTTCGCCGTTTTCCTTTGCGTCAATGGCCCGCTCCTGTTGGCCCAGAAGTCTGCTGATTCCGCTCAGATTTCTGGACAACACGTGGGGTCCGCAGTTGTCTGGAATCCATCTCCGCAAATCCTTTCCGCGATTCGCGAAAAATGCGGAAGAGACGATTCCAGCGCACCCAATGACTGTTTTCTCTCGGAGATGCAGTCTCAGGGTGCTTCTCCGCAAGCGGTGGCATTCTCGAAAGCATTTTCCGAGAAGGGCACCGCCTACGTGCGCGCCTTCCGCAAAGTGGGTGTCGTGGACATCGCCTACATTGAATACGCGTTTCGCGCCAACGAACTGAACGGAGTGCTTCTGGTAAACGGCGAGCCCTCGATCATCAACGTGGACAGTGAGGGATTCGTTTCGAAAGAAAATTTCTTGAAGGATCCAGCTTATTCCGCGCTTGCCAAAAAGTATCCTCAGATCAGCATTTGGCCGGGCGATCGTTACCACGCGAGCAATCCGCAAGCGAAACATCGCCAGTCCGGAGAGCTATCTATCGTAGTGGACTATATTCTCCGCGACGGTTGCCACGCCTGCGCGCAGATTGGGACCGCAACCTTGAACTTTGTTTTCGATGAGTATGGCAAGTTCAGCGGGGTGCAAGCTGGATCGGCACTTCCCAATCCCTAAGGGCGGATCACTTTGCAGGACGATTCCGCGATGGAGAGTCCGGCCGCCCAGCCAACGCCATAATAGTGGAGAGGGAAGTCGCGCAGAGAATTTCCTCCTCGCCATTCATCACGAAAACGTCAGCGGCACAAATCTTCAGTGTTTTACCCGAGCGCACAACGCGTCCCCGAGCGACTAGAGATTTCCCCTCAGCAGGTGCGACCAAGTTTATTTTGTATTCCACTGTGAGGACACTGGAATCTGCCGGCATCGTGCTGTAGGCGGCATATCCCGAAGCGCTATCAGCGATCGAGGCTGTCACCCCCGCGTGGACGTACCCGTGCTGCTGCGTAAGCTCCGCGCGGTGGGCCACTCGGATCTCACATTCGCCAAGGCTTAGCCCTGTTAACTCCGCGCCGAGATGTTTCATCAACCCCTGGCGAGCGAAGCTGTCTCGCACACGTTGCAGGGTTGCAGCATCGATCTTGGAGTGTCTCTTCATTTTCATTGGATGAACCTCCACTGAACCCGACAATGAAGCAGAGCGAATTTCAGATGCGGAAAAAATAAATGAAGATGCAAACAAAAAGCCCCGGCTCGATTTTCATCGAACCGGGGCTTGCGTTTGTCTGCAAACTCTTTGATATCGGATGAGACTTACCAGAACCCGTCCGGCCCATTGAGTGCTTCTCAGCTCGACAAGTCGAGATGAGAAACGGACCGAGCTCCCGAGATCCTAAGATCCGGGATGAAGAGTCGTACCTGCTACCGAAGCAGGTCGTGCTCCCTTTTCTTTTAGAAAGGAGGTGATCCAGCCGCAGGTTCTCCTACGGCTACCTTGTTACGACTTCACCCCAATCATGAGTCATACCTTGAGCGCCTGC
>JGI12677J13195_1000063_pt1 | contig 22695 bp, 17 predicted proteins | sample JacPinW_OM2H0_O3_FD_13195 | JGI IMG/M metagenome (IMG submission 13195) | reverse complement strand
ACATATTAGCTTAAAGTTTAGGATAAATTTGTGAGACGTTTGAGTGGTCATATGCTTTTATCTATATTAAGTGGATTTACTTATAATATAATGAGTTCTGGTTTTATATTTTTCTTTGTAGGATTATTACCATTAGCATTTATTATAGCTTTTTCGGGTTTAGAGTTAGGTATTAGTTTTATACAAGCGCAAGTATTTGCAGTTTTAACTTGTTCTTATATTAAAGATGGATTAGATTTACATTAATTAAAATTATTTTTTTTTAATTATAACTTAAAAATATATTTAAAGATACAAAAGTAAAGTCCTAAACTTATTAAGTATATTATATTTTTAATATTAAAATAAATATCATCTTAAGATGAAGGATTTTTACAGAAATTATAATATAATATGTTTATATTATATGCGAACATTAAACCTATACTTAGTTTTTTTTTAGAATTATATAAACAGAAACTGGCTTACTGTATTCTTGAAAAACAAAAATGTGATAATATAATATTTAATATAATTAATATTACTTGCTATATTAGTATATACTACATATACTATTTATTATAAAATTATTGAGTTTGATGATGACTCTGATTGAACGCTGTCCAAGTACTTGACACATGCTAATCGTACGATTATTTAGTATATATACTAAATAATAGTGGTGTACAGGTGAGTAAAAGATAATTTGACTACCTTAAAGTAAGGTAAAAGATCCCTTATATAAAAAAGGAAATTAAAAGGTCCGCTTTAAGATGTAATCTTTATCACGGAGAGTAATAGAAAAGGTAATGTCTTTTCTAGCTAATATCCGTAGTCGTGACTGAGAGGTTGATCGACCACATTGGGTCTGAAAAAACCCCAATGCATATTAGTACAGCAGTGAGGAATATTGGTCAATGGCCTAAAGGCTGAACCAGTAACTTGGAAGAATGTAAATGTATTATTCATTAATACAATTACGATTAATTCGTATAAAATTCTAAATAGAATAATGATAATGACAATTTTCTATTTATAAGTCTTGACCAAATTACGTGCCAGCAGTCGCGGTAATACGTAAAAGACTAGTGTTAGTCATCTTTATTAGGTTTAAAGGGTACCTAGACGGTAAATTAAACTCTTATTGAGTATCATTTTACTAGAGTTTTATAAGAGAAGGAAGAATTTTTGGAGTAGTGATAAAATACTTTTATACCAAAAAGACTGATAACGGCGAAGGCATCCTTCTATGTAAAAACTGACGTTGAGGGACGAAGGCTTGGGTAGCAATAAGGATGTGCGATTTGTTAAGCTTTAACAAGAACTGTATAACTTTAATATATTAATGATTATACATTGTATTTCATCTTACAATAGCCTAATTAGATATGCATTACGGGTAACTGTTTTGTATAAAGCTCTAATATAAGTAAAAAATACTTTTAGGCTTTCTTCTAAGGTTAGAGAAATCAAACCAATGTAACTAAAACTCTGATTTATTAGGTATTTAGCGTGTCCTTGGTTAAATGAAGATGAACGTATGGTTTACAGAGTAAAGTTGGAACCTAAGGAAGAGTTGTTTTTGTTAAAGAACAAAGTAATGCCTATAACTGGCAAATATTTAATATGTTTGCAAAGTTTATTGTAAAATAAACTATAGGTTAGAGGTAAGGGGATAATGTAAAAAGCGAATGCAATTCTGTAATGGAATTGATAGGGATTATTCCTAACTTGAAAGAGTGCTGACTTACATATAGATGTTATTTATGTATATTGTTATTTAATAAAGTATATATTTAAAATATTATAATGTAATGGACGTTGATAGCAAAATAATATTTAATAAAAATTAAGTTTAATTAAGTAATTTCCTTATAGTTTATTTTTATAATTAATTTTTTCATTGTATTCTTTGTCCTAGAATTTTTTTAAAGTGTTGATATTAATAATATATATATCTATTTGTGTTTAATAATTATAAAAGTGATAAATAATAAAAATTGAATTTATTGATTAATAGGTTTCATAGATGCTGAAGGAAATTTTCAAATATTTCCTAAAAAAAGAGTATTAACTTCTAGTAAAATTGCAAGATATAATGTAGGTTATAGTTTTCATTTATCTTTACATAACAGAGATTCAAGTATTATAAAAGATATCAAAAATAAATTAGGAGTAGGTGTAATTTATGAATATAAAAATAAACCTGATTGTCGTTTAGCTGTAAATAAAAAGTCTGATTTATTATATTTAATTGATAATATATTTGATAAATATCCATTAATTACAAAAAATCAATCTATTAGATATTATTTATTAAAAAATGGTATAATAAATAATATAGTAGAATTTAAGACTTTAGAAGAATACGAAAATTATAAAACTAATATTTTATCTTCTTCAAAAGCATATGCTTTAGAAGATTTACAAAATAATAAAAATATTAGTATAGATAATTGAATAATTGGTTTTATTAATGGTAAAGGTTGTTTTTATTAAAAAAAAAATAAATGTAATTTTATTCTCGAACATACAGATAAACAGGCGTTAGATTTTATAAAAAATAGATTATGTTTTGGTCCTAGTGTATTGGAAAGATCTTTAAGAGATCGTGATATAGGTAAAATAAGAAAGACAACTTATCAATTAAATATATCAAGTAAAAAAGATATAGAAAGTTTAGTTATGTTATTAGATAATAATGAAAATATACCATTACAAGGAAATAAATATATACAATATGTAAATTGAAAAGAACATATAAATAAATAATATAAACGTAAATAATGTTTGAGCCGTATGCTATGAAAGTAGCACGTACGGTTCTGAGAGGGGGAAAGTTTGAGAGAACCTACCTATCTCACCTAGATACCCTAGTAGTCCAAGCAGAAAATGATGAATGTCATAAACTAGATAATTAATTTAGTATATAAATGAAAGTGTAAGCATTCCACCTCAAGAGTAATATGGCAACATATAAACTGAAATCATTAGACCGTTTCTGAAACCAGTAGTGAAGTATGTGTGCGACAAGAAAGCGTATATTAGTAATGCGGTGTAATTCCGCTAGGTTTTCTCTACCTAACACTATCTACACATGCAAAACAGTAATGGTTTGTGTGAAGCTGTAGAGACAATGTAGCCTGTTTTAAATAACAATGTAAATATGTACCCGACCTCGGGATTTATTATATTTTCAGGAGCTAGTGTAAATAAGATATGGAAAGCGAAAGTCAAAGTAGCAATGACGCTTCGTTACACTATTTAAAAATAATGGAAGGTTATAGATTTTACATGCTAACCTATAAGAGAGACCATAATTCCATCGGAGTAAAGCTACTTTCCTAAGTCTTATGTAAATTGTGCTAATATATGAACTTGGTAACTCCTTTATCTTCTTATAATTATTATAACTTTTAGATTTTGTCATGAAAAAATATAATGTTAACTTATTATAATTAATTAAAGAGGCAACATATAAGTGAGGATAAAAATCATGAAATTGTTGTATCGGGTAAAGGAAAGAGGAGAAGTTAAAAAGCAAATGCCTAATTTTTATTTCAATTGAAGTAAATAGAAATTAAGGATATAAATATATTTTAATTATTTTATTTATTTAAAAAGAATTGATTATATAAAGTATAGCATAGATAAATTACAATATTAAAAAAAATAATGAAAAAATTAAATCTTTGATTTATTACAGGTTTAGCTGATGCTGAAAGTAGTTTTGTTGTTAATATAATTAAGGATAATACTCGTTCTACAAAATATAATACACAGGCGTCTTTTGAGTTGAATTTAAATAAGAAAGATAAAGTTTTATTAGAAAATATAAAATACACATTAGGTGTAGGTAATATATATTACAATAGTTATGATAAAACTTATAAATTTAAAGTTTCAAATATTAATGATTTAAGTAATGTAATAATACCCCATTTTAAAAAATATTATTTAATAACACAAAAGCGTATAGATTTTGAACTATTTTCAAAAATTATAAAAATAATAAAAAAATAGAGAGCATTTAACAAAAGAAGGTTTACAAAAAATTGTAAATTAAAAAACTACATTAAATTTAGGTATTTCAGATAAATTAATGAAAGATTTTCCTGAAACTATCATTAATGAAAGGGATGTTTATAATAATATAAATATACCTGATTCTAACTGATTGGCTGGATTTTCAGAAGGAGAATCTTGTTTTTATATAAATATATATAAATCTGAAAAATCTAAATTAGGATTCGCTGTACAATTAGTTTTCAAAATAACACAACATTATCGTGATATTGAATTACTTAAATGTATTTCAAATTATTTAGGTTGTGGTAGAGTAGAAAAACGTAAAAGTAAAGCTTGTGATTTTGCTGTTACTTCTTTTAAATCTTTTGATGAAAAGATTATTCCTTTTTTTTTTTTTAATCCTTTATACGGATCTAAATCTTTAGAACTAAATAGTTTTAAAGAGGCATTTTTAATTATGAAAAATAAAGAACATTTAGAGGTACAAGGTTTGGAAAAATTTAAAAATATAAAAAATTCTATGAATACAAAAAGAGAAAATAATTAAAATATATTTACTTTTCATATTATGAAAATGGCTGACTTAACATGAGGCGGTAAATGACAAAAATTACCATAGTATGTTGGCTGGTGATTTTTGTTTGCGGCGATGGCTGCTAAGTTAATATAACTGAATATTTCTGTTTGAGCCGTATGCTATGAAAGTAGCACGTACGGTTCTAAGAGGGGGAAAGTTCGAGAGGACCTACCTATCTCGCCTATTTAATTCGATAATCCGCGAAAAACCTTACCACAATTTGAATAATAAACTATTGTTTATTACAAGCGCTGCACGGCTGTCTTTAGTTAATGTCGTGAGATCTGGTTAATTCCTTTAATTAACGAAAACCCTCATTTTATTTATATATATAAAATGGTTCACCGTTATATTGGTTTGATAAAAGGGATTAAGACAAGTCATCATGGCCTGCCGAATGATCTAGGAAATCAGTCATGTGGGTAAAACTATCAAACTCCGGAAAAACCCTAAAGCTTTTGATACCAAGCTATAGTTGAAAAGCTATAAGTGGATGAATTAATCACTCATGTATGGTAATAAGTCAAAAGATAACTGAAAAGGAAATGGGCAATCGCGGATCTAAATCAGATAATTGTCTGTAAAAGAGCAACGAGTAGACGGTAGTTAATACATTAAACTAATGTATTTAAGGTATACTCTAATGGATTTCGAAAGAAATTATCAAGTCAAAATCCTTTCTGATTAAATTTATAAAGCAACATATTCTATTTTACCTCAATACTTCAAATTACCTAAAAATTTCATATGCTAATGTTAATAATTATTGTTTTTATACTATAAATTGTAAATATAAATATATCTTTTTTTTTTATAAATAAAAAAACTAAACCCTTGATTTTTAACAGGATTTGCTGATGCTGAAGGTTCTTTTTCTATTTTAATTTTGCGAGATGTTAGATATAAAACTAATTGAAGAGTTAAAGCTATTTTTTCTATAGGAGTACATATTAAAGATATTGCTATATTAGAAAGTATAAAATTTACATTAGGTGTAGGTAATATACATAAACATGGTAAATATTCTGTTCAATATAGAGTAGAATCAATTAAAGAATTACAAGTAATTATAGATCATTTTGATAAATACAATCTTATAACTGCTAAATTATCTGATTATCTTTTATTTAAAAAAGCTTTAAATTTAATTAAATTTAAAGAACATTTAATTGAAGATGGTTTATTAAAATTAATAGCAATAAAATCCTCTATTAATTTAGGTTTACCTGATAATTTAAAAAAAGCTTTTCCAACGGTTGTATCTATTGATAGACCTAAATATATCTTTAATAAAATAATTGATTCTTATTGATTAGCTGGTTTTTCTAGTGGAGACGGTAGTTTCGATATAAAAATTAGTAGTTCTAAAACTAGTAAATTAGGTAGTAGAGTTCAATTAAGATTTTCAATTGGTTTAAATATTAGAGAGATAGGACTTATTAAATACTTAGTTACTTACTTTAATTTAGGATATTCAACTGATTTTAATACACCCACAGTTAAAGAAGATAATATTAAATATGTTTATACTACAGATAATTCTGTAAATCTTCAAGTTGTTAATTTTTCAGATATTACTGAAAAAATAATTCCTTTTTTTGATAAATATCCTATACAAGGAAATAAAAGTTTAGATTATTATGACTTTAAAAAAGTGGCTAATATTATTAAAAATAAAGAACATTTAACTTCAGAAGGTTTTAATAATATTATAAATATAAAATCGGGAATGAATAGAGGTAGAATATAACGAAATGTTGCGGTTTAACTAAAAGTTAATATAAATTTGTAAGATAAATTTGATAGCTATGAAATGTTGTGGGCTATAGACGTGCCACATATGCCTCAACAAAGGGATGCAATATTGTAAAATGGAGCTAATCCTCAAAATTGGATATAATATGGATTGTAGTCTGTAATTCGACTACATGAATAAGGAATTACTAGTAATCGTGAATCACCAACGTCACGGTGAATTTAATCTCAGCTAGGTACTAACCACTCGTCAGGCGCTGAAAAAAGTATGTGCAATAAGTTTAATTTGCCTATGTGTTATTATTTATAATTAGGTTTATATATACGTAGGTGTAATTTTCGTATGTATGACTTTAATTAGTGTTAAGTCGAAATATGGTTCATGTAAGGGAACTTGCATGGGATGAATAATCTTTAACAAAAAAAAAAGTGTATAGAAATATACATTAAGCCTATTGTGGAATGTTGTTCTATAATAAATATATAAATTGTGGTACAGTCTGGTTCGAATCCAGATATGGGCTATGTAAAATACAAAAACGAGAAAAAGATAAATAATTATTATTTATAAGGAAGGTTCCATTATTGGTAAAATGGGTTGAGCTGTAAACTCACTAGCAATATGCTTGTAAGAGTTCGAATCTCTTGCTTCCTAAAATAAATAACTATAAATATTTTATTAATTAATACATATACTTTCCTGTCTTGATATTATAATATGTTTATAATAATGATAGATTAATCAATAGAAAAATCATGAATAATTTATATTTAATTAAAGATTTTATTAATAATGGTCTACAAATAGAATTACTTGATATTATTTATTTAGTATCCTTTTTTTTTGGTATTTTCACAATTATTAGTATAAATCCTATTATATCTGTTTTATTTTTAATAGGTTTATTTATTAACATTTCAGTTTTACTAATATTAGTTGGACTTAATTTTATAGGTTTATCTTATATATTAGTTTATGTAGGAGCTGTGTCTATTTTATTTCTTTTTATTCTTATGTTAATTAATATAAGAATATCTGAACTTTTAAATGAGACTAATAATCATATATTATTAGCTGTATTAAATATTATATTATTTTTATTTATAATTGGACAAATATTACCTAATAATTCAATAAATCAAGATAATATAATTAATTTATCTGATCTGTTTTTTAACAATCAAGATTTAAATTTTTCTAAACAAATAGCTTATGCTAGTAGTAAAAATTGAGATAATTCGTTAGCTGATATTACTCAAATTTCTAGTATAGGTAATATAATGTATAGTAGTTATGCTATTTGACTTATAATTGTTTCAATAATATTATTATTAGCTATGGTTGGAGCTATTGTTATAACAATAAAACAAAAATAAAGCAGGAGAGAAAAAAATTTTTTTTTTTGAGAACTTATTTATTAATTAATTTTATTATCATATGGTATATGCACCAAAATCCAATTTTCAAAATCATCCTTTTCATTTAGTATCTCCTTCACCTTGGCCTTTATATACTAGTATTTCTTTATTTATTCTTACAACTTCTACTGTTTTATTTATGCATGGGTTTAATTTATTTGAATATTTAATATTTATTAGTATAATAAATGTAATATATAGTATGGGTTTATGATTTAGAGACATAATTTCAGAGGGTACTTATTTAGGAAACCATACTTACGCTGTACAAAGAGGAATAAATATAGGAGTTGGTTTATTTATAGTATCAGAAGTATTTTTTTTTTTAACTATATTTTGAGCCTTTTTTCATAGTTCTATATCACCTAGTGTAGAATTAGGAACTCAATGACCTCCTAAGGGTATAGAAGGTGTTAATCCTTTTGAGTTACCGTTGTTAAATACAATAATACTTTTATCGTCTGGTGTAACTATAACTTATGCTCATCACTCTTTGATACAAGGTAATAGAAAAGGAGCACTGTATGGTACTGTATTTACAATTTTATTAGCTATAATTTTTACAGGATTACAAGGTTTAGAGTATACAGTATCATCTTTTACTATCTCAGATAGTGTTTATGGTTCTTGTTTTTACTTTGGAACAGGTTTTCATGGGCTACACGTAATTATAGGTACAATTTTTTTAGTTGTAGGTCTCTGACGTATATTAGCTTATCATTTGACAGATCATCATCATATTGGATACGAATCTGCTATTTTATATTGACATTTTGTAGATGTTGTTTGATTATTTTTATATATATCTGTATATTATTGAGGTTATTAATTTATAAAGAAAAAAAACTATATTTTATTGTTAAAATAAATATAATAATAGAAATCTATGAAATATCTATAAAATAAAAATAAAAATAAATTTATAATTATTTACTTAATTTTAATAATATATTTATTATTTTAGAGACTTTAGTTCAATAGGTAGAACATGTGACTTTTAATCATTATAGTGTGGGTTCAAATCCTATAAGTCTTATATAATTAATGACTATAAGTTAATGGTAGACTACTCATTTACCATATGGGGTGTGTTGATTCGAATTCAACTAGTCATAAAAAATTTTATGTTAAATATAATGGCTATAAGTTAATGGTAGACTATTTGCGTTCCATGTAAAATGTGTTGATTCGATTTCAACTAGCCATAAAAAGGGTTAATAACTTAACTGGTAAAGGATTTTCTTGTCGAGAAAATAGATGCCGGATCGACACCGGTTTAACCCGTTTTTTTTTTTTGGAAGGGTAGCCATAGGTAGGGCGGGTCGTTTGCTAAACGATATATATATATATCTAAGAGTTCGAATCTCTTCTTTTCCGATTAAGAGTATAGTTTAATAGGTTAAAACTACAAGCTTCAACCTTGTATTTCCTAGTTCAAGTCTAGGTGCTCTTGATGTTAAATTTTAGATTCTTTAGCTTAATAGGTAAAGCGCATTTTTGATAAAAATGTGTTCAATGTTCAATTCATTGAAGAATCATATATAATATATTTAACTAATATAATATGATTTAACTTTTTATAAAGTAAAAATCTATAAAATTTTTTATATTATGTTTAATATATTAGTTTAAAAATAAAATTTATATTTTTAAGTAAAATATAAGATTTATTGAATAAGTATTATATAATTTTATATTAATATTTAATAAATTTTTTACTAATTTTAGTTTTAATTAAATAAATCTTATTAAGAAAAGTAGAAGGAGCTGGATCTATTCTTTTTGTATATCTTTATGAATAATATATATATTAAAGTGTACAGTCTTATAAGATGGATAATCTCAAATTAATAGATATAAATAAGCTATATAAGTTATTTATAAGTCAAGTTTTCACTTAAAAATCTATGTAAGATGATTTATATAGATTAAATATTTAATTCATGTATAAATCATATTATCATAAGAGAGTTGGCTGAGTGGTTTAAGGCATCTAGCTTGAGACTAGAAGGAAGTTTTATTTTCCGTATGTTCAAATCATACACTCTCTGGATATCATAATATAAATTAATATTTATTAATTTAAGGTTAATTAAAAATAATTTTATAAAATTTTTTTTTAATTACAGGTTAGAGCCAGGTTGGTTAGGCGTCTCATTTGGGTTGAGAAAATGTTATGTTCGAATCATAATAACCTGAAATCTTTAAATATAGAAATAAAATTTAAAATTATATATATATTTATTACTTGCTTTAAGACTTGTTATATGAATATAATATTTTTATTTATTTTCAAATATAGTATATAAAGAAACTATTATAGGTATTTTGCTATATATTAAAGAAATTTAAACAATACGTAATGTAATTTCTAAGATAAATCTAATAATAAACAAAATGAATTAAAATATTTTAGTAATTTTAGGAAAATAAATCAAACGAGATTATATATTTTATATATAATAACTAATAAATTAGTTTTTAATAAAAATGTAATATTTTTTATTAATATAACTAAAAGTAAAATGGATTAAATCTGTTTGAATAAAGGGGAACCTTCCTCTAAAGTTAAATATAATATATAAGCGATAGTGAAAAGTACCGTGAGGTAAAAAAAAAAGTAGTAGTTTTATAAGCAGCTCAAGTAAAATTTAAATATAAAGTAAGAGCGTACCTTTTGCATAAGCGGTCAGCAAGTTAATTTTAGATGCAAGCGTTGATTATAAAAATCTAGCTTAGATAAACCAATTATGAAAAAATGAATTAGTATCTAGAATTAGACCCGAAGACTAGTGATCTTATTATGATCAGGGTAAAAAGCCCGAACGGTTTATCGTTGTATAGATATCCGAAGAATTGTGATAAGTTGGTGAAAGACAATACTGACTAGTATAGCTGGTAAAAAATAGAATAAGCAACTATTAAAGCCAGTAAGTGGAAGTGAACCTTCTGCTAAAAACCTTCAAATTGACGGGAAGTCCCTAAAGCAATTTATACCAAACAATGTGGCAACACTATTTGTGGCACAGGTAATGACTCGTGGTATGGTAAAAAATAAATTGATATATGTGAATATAATGGGTAATCCGCAGCCAAGCACCTTAAAGGTGTGCAGTTCATCGACTAAATGTAGGTTGGCGTATTAATATACGCTTAAGATATAGTCAAGCCTCATTCGAAAGAATGCAGGGTAATGAAGTATTTATTTATAAAATTAACCTAAATATTTTCATATTTAATTGTATTTAAACTATGAAAATTATATTTTATATAAATAAAAAGCTACAAAAATAATATTTATTTCTAAAAATGGACTTCATCTTTTTTCATCGGATGAAAGTAATATAATAGCTATAAAAATTTAGCTTAGATGATATTTCAGTTTATCTATTAGTATAGGATTTCCTATTTTATAAGGCTGTACACTAAAATATATTTTTAATGATTAAACCTATTGTAATTTACAATAATTCTGATTTACAAAAAGATCAAATACTTAAAGAAAATAAGAATAAAGTTGTAGTATATCGTTGAGTTAATAATGTTAATAATAAAACTTATGTGGGTAGTTCTGTAGATTTTACTACTAGATTATATAAATATTACAGTCTTAAACATTTAATGAAAAACAAAACACCTATACATAATGCTCTTGTAAAATTTGGATATTCAAATTTTAGTTTAGAAATACTCGAGTATAGTAATATTAAAGATGTAATAGAAAGAGAACAAGATTATTTAAATATATTAAAACCAGAATATAATATTTTACAAAATGCAGGTTCATCTTTAGGGTTTAAACATAGTGAAAAGACTTTAAATTTTTATAGAAATGAAAGAAAAGTAAGTAATGATACTAGAAAAAATTTATCTTTAGCTGCAACAGGTAGAATATTATCTGAAGAAGATAAAGATAAAATATCTAATAAACGTTTAGGTGTTAAATTATCAGAAGAGACAAAATCTAAAATATCTGCAGCTGCTATATCTTTAATAGGAGTATCAGTTGTAGTTAAAAATATAAATACTCAGGTAGAAACTGAATATAGAAGTTTAACTGAGGCAGCTGAAGCTATAGGGGTTAGTAGAACAGCTGTATCAAAAGCTTTGTCTTCTGGTAAACCACTAAAAAAAAATTATATTATAACAAAAAAAGAAATAAATAAATAAATACTTCATTATCTGTTAAATGGATAATCAATAAATAATAAAGATTATTTAGGGAGAAGGACCTTAGCTTTATCTTATGATAAATAAGATTAAATAGGTAGATCTGTTTCTGCGAAACCTATGTAAGTAGGTAATTTAATTAACATCTTAGCAGGTACAGAACTGTGATCTCGAACAAATAACTTTTAATTAAGTTTTTGTACACATCGGGGAATTGTAATGATTTTACTGAAGAGTATTTGCACTCGGAAGGGCAAAGATGAATATTAAATAATCGGACATAGTACGATAAGGTTGTATGGAATTTGAGTAATCCAGATTAATCAGCCTATAAGTGGAAGTGAACCTTCTGCTAAAAACCTTCAAATTGACGGGAACTTCCTAAAGGGATTTCAACCAAGCGAATATGGTAACATGATTCGTGGCACAGGTAATGACTCGTGGTATGGTAAAATAGAAATCTATATACGAAAGTATAATGGATAATCCGCAGCCAAGCACCTTAAAGGTGTGCAGTTCATCGACTAAATGTAGGTTGGCGTATTAATATACGCTTAAGATATAGTCAAGCCTCATTCGAAAGGATGCAATGGCAATAAAATAATTTTTTTATATAAAGTTTTGTAAATAAAAAGTAAAGAAGTCTAAATAATAAAAATATGAACAATAATAATAATAATAATAACAATTCAAATAAATCTATACCATCTACAAAGTGTGATAGATTAATTTCTCCTATTAAAAGTTATGAAAATGCAGAGTTATTGAAAGATATGATATTAAAAGATAATAAAGGTAAATCAGGTATTTATCGTAGAGTAAATAATATAAACAATAAGACTTATATAGGTAGTGGGGTAAATTTAACGAAAAGATTAAGAAGTTATTATAATAAAAAAGAATTAAATAAAAACCCTAGACCTATACAAGATGCTTTAGTAAAATATGGACATAAAAATTTTACATTAGATATTCTAGAATATTGTCCTGAAACTAAACTGCTTGAGAGAGAACAATATTATCTTGATTTATTGATTCCAGATTATAATATATTAAAATATGCGTATTCTTTACTTGGTTTTAAACATAGTCAAGAAACTATAGACAAATTAAAAGATAAAATTATATCTCCTGAGCATAAAGAAATATTATCTTTAATACATAAAGGTAAATTTGTCAGCTCGGAGACCAGAAATAAATTGGCTTTAGCTACTGCAAGTTATAAAAAAAATAATCCTTTAACACCTGAAGCTTTAGAGAATATAAAATCTAAAACTACAAAACGTGAAGGAGTATCAGTATCAGTTTTAAATACTCAAACTAATGAGGTAAAAGAATTTATAAATCAAACTGAAGCAGGTAAATTTTTAGGTGTAACTAGACAAGCAGTATATAATGCTATTAAAAGAAATACACTTATTAATGGAATATATATTATATCAAAAATAAAACAANAAATTCGTTGTGCTATAAAAAAAAATTATATTAGTTTCAGTTATTAACTGAAACCAGGTTTAAATCTGTTGTCTAAATGGATAGTTAATATTAATCAATTACTATTTAGGGAGAAGTACCTTACTCTGCCATTTGGCTAAAAAGGTAGATCTGTGTATGTCTAAAGGGAAACAGCCCTAAACAAGAGTTTAAGGTTCCAAAATTATTATTGAGTGAAATTAAGGATGTTTTTTTTCAATACAATCAGGAAATAGGCTTAGAAGCGGCCATTTTTTGAAGATCTCGTAACAGAGCACTGATTAAAAAAATTAGAAAAAAATACCGAAAATTTTACGGATCTAAATAATATACCGAAACCTTGTACACATTATATATGTGGGGTAGCAGAACATTGGATATATATTTTTTATTTATTCTTAATTAAGAATAAATAAATATAAGTAAATAATTAATAAATATGTAAATATTAAAAATTATTTTTTTTTTAATATAATCCAAGAGATAATGCTGACATGAGTAACGAAAAAGGGATTTACCCTCGCCTTAAGCTTATGGAATATTAATAGGTTAATTTTCGGTGTCTAAATTATTAATTAAAAGATAATTTTGATGATATTTTTATATAGAAAGTATTAAATTATTAGAGAAAAAAAAATACAAAAACCATCGCGAGTAACGATGGTTCTGGAAAAGAAATAATTTTTTTTTTCTTTTATTTTATTTTATAATAAAGTAAATATGAGTATATATATATTACCGTACCTAAACAACCAAGAGGTAAGCAAGTAGAGTATACAAAGGCGTTAGAGTGAACAATCATTAAGGAACTCGGCAAATTAACTACCGTAACTTCGGGATAAGGAGAGCCATTTTTATTAATTTTACTTAATTTTAATTAAGATAATATAAAATTGATGAAAAGAGGAAGCATAGAATAATGTTGTACGACTGTTTAATAAAAACAAAGCACTCTGCCAAGATAAACATCTAAGTATTGAGTGTGATGTCTGCCCAATATCGGCTGGATAACGGATTTATCTTAGTTTTAAATCTAAGGTTTTGAAGGATACCCCGATTAATGGCGGCCTTACCTATGAGGGTCCTAAGGTAGCGGAATACCTTGGCCGTTAAATGCGGTCTTTGCATGAATATAGAGTTTAAGGTAGCTCTATTATTACCTAAATGTATAATGTTATTATATATTAAGAAAAGCAGCTTTATCGATTGAACCAAAGTATAAAACAACTGGTCAAACAATAAAGACTTTTTGCTGATAGCGGTAAGCTTTTTAAAAATGAATATAAAATAACTATAATTAAAAAATAAATACTTAGGTAATAATAAAAATCAAGTTTAGGACACTTGGTTTTGTGCGATAAAGAGGCAAACTCCGGGAACACCCTAAAGCTCTTTTAACCAAAGTATGTTAGAAATAATATAACTGGCCTGATTAATGACTCAGGGTATGGTAATATAAAAAGAGATAGACGAAAGAAAAATGGGTTACCGCGGATCTAAGTCAGGGATAAACCTGTAAAAGAGCAACGAGCGGATGCTTCTTCAGTATTTACTGTAAGGTGCGCTCTAGTCACCATGAAAGTGGCTCTTAGACGAAATAATAGTAATCTAAGATTAAAGATAACACAATAACCTATATCTAAGGGTATGTACCTATGATTAAAGTTGTGTAACGGAATGATAAAACGATACAACAGCTGTCTCGATGATTGTCTCAGTGAAATTGGAATAGCAGTGAAATGTGTTATATTGCTGCGTTGGTGGAAATCCAACTCTATAGTTTTATTTTTTGTAAATACAAATATACTACCTGTTTTTATATTATAGCTTTTTTCTCGATAAATTATATTATAATTTAACCATATAAAAATTGTATACACGCTCGTGTAGATTTTATTATAAAATAATAAAAAATGAATAAACTTTCTCAAAAAAATGATAATTTTTTACAATGATTTGTAGGTTTTTCAGATGCAGAGTCTAATTTTAGTATAGTTCCTCATAAAAATGGAAATATAGTAAATAAATATACTTTTAGATTTACTATTAGATTACATTCAGATGATGAAGATTCTTTAATCTATATAAAAAATTTTTTAGGTATAGGTTATACTTTTAAAAATGATGATGAATGTGGTTTTATAGTATCAAATAAACAAGATTTATTAAAATTAATAATGATATTTGATAAGTATCAATTAAATACTACTAAATTTCTTGATTTTTCTGATTTAAAAAAAGCTTTTTTTTTATATCATGAAAGAGAAGGTATATTAACAGATTTATTGATTGATAAAATTTTATCAATAAAAAATGGTATGAATAAAAATCGTGTTAATTTTGAAATGAGTCAATCTCATATTAAAATAACAAAATATTGATTATTAGGTTTAATAGAAGGGGAAGGATCATTCCAACTTTGAAGAAGTGATCTTTTACCTGTATTTTCTATTGTTATGACAGAAAGACAACTACCTTTATTTATTAAAATAAAAGAATTTTTGATTAAGGAATTGAATTTTAATATTTATGATAAAATAAAGATAGAAAATACATCTGCTATAGCTATAAATAATCAAAAAGCTAGAAATAATAGTCAAGGTAGTATATTATTAATAATAAAAAATGTAAATCTTTTATATAATTATCTAATACCTTATTTAGATAGTTTAGAATTTATTACTAAAAAATATAAAGATTACCAAGATTTTAAAGTTTTAGTTAAAGTAGTTTATTATGGGGGTAATAAAGATAAAGAAATAAAATCTATAATTTTAAAATTATCTTATAATATGAATAATTATAGATTATCTACATCTACCTCAAAATCAGAGACTTTAAGTTCTGAAGAAAAAAATAAACTTTTAAATATAACTCCTAAAGTTGAACGTTTAAAAGATGGACGTTTATTAGATATATTATCTAATAAGGTAATTCATCAAGCTGAAAGCAGTATTTATAAAATACTAAATCCAGAAGAAGAAATATTTATAGTACAAACTTTAACAGAAGCTGCTAAAATAGTAGGTGTAAATATTAAAACATTAAGTAATAAATTAGATAAAGAAATATCAGATTCAGACGAATCAATGGTTAATGTAAAAAATTTTAAAGTGAAACGTATTGGAGTATTTTATAAAAATAAATTAAATAATATAGATTAAGGTAAGGTTACAACCGAATAATCTTTTAGCTATAGAAAAATTAGGTGAAAACGGTTAATGAGATCCAACTTAAAGACCGTCGGCAGTTGTAAATGTCGCTACAGACTGGTTCACCAGGGTTAGGCTGAAATGCCTGTCCAAATGTACAGTCGAATTCTGTAACGAGTTTAATATCGTAGGGAGGTATGGATTATTATTAACAATAAACAGTTAATAGCCATAACACAGTGGTATGGAACTCCTTGATGGTCAAACCATCTTTAGTTAATCAGAATTGGCAGATACTGTTTACCTCTAGATAGACGAGAAGACCCTATGCAGCTTTACTGTTACTAATTACAAAAATAATCTTTTAGAATAATTGCGAGTGTATAAGGTAATTGTTTAATAATAATGAAACACCTTTATTTGTTTCTATATATTTTTGAGGATTAGGAGGCAGTTTATGCGGGGCACAGATCCCACAAAAAGTACCTGGGTATATCCAAAGTTCATATTGTAAATTTGTAAATTATAATTTATAAAAATTTTAGTTTGTTATTAATTATGTTTAATAATTATACAGTTATTATTAGATTAAATTCAATGTTTTTTTTTATTTTAAGTAAGATTTTAACTATATGGTGAATAGATATAAAAAAAAAATTTTTTTTCATATTAATATTGTATTATTATCTTTATTATTATGATATTTATTTATATTTTAAAAGTTTAATGGCTTAATCTTGCTTTACTGTTTGACTTACAAGTCTATCAGTCGCGTAAGCGGGGCATATGATCACAAGATGCATTAAGGAAAGGTCTTGGATTATAGAAAAAGTTACGCTAGGGATTTAAAAATATGTCCTCTTCACCCGTAAGGATGAAGTTATATTTTGGGTTAATTTCAAAGATGACTTATTTAAGTTAATTTGAAGCGAAACTTATTTTTACCTTTTATAAAATAAGAACGTTCAACGACTAAAAGGTGAGCAAAGGTAGCAATAATCCTTTTATTTATGCCCAACATCTTTTATATTATATATATTTAATGTATAATAATTATTATTGTTATTATAATAATGTATTAGATTTAATTATTTGTTAAGCTTTATTATTATATGATAAAAAAAAATCATATTAATAATATTATAATATATATATTTTATGCTAAATATTATTAAATATAAATTAAAAAATAGATATAAAAAAAAATCAATAAATAAAGAAAGTGTTACTATATATTATAAAGATTTTATTCCTGCAGTAAGAGATTGAAAAAATAGTATATATTCTTATAATAAAAATATTTTAACTTTAATACCTGTAGCTAATAAATTTGTTATTAAATTAATTAAAGGTTATTTTAATTTATATAATTTAAAATTAGAATCTAAATTAAGAAAAAAAAGATTACGTCGTAGATTTAGAAAATTATCTAAAAACAAAATATTTATAAGTAATGGTGAATTTAAACACACAAATGATAAAATAAGTATTACTTTATATATATTTAATAGACAAAAATATAATTATTTATTAAAAATAAAAAAAAGATATATAAGATTATTTAATAAAATTAGATTTTTAAGAAAATTATATTTAATTAAATACATAGGATTAAATATTTTAAAACAACAACAAAAAAAAATTAAGTTTTTAAATAAAATTTTATCTAGTTCCCAAATAAACTTGGCTTCTGTAAGTGGTCATGATCACGTTTTATTAACTAGATATAAATCTAAATTATTTTTAATTCAATATTTATACTATAAAAATTTTATAAAAAAATGTTTAAAGAAATTAAAATATTATATGTTTTATAAACAATTACTTTATATAAATAATTCTAAATTTAACAATTCTTATTTACAAGGTTTAATAAATTTAATAAAAAAAATATATAAAAAAAATATAGAATTTAATTTTATAAACTTAAAATATTTTTATTTTAATAGTGATATTCTTACACAACCTTTAGTATTAAAATTAAGAAAAAAAAGAAAATTATTAAGATATTTAAAAACTTGTGTAAGAAAAACAAAAATTAAAAAAATTAGATTAAATGAAAAACCAAAATATTTTTTTGATTTAGATAATTTATTTACATTAAATAATGTAGATATAACAAATAATTTATTATATAAATTAATGTTACAAAATAAAATAAATTCTAATTATATAAAAAAAATTATATTAAATTCTATTAAATATAAAAGAGTATCAGGTATTAGAATAGAAACTTCAGGAAGATTAACTAGACGTTATACTGCTTCAAGATCTCAACATAAAGTTAGATATAAAGGTAATTTAGAAAATATCTACTCTTCTATTAAAGGATATCCTTCTGTAGTATTAAGAGGAAGTTTTAAACCTAATTTACAATATACTAAATTATACTCTAAATCACGTATAGGGTCTTTTGGTGTAAAAAGTTGAATTAGTGGTACTTAAATTTTTATTTTTTTTTTTTTTCATATATCCCACCCTTAATATAATAAATAAAGATGATGAAATAGTCTGAACCAAATTGAGAAAAATGGAATATAACAGAATTGAACAGGCTAATTTGCGCAAGAGAGTACAAATTGAGTGCGCGGTTTGGCACCTCGATGTCGGCTTAGCTCATCCACATGAATGCAAAAATCATGAAGGGTTTGACTGTTCGTCAATTAAAGAGCTACATGAGCTGGGTTTAATATTAAGCCCACTATTATCGTAAGATAATAAAGTCAATCAGGTAAATTGCAAGGAATCATAAAATTTATAATGATATTTGCAGCGAAGTTTATTTCAATATAAATTGAAATAAAAACGTTCAACGACTAAAGGATTAACCTTAAGCGCCTGATTTACATTCTAATAAAAAATATATGTATAATAATTACTTTAGAGTAATGTATTAATATTCAGTTTAAATATACTATGTATAAATTCCACAGCCTAAAGGGCCATGGGTCTAGATAAAATAAAAATAAATGAAAACAATAATAACAAGATTTTTAAATAAATTATACAGAATATTCTCTTATAATGATTATAAATTAGAATATAGAAAGAAATTAACTATGCCTTCTTATTTAGATCAAGTACTTATTGGTTTATTATTAAGTGATGGAAGTTTAGAAAAATCTAGTAAAACAAGTTTAGCTAGATTAAGTGTGATGTTTGGTTCATTGCATATTTCTTATTTATATCATTTATATAATTTATTTGAGCCATATTGTGATAATTTAGTAACATTTGTTGACACTTATAATAATAATACTAAATATGTACAAGTAAGTTTTAAGACAGTAAGTTTACCTTTATTTTTAAAATATCATGTAATGTTTTATATATTTGATGAAACATTTAATAGATATAAAAAAATTGTACCCGTAAATATAGAAGATCTAATGACACCTGTTGTCTTAGCACATTTAATTATGGGTGATGGTAATCTTAAACCTATAGATAAAATTATACGTATTTATACTAACAGTTTTTCAAAAAAAGATGTTGAAAGATTAGGAAATGCTATAACAAATAAATTAGGTATAGTAACTAAAACAACACATGATAGAAATAATCAGTATATGTTAACAATTAGTAATAATCAGTTAGAAAAAGTTAGATCAACAGTTTTACCTTATATGCATATTAGTATGTTATATAAATTAGACCTTGATCCAGAAACAAGTAATTGTTTCAAATTAGAAGATCATTTCCATGAAATTTAAATTTATCTTTTATTTTATTAGAATGTAAAAGAAATAGTCTGAACAACAGAGTAACCTGTTGAATTCCCGCTGGCCGATAAGGCCAAGGGCATAAAGAAAATAAATCTTTATGATAACAATATTGTTAATACGTCGTGAGACAGTATGGTTTCTATCTTCTAGAGGAAATTAAAGTAAAATAAAGATATCCCCTTCGTACGAAAGGAGTTGGGTATATTGATCTATGGTTTACCTGTTGTTTATATTATATAATTTATTTTTACTTAAATATTTTATTTTTATAGGCATGGCAGGAAAGCTACATCAATTAAAGATAAATGCTGAAAGCATATAAGCATGAAACTTACTTTAGGATACTTTTAAACGTAATAGAACATTACGATATCTATAGGCTTTAATTGTATTAATTTTAATATTTTTAGATATAAAGTACTAATTATTAATATACTAAATATTTTACATATATTAACTTATATTTCTTAAAATAGAATATAGCCTGGTTAGCATAAAAGTAATGCAACCGTTTTGTAATCGGTAGAAGTAAGTGCAATACTTGCACTGGGCTGTAATAATTAAGATCCAATGGTCAAGTTTGGTTAAGACATAACATTTTCACTGTTAGTGCGGGAGTTCAAATCTCCCTTGGGTTGAAAGAGATTAGCTCAATTGGCAGAGCGGCCTCTTTACACGAGGAAGGTTAGGTGTTCGAATCACCTATTTCTTATCTAGTGTATAAAATTATATTAAAAATTAGAGATAGGAATGTGTTAAACCTCTTATATTGATTCTTTTTTGGCTTTTTATATTTAAATATAATGATGAGGATAATAAACACAACAATGTTTTATATTTATAGATAATTTCAAAATAATATTATAGCCAGGCCACCTGACGAATAGTACTACCTGCGAATCTTAATAAACCACTTATATAATAGGGGTAACTTTTCAAAGTATCATAAATTTCATTTTACCTCTTTAGCTTTATTTTATCTATTAGTTTGGGTTTAACCCACCTTATAAGGCTGTACACATTATAAAAAAATTAAAAATATGGAATGATTATTTAGTTGTGAATATTGATTACTTTTGGTAAGTAAATGTTGTTTCGGTATATCTATTTTTCTTATAATAGATATAATATTTCAATCAGGTTTATTAGGTTTTAATTTAAAAGAAAAATGAATAAGATTTTTAAATAATAATTTTTCTACACATATAATTGTAGGATTTTTTATTTACTTATCTTTTAATTATCCTTTTGAGTTATTTAGTACTGCTTATGCAATGTCCGAAGACGAAACTGCTAAAGCAACTATAGAAGTAAGTAATGTAAAAATTAGTAATTTAGATCAAGCAATCAAATATGGAGCTGGGGCTGGTGTATTTTCTACTCTTTTTGCATCGACAACTAAATTAGTTAAGACATCTTCTTTACCTTTAGGTGGTAAAATAGCTGCTGGTCTTGGTACTAGCGTAGTTGGATTAATGACTTACAAAGTTCTTCAAGAAAATACTTATACTACTAAACCAAAAGGTCAAATTATAATAGAAGCAGATAATGTAAATAGTAGTACATCAATTTATCCGGCTGGAGCTGAAAAATTAATTGATAAAATCAAGGATAAGTCATTTCCTGCTAAATCTATGTTGGATCCAACAGATAGTCTAAGTGATAAAGATTTTTATATAATATCTCAACATGGTGTCGAAGCTTTAAATTGAACTTATTATTTAAATTTAGCAATTTTATATATGATTTATGTTCTTATAATATTTTTAATAATGAAAATTCTAAGCGAATATGACGTAAAATTAGATTTTGTAAAAAAATTACCGTTAGGAAATTTAATTTATTTATTATTAAAAAAATTAAAAGATATATGAAGAAAAACAACAATAGTATGAATTTTTTTCATAGTATTTGTTATATTAATAGGAGTTTGTATTTCAGCATGATCTATTTATATGGTAATAAATAATTTGGGTTAAAATTTATTTAATTAATTAAATATTTTTAACATTAGACCTAATAAGAAAAATATCTCTTAATAATTATATGTCTAGACCGGTAATTATTAAAAATATTGAAAGTGGTATAGTTACGGAATTCTCTAATATTACTAAAGCTTCATAATATATGGGTATTCTTCCTTATCATTTTCAATATTATTTAGATAGACAACCTATTAAAGATAAATAATTAAAATTAATAATGAAAATTATACTGTAAAACCAAAAGAATTAGTAAATTATAAGATTAAAGGTTTAATTGTAACAAATGAAGATACAGGTATCTCTACAGAGTTTCCTTCTTATACAAAAGCAGCATAATTTGTAGGTACAGATCGTACTTATTTATCAAGATCTATAGCTAAAAAAGGTTTTTATAAAAGATATGGTTTTACTGTTAAGAAAAAGGAATAATT